>Ga0074195_1000663_pt1 | contig 61386 bp, 50 predicted proteins | sample EPASupsiteHSE623_FD_64525 | JGI IMG/M metagenome (GOLD analysis project Ga0074195, IMG submission 64525) | Bioremediated contaminated groundwater from EPA Superfund site, New Mexico - Sample HSE6-23 | ecosystem: Environmental > Aquatic > Deep subsurface > Groundwater > Contaminated ...
GTTTTTCATTTGCTTAAAACCTCCTGCTTTTTATGATTTTTGTGCGTTTAGCTGGCACACTTAAATCATATCAGGGGGTTTTTTAGTTTTCAAAGGTCGTTTCACGCATTACAGGAATGCTTTTGTCATCTCCAGTGCTTCTGGCACTCAACTTTTCACCTATGTTATTCCCTTACGGTTTAATCCTAATATGGTGTAATATTATATAAAAATTGAGGTGCAATATTATGATTAAGGACCTAATTGTAAAGAACAGATCCTATAGAAGATTCTATCAAGATAGAACAGTTGAAATGTGCACATTACGGGAACTAATAGATTTAGCTAGATTATCCCCTTCAGGCTTTAACCGCCAGGGTTTAAAGTACATATTGTCAAACACCGAGGCCTTAAACAATCAAATTAATGACTGTTTAACGTGGGCAGGATATTGCAAAGGCTGGATAAGTCCCAAAGATGGTGAAAAGCCAGGTGCTTTTATAGTCATGCTCAGAGATACTTCTCTGGGAGCATGCTTAGTTCAGGATCAGGGGTTTGCCGGGCAAAGTATCTTATTAGGTGCAGTTGAAAAGGGTCTTGGTGGTTGCTACATTGTAAATATTAAAAAGGAGATGTTAACCCGGCTTTTTAATTTAGATGACAAGTATAAGATAGAAGCTGTAATCGCTATCGGTTTTCCTAAGGAAGAAGTAGTTATTGAGCCTTTGGCTGATTCCGGCGACGTTAAGTACTGGAGAGATGACAATCAAGTTCACCACGTTCCCAAAAGGTCTCTTGATGAGATAATTTTGTGAATATCTGTTAACGCAGCCTCCCTGATGAATCGCATCCTTACAAGTATACATGGTAAGTGCTCAACCTATTTTAGATAATGTGATAAAATGAACAGTTGAGAGCACTTATTCGGCAATGCAGCATTATGTATTTGTTCTCTAATTTAAAATTGGGGGGAAAAATATGCCACAACGGAGTGACATCAACAAAATCCTCATTATTGGCTCAGGCCCAATTGTGATTGGACAGGCTTGCGAATTTGACTATTCGGGTACCCAGGCCTGCAAAGCCCTACGAAAGTTGGGTTATCAGATTGTTTTGGTTAATTCCAATCCCGCTACAATTATGACCGACCCGGGAATCGCAGATGTGACCTACATTGAACCGCTAAACTTGAAAAGCCTAACCGATATAATTGCTAAAGAAAAGCCTGACGCCCTGCTACCTAATTTAGGAGGCCAGTCAGGCTTAAATCTGAGTTCGGAGCTGTACAAGGCTGGTGTTTTGGATAAATACGGAGTCAAAGTTATCGGAGTGCAGATCGATGCCATTGAACGCGGCGAAGACCGTATCGCTTTCAAGGAAACGATGAACCGGCTGGGCATTGAAATGCCCAACAGCAAACCGGCTTACACCGTCGAGGAAGCGGAATATATTGCGCAGGAACTGGGCTATCCAGTTGTTATCCGCCCTGCTTACACCATGGGTGGCACTGGCGGTGGTCTTGTTTATAATGTTGAAGAGTTAAGGATAGTTGCTAATCGTGGCATAGCCGCCAGTCTGGTGGGACAAATCCTGGTGGAAGAATCAGTACTAGGCTGGGAAGAACTCGAGCTGGAAGTCGTGCGTGACGCCAAGAATCAGAAAATTACAGTTTGTTTCATCGAAAATATTGATGCCATGGGTGTCCATACCGGTGATTCCTTCTGTGCCGCACCAATGCTCACCATCACTCCCGAACTGCAGCAAAGGCTGCAGAAATACTCCTACGACGTTGTTGACGCTATAGAAGTAGTTGGCGGAACTAATGTCCAGTTTGCCCACGATCCCAAAACGGGTCGAGTTGTTATTATTGAGATAAATCCGCGCACTTCCCGCTCCTCCGCCCTGGCATCAAAAGCCACCGGGTTCCCCATCGCCATGGTTTCTACCATGCTGGCTGCTGGTTTGACCCTAGACGAAATTCCTTATTGGCGGGACGGTACCCTGGACAAGTACACCCCTTCGGGTGATTATGTGGTTATTAAATTCTCCCGTTGGGCTTTTGAAAAGTTTCCCGGATCTGAGGATAAGCTAGGTACTCAGATGCGGGCTGTGGGAGAGGTAATGAGCATTGGCAAGAACTATAAGGAGGCCTTTCAAAAGGCAATTCGCTCCCTGGAAATCAACCGCTCGGGTCTGGGATTTGCCAAGGATTTCAACCAACGTACTTTGGATGAACTGCTGGCAATGTTGGCAGAGCCTTCGAGTGAACGTCAGTTCATAATGTATGAGGCCCTGCGCAAAGGGGCAGACATTGGGCAATTGTACCAATTGACCTACATCAAACCATGGTTTATTGGGCAAATGAAAGAATTGGTTGCGCTGGAGGAAGAGATACTCAAGTATAAAGATGGACAATTGCCGGACTCACTGCTTATTCAGGCTAAGAAAGATGGTTTTGCTGATCGTTATTTGGCAAAGCTCTTGAGTCTTTCGGAATCAGATATCCGTCGGCGCCGAACCGCTCTGAGAGTAGTAGAAGGATGGGAAGCCGTGCCGGTGAGCGGAGTTGACAATGCATCCTACTATTTCTCTACCTACAATGCTCCTGATAAAACTACCGTAAGCGACCGTCCCAAAGTGCTGATTCTGGGCGGAGGCCCCAACCGGATTGGTCAGGGCATAGAATTTGATTATTGCTGCGTCCATACCGCCTTTGCCCTTCACGATTTGGGCTATGAGACCGTAATGGTTAACTGCAATCCGGAGACGGTTTCCACCGACTATGATACATCTGACAAATTATACTTCGAACCACTGACAGTGGAAGATGTTCTGAGCATATACGAGAAAGAAAAACCGTTGGGAGTAATCGTTCAGTTTGGGGGGCAGACTCCCTTGAATATCGCCGCCGAACTGGCTAAAGCCGGTGTTAAAATTCTCGGCACCACCCCCGAAACTATCGATCTGGCCGAAGACCGCGACCGTTTCCGCCAAATCATGGAGAAGCTTGATATTCCCATGCCGGAATCGGGTATGGCGGTTAATCTGACGGAAGCCCTGGAAATTGCAGACCGGATTGGTTATCCTCTAATGGTCCGACCCTCATATGTTCTAGGTGGTCGTGGCATGGAAGTAGTCCATGATGAAGAAATGCTGCGCCAGTATCTGGCAGCCGCAGTAGGCGTCACTCCCGAGAGACCAATTCTAATCGATAGATTTCTCAGTAACGCTATTGAGGCAGAAGCAGATGCCATTGCGGATGGAAACGACGCTTTTGTGCCAACTGTAATGGAGCATATTGAATTAGCCGGTATCCACTCGGGTGACTCAGCCTGTGTGATTCCGCCGATTAGTATACCTGTCCAACATATTGCCACCATCGTTGAATATACCAAGAAGATTGCTAAAGAACTAAACGTCATTGGTCTGATGAATATGCAGTACGCCATTGCCGATGGTCGGGTTTATGTCTTGGAAGCCAATCCGCGGGCTTCCCGAACTGTTCCGCTGGTGTCCAAAGTCTGTAATATCTCCATGGCTCGAATTGCTACTGAGATAATGATGTCAGCGCATGCGGGTAATAAGTACTCTGTTAGAAGTCTGACCACCAAACATATACCTCATTTTGGGGTCAAGGAAGCCGTCTTCCCGTTTAATATGTTCCCGGAAGTTGACCCAATACTGGGACCGGAAATGCGTTCCACCGGAGAGGTTTTAGGAATCGCTGATTCCTTTGGACTGGCTTACTTTAAGGCCCAAGAAGCCACCCAGTCTTCCCTGCCCACAACTGGCTCTGTCTTGATTAGTGTTAATGATCAAGATAAACCGGCTGCGCTGGAAACTGCCCAGGAATTTACTAAAATCGGATTCAAAATCAAAGCAACTGCAGGAACCTGCAAATATCTTCAGGATAATGGGATTATTTCTGAAGAAATTAAGAAACTCTTCGAAGGACGTCCTAATATTGTTGACGGAATCACTAATAAGGAGATAAACCTGGTAATAAATACCCCATCCGGAAAACGCAGTCAAAATGATGATTCATATATCCGCAAAACAGCTATTAAATATAAAGTTCCCTATCTCACCACTATGGCAGCTGCCTTAGCGAGCGCCAAAGGTATTGCTGCCTATAAAGAGAATTATTCTCCTGAATCCAAGTTAAAATCTTTACAGGAATATCACGCCGATATTACTGAGTAAAACTAAGCAAAATAAACGCAAGTAAACCGAGAAACCAAAGGGACGTTTTGTTTGCCATGTTCGTATTATGGCAAACAAAACGTCCCTTTGGCTACTTTGGCTACATAATACCGCCCTATTGTAAGTGTCTCCTTGCCTATTGTGAACCGTGTTAGTGTAAATCTCAAAATGTTACAAATAATAGAATAGAGAGGAGCTAAAATAAGGAGGACATATTTTGACAAAGCAAGTTACTATAGACGGTAACCAGGCCGCAGCTTACGCCGCCTATGCCTTTACCGAAGTGGCAGCAATTTATCCTATTACGCCGTCTTCTCCAATGGTAGAACACATAGACGAATGGTCAGCTCGTGGAAAATCCAATCTATTCGAGCAACGGGTTAAAGTGGTTGAGATGCAATCAGAGGCAGGTGCTGCCGGTGCAATGCATGGCTCATTGGAGGCGGGAGCGCTGACCACAACTTTTACAGCTTCCCAAGGGCTGTTGCTAATGATACCCAACCTTTACAAAATGGTAGGCGAACTCCTACCAGGTGTGCTGCATGTTTCGGCAAGGGCGCTGGCCGTCCATGCCTTATCAATTTTCGGTGATCATCAGGATGTGATGGCCTGCAGGCAAACAGGAGCCCCTATGTTGGCATCTGCAAACGTTCAGGAAGTCATGGATTTGGGCTGTGTCGCACATCTTTCGGCCATTTCTGCCAAACTGCCATTTATTCATTTCTTCGATGGATTTCGCACCTCTCATGAATTCAAGAATATTGAGGAGATTCCATATGAGAAATTATTGAATATTATTGATTGGAATGCCATAAATGAATTTCGGAACCGAGCTCTCAATCCAGCACATCCTCTGGTAAAGGGAACGGCTCAAAATCCGGACATCTATTTTCAAGGACGTGAAGCACAAAACAAATATTTTGACCGCGTGGCCGACATAGTAGCCGGATACATGGAAGAAATCAAACAGATTACCGGGCGTTCATATAAGCCATTTGATTATTACGGTGCGGGTGATGCGGAAAATGTAATCATTGCCATGGGCTCTGTTGGCGATACAGTCAAAGAGAGCATCGATTGCCTAGCCGCCCAAGATGAGAAAGCAGGTCTTTTGCAGGTTAGGCTTTATCGTCCTTTTTCTCAAAAATATTTTCTTGAAGCATTACCGGCAACAGTCAAAAAAATTGCCGTGCTTGACCGCACCAAGGAACCAGGTGCCCCTGGCGAACCGTTGTATTTAGATGTTTGCAGTATGTTCAACGGTCGGCCCAATCTGCCCACGATTGTCGGAGGGCGATACGGGCTTGGATCAAAGGATACCACCCCTCAGCAGATTATGGCCGTGTTCAGGAATCTCCAGAAGTCGCAGCCCAAAAACGGGTTTACCATCGGAATAATTGATGATGTTACCAACACCTCCCTTCCCGATGACTCCTCCTACTGTCCTGCGGACAGCAGCATCATCAGCTGCAAATTCTGGGGACTTGGATCGGACGGCACGGTGGGTGCCAACAAATCCACCTGTAAAATAATCGGGGTACATACCGCCCTAAATGTACAGGCCTATTTTTCATACGATAGCAAAAAATCCGGAGGTACAACGATATCCCACTTACGTTTTGGAAATAATCCCATCCGCTCCCCTTATCTTGTCAATGATGCGGATTATATTGGCTGCCATAACCCTTCATTTCTAAATCATTATGATTTGGCGCGTGGGTTAAAACCAGGAGGATATTTTGTATTAAACTGCGATTTTACGGTAGATACGATCGCTCAAAACCTCCCTGCCGGCTTGAAACGGTATCTGGCTGCGAACAATATCCAATTTTATATCATCGATGCAGAGAAAATTGCCTCCGATATTGGATTAGGCAACCGCATTAATATGATCATGCAGGCTGCCTTTTTCAAACTGATCAACATTATTCCCTTGGAAGAGGCGCTAAAACTCCTAAAGGAATCAATTCAAAAGGCCTACGGGCGTAAAGGCCAGAACATTGTGGATATGAACAATACGGCGGTTGATCAAGGAACCTACTCTTTAGTAAAGATTAATATTCCCAAAGAATGGGCCGATTCCAAAGATGAAGCTGAGCCAATAAAGGATGAGCCCGACTTTGTAACACGGATTCAGCAGGTCATGGCTCGCAATGAAGGTGACGATTTGCCGGTCAGTGCTTTTAACGGCATGGAGGACGGAGCATTTCCGCTTGGCACCACCGCCTATGAAAAGCGCGGTATAGCTCCAACAGTTCTTGAGTGGCAAATTGATAAATGTATTCAATGCGGGCGTTGCTCGTATATCTGTCCGCATGCAACAATCCGTCTATTTCTACTGGATGAAGATGAAATCAAACGCGCCCCGGAAACCTTTAAAACCAAAAAGGCTACCGGCAAAGGATTGGAAGCCTATCAACTGCGCGTTCAGGTCAGCCCTCTTGATTGTACCGGCTGCGGCAATTGTGCCGACATTTGTCCAGCCAAAGGAAAAGCCTTGATCATGAAGCCGGCCCAGCAGGAAATTGATACAGAGAAAGATAACTGGGAATTTGCTATGACCCTGACAGAAAAACCCGACCTTGTGGATCGCCATACGATCAAAGGAAGCCAGTTCATTCGACCACTGCTTGAGTTTAACGGAGCTTGCCCGGGTTGCGGTGAAACTCCGTATATCCGTTTATTGACCCAGCTTTTCGGCGAACGTATGATGATCGCTAACGCTACCGGCTGCTCTTCAATCTGGGGAGCGAGTGCACCTTCAATTGCTTATACAACCAATGCTAACGGCAGGGGTCCTGCCTGGGCAAACTCATTATTTGAAGACAATGCTGAGTATGGATACGGGATGTATCTTGGAGTAAGCCAGATACGGGAACGTCTTGGAGAATTGATTCGTCAGGTTGTTCAGCAGGAAGGGCTGGATGAAAACCTGAAAAATGTATTTGCAGGCTGGCTGCAAAACTGCAACAACGGCCTTGCATCGGTGGCCAGCGCACAGGAAATCTGCAATGCTCTGGAAAATGTGGATATTTCCCAGAATACTATTCTCCAAGAAATCGCCACCAAGAAGGATTACCTTGAAAAAAGATCGGTATGGATGATTGGCGGGGACGGCTGGGCCTATGATATAGGTTATGGGGGGGTCGATCATGTACTGTCTATCGGTGCTGATATAAACCTTTTCGTCATGGACACAGAAGTCTATTCTAACACTGGAGGGCAGGCATCAAAGGCCACACCGGCCGGTGCTGTTGCTAAATTTGCTTATAAAGGAAAAACGACGCGCAAAAAGGATATGGGACTTATGGCTATCACCTATGGCAATGTATATGTCGCGCAGATCGCAATGGGGGCAGATCTAAACCAAACTATAAAGGCCATGGTGGAAGCAGAAAGCTTTGCTGGTCCCTCCCTAATCATCGCCTATTCTCCATGTATCAGTCACGGAATTAAAACTGGCATGGCATCCAGCCTATACGAAGAAAAGAAAGCGGTGGATTCAGGTTACTGGCATCTTTACCGTTATGACCCACGCAGGAAGGAAACGGGCGAAAATCCTTTCCAGCTCGATTCCAAAGAGCCCTCTCAGCCCTACCAGGATTTTATAAATGGCGAACTTCGCTATTCGCAGCTTTTAAATACGTTTCCTGACAAAGCTGCTGCACTCTTTGATGATTCCGAAAGGCATGCGAAGCAGCGTTATGAAACCTACAAAAGACTTTCACAAAATATGAATTAGATCATCTTAGAGATGTTTCTATTTTTCATTTTCGTCGACATATTCCTTGGCGTTGTTGGTTTGATTGACACTGGGCTGAGCCACATTGGAAATAGGCTTTGTTTTCCCAATGTTGGCCCAAGCAGCAGTTTTGTGATTCTCAATAGGCTTTTCAGATTTATCTTTGTTAGGCTTATTAGTCATATAAAAACCTCTTTTCTGTTTGGTATTTATATGTTTTGTATTAGGGTAAATAATATGTCCAATAATATGGAAAATTGAGCTAGATGGAACTTAAAAGCCAAAGGGACATTTTGTTGCAAGCAAAAACGTCCCTTTGGCTTCTATGGATTTCATTTAGATATATATAGAATTTTTACACATACTATGGTTTTTCCCTACAGACAATTTATATGTAGTGGTAATATACTGAATCTCTGATAAGAACAATGATAAAATGCGCATTTACCGGTGAAACTAATGTCTCAAGGGTATATATCATTGTAAAAGAAGAGAAGGAAGGTATTTCAGTGTTTTTTAGGCGGTTAGGTAGGCTTATATTTGGTAAAAGTATGGCCAGCAGCCAACTAGGAGAGGAAAAATTAAATGTTTTTTGGGGTATGCCCATTCTATCCAGTGATCCAATTTCCTCCGTTGCCTATGCTGTGGAAGAAATCTTATTGGTATTGGTGCCGGCAGTGGGCTTCGCCTCGTTTATATGGATGCCGCGGATAGCTCTGGCTATAATAGCCCTGCTTTTGATCCTGGTTTTCTCCTATCGACACGTTGTGGAAGCTTATCCTAACGGCGGCGGAGCTTATGTGGTGGCTAAGGAAAACTTGGGGCCTATATATAGCTTAATTGCCGGGGCTTCCTTATCAGTGGACTATGTTTTAACAGTATCGGTAAGTATAGCCGCGGCAACCGCGGCTATAACATCAGCGTTTCCAAACCTTTATGAGCACCGTGTAGCAATCTCCCTAGTTATGGTTTTTTTATTGGCAGTAGGTAATTTGCGTGGAATCCGGGAATCATCCCGAATTTTCAGCCTGCCCACCTACGCCTTCATTCTATCTATAATTGCTCTTATATTGACCGGTTTAATTAAACACTTATCTGGTGCCGTTCCCAACGTTGCTCAAGCGCCTGAGGTCGCCGCCAGCCTCGGGACTCAGATGATAACCATCGTCGTTCTTATTCGCGCTTTTGCTTCCGGATGCAGTGCTGTAACCGGGGTTGAAGCCGTAAGTAACGCGGTGCCTAACTTTAAAGAACCCGCTGCCAAGGCAGCAAAATCCGTATATATACTGCTCGCTATCGCTATTGTTGTCTGCTTTGGGGGTGTGGCTTACCTGGCTCAGGTCTATCACGTTTTGCCCAATCCGCGACAGACTGTTATTACCCAGCTAACGCTGAGCATCTTTGGTCAGGGAGTAATGTTTTATATTATGGCCGCTACCACGGCTTTGATTCTGGCCTTAGCTGCCAATACTGCCTATTCGGGTTTCCCCACCCTTCTTTCGGTCATTGCCCGGGATGGATATGTTCCTCGTCAATTATCCATGCGTGGTCATCGCCTCAATTTTAACAATGGTATTATAATGCTAAGTTTGGCTGGAGCAGTTTTGTTGATCGCCTTCAGAGCTGATACCCACTTGTTGATCAGTCTTTATGCAGTGGGTGTTTTCACCTCTTTCACCTTATCGCAGACTGGTATGGTAGTGCATTGGTGGAAGGAGCGTTCGAATGGTTGGTATTTCAAAGCTTTTATAAATGGATTAGGAGCTCTGGTCACAGGTATAGCTGTAAGTACAATCGGATTTACTAAATTCACAGAGGGTGCTTGGATAGTTTTTGTAGTTGTTCCAATAATCATTGCTGTAATGCTTAAAATCAAAAGCCATTATATGATTGTAGCTGAACAATTGGACATCCCCAATGAGGATTTAGCTGAACTGAAATTCACCACCAGTTATTCTCATCACGTAATTGTTCCCATTGATAGCTTGAATGGCATGGTGGTAAAGGCCCTACGTTATGCCCGCAGCATAACCCCCAATGTAGAAGCCTTTCACGTGGAAATTTATGAAGGTGAAGCCGATAAACTAAGGCGTAAATGGGAACTGCTCAATACTGATATTCCTTTAATTGTTAAGTTTTCGCCCTACCGTGAAGTGGTCAATTTGCTGACCGAGTATATTGATTCAGAGGAACATGCCTCTCAGCCTGGTGATGTGATTTCTGTTTTGCTCCCACAGTTCTTTGTTTCCCATCGTTGGGAAATGGCATTGCATAACAATACAAGCCTTTTTATTGCCAATGCTATGCTTAAAAAACGTAATGTAATTGTTTCAATTATCCCCTTCTACTTGGATGATCTAAAGGCTTACCGACTGAACCAAAAGGAGTTAAAAAAGCCGGCGACGCTAAATAATACTACCGATTAAGTTGGCATCGTTTCTAGAGTTCAATGAGCGCTGGCGCGAATTGTGCACCAAAATGCGGGCGCTTTAGCGCCTTCATTGCGCATTTTGTGTGCATCGCGCCGCGAGCGTTTTATCAAACGCCCCTCAGTCGGGGATTGAACCAACCACTGAGGGAAAAATCGGTTTATCCCCCACCTATAGAGGAGGGGGTCTTAGGGGTGTTTGATTAAATCACGCTTCCGCTTGATATACGGTCCTGGACTAATTAGAATGAGAGGTAATCCTGATAAGGTGAAGCAATAGTCTTTTCTCGGCTGAAATGCTTAATAAATGCAGGCAGCCAATACGTTCACCTTGTTCAGTACTTATGTTCATTATGAAAGGAGCCCCTATGAACAGGGAATCCACGAATAGTTCGGACGTTATCTTAGGCCAGAGTAAGAAGCAGAGGCGCGGAAAACTCACCATATTTTTAGGGGCGGCGGCTGGAGTCGGTACGACTTACACCATGCTGGAAGCAGCTAAGGAACGAATCTCGGAGGGTTTTGATGTCACTGTGGGTTTGATTGACACCCTCGGAAACACAGAAGCCGATGCCATGTTAGATGGGTTAGAGGTAATACCTCCCCGAAGACTGGAATATCGAGGAAATATTATTCTTGAATTGGATCTTGATGGCGTTCTCCGAAGATATCCTCAAATAGTCCTGGTTGATGAATTAGCACACACCAATATTCAAGGCTCACGCCATCAGTATCGCTACCTTGACGTTGAGGAAATACTAGAAAGTGGCATTGATGTCTACACTACATTTAATATTCAGAATGTTGAGAGCCTTAATGATACAGTAGCTCAAATTACTGGAATTCTTGTTAAGGATAAAGTACCTGATCGATTTTTGGACACTGCTGATCAGATTAAACTAGTCGACCTTCCGGCCGATGATTTAATACGACGTTTTCATAATGGCAAGATATATGCCCCTGAACTTGACGAGCAGGATCTGCGCAACTTTTTTCGACCCGGTAATATCAACGCCCTGCGCGAACTAGCCTTGCGCTATGCGGCCAGGACGGTCGGAAAACAGATGGAGGATTACCGCAATCAACGTGGGATTGACCAGCCTTGGCCGGTGCAAGAACGAGTGATGGCTTGCATCAGCAGCAGCCCTTTTGCTGTTCATGTTTTAAGGCAGGCCCGTCAAATAGCTAACGACTTGAATGCAGAATTGATTACTGTATATGTAGAGCCTCCTTTTACTTATCAATCTGGTAGAAATCTAGCGAGTTTAAGGATAAATCTACAGTTGGCTGAAGACCTGGGAGCTAAAGTGCTTACTCTTAGCTCTCAGGATGTTTCCTCGGGTATACTTGGTCTGGCACGAAAATATAATGTCTCCCAAATAATCCTGGGTAAACCCCTCCGTCCTCGATGGAGGGAGATATTGCATGGTTCGGTGGTCGATGATATTGTTCGTGGATGTACTGGAATAGGTGTATTTGTTGTTCCAGGATATAGAGCCCCAAAAGAACCGACCACCAAAGATAATGAAATAACCCCTCCCCGCGATAAAATTGGCTGGTCTCTGATATTTTCCTTAGTCCTGGCAGCTTTAGTGACGCTCATAGGCAATTTATATGGCAGTTATTTGGGATTAACCAACATCGGGATGCTTTATCTTCTTCCCGTAGTCTTCGCCTCAGCCCGTCTGGGGGTAGTCCCATCGATAATAGTTGCCCTTGTTAGTGTACTGTCATTTGATGTTTTTTTCGTCCCCCCTGTCTTGCGTTTAGCCGTATATGATGCCAGACATTTAATAACCTTTGCGGTATTCATGGTAGTAGCTTTCACTACTGGTAACATGGCTGATCGGCTGCGCTTGAGGATGAGAGAAGCTATTTACCGCGAATCAAGAACTAAAGCTCTGTACGACTTGGCCAGAGGGTTGTCGGCCGTCACTGACCTGGACTTACTGGCCAGTAAAGTAGTAAGCCATATTTCTGAAACTACTGATGCAGAGGTAGTACTTTATCTCCCCGAAGAAAGTGGCCGAATAAAAATTGTCGCGGCCAGTAAGGCATTCAGTGATCTGGTATCAGAACCTAGCGAATTAAATGTTGCCGAGTGGTCCTTTAAACATTCTCATCGCAGTGGCTTAGGCACCGATACTCTGCCTGGTGCCAAAGGTTTTTACCTGCCAGTAAAGACCGAAGAGAAAATATTTGGAGTGCTGGGTGTTAAACCGATGAAGCAGTTATTCACACCAGAGCAAATCAATATATTGGATGCATTATCTGGTCTCGCTGCTCTGGCCATCGCCCGATTAGAGTTAGCTGTAGAAGCCCAAAAAATTATTACCCTGGAAGAAAGTGAACGCCTGCGGGCTGCCTTGTTCAACTCAATTTCTCATGACATGAAAACGCCTCTCGCCTCTATCCTGGGCGCAGTCACCAGTCTTGTGGATGATGCAGATTTGTATAATACTGACCAAAAAGCGACCCTGCTGATGAGCATTAGACGAGGCGCTCTCCGCATGAATCGGGTGGTCAATAACCTTCTTGATATGGCTCGCCTGGAAAGTGGTTATATGCGTTTAAATACTGACTGGTGTGATATTCAAGATATCATCGGGGTAACTTTGAGGGAGAATTGTGAGACCCTGCAAGATCATTTTGTAAAGGTGGAGATACCTGAGTCGATAAGGTTGATCAAAGTTGATTATGCTTTAATCGAACAAGTTTTGACCAACCTCTTGCACAATGCGGTTAAGAATTCCCCTGCTCACAGTGAGATATTGATTCGCGTTTTGGAAGAACAGGATCAACTCATGGTCTCGGTTATCGATCAGGGTAAAGGTATAGCAACGACAGATGAGGAACGGATTTTCGAAAAGTTCTATCGTCTTCAAGCTCCTGGAAATGTAAGCGGAACCGGTTTGGGGCTTTCCATATGTCGCGGCATCATTGAAGCTCATGGGGGCAAGATATGGGCAAAAAACAAAACTAACGGTGCAATACTGAACTTCACTTTACCCGTCGACGCAGCGGCTCCCCGCTCCGGGGAGAACGAACTAGAAGGTGGTTTTATTGACAATGGGAGCTAAAATACTTGTTATTGATGACGAAATCGAAATACGCAGACTACTGAAAGTTGGGTTAACTGCACACGGATATGATTTCCTTGAAGCCGCCAACGGCCGGGACGGAATATATCAAGTTGCTGTAGCCCGACCAGATATCGTGATACTCGACATGGGGCTTCCTGACTTAGAGGGTTTGGCTGTAGTTAGCCAAATTCGCGAATGGAGTCAAATTCCCATTATCATTTTGTCGGTTCGAGGTCAGGATAATGATAAGGTAAATGCCCTGGATTTAGGGGCTGACGACTACCTAACCAAACCATTTAGTATGAGTGAACTGCTGGCCCGTGTTCGCGTTGCTATGCGTCATCAAGGCAACCTCAAGGACGAGCCGGTGATTCAAATTGCAGATCTCTGGATAGACCTTTCGCGACGCCAGGTAAAAGTGGCAGGTACCGATATACACCTGACCCCAACCGAATATGATTTATTGAAGATCCTGGTCTCCAATGCTGGTAAAGTGGTAACCCACCGCCACATGTTGACTGCTATCTGGGGCAATAATGGACAAGATAACGCTCAATATCTGCGTATTTACATCAGCCAGTTGCGAAAGAAAATTGAAAAAGATCCCAATCAGCCTAAATATATTTTGACAGAACCCGGGGTAGGTTATCGCCTGGTTGTAATTGATTAATAATGTTGGAAACTGGTAACCTTACTGCAGAAATGCTCAGATTGGGAATCGATTCTCTATCCCCCGGAAGATATATATTTTCTTTCCAATGATAATTAATAAAAAGAATGCTTAAAACAAATAGTTTAAGCGTGCCTCTAACACATAGTCCCATTGTTTAATATTTGCGAGGAATACCTTGGCAATATCGGGATCAAACTGGGTTCCGGCGTTATTTTGTATTTCCTCAATGGCAGTATCCATACCTAAAGCTTTTCTATAAGGTCTATCACTGGTCATAGCATCATAGGCATCTGCAACTGCTATTATCCTTGCTTGCAAAGGTATATCAGTGCCTTTTAATCCCTTGGGATATCCTTTTCCATCCCCTCTCTCATGATGAGCCAGAACATATTCCGCTAACGGAGCAAATTCATTTACTGAACTCAATATCCGATAGCTGGTCTCTGCATGACGTTTAATTTCGGAAAATTGAGCATTACTCAATGTGCCAGGTTTATCCAGTATCCGATCATCTAGTATAATTTTCCCTATATCATGCATTAATCCTACCGTTCTCAGCTCGCTAATATCCTCCCCGCTCATATCTAAAGCCGTTCCTAAGGCTGCACATAGTTGACTTACCCGAGCCGAATGCTGCTGTTCTCTTTCATTCTTTTCATACAGGGTTTTTATAATTACTTTTACAGTCTTATTCCGCATACTGGCACTCTCAGACAGCTTGCGTCTATACATGTAATCTTCGGCTTTCTTAAAAACAAACTCCATTTCCTCAGAACCTTGTTGCTTGGTTTCCCAGCCGAAAGAAATGGAAATGGGAATTTCGTCCTCGTTTTCGTTTAGCAGAGCCTCATTTATTCGTTTGATAACTATTCTGGCTGCTTCAGCTTCGGTTCTAGGTAATAATATGACAAATTCATCGCCGCCAAATCTGGCAATAATATCATCCGCTCGACATTCCTGTTTAATGACCGCGGCCACCCTCTGCAAAAGCTTGTCCCCAGCACTATGGCCAAAGGCATCATTAGTCAGATTCAATCCATTAATATCACCCATAACCACGGTTAGGGGAAGATTTCTTTCTGTATCTAACCTTTTAATTTCTTGTTCCAAATGCCTTCGATTATAGAGTTCAGTTAGCTGATCATGGCAACTTAAATATTCTATCTTGGCTTGTCTTTCTTTCTTCTCAGTGATATCTCTAAATATGAGCACTACTCCATTAATCTTGGCACCTTCATCTTTAATGGGTGCCACAGTGTCTTCAATGGGTCTTTCAATACCTTCCTTCGATACTAATATAGTATGATTGATCGACTCAATAATATTTCCGGTGTCTAACACCTTATATACTGAGTTTTCGCATCTTTCTCTGGTAAATTCATTAATGGTTTTAAATACTTCTTCGACAGGTCTGCCTAAAGCTTCCTCTTGCGTCCAACCGGTATGCCGTTCGGCTGCCTTGTTTATTGAGATTATCCTGCCATGTTGGTCGGTGGTGACCACTCCATCGCCTATGGAAAGCAAAGTAGTGCGCAAAAGTTCTTTTTCCAAATAAAGTTCTTCTTCTTCTTTTTTACGCATGGTTATATCCCGAATAGACTCTATCGCCCCAATAATATTCCCTGATGTATCATATAGCTTAGAAGCCGATCCCAGTAAATAAGCCCTTTTGTCGCGAAAAGTCTTGGGTATATAGATTTCGCCTACAAGAGTATCGTTGACCTCACGGATTAAGTCGAATTTTCTCTTTAATTTGTCATATTCGTTGCTGGACATAATAGCAAAATCAATCAAAAGCGGACAGCGTTCACCATAAAAAGGAATGGCATAATCATAATTACTTCGGCCTATCATTTTTTCCTTCGGAATTCCCGTCATTTCTTCAATGGCTTTATTCCAAAAGATAACTTTTCCCTGTTGATTAATTACAAATGTAGCGTCAGGCAAAAGCTCAATAATTTGTTCCAATTGCCGGTGCTCTTCTTTTTCAGCCGCCTCCACCTGCTTGCGTCTGGTGATGTCACTATGGGTGCCGATCATACGAAGGGCTTTACCTTCGGGGGTACGCTCAATAACTTTGCCCCGATCCAGTATCCATTTATATGTGCCGTCCTTACACAACATCCTGTACTCGTTTTGATAGAATGGCATTTTACCATTAATATATTCTTCCATAATTTTATACCACAGCTTTTTGTCTTCCGAATGAACGAGTTTATCCCAGTCTTCAACAGCGCGTCCATATTCATGGTCTTCATACCCTAGTATCTCCTTGCACTTATGAGAAAAAAACACTTCATTGGTCTTCATATTCCAATCCCATACTCCGTCACCGGCTCCTTCCAGTGCAAACTGCCATCTGGTTTCACTTTCCATTAATGATTTTTCCATTTGCTTATGTTTCGTGATATCTATTCCAATTGCCTGGTAACTGACTATTTCCCCTTTACCATCGAAGATAGCACGGTTGGTCCAACGCTGCCAGATTTGGTTTCCATTAGGTAATATAACTGGCTGCTCGTGAGTTATTATTGGTTGGTCGATGGTGAGTGACCGGTAGTTACTGGCAACCTCCTGGCGCATGGTTTCATCGGGCACGAAATCCAGAAAATTATGGCCTACAAGCTCACCGAAATTATTTTGACAATATTCACAACAAACTCGGTTCACATAGGTCAATGTGCCGTCCGGTAAAAAAGCACAAACCATAGCTTCCATATCTTCCGCGAGACTCTTATACTGATTTTCGCTATAACGCAGAAGCTCTTCCGCCCGCTTGCGATCAGTAATATCAGTTAAAGAAACGACTGACTTTTTTGTTCCAGGTATAAGATTTACGGCAATATAAATATCTTTTATAGTTCCCCGGCGAGTTAAGAATTTAAACTCGTAATTTGCAGGAATAGATGAGGCATTGATGCGGCGCTTTTTATGATATTCATTCATCCTCGGCAAATCGCTTTCCAGAACAAATTCCGTCCAATTTTTCTTATTCTCAATTTCTTCTTTTGAATAACCTGAAAGTTTCTCATATTCATGATTCACCAAAGATATTCTCATATTTTCTTCAACAATCACCATCGCTGCACTACAGGTCTCAAAAATAGTACGGTATAAAAGCTCCGATTCAACATAAGATTTCTCTGCACTTAACCGTTCGGCAGTGTCTACATCTAAACATTCATTCAATTTAACAACGTTGTTAATTAAATAGTTCACCATAAAAACCACCCCGTTTTAATGTAAAGTCGACAAATAGTAGATTAGCAATGAAATTCATTATTTCTCAACATCTATTACTCTTTTCGTAATTTCGATAAAATTCTTTTATTTCCTTTATTTTCTTGCAAGATAGTTTGTTTTTTCACAAGTTATTAATATGCATTTTAATGGTATTGGAGCGTCTTGAGGGCCAACTTAATGATTTTGAGCAATCATCATGCCATCATACTCTTGTGACAACTGTATGCTGTCCAGAAATATGTCTAATACTTCAACATCAAAGTGGGTCCCACTTTCTTTTGATATAATTTCAATTGCTTCTTCTGAACTAAAACCTTTATGATATACCCGGTCAGATACTAAAGCATCATATACATCAGCAACAGCTAGGATTTTCGCTTCCGGCATAATTTCGCTTCCCTTTAAACCATATGGGTATCCACTACCGTCAACTTTTTCGTGATGTTGTATAATAATGTTGGCCACTGAATCAAGAAACCCCAACTCGCTTATAATTTCCATACTAAAAACTGGATGCTGCTTCATTAAGCCAAAATCCGTTTCATTTAAAGGGCCATTTTTATATAGTATCTTATCCCTAATCGCAATTTTTCCGATGTCATGAAATAGACTGGCATTGGACAAATTCACCTTTTGCTGCTCAGTTAAATTTGATTTGGCAGCTATCTGCATAGCATATGATTCTACCCGCTTACTGTGCTGATAAAGTTCATTATCTTTTATTTTTACAGTTTTCAGGAGCGCATTAATTGCACCTTTCATACAATCCTGATAGTATTGGGATACAACCTTCGTACTTCTTTAAGAAATTTATGACCGTTCATTAGCGGCATTCTCATGTCGCTAATTACCATTTCTACAGCGTTTTCAGACATTATCTGCAAGGCTTGGTTTCCATCCTCGGCGAAAAACAGCTTATAATCATAACCTATGAATAACCTGCGCAGTGATTTCAGAATCGCTTTTTCGTCATCTAAGAAAAGAATACTGTGCATCATAATATCCTCCGCAACATTCATATGATTTCAATGCTGTAATTGGTAATGAATCATTATAAAAGTGAGTATTAAGAAACATTTATTCTAATCTATCTATCGGTTATTAACTTATTAAATTTATCTATAATTTCGTCAAACTTCCCTAAAAATTAATCCCTCAAACCATCAGTCTGAGGGATCTAAAATACACTATTACGTTTTGCAAAAGAGAACTGTTCCGTGGTTTGCTAATCAAATGCAAAGCCCAAATACCCAAGGTTCTCATCCATAATCTCAAGATCAGTTTCCTGAATAGCTTTGATCATTCCGAAAGGGTGCACGTTGCCTTCCAGCTGCTGTCCTAAAAATGCAGGTGTCCTCAAAAAATATTCTTTAGCTGGCAGTAATTCGGCAATATTTTTGATCACAAATGGGAGGTACTGGTCAGCAATAAGCAACTCTTTTATGAATATCCTGTCTGAACTCAACCTTTCAAGGGAGGCACAGCCCTGAACTCCATCAATTTCTATGCTGAAAATATCAGCTCCGGACATTTGTGAGAGCTGTTGCTGGTAGGCAATTTCGTCATCAGTGTAGACAACATGAAGCCTTCCGCCAAGCTGTTTATTTCTCCTCATATTATAATCTTCGGGACTAATCTTCGATAGCATGCCAGGGCTGTTGTCACTGGAACCTAAAACCTCGATCTTTTCCCGGACTAAAAACACCTCTCGAATGCAGAAACCATCCTGATATCCTCTTTGGCGATAAAAATCAAAAAGTGGCTGCTCGGATGGAACCAGTACCGAGTATACTTTCTCATTTTCCTTCAAATATCGGTTGGTAAAGTCCATTAGCTGAGTAGCAAACCCTCTGTGCTGATATTGGGGATGGGTTGCGATGGCGTAAAGCATAGTAGAATTGAAGATTTGCTGGGTGGAGGCTGCTATCTTGATCGGGAACATTGTCAGCATCGAAACAATCTCTTGGTCTACCAGTAATAATACCGTTTCAGTTTCTTTGTAGCGATTAGCATAGTAAAAGTCTATATAGCGATCACTATCTCCAAAGCAGAGCTTCCAAATTTCTTTCTGTCGAACCGTTTCGCCTTTTTGGGCTTGTCTAACATCTACCATCTCAAGTCACTTATCCTCCTTTGAACGAGCACATAATTCACACTCACTTTAGGTTAAGAAATCTTCCCGAATATTTTTCTTCCATTTTGACCGGATGGTAAGACAATTTGGACTTTCTTAAGCCATCATGGCCCATGTCCTCCTCCCGGTTTACGTAAATCATTTCGGGATGATTTCTCTTGATAAGGGCCGCAAATTCATGATTAATCATCTGATAGCAACCCGTTATTTCCTCAAAAGCTTTTTCGATATGAATGTCAAAGGTATCTGAATTGAGTTTGTCTCCCATAGTGTAGGCAATAACTCTCCCTTCGGAACGAAGCAGTCCGCCCTCCAGGCCCAGTTCAGCAAAATGATCAAAGCATCGAAGAACTGCGCAGTTTTCGTCCGCCAGCTCATTATTATACATACACCCATGTATTTTGCACCACTCAAGGTTCATTTCCCAGCACTCAGCTATATTCTCAGAGGATATCTGTTCAAAACTCCAGCTATGATCCTTTTTAAAATGATTTATATGGTTGCGTTTAGAACTTAATTTGTCTCCCGATAGAGTAACTAGCTTTTCCAATAGATAAATATAATCAAAGCTGTCTCGCCTCTCCGTGTATTCAAATTGGTCGGGGAATAAGCTGTTAATCACGTTGATATTATCATTTGATAATCCAACTAATATAAAATCAATTCCACCGGCTGCTGCGTCCTGGGCCATTGCTTCAAGAACAGTTTTAGGATCACCCTTTCCGGCCGGATAGAAATAAACAGTAGTTCCATCCAAACCTTCGGCCTTAACCACAAGATGATCCTCCGTCTGTGCAACACGATATTTATATATTTCGGACCACGCAAATAGATTAGTAAAATTGTGATGACAGCCCCGCAGGTCGGCCACTGTCAGCAGAGGATCTATCCACTTTTTATCGCTAATCTCTATAGTTTTGAAATTTATCATTTAATAAAATCACCCAACATCTTTAAATTTGTTCTTTATCCTACCGTCTTAATAAGCTAAGACTGGTTCAATTTAGATGATGATATTATATCATGGATGCTAGAGCATTCGCTCCTGCCCTTTATGAGTAAATGCAATAATCTGGGTTGAGGAATCCTTCATCATATCTTTAAATTGTGCAATTAACTTGTAATCATCCCAAAAGTGCATAGGGATAAAATAACGAGGCTTGATTTCATTGATGAACAATTCGGCCCCTAGATAATAATTTTGTTCTAATCGCGGATCTACAGGGAAGAACGCAATATCTATGCATTCCCCTTTTATCTTGGCTATTTCTGCCTTGAACCATTCCTCGGCAATCGTTTTCCCCTCAGACGTGTCCTCTGCCCAGCACCACCAGTTTAAATCTCCGGCATGAAATATATTTATTCCGTCACATCGGACTAAAAAAGAAACTCCCTCATCAGTAGAGCCATAAGCTTTAACTTCTATATCATCAATTTGTTTCTCCTTGTCGGGGGAAATGAATATAATGCTGTGATTTTCCGGAGGAATATTGGCATCATCACAGATATCAAAACTCAGAATGTACTTGATATCGGGCTGTTTATTCTGCCATGCAAAAATTTCGGGGTTATAATGGTCAGGATGCCCATGAGTTACGAATATGTAAGTTTGTTTGTCGAGCGGTCTTATATTTCCTTGATAGAAATCAAATACTAATAGCTTATTATCTGTTTCTACAGTAAAGCCACTGTGATATAGATATGTAATTTTAGTATTAATCCGCTTCATTAATAGCACCTCGTATTAATTATATATACCTGGTGATCCCATTACACTCTCATTCCCAGTTAAGCCCTTACTGCTTCTAATAACTACTCCCTTTGTAGAAGATCTTCTTTACCACTTCAGCACCAGTAATGTAGATTGTAAGAATTATACCCATGACTGGATAAAATACGACTGGTAATGGAACGAAGCCGAATAGCGGGCCAAGGAAACTGTATGGGAATAATAGAATTGCTAAGGCTACAGCGATAGTCGTGCCAAACAGAGCTTTCCCCGGTTTGCTCTGAAAAAAGGGCTTGCGGGTACGAATGACCAGCACTATCAGTGAGGCTGACAGGACAGACTCGACAAACCATCCCGTTCTGAATTGTTCAGGTGTGGCATGAAGAAAGAACAAAAGGACTCCAAAAGTAAGGTAATCAAACACGGAACTAAGGAGCCCGAAAGTAAGCATAAAATTGCGGATATATTTTATATCCCAGCGCCGGGGCCGATCAATCATTTCGGGATCGACCCTGTCCGTGGAGATGGTCATTTCTGGTAGGTCTGTCATTAGGTTGGTCAGCAGAATCTGCTTAGGCAGCAAAGGCAAAAACGAAAGAAAAAGCGAAGCTCCCGCCATACTAAACATATTCCCGAAGTTGGCGCTGGTGGCCATAAAGACATATTTCAGAGTATTAGCAAAGGTCACTCGGCCCTCTTTTACTCCCTGAATCAAAACACTTAGATCCTTTTCCAGCAAGACAATATCTGCGGCATCTTTAGCCACGTCTACGGCACTATTGACCGAGATGCCTACATCAGCGGCATGAAGGGCGGAAGCATCGTTTATACCGTCCCCTAGGTACCCTACGACATTGCCTGCCTTTTTCAGGGCTAGAATGACCCGTTCCTTTTGATTAGGCTCGATTTCTGCAAATAGATCAATGCTGCCCAACTTCTGAATTAAGGCTTCATTACTCATATTGTGTAATTCGGGACCCGTTAGAACTTCAGGTCTGGCTAACCCTATCTGTTTGCCCAAACTCATAGCAACCAGTTTGTTATCTCCAGTAATCACCTTCAGGGTTATCCCCATATCTTTCAGTATATTAACGGTCTCGGCAATGCCTTCTTTAGGCGGGTCGTAAAGAACCACAAATCCTAGAAACGTCATATCCTTTTCTTGATCTTTGAGGTTTGTATCTTCAGCCTTTTTGTAGGCCACGCCTAATGTTCTGAGTCCCTTTGCTCCCAAATCCGAAAAAACAGTATGAATTTGGGTTTGCACCTGTCCAATTGGGACTACGGTTTCATTCGGTCCCTCGGCGAAGGAGCATACGTCCAATACATTGCTTAAAGCTCCCTTAGTAATTAATATCGCTTTATCTTCGGACTTAACCAGAATGCTTAACCTTTTGCGAATAAAGTCATAGGGTATTTCACCGAGCTTCTCGTAGCCCTTTATTTCAAATTGCTTATGGTTCCTAATGGCTTCATCAATGGGGTTAGCATAGCCTTTCTCCAACGAGGCATTTATGTACGCAAACAGAAGAACCTTATTACTTGCTTGGCCGCTATAATCAAGGGTGGAATGAAGGTGAACAGTTCCTTCGGTCAAGGTTCCCGTTTTATCTGAACATAAAACATTCATACTACCGAAGTTCTCGATGGAGGACAGGCGCTTAACAATGACCTTTTCGGCAGCCATGTTTTTCGATCCTCGCGATAAATTGACGCTAATAATAGCCGGCAGAAGCTGTGGAGTAAGACCAACGGCCAGGGCTAAAGAAAACAAAAACGAGTCCAAGACGGGACGAGCCAAATAGACATTGATAGCAAATATTGCGATGACCAGAAGTAGCGTAACTTCCATGAGTAAATATCCAAAATGCTGGATACCGATTTCGAACTCAGTTTGCGGCATCCTCATGCCTAGTCTCTGGGAAACGGCTCCAAACTCGGTACCTAGGCCTGTCTTAACCACCACCGCCTTACCTGTGCCGCTGATGACATGGGTTCCCATATATAAAACGTTGGATCGCTGGGCTAATGGGGTATCGGCCTCTTTCACTCCTACGGTCTTTTCGGCCGGGAATGTTTCTCCGGTCAGAGCTGCTTCGTCAACATATAGTCCCACCGATTCAAGCAGCAGGCAGTCCCCAGGGATCCCCCCTCCCGCAGAAAGCACGGCAATATCACCGGGAACAACCTCTGCAAAGGGTATTTCCACGGCATCACCATTTCTTAAAATAACCGCCTTTATTTCAACAATAGCCAGTAGTTTTTCTACCGCCCCAGCAGCACCTACCTCCTGCCAAAAGCCTAACAGCCCGCTTCCCAGCACAATTGTCAGAATAATAACGGTATCGGCAGGATCACCTAAGAAGGCAGAGAGGACCGCAGCCATAATTAGAATAATTATAAGGGGGCTTTTTAACTGGGTGAAAAACAAAGCTAGCTTGCTGTGGTTTTTCCTTGCCTTTAAAACATTAGCCCCGTACCTTTTTATCCTTATTTCCGCTTCGTCCTGGGTCAAGCCAGAAGAATTTGCGGTTAATTCCTGCAACAGTTCATCGGTTGACAAAGTCCAAAAAGGAGGTTTTTCCATAAAGACAGCTCCTCTTACCTTAAGGTATTCAAGGTCCTTTCCCTTATCATCAGAAAACAATCTCAGGATTAACTCAGTTCGAATTAATCCTAATAAATTCTTCCCCTTTATAATATGACTCTCTGACCCCTAAGCTTTTTTTCATAATACCAGATACTGTAAAACTGGGCAAGAGAGCCGTTTCCTTGTTTACCCCTGAATCCCAAAGAGCTTGCCCGATTAAGCCCCTTACGGTATGATTAAACCTACGGAGACTTGGGCACCACTGAAAATTGATAGGGGGTTATATACATGATAAGGAGAATACTGGTGGCCTTGGACAATTCAGATTTTGCCAGCAAAGTAATGTTCCAGGCGTTGGAACTGGCCAAAGTTTACCAGGCGCAGCTGTTTGCGGTATCGGTAATTAATTACTCGGTTCTAGGTGAAATTGATGAATCCTCCCCAAGTCCAGCAATAACTGAAATAATTTATAATTGGACTAATTCTTTTCAAGAGGCTCTGGATAAATGCAAACAATTGGCTGGAGAATTCGGAATCGAGCATTATCAGACAATGCTGAGCGGACTTCCAGCCGAGGAAATTATTAAATATGCAGAGGAAAACGATATCGATATGATAGTAATGGGTCATGTCGGCAAATCGGCCACGGCCGGTTTCTTAATCGGCAGTGTATCGCAGAAGGTCTCCGCTCATAGCAAATGTTCAGTTGTGATCGTGAAATAACAGAGACCATTGCTTTTTGGGTTCACATAATATTTTATAATTAGGGGGTGTTTTTATGCCAAAAGTAAATCCAAACAACAAGTTCTGGATGCGGGGTGGCAACCATAACCAAAAGCGTTATATTGAAATGACTGAGGATGAAAAGGCCAATGTGGTAAGATGCCGAGGCATCAAAGACTCTCATCCCTGCAAAAATCCTGTGTTTAGATGCGCAGAATGCGGTAATTATGGATGTGACCAGGAAGTATTGGACAAATGCAGTGAACAAGGATTTAAAAATGATAAATGTCTCCACTGCGGGGTGCTGGGTAGTCGCATACCTATCATGGTAAAGGAATTTGAGAAGTTTGTTGCCGAATGGGACAAAGAAGTAGCTGAAGTTAAGGAATAAACGAAAATTTCACTTTTGACTACAATTATTTATTTTACTGCTACAGAGAGAAGCTGCCGGCGAATGAGCAGCTTCTATTATGAAAATCTTACTCTTCTTTTTCATTCTTTTTATGCTTTTCACTTCTATACTTGATTCTCTCCCCGGCTGGTTATCCTTTGCACCATAGGTCTTATGTATTTATTAATCAACTATCAAGTGCGCAGGTGTTTGGCTCTGGTTTCATCCTATCCATTTTTTGGTTAGGCTATCTGTGTCGTGGCGATCCTGAGTTACCGGTTGATATCGTTCTGGATACCTATCCTGCTCGGCTTTGCAGTATGGGTCTATTTACAGAGAACATAAAGATAGGGAAGCAAAAAAACGTTCTATTGCTTCCCTCTGTCAAGAATTGCTCTCGTCGGTTGTAGTCGTTTCTGTTACTGTAACGTCAACTTCCCCGGCCCGAACTTTGACATGAATCTGACCAATTAATTCTCGGAGTTCATTATGGGTGTCATGGATCTCCTGGAGCATATTTGCTAACTTGTCCATCTCGCTCATAGTAGTATCATGGGTCTCCTGGAGCAGCGCCTGCTGGGTGGCCCCCTCTTTCTTAGCCACAAACGCCAATACCGGAAGAGCACTGGCCTGAAATGTCGCCGTACTGATATACGTAATCCAGCCCACTAAAGTACTAGGACGCTGCCAGAACAGAACGACCACCACCATGGACGTGATTATCCAGAAGCAAGCCATGGTGCTCAGTGAGTCTGCCAGCAGATTGGCCAGCAATTCGTTATACTTTCTTATCAACTTTTTCCCTCCATTTAAAACCCTTAATATACTATTAGGCATATACTATTCTACGCCAAATAGGCAGTGAAAAGAATATTGGTGGTTAAACCGATGGGAACTATCAAAAGGTGCATAGCGTAAACCAAACTTTCCTTACAGACTAGGATGATAATCGTTAATTAGCGAATCATCATCCCTCCTACCATAAAAACCCTTTAATTTTGCTTTGTGTTCATACATAGCTTTATCAGCTTGAGCAAATATAGAATAGATACTTTCACTCTCATTTTTGGTATAAACAGCATATCCATAAGCAAGTTTAATTTGAAAGTTGCGTTGTTCATTTATTCTAGTTAATGAGTGTTCCAATTTAGATAATGCGCTATCCACTAACTCCATTGAAATCTCCTCGCAAATAACGCAAAACTCATCGCCGCCGATCCTAAATGCCGTACCAATACCCATGAAGCTTTCCTGAAGAATGTTTGCGGCAAGAAATATTGTTTCATCTCCAGCTTTATGTCCGTATTTGTCATTATTCCTTTTTAAATTATTAATATCCAACACAACAATCGCTGCATTTTTACCACTCTTCAGATATTGTTCCATTTCTTTTTCAAATGCAGATCGATTTTTAATTCCAGTTTGAACATCTTGTTTGAATTGTAATTCACGCAAAAAAATATAGTATAGCAGCAAGGATATTGAGACACTTCCCCAAATTAATAGCAAATCCCTAAATAATATTTGCAGAATGGTTCCCAGTATGGGCAATAAAAGGATTGATATTAAAATTCTTTTGTCATCAATTTCGTATTCAGCAGTATTTTTTAATAAGGCTATTATAATCAACCCAAAATAAAACCCACTAATTATCGTCGGCAGTATAAATAAATCTCCTCGTAAATATTGATTCTGAGCATTGATAAAAAAGATCCATCCTGTTTTATAACTCAAAATACACATAAATGCATTTAAGAATAAAGGCACGGCTAAAATGCTATTCTTAATTATCCCTTTTTCCCTATTATTATTGAAGAATAAAAAGATAAAAGGAACTACGGGGCTCAAAGAAAATCCCACGATGTCAGCTATGCGCTGAGGCATCACAAGTTGTTTGCTGCTTGAAAGTTCCATTAAAACCGTCATTATTTCTAATATAAGCAAAATAATTGTGATCACTGACACCGATATGTAAATTTTATTATTATAAATATTCACAACAGGATTACGCTTAGCAAAATATATTGTGAAACAAAGGGCAATAATTGCAAGAACATCTGTGCTGATTGATGCTACCATATTTACTAGCCCACCCTCATTTAATTTAAGTTACTAAGTTTTATTTGAATAATTATAACATAGTAATTATCTCTGTTAGAGCCATGCAAATAGTAAATAGAACGACCGAATAGGATGCAAAGGGACGTCAGACCGTGTGAAAACTACCAGCAATTAACACAGATACTTGTCAGCCAGTGCTATTTCTGATCAGTTCATGAAACACTATATGAAATACTGCTTATGTACACTGTAATCTTCTTACTATTTCCTTAACTCCCAGGATATTTATCACACTGTTAGATTGTAGGTGAGTACCGGGGACGGTTCGAGATCACTGAAAAAGCCTCTTAAATGTGTCATGCTGAGCGTTAGCGAAGCATCTTGCAATCATATGAATGCGAATTATACGTTATTGCTGATAAGATCCTTCCTCGCCTTCGGCTCCTCAGGATGACAAAACATTTACTTTTTCAGTGGTCTCGGACGGTTCTTTTGCATTCCTGTCATGGTTTACAGGTGGACCAGTGCGGTGGACGGGTAAGTGAAGTTGGTATCTTGGTGCTCACATCGCCCTTAGCTACGTTCATCTGAGCTTGAGTGAGAAATATACCATTTGTAAGGTCAGCTCCTCTGATATCTGTATCTCGAAAATCAGCCCCAATGAGATCAGTCCCCGAGAGGTCAGTTCCTCTGAGGTCAGCTGCAATAAGGAAAGCTCCTCTCAAGTTTGCACCTCTTAGATTGGTTTTGCGCAGGTCAGCCGCAATAAAATCGGTCCCTCGGCCAAGGGTCTTCTTACCTTCTGAATAAGTATTCTGCTCGCGACGGGCTTCGGCTCGCATGAGCTCACTAGTTTGTATGAGTAATTCATTAACAATTGTTCGGTGTGCTGCCACATCCAATTTCATTAAAGTATCAGGAGTATGTTGAGTGAGCCTTTGGGTCTCATCAAGTATGGAACTGAGTGCATCGTGAATAGCACGATTAGGCTGCATCGTCAGTGCTTCCGTCAAGTACCAGAGCAGTTCATGTAGTTGCCGCATGATCAGGAACACCTCGAACATTTGCTCAGCGGCTCCCGGGACTTGGCGCCAGTCTTGTCCATTGAAAGTGACTTGAGCAACCTTTTGCCCGGCTCCAAAGCAGTCAAATGCGGTGCAGCCTTTAAGTCCCCTTTCCCTGAGATTTTTGTAAACACCGCAGCGAAAGTCCGCTTGGAGGTTAAGGCAAGGCTGACCTGCCTCTTTGTCATTAGGGAAACCTTCCGAAGCAGAAAAGTACAATGCGACACAACACAACCCAAAGCATTTTTCGCAGTCGGCTCGTAGATTGCGGCGATTGCTATCAGCGAAGGATTCTGAATAATGATTGTCAGAAGATATCGGCTCTCCCATATTTTGATATTTGTATTTCATATCCATTCACCTCACATTCTTGCCGTTCGCGCAACCTACTCCCATTCTTTCCATACTTCAGGCTGATGCCCTGCCGTAGCTAACCTGCCATTGCGTACCATAGGGGGTGTCATTTCCTGCCTATTATATCAAAGCATAAAAAAGGAAGCAAAAAGAACGTCCTCTGCTTCCCTGAGAGTTTTTACACAATATCTGAAACAGTCTCGTAACTGGCTGTTCATTTCACCATTGCATTGGTTACTTCCTTAACTACATTCCAGACTTTATCACCAGATATTAGTGATTCGTGAAGTTTCGATTGTAACACTGACTGCTTAGCTAATAAGGCTTCAAATTCCTCATTATACTGCTTAATCTCTATTGCTGCTTTGCGATTAAATTCTTCACCTATGCTCCATATTTCATTCCATACTTGATTCCACACTACATCCCATACTTCATCTGCCGACATTACTGATTCATCCATTTGCACTTGTAGCGCAGCCTGCTTGGCCTGTAGAGCAGGTTCCATTTCTTTATAATCCTCCTTTATTTCGGTTGTTGCTTTTCGATTAAATTCTTTTACTGCATCCCAGATGTTATCCCATATTAAGTCCCAGACCTCATTTCCTGACATTAATGATTGACGAAATTTTGCTTGTGCCAATTCCTGCTTATCCTCAAAGGTGCTTTGAACCTCATCATAACCCTGCTTGATCTCTGCTGCTATCTTGTCAGTCCTGACTATTAATTTCTCAATCTCGCTGCCGACCTCGCTAAGTTCAGTTCTCAACCTTTGTTCATACTGCGTTTTTCTCTCCATTTCTCTTCCTCCTTTTCCTTCAATTAGCCCCTTTCCCGGTTAACGCGATTGATCCATTGGGGTGAAATCAGATCCTTTTTCCCCGGCCCCAGATTCTGTGTGACGATAATTATAAATCGAATCCACCCATGTCTGTCCGCTGTTGTCGCCAGTGGACTGCGTGTTTGAGAAAGCGACTTCAAAACAACGGTAAGTGTGCCAATACTCATATTGCACATGGAGAGACGGCTTCTATTAAGTCGCTAGGCCTATTTGTCCTCTCCAATGAGCTCTTCTACTTCAGTGGCCCCACGTATATAGAATTTTTCTTCATCCGGTGCCAGCTCCTTTAACAGCCGTAGAAATTCACCGGCATGAACCAGTTCTTCATTTGCTATGTCCTGGAGAACCGCGCCGGCCAGCTTATTATCTGTAGACTCTGCTAACTGCATATACATCTGCACTGCTTCATATTCCGCAGCTACCATAAATCGAACGGCTCTAATCAATTCCTCATGGGTGAGCATGTGATGGTGCGCTAATCCGGCAAAGGGAGTTCCGAAATCTGGCATTATTATCCCGCCTTTCCTTTGATTAATGGTATAGTCGTTTTTCTATTTCACAATAACTGTTCCCAGTCTATATGGGTGAAAGATGCTTTTATACTTAAACGTCCCTAGCTCTATAAAAGTAAAGCTGTAGGCTTGCCCCTTTTCTGGCGTTTTGTTAGCAAAATAAACACCAGTGGCGGTATATTTAGGACTGTCTTGATTGACACAGGAGTGGTAATTCCAAGAAATTATTATTCTTTATTTCCTTTTAGCAGTCGAGTCCAAACCACTAAAGACTGCAGCAGGTTTGTAATGGCTTTGGATGTATAATCGTCAGTGAGCTTTAAATCCTGATCAAATTTGTTTTGGGCCTGCATAATAAAAACTTCGGGCCGGTTCAAAGGCATCATGTTGCATATCACACACGTCTGACGCAAATGGTACTGAGCTCTGGCTCCTCCAAACATTCCTGTAGAGGCACTCATGATAGCTACCGGTTTTCCCATTACAGGTGCTCCCGTGCTCTGGCGTGAAACCCAATCTATGGCATTCTTTATTACCGGGGCAACTGAGTAATTATATTCAGGGGTTACTAGCAACAAAGCATCTGCTGCTTGAACGCTGCTGGCCAACTCAAGAACCGCCTCAGGAAGACTCTGCCCCTCCAAATCTTCATTGAAAAATGGTATTGGAGCCAAGTCGATGATCTTCAGTTCCGCACCCTCCGGCAGAAGATCTAAGGCGGCCCGTAAGGCCGCTTTGTTGTAAGAACCGCGACGCAGGCTGCCACACATTCCCAGAATTCTTACCACATTTGCCTTTGCATTCATACTTTCTTCCTCCTATCTCAACATACGATATCGTGTGCTTATCCCTAATCAACTGGATCAAACATATTCCTGGAAGTGTTCTTGTATATCAACCACTTGTAATTAGCCCTACGACCGTTGATGATGCTGGCCAAGGGATCAACCCTTCCATAAACCATGCAAATTACAATATTCCCTAAGTACAACTGGTTCATCCCCTGGATCCACAAAGAAGCTGGCTTGAGGCTCCTGACCGGGTTTAAGGAATTCGCGATAGGCCTTATTCCCTCGGCTGGCTTAGGCCAAACCAATCTGTTTCATTAAACCCACTAGATCATAGAAGAGGCTCTCTTCCACAATTTCATCGTTCACCCAATGGGCAACCGTACATAATTCAACTGCAAATGATTTATTGGTTGGGGGAATGACCTGTCCGTTAGAACCCTGCATGGGGCCCTTCATCGTACCTGTAATTTCGGCGATGGAGCAAGTCCAGTCTCCATACGCAAAAAATACTTTATAGGGTCGGTTTTCAACTCGATTATCAGGGAAGGTCTTAAAGAACTCCCTGGCTTCGGCTTCGTGATTGCGAATCCCCTTGGTAGGCTCTTTTCCGCCTGGCCATTTCACCACCGTATCATGGTAATGCCGCTTCTGAAATGTTTCCCAATCCTGAGAATTCCACGAGTCATCCAGGGTTTGCATTAACTCCAAAATATAGTCCTGACTCACTTTATTTCCCCCTTCCGTTATCAGTCATAAATTGGTTCTCATTGTCAAGCGCCATTAATCCAACCCCTCTCGCTTTACAATAAGCGTCCGGAACTTACTCAGCCCCCTTGGTTATCCTACCAACTCAGCATTCTGCTGAAATTGTTGCGCAACATTGGTGAACAGTTGGGTATAGCGTTCAGCCACATTTGCCCAGGCCATCGTCAGGCCGAGGGTTAGCGTCTTAGTCTCCATCTCGTTTTTACGAAGCGGGTTTTTAAGGATATAACCGATACACGACGCCAGCGAGTCAGCATTACTAAATTCAGCTAGCATACCCCGTCCGTCACCCAGCATTTCTTGGGCATAGCGGTACGGAGTCGACACGATGACTCTTCCGCAGCCTACGGCATATGCCAAGGTCCCACTTACTGCTTGTTCTTTAGATAGATACGGAGTCATATAGATGTCGGATAAATTCAGATACGTCATCACTTCTGCTTTGGTCAAGTACTTGTCGACAAATCGGACATGGTTCTGCACTCCTAGACTTTCCGCCAGGTTCATGAGGTTCTGACGATAGCTTTCGCCCATGGTCTGTTTGACCGCTGGATGCGTTTTACCCAGAATGAGGTAGAGGAGGTTGTCAAAGTTCGGAACAACTTGAGCAACTGCTTTAATCCCGTACTCTAGACCCTTGGCCGGACTAAGTAGACCAAAACTGCTTATCACATGTTTGCTGATTAAGCCATGTTCTATTTTTAGTTGGTCTCGCGGTTTGACCGGCAGACAGGGTACTCCATGAGGAATAACTGTAACTTTGTTCGGTTCAATGCCATATGCTTTGGCTAATATCGGGATCGAATTTGCTGCCATGGTCACTACCCCGGCACTTAGACGTCCTAGTGTCTTAAGTACCGTTCTTTGTTTGGGGGTTGGTTCTTGCAGCACCGTGTGGGTTGTTACAATAAATGGTATCTTCAAGTTCTTGGCCAGATCAAGGATATATTCTCCGCATTCCCCACCGAAGATCCCGTATTCATGCTCTATTACCAACAAGTCCATATAGGTATTTATCCAGTGGGCAGAACGAACATAATCTGCCCTTTTGTGCTGACTGATTTTGGATTCAACCCGTGGATCGTCGTATGCTTCTTCCCCATTAGTGACCGCGATTACACTCGACCGAATATTCCCTATTTTATCAATTTCATTAATCAGGTCCTCAGTAAATGTAGCTAATCCACACTCCCTCGGAGGAAAAGTACTTAAAAATCCAATATTCATAGCTCCATTTTTCGTTATCATCTAATTAGTTCCCCCTATTGCCCGTCTAATTTATCGTTTTTGTTTTTGCCGGCTATTAACCCAATTCTGCTCCTGCCTTTAATCTGCCTTATCAAAATCATAATACCGGCAACTAAGAGAAAAATATGGATAAATCCGTTCATGGTATACAAAGTAACGGTACCAAGCCATAAAACTATAAGAATTGCAGCAATTAACCATAACATGATTTATCATCCTTGCTTTATGAAGGTTGTTCCGCTAGTTCTACTTGCTGGAAGAAAAGGTACGGTATATGATTTGCAGTACTTCTTCAATGATGTGAAAATAAGCAGCAAAATCATGGGTATCTTTCCGGTAAGCGGCTACAGTTTCATTAATTCCAGCACCCATATTTTCAATCACAATACCTGCCAATTCAATGCTTCCTTTGGCCGCATTAGTCACATACTCAGCTTCTTGTAAAACCACTGGAATCGAGACTTTGAGAACATCGGTAGTTTCCCTGACATTACTGCTGATTTGCTCCACATTCTCAATAATTCCCGGCATTAGTTTGATAGTTTTTTTAACAAACTCCTGATTAGTTTCAACTAGTGGCAGCAATATGCCTACAACTTTTTTTATATTCCAAAGAATAGGCAGCAGAAGAATCACTGCTGCAATCCCTAATGCATACACCAAAAAAAGCATTAGATCTAGCAAGCTGAGTTGAATTATCATAATATGTCCCCCCTCTTAATAGCTCTATTAAGATCATTTGAAATGTTATCAAGCAATTTTATGAATCCTGTCTTTCATGGTGACCGTCCTTAAGGTGCTTTTTTACACCTTCCGTTTTTCCCTTAACATCTTTGATGCCATTACCTGCTTCTTGTGCAGCATTAGCCGCGCAATCCTTCACTGTCTCTGCCTTCATTTGGACAGTATCCTTGATGTTTTCCAGAATATTTGCAGCTATATTTTTCAAGTCTGCTCGCGTCGCCTTGCCTGACTTGGGAGCAAAAATAATTCCTGTTGCTACACCTGCGGTTAAGATGCCCATTCCTACTGCGAACTTCTGCGCAGTTTTTACTCTCTCTTGCCTTCTTCTCTCCTTGCTTACCAATTCTATTAAATCTTTTAAAATCATTATGAAAACCTCCATTTTATCTAAGTGCGTTGATTAATGACTATCAGTTGAAACTCCTTATAGGAAAGCTGCCTTTTTCTATAGCTATGGCACTTATTGCATTAGGGATGCTATCCGCTATACTTCTCATAGTTCTATATGAAGCTGTTTGCATGTTTTTTGTTTTTTGACACATAAAGTGTTCCATGATTTTTGCCCATACCAGTTGTGTTTCTTTAAATGCATGGTAATCCTTTTCGACATTTTTATGATACTTCTCTAATTCTGTTAATATATTTGCAAAATCCGGCTGCCTAAAATAAGTACAGATTTTAGGCAATGTCTCGGTTAATTTCTCCCGCATCTCATCAATTCTTTGAGCATAACTATCTGGGTCGGTAATATAGAGTAGCAGTGGTTTGTATCGAATCCAGCCTATACAAGCTTTATAAAAGCGAGTCCTGATTTCTTCGCATTCAGCTTTGACGAACTTCAGGTGTTTAGGCAGGACACCCTCTAACAGGTGGTTATAGGTAGAGAATCCATCATGAAAGGAGTAGCATGGCACGCGCATAACGGTTCTTTCACTCAAACAAGTACTCAAAAAAGTATCTTCTCCTCTAGCTCCCGATGGATTGTAAAATGGGAAAACACGGCTGGGATCGGTAAGATTAATACACAAATTGGCGCCTGAAATGAATTTGGCATGATTTGTTTCCTGCACCTCCACTGCCTGATTACTTGTTAATATATTGGTATCAGCATAGGTGACCCCACCATTGTTCATAACGCTCAAGACATTATTCCAGCTGATGATATCATTGCTGATAGCCTCAATAAAGGAGCGGAAATCCGCTTTAGACATTGTTTCATCAAATTCTATATAGGGAATTGGGGATATATAACCGCAGTGGTTTCCGTGGGTGATATCGGCTTGATTGATATATTTCAAATGAGTAGCCAGAATATGCTGGCCTGACCAAATTGCAGTTCGTTTAGTATTGGTCACCGCCAGCGGGTATTCATCGTCGTCACAAAAAAGCAAATAATCCATATTGTGCTTTATAGCGTTATAAAGTATGGCGTTGCGATTGGCAGCATATCCCTTGCCAAAAATCATGTGAGCTTCTTGCAGATTAATAACATTCTCTTGAATTAGATAGTTAATCTCTTCTTTTATGCAAGGCTTGGCAATAAATTTGCAGCTATCAATCTGCCCGACTAGTTCCGGGGATATATTTGTGTAATCAGTGGCTTTTGTTTTATGATAAGCAAGATCATAGGCGATAAAAAGATTTAGACTAATCTTTTCGTTATCCACCAAACCGGATTCATTCCAGCTGTATATGTAGGCTTTCAGCACCTTTTGAAAACTCTTCCTCCCAGTCGCAAAACCGATTCCGACCTTAATCTCTTTTCCCTTCTGCAATTTAATCGCTCCCTTCCCTTTCTGTACACCTACATGCGGTCTTCGTTTTGTCCCCTCATAATAATAATTAATTTGACAATTCCCCAGGCAATCAGTGCATAAACAATCATGGCTATAACTATGCTGGGCTCTAAAACCGCTTTAGTTTCAATGCCTTGGGTTACCGCAGATCTAAAAATAGCAGTAAATGGAACCAAGAACACCTGCGAGATTGAATAAATAAACGACACAAAACCGCTATTCGGATTTGCCCCTAAAAGCTTAAATACCAAACGAAAAGCAAGCAAAACCTCCAAAATACCAAAAATGTAATACACTACTCTTCCTGCTGTAAAATTTGCTTCATCGGTCCTTACAATGATGTCTCCACTCATTATTTCATTCCTCCATAAACAATTTGAAGTTTATTAACACGGACACCTGATATCAATTGATTACGCCAACAGAACATTCGTTGGCTAAAGGATCCTATCTCCTCTAATTACTCTTAGTAAAATCACAATAATCGCAACCACGAGAAGAATATGGATAAAACCACCCATAGTAAACGAAGTAACTATGCCAAGAAGCCATAAGACTATGAGAATTATCGCGATCGTCCATAACATGTTTAATCATCCTTTCATTTTTCACTCCAATAATGTGAGTTGAATTACCAGAGTGTGTTTCTTAATTTACAAATTTATTAGTTTACTTTGAAATATTTTTGGCGGTTTAACGTATATTTTTACACCTTCCGTTTTTCCATGAACGTCTTTGAGGACATCATATGTTTTTTGCTCAGCATAAACTTCGGAGTCCCTCATCGTATCTACCGTCTTGTGGAATGTATACTTCATGGTTGCTATAGTATTTAAAGCCTCTCTCTTCAAATCTTCTCGTTTTTCCAAGTCTAGCAAATCTCTTCCAATCATTATTTACACCTTCTCGTCTATTGATTTGAAATCATTCCAATCTCGTGTTCCTTGCTTTACCTATTTATTAAGTCCATTTGAAATATTTTCAGCAGTTTTATGAATATCCAGTATGATTTCATGGCCGCCGTCCGCAATGTCCTTTTTTATACCTTCTGTTTTTCCATGCACGTCTTTGATGACATTAGATACCTCCTGTGCAGCATGAGCCGCGGAATCCTTCACCGTCTCTGCCTTCTTCTGGACTGTGTCCCTGATCTTTTCTACAGTGTTTACGGCTACGTTTTTTATATCTTTTCGGGTCTCCTTGCCCGACTTTGGAGCAAAAACAATGCCTGTTGCGACACCTAAAGCGGCTACGGCGCCCATTCCTATTGCGAACTTCTGAGCTGTTTTTACTCTCTCTTGTCTTCTTTTCTCCTTGCTTACCAAATCTAATAAATCTCTTAAAATCATTATGAAAACCTCCTTATTGATTGATAATAACTAAAGCACGACATCTGCAAATATTATCAGCCGTTTGTTAAAGCTTTTTTGAACTTTATCCCAAGCACCAGAGCAGGAAATAAGGTTAAGATGTATACCGTCGCTCAGGCCAAAAATATCGCTAGCATCCTCGTCTGGATCATAGGTGCGGTTCTCTCGAACTATAAATGTAATAATCGTTCCTTGGTCATCTTCGATATACAGGTAGTCCCCGACACGAAGGTCATCTAAATGATCAAACACGGCCGCTACCCATGTTCTACTGCTGCGGTGCCCGTCAATTACGGCATTACCCTTCTGCCCGGGACGTGCTCCCAGGTTGTACCAAGCTACGTTGACAAGATTGCCTGGGACCCCCATTGCTCCATTAGGGGTAAGGCCTACATACTCGATGGCTGCATCGACGTTGATAGCTGGAATCATCAGACGTATCGGCAGCCCGATGTTCGCTTCTTCTTCTGCAAGTAATACGGGGCTTTGAACCTGGTTTTGCGCCATAAATGCCTCGTAGAACCCCCTAACAGATTCAAGCCGAGCAAATTGAAAAGGAAAAACAATGAAAAGTCCTAATGATGCCAGGGCAATTATTAATAGCGCTCGTCTGATTAAGGTTTTCGATGACCAATTTGTTTCTAATAAATCTTTGAAGCTCAGCTCCAGTCGATGGCTCGACCGGAGCTTCTTGTAGCTCAAGCTCATCACTTGGAAGATGATATGCGTCGTTTTATCACAGGAAAGGTAATTAGGAGCAATCCCAGTGCGAAGACGCCGATCGGGATAAGCCATGGAACGTTGGTCTCACTCCCGGTTTGGGGCAATTTGGGAGTAGGCGTTTCAATGGGTGTTACAATAGGGGTTACAACGACTGTAGCAAACGCGATGTCAGTAGCTGTCATACCATTGGCGCTGCCTTTGGCCGTAGCGGTGTTCGTCGTGGTCGCATTGAGATTTACGGTAACGATGTAGATCCACGTCTCATCGGTTTGGAGCAGCTTGTCAGAGTTAACGTCACCGGAAACATAGTATACAGAACTGACTTTATCATCGGTGACGCTCACATCACTTAAGGCAACCATACCGGGGTTGGTTACTTTATAAGTATACGTAACCGAGCCCTGTCCAGAAGTCAATGCCAGCGGGGCTGGTGTTTTTATTACGTTGATCAGGGGCGGATAGACTGGAATTGGTGTGTCAGTTACAACGACTGTAGCAAACGCGATATCAGTAGCTGTCATACCATTGGCGCTGCCTTTGGCCGTGGCGGTGTTCGTCGTGGTTGTATTGAGATTCATTTTGCTGCTGTAAATCCAGGTCTCACTGGTTTGGAGCATGTTATCAGCGTTGACGTCACCGGAAACATAGTTCACGGGACTGACTTTATCGTCGGTCACACTCACATCACTTAATTGGATATTACCGGGGTTCGTTACTTTATAGGTGTACGTAACCGAGCCCTGTCCAGAAGTCAATGCCAGCGGGGCTGGTGTTTTTATAATGTTGATGAGTGGTGGAGTGGGTGTGGACTGGCGTCCCTCACCGCTTGGCGGAGTTGGGGCCGGTGGGGTCGAACAAAAACCGTTGGTGATGGTATTGGTGTCTAGCGTGACCGCACCATTCCGTGCCAACAATTGTCCATTCACATTTGCACCGGTTTTCGCTGTGATGGATGCAAGTGCGAAGATGTGTCCCACGAATTCAGAGTATGTGCCTAAGGTTGCGGAGCTTCCAACCTGCCAAAAGGTTCGGCAGTACCGAGCACCGTTCGTGAGGAGAACCCTGCTGGCTGGAAGTCCTGGTGCGCCGTCCGCGGTGGTGAGCGTAGAGCCGATCTGGAATATGAAGACGGGATCGCTTAAACCCTGACCGTCGAGCGTGAGATCGCCCGTCAACCCAGCCGACGAGCTAAAATAATAGACTCCAGGCGTCAGTGTTAATCCGCCCAGATCTATACCGGTTAAGACCTGAGTGGCCGGACGGGTAGACGCGTCTACGTATGCATTCCCCAGAGCTGTCTGTGCCTGGATCGCGAGGGCATCATTCGAGTGAAATGTCCCAACCCCAGTCAGTAGCCCGGGCGGGAAGCCGGTAATCGCAGAATTTGGCGACACCCCCACATCTACTCCAGCATCTCCGTTGATTGTGGTCGACCCGGTATTAGTAACTGTCGAGCCAGCTAAAACCGCGAAACTGGAAGTTTGTCCGAGGTTTACTGTCAACGGGGTTGTAGGAGCGGCCATACTCATTGTTGGTACGACCATCATACCTACCAGCAATAGTATTAGTAGTAATGGTATAAATCGCGTTTTTTTAATTTTTATCATAATTAATTCAATCCTCTCGATTCATTTTTATCTTTTAATTCCGTTAATAATAAAGGTAACTAGCTCTTCAAATACTTTATACTGCTTGTCAGCTTTGCCATTAACCTGCAATAAATAGGCTGTTTCTCTACCCATGAAAAAAATGATTGCCCCGTAAAGTTCTGTATCGATATCTCTGATTTCCCCTTTTTGTTTTGATTCATCCAGTATTTTACGAAATATCTCCGGTACACTCATAGAATCAGTTTTTATCCACTGCAATTTGTTTGTAGACGGGTCCCTGCCTTCCTGCTCTAATACCTTTGCTAAATCTGGGTTATCCTCCAATTGTTTGAAGTGGAATTTCAATAGTCTTTTTATCTTTTCGATTGGAGGTATATTTTTTTTCTCGAGTTCTTCGCTGAAAGTAACTATTCGTTCATGTTGTGCCTCAAAGATATAGTCCAAAATCCCATCTTTGTTTTTAAAATAAATATATACAGTCCCGACAGCGATTTTGGCATCGTCCGCTATTGCTCGAACCTTTGTTTTGCAAAAGCCTTCTCTGGCAATGATCTTTGTCGCCGATACACGGATAAGTTCCTTCTTCTCCATAATTCCTCTTACTCCTTACATATTGCGTATGATTACCGGAGTAACAACAGAAATGGCCTCAACTGCAGCCACTGGTCGTTGGGACAACCATATTTTTTTATCATGAATCATCTCCTTCGACAGCTAATACGCGCTCATCCCGTGAATGAGCCTTCATTCACATGGCTTCAAAATAATAAAAGTGTTGGGCCATCCCAGGCTTTAATTAAAAGCCTCACTTCTAATAGGTTTTTGTTGGTTATACCGGATATAATCCTGCTTGCGGCACCTTGTATATTTTGCATGGCACTTTTGAAGTAAAATAATTGTTTGAAAGAATTGTGGATTAGAAAGAATTGTAGGTATGAAAGAATTGCAATTGTTCCTGGCTTATTTCACCAAGATTTGATGGTAATGCCCTTCAACATTTGCTAAATTTCTCAAATACGGCTTGAACCGAACCTGAGATCCCCAATACTTATTACTTGTGGGTGGGTCAAGATTTTGCTCAAGATAGTATTTATATTGAGTAACTTTTTGAACATAATTATCGAGATCATAAGAGTTGTTATCTTGCATAAAGGTTATACAACCGTCAATTCCTCTTTGTCTTGATAGCAACAAAAGATCAAAAACAGTCTCATCGGAATATCCTTGCTTAGCCCAATAGTCTCTAATATAAACCAACTGCTCAACCTCTGCTTTAATGTTATTAATATCAGTATTATTGATGCCTTCTACATGGTTAATTGCTAAAAGCAACTCGTAAGACAAATGGTTTGCCTCACACAATTTCCAAATGTCACGCTGTGTGTTTTCTGATATAGGTAAATTATAAATCGGTGCCTTATAATCAATAGAAGAAATTCCCACTGTCTTTTGAACTGCAAGAGAGCAGATTAATATCAGGATTATAATTGAGATAATAGATATATACAATATCAATCCTCTTGTAATAGGCATTGCTTTCACCTTCGCTCTATTTGTATCAATTTTGTTTTTTCTGTAAATTCTCACCTGAAATCCTGATGTCGGGTGAATATGCCCCTATAATAGGTCTGCCAAAGCCTTGCTAAATACCAATTAATGATTGAGCCTTCGCCAGGAAACAAAACAAAAAAGTGTAAGTCAATCCTAAGCCTCGGTTATAGAAAGCCTGACTTATAACAAGTTTTGGTTGGTTAAAAGCGAATAATTTAGCGCCTTCCGGCATACCAAGTATGTATTTTGCATGGCACTTTTTAAGGAATTTAAATGTTAGAAAGAATTGAATTGTCTGAAAGAATTGATATGTTCGTAAGAATTGAATTTTCTGAAAGTATGCGATAGATTAATATTCGTAAACCCTATAACTATTGTATACCTTTTTTTGGTAAATTACAAGAGTCACGTAATCCACTGCAAATATATTGGTTGCTCATAACAGGGTCAAACCAGAGATATACATTTCACGGGATACGCTCTATAATAGAACATAGTTAATATCATCAATGATTACTTTGTCACCCTCTTTCACCTTCTGTTTTCCGCAATCCATCTGCAATTAACTTTCGACTTTCTCCATATAAGCGCCCAAAATGATATATGGAGTCAAAAATGCTGGCTCTCAAATGAGCGGACTCTTAATGTTCCTAATTCGAATAAAGGTATCATCCTTTGGAAATATATAGGGGGAAAAGTACATGAAAGAGGTTTTTTCGAGAAACCTGGACGCGGACAACAGTATTCTGTTGCTGGTGGATTATCAAGACAGACTGTTTGACGGCATTGATTCGCAGAGCTGTACGGATATTAAAAATAACGTTATAGCCTTGGCAGAGGGCGCTCAAGCACTGGGTATTCCTGCCATTTTAACTACCATCCGAGCCAAAGTAAATGGCCCCTTTTTGCCAGAGATTATTGAGATCCTCCCCCATGCTTTACTCATTGATCGCAAATTACCTTCATTTGATATTTTGCAGGATCATCAGCTTTTGGAGGCTTTGGAGCAAAGCGGCAAGAAGCAGTTGGTACTGTCAGGTCTTTGGACAAGTATGTGCATGTGCCATACTTCCCTGCATGCCTTGCAGATGGGATTTGATGTCCTAGGTGTGACAGACACCTCTGGTGCGGAGAGCTTGGAACTACACAATGCCGCTCTTCTGCGTATGATTCAGGATGGTGCTGTATGTACATGTCACCTGGATACTGGCCCTTTCCGCAGAAATGTATAGCCGGCAGAGCTCAATGGCTGGTGAATCGGATTATGGGCAGAAATGTTATCAGTAGTCAATTTCATAGGAATATGCAAATTCCTTGAATCGGAAGATGGTTGGCTGCCTTATTTCACTTAGATACTCTATTCGCAGTAACTTGGGCGACTGCTTCAATTAATACCTGTTCGACTGTCGGAGAAACGATTACTTTTTCATGCTTGTCTTCAGTGAGAGCAACAGATAAGCAACCGTTATGTAAGCATAATTCCAATAGGTCAATTGCATTTTGCCTAGTGATTTTTAGTACGGACATGGCTTCCGTAATAAAGAATTCCTTTCCGAGATACATTTTGGGTTTCCCCGAATTTCGTAAATAAAAATTATCAACCAAAGAAACTCCTTGCAGAGCAAGTGTTTTCATGTCTATAGAGTTAGCTTTGATCGGATCCAAACCCAACAACAGCTCCAGCGAGAAGGCTTTATCAGTATAATCCAATAACGAACGATCCTCATTAATAAATGCCTCTAAGAAAAACAAATGAACACTTTTTCCATAGTATTTCACTCTATTCAATAAAGGAATCATGTCTTTATCAGCCGATGCTATGGCATAACAATCTATTTCCGGGAATTTTATCAGCGTTTCTAGTGCATCCAAGCTCAATTCTATGTTGCCTGCATTTCTAACCACATCGTTTCGATTCCAGTTGCCAAATATATGTTTGGTAGTGACCCTTTTTCTTTGAATCTCAGTCTGTAGCCCTGGGACCCTCTCAAAATCTGCATAGGCGCTAAAAATTCTTACTTTATCTTCTTTGTAGATGTCCCATATTTTATCTATAATATTTATGATCATTTCTTCTGTATTTACCCCGTAGTATTTGGATAATCCCCAGTGAATATTATCTAAATCTCCAAAAACGGCGACTTGATTTGCCATTTTTTATCCCCCCACATAATTACTACTCTACTTTACAATCCTTTAGAAATAGACTATAGCCTTAATGATAGCATAATTATTCCCAAGTATGTCTATAAAGCGCCTTTTTTGATTATAAGTCCAATTTTATTTACTGCAAATTATATAAGTATACATTTCACGAGATAAGCTGTACGATTACAAAAGGTAATAAATGGTATTATTTTTCTTTCCTATTCTCCTTCTGTTTTTCCGTCCATCTGGAACAGTAGGGCTATTTTCAAAAAGCATTACTAACCATTCACACCATCTTCTTTCAAGTTTCTCTATATATGCGCTCAAGCAATTTATAAGGAACCAGGTCTGCTAGTAAGAACTTATTATAGTTGCCAATATTACCAGGTTGGTTGTAACCTGCCTATCGTGTTTTGATATTAATATTTACGGCTAGCTTAGCGCATCCTATTTACTGACAAGGACTGATTTTAGATGCCAAACCACAAAATGAAAGACTATAACTCATCAGAGTTTTGCAATAAATAAAAGACCAAATAGAAGGAGGAACAATTATGGAAAACAGAGAGGTATATCAAGGCAAAATCGAGGCCCAGTTCAGCGAGTGGGGCTCTGCGATTGACAGATTAAAGGCCAGAGCCGACAAGGCAGCAGCAGATACCAAGCAGGGTTATTATGATGAGATTGAAACCTTACACGCCAAGCAAGCATCAATGCAAGCAAAATTAGAGGAAATTAAAACGTCGAGCGACGAGGCCTGGGGGGATCTTAAGAAAGGTCTGGATCATTCCTTGAATCAAGTTGAGGATTCTTTTACCAAGACCGCTGCCCGGTTCAGGTAAACATCACTTATACACAAATTAAGCCTGTTGACTATGCCACGTCGACAGGCTTTTTTATATCGAGCAGAACCCAAAACTGGTTAACTGGATTATCATATAAATGTTATCAAGGGTCGATTTCATGGAAAGATTCAAATTTTCATTAATAAAGAAATTCCCTGAACCCGGAAAGCGATTCGTTGCTTTATTTTACTTTGACCCTGCCTTCCCGGTAATTTGTGCGACTGCTTGAACTATCACCTGTTCAACTGCGGGAGGAACAATTATTTTTTCATGATTGTCTTCGGTGAGAGCAGTCGCCAAGGCACCTTTTTTCAAGCACAATTCTAATAGGTCAATGGCATTTTGCCTGGTGACTTTTAGGATCGTCATGACTTCCGTAATAAAGAATTCCTTCCCGAGATACATTCTAGGTTTTCCGTAATTTCGCATATAAAAACTATTCACTAAAGAAACTCCCTGGAGAACCAGTGATTCTATATCTAAGGAGCCAATTTTTACCGGCTCCAAGCCTAAGAGCCTTTCAATCGAAATAGCTTCATCTGCATAATCAAACAACGAACTATCTGGCCCAATAAATGCCTCCAAGAAAAACAAATGGACACTTTTTCCATAGTATCTCACCCTGTTCATTAAAGGAATCATATCTTTATCAGCCGATGTTATTACATAACAATCAATATCCGGAAATCTTATCAGCGTTTCTAGGGCATCTAAGCTCAATTCAATATCCCCTGCATATCTAACCATATCATTGCGACGCCGGCTGCCAAAAACATGTTTGGTGGTGACTCTTTTTCTTTGCAGCTCAGTCTGTATTCTTGGGACCCTTTCAAAATCTGCATACGCGCTAAATATTCGCACTCTATCATTTTTGTAGATATCCCATATCTTATCTACAATATCTATAATCATTTCTTCTGAATTTGCCCCATAGTAATTCGATAATCCCCAGTAAATATTGTCTAAGTCTCCGAAAACGGCTACTTGCCTCGCCGTTGGTGTTTCCCTCTCGGCTACTCTCACTACTTATCATCCCCTTAAAATTACCTGCCATTTTATAATAGCATAAATTTCCCATACATGTCTTAGCCATAAATGTAGTCACAGCTAATATGCGGAGAGGTTCAAAAGATAGATATACATATCACTGGATAGGTTGTATAATAAATACAAATAAAGTAATATCAAGGTTCATTCTCTTCTTTTCACCTTCTATTTTCTGTCAACCCTTCTGAAACAAGAGGGGTATATGCAAAAAGCATTAAGACTATACGCACCATCTTCTTTCAATTTTCTCCACTTTCGCGCTCAATCAATACAGGAGACTAAAAAGGCAGGCTCACAGGGACTGGCAGTACCGTATTAGTGCTTTCAGTTATGCTCACTGACCGTTTAATCATGTCCGGCAGCTGTCTGCAGATAAAGATCCTCAAGGAATTGAAGCTAAAGTAATAGGTGATTTTCGTCCGAAGGAGGGGCCACATATGAATATACTTAATGTTGGTACATACTCACCGCAGCAATGCGGAATTGCGTCTTTCTCCAAAGATCTAAGGGACAACCTGATTAGATTAGGAGAGCATATTTCAATAGCAGCGGTGTCCGATCCCCACTATACTTATCAATATCCCAATGAAGTGTCCTATGTTTTGCGACAGACTCACAAGGAGGACTATGCCAACACAGCCGACACCGTAAATAGAGATTATGGAATTGATCTGGTGATTGTCCAACATGAATACGGTATTTATGGCGGTGACGACGGTGATTATTTGTTGGATTTTACCAGCCATTTGAAAAAGCCTTTCTTGCTGGTCACTCACACCGTACTGCCCACCCCCACCACTGGCCAGAGAACAGTATTGCGCAATCTATGCCGGCAAGCGGCCGGAATAGTTTGTATGACCAAATCTTCCGCTAGATTAGCCACTCAGATCTATAAGGCAGAAGCGGATAAAGTGCATATTATTCAACATGGTGTACCCGCATTTCGGCAAAAAAACCGGTGCCAGTTAAAGCGGGAATATGGTTTTGGGGATAAAAACTTGATCACCACCTTCGGGTTGATTGGACCTGGCAAGGGTATAGAAATTGGAATTAGGACCATGAAAGAGCTGGTTTCACAACATAAAGACCTGGTATACCTGATCGTAGGCAGAACCCATCCCATGCTGGTCAAACATGAAGGAGAACGATACCGAGAGATGCTGACCGATCTGGTAATAGAATTAGGTCTGCAGGATAATGTGAATTTCGTAAACCGGTTCCTGGAGCCCGAGGAACTTGGGGATTACCTGTACATGACTGACATATATCTAAGCCCCTATCCACAAGCAGATCAGGCTGTCAGCGGTACGCTGGCCTATGCCCTGGGATGCGGAAGAGCCATTGTCTCCACTCCCTATCTCTATGCTCAGGAAATGGTGGCAGAAGGACAAAGAGGATTGGTGGCACCTGATGCAACCCCTACGGCTCTGGCTGAATTGCTTAATCGAATTTTAGCTGAACCAGATCTCAAACTTATATTGGAAAAGCGAGCCGCAAAACTAGGGGGGAAAATTAAATGGCCTTATATTGCGCAACAATATGCGACGCTGGCTGAAAATATTTTCAAATCTGAGCTGGCCGCCTTCTATTCTGCTTGTTCGCAAGATTGGGAGGCCAAATGGGGTCGTAATACAAAGTTAAATGAAGGGATTGGCAATAAATTTACACCCTATCTTGTATAAGAGCAGGATAACTTGATATAAAGCAAAAAAATACACATCGCAATGGTTAATAACTTTGGCAAAGCAGTGCGTAACAATAATAATATCTGACGCTAATACCAGTACATTTTGATGGCCTCAAAAGATCCCCTAAAAACGTCCTCCTCATACCCACTTCATATAAAGATGGAGGGGTAATGGTTCGCCCATACTCCTCCATCTATTTTTATCTTGCCTTCTAAATACTATCCATTTTTAGAAAAGACCAAACACGCAGCTCAATCAGAATAGCTTTGTTTGCTAAGGGCCACTCTACTAATTTCACTAGCGCGATGTTAATGATCTGAACAGAATGATTATTCCATTTTAAAACCCTTCTTCTGGATCACCATCAAACAAGCATCAACCACGTCAGCATCATAAAGGATACCTTTATTCAGAACAATCTCCTCCAGAGCCCTATCCATACCCAGCGCGGCTCGATAGGGCCGGTGTGAAAACATGGCTTCTACCACATCCGCTACCGCCACGATACGCGCTTCCGTTAATATGTCTTCACCAGCCAGTCCTTGCGGATAACCTGAACCGTTCATTCTTTCATGATGCTGCATAATAACCTCCGCCACCGGCCAAGGGAATTCTATGTCCTTAATAATTTCATAGCCGGCCAGGGAGTGAGTTTTGACTATGGCAAACTCTAAGTCCGATAATTTACCGGGTTTGCTCAATATCTCACTGGGAATATTAATTTTTCCGATATCATGCAGATTCCCAGCCACCGTGATTCCTTCGATCTGATCCATTGAACAACCCATTTCCTCTGCTATGGCCGCCGCCAAACGAACCACCCTTCTTTGATGCCCGGAGGTATAGGGGTCTCTTATCATTAAGGCAGTACCCAGCGAGCTTACTTCCTGCATCAAAATGCGTTTCATTTTCTCCAGGCTCTTTTCAAGTTCCTGCGTAGTAAGCTTGTGTTGGGTGCGTGTCCGCATTGACATTATAGCATAGCCCAGATCATTGGCCATCTCGATGAGAAGGCTCTCTTCGTCGCTGTCGAATTGGTCGGTCTCATTAGAATAAATACCCAATGCTCCAAAAGCTTTATTATCTGCCATAAGCGGAATGGCCATAATGGATTTGAATCCGCATCGTAAAGCATCTTTTAACCAGGGTAAGGCAACATTTTTTTGAAGGTCCCTGCAGACCAGCGGCTGGCCGGTGCGGACGGCGGTGGCGATCGGGTCCTGCCTGCGCTTGTAATCTTGGAGATCGACGTTAACCTTGGCGAGATAACCATTGTTGGCACCGTGATAGGCTGCAGGTTGGACCGTTTGCTGCTGGTCCGCCTGCAGCAAGGCTACCCAGACCAAGCTGTATCCACCCACCTCCACTATCTTCTGACAAACTTTTTGCAGTAAATCCGTCTCATTTTCCGCCTGGATCATGGCAATATTAACGGCGCTGATGGCTTTGAGGGCCCGGTCGATGCGCTTGAACTCGGTTAAATCAACAAAAGTTGCCACTGATTTTTTGGTTCCGGGAATAATATCTACCGCGACCAGACCATCTTTGTGCTTGCCTCCCCGGTCTAATATCCGGGTTTGATATTTAAGCGGTACGTCAGCAGGGTTAATTCGACGCATACAATGATATTCTTGCATGGTTTCAAGCTTATCACCCGAGATAAAGTCAATCCATTTTTTGCTGATTAGCTCTTCCTTTCGATAACCTGATATTCTTTGGCATTCCTCATTAACCATGCTTATGGTCATATCATCTTCAATAATCATAGTCGCCGCCCCAGTATTTTCGAAAATGGTCCGATAATAATTTTCGGAAGCCTGAAGAGCAAGCGCGAATTTCTTGCGCAACAGGGCTTTAGAAATAATATCGGCCACTGCCTTTAATATTAAGATACTGTCCTCTGACCAGGTTTTTTCGCTCCTGACCGAAGCAAACCCCAGGTAACCGAGGATTTCATCTTCCAGGAGCATCGGTACAGCGATGAGAGACTGGATGGATTGGGCTTGCAGAAGTTCTTTTTCGGCCCGGGCTTCGGGAGGCAGATCGGTCACCTGGGGAATATATGTGTACTCCAAACTCCGCAGGTTATGGGTCCACCAGGTATATTCACTGACCTTCATGCCCCTGACGCTGGCTATTCCCGACGAAATACCTGGTGCACACCATTCGTAGTTATTGCTTATATTACATTCGTGATGAGAAAACACGCCGATGAAACTGCGGTCATCATGATCATATTCACCTATCATTCGCAAGGTGGTGTTGATCATATCGTCAATATCCGGAATAATAATATTGTTAAAATTATTGGTTATCTCCAGCAGGAGGACCTGGGATGCCACCCGTTTCTGCAGAGACGCTTCAGCCTGTTTTTGCACCGTGATGTCAGTTAAAAAGGCGACATTGGCCGGCCCATCCAGCAACTGCATACTAGTAGCTTGAACGAAAAGAGGAAATGTTGAGCCATCTTTGCGCAGCCCGATCGTTTCGTACGAACCGGGTACTGTCCCCCCACTTTCCCTCTTTTTTATATTATTACCGATAACATGACGGCATTTCGGTGGCAGCAAATTACTTACCGGTTTGCCAATCAATTCAGTACTGCTTTCATAACCATGCATGGCGACATAGACTTGATTGACGAAGAGATTGCGGCCTTTTCGATGTATAGCGATACCAACCGGAGCTGTTTCGAATAGAATGCGAAAACGCTCCTCACTAGCCTTTAATTGCGATTCAGCCCTATGCTGATCGCTAATTTTAGCCTGTAGTTGTTCAGTGCGCTCTTTGAGTTGGAGGGTTCTTTCCTGAACCTTCAATTCCAGTTCATCATTAGCATTTTGCAGAGCCATTTCGGCTTGTTTCCGAGCCGTGATGTCCCGTGATATCATTATTAAGGAGGCTTCATCAATTTCACGGGGTACAATGGTGCCGCTTACTTCCAACCAGACGTAGGAACCGTCCTTCTTTAGATAGCGGAACTCATTGCGGCCCTCTCCTGTGGGCTGGAGATCCTGTAAATTGGATAGCATTTTAACCATGTCGTCAGGATGAATGAGCTCCAAAGCGCTTTTGGCCAATAGTTCCTCTTGAGAATATCCCAATACTTGAAGAGTGACGGGATTAACATATTTATAGCTCAAATCCTCAATTTTATGTATGGCAATAAGATCGTGGATATTATCTAATAGCAATTGATTGAATTGCTTTGATTTTCGAAATACTTCTAATTCGTTCCTCGGCGGGTCTTGTTCTTTAGCTGGTTTTTTCAATAACGGCCCCCCTTTAGAAAGATTCTGTTTTAATATGGTTTTACTCTTCACAGTGTTTAAGCTGTCGTCTGCGTATCAGTTATGTTTCCTTAAACAACAACCGTATGAACACCATCCTGAAGACTCCGGCCTGCCTCATCGGGTATACGGGATGAACTTCGATTATATGTCCGAATTCACTTGACGATAGGGCTCTTTCGGTGGGGAGGTCATGTTAGGCATCGCTTCTGGTATGCTGATGAGGTCCAAATTAAAAAGTTGGGATCTCGTGGATGTCAGTTCTGGTGATATTATATTGAGAAACAGTTGTGAAATATTTGGATCAAATTGCGTGCCTGAATTTCTTCTAATTTCTCCTATAACTTCTCCCTTTGTCATAGCTGGTCGATATGATCTATCGTTAGACATAGCATCAAACGAATCAACAATAGCCAATATTCGAGATAGGAGCGGTATTTCCTCTCCAATAAGACCTTGCGGATATCCTTTGCCATCCCATCTCTCGTGATGGCAAAGGATATATTTCGCTATAGGTATAAGCTCAGAAGTTGCCTGTGCAATCCTAAAACCAACTTCAGGATGTTTTCTCATTTGATTCCATTCCTCATTAGTAAGTTTTCCTTGCTTTGATAAAACATCAGCATCAACACTCATTTTGCCAATATCATGCAAGGTGGATAATAGCTCAAGTTCATTGAGTTGATCATCTGGCAGAGACATAGCTATTCCAATTGACTTCGATAATTGCACTAATCTCTCTGTATGTTCTTCTGTTTCTTGGCTTTTCTCAAACATTATTACTTTTATCGAGGCCATAATTGAGCTATGGGCACTTTTGCTTTCTAATAACTTGTGCCTGGACATTGATTCCTCAGCGACCAGCAAAATGTCCTCTATTGTCTCAGTTTCGATGTTCTTGGTTGCATGTCCTAATGAAATACTAGGATATATCTGGGTCCCATTTAATGAGTATCCTTTACAGGCATCAGATATGCGGCTACATACTAGTTGTGCTAATTGGCTATCTGTTTGGGGAAGTAAAATTCCAAACTCGTCTCCCCCAATTCTGGCAACAATATCTTCCTCTCGGCAGCAGCTTTTCAAAATTTTAGCCATTTCAACAATTACTTCATCCCCTTTGGAATGTCCGAATCCGTCATTTATTAATTTCAAACCGTTAATATCTCCCATAATAATGGAAATGGGTAATTGTCTGATGGTATCGAGACGTTTCTTTTCCTCTTCAAAGTAAGTTCTATTGTAAATATCTGTTAAATAGTCGTGGTAGCCAAGATATAAAATCTCTTTTTCTCTATTTTTAATATCAGTTATATCATGATAATTTATCAATACACCCTTTATATTAGGATTTTGCATAAGATTTACCGCGGTTAAATTAACGTATTTATAAGTTGCATCCTTGCATTTTATTCTATAATCCGCTGTTTTCTCTAGTCCGTCTTTTTCCAATAGGTCTTCGAATTTTCTTTTATATTCAAGTCGATCAGCTGGATATATATACTTTTGCACATTAGTTCCAACTAAATCATTCGTTTTCCAACCAAACCATTTCGTAATATTCGGACTAGTATATTTAATAGCTCCATTTTGATCAATAATAGAAATTACGTTGGAACTATTTGCAATCATAGCCTTATGTTTAGCTTCACTTTCAATAAGTGATAGTTGTGACTTCATAAGAAATTCCTGCTCCTTGGCCACTTTTAAAGCCCTTTCAATTGAATATATCAATAGCCCCAATTTGTCTTTCGAAACATAATCGGTAGCGCCTTCTTTTAAAAGTTCCACGGCTTTTTCCTCGTCTATGAATCCAGATACACATATAAATGGAGTGGATGGGCATATTGATTTAACATGTTTTAATGCCGCAAAACCGTTAAAACCAGGCAACATAAAGTCCGCTAGGATGAGATCATAGTCTTTCGATGATATTGCAGCAACAAACTCATCTTCCTTTAATACAATCTCCATTTGAATTTCATATCTTGAATTTTCACACAGGTACTCATAAATCAGATCAGCATCCATAGGAGAATCTTCCAGAGCAAGTATTTCCAAGCGGCATTCTTTGACTTTTTTACGGTTCATGTTTTTATTCTCCTTCCGAGGGCAACTCATTAATAATTGCCCACAATACTCCAATCTGTTTTACAACGTCCGAATGCATGAGAGTGGCCATCCAGACGGGGTAATGATAGGACCATTAAAAATTCGCTTTCTGCCTTTGACGTAAGTTGAAGATGATTAGTGATATCACCGCACCGCTCACTTACACACTCTAGTTCTGTAATACTGAAAACTGTGCGTGTACCCTCCATACCTGACCGCCTGGATGCGTTCACCCCAGCTCGTTTGCGTTGGCTGCGGCACGTCAAATACCTGTAATATAGGCTTTTTGCGTTTGTTGCGCTTGAAATGACTGTGTGACATCATGCCCCCCCTCCTTCCTTGCCCTGTCAAGTCTTGATTATGCGATTAGGTTTATTACCAATTCATACGATTTTAAGCACTATAAATGCCTTCTATTAGAAAACGAGTGTATCTTAAAATCAAAAGTTTCTATAAAAAGATAAAACGTTATATAGAAATCAGGAATTTATACAAACCTAACTTCTAATAAGTTATTATTGCGAATAACCGGATATAATCCTACTTTCCGGCACCCCTTGAAAATATTTAACATAGCACTGCTGATGGAATAGAAAGTGTTTGGAAAGAGATTAATATTTGAATGGGTTGAAATGCCTGAAAGAATAGAATGTCTAAAAGAATAGATTGTTTAAGAGAATAGAATGTTTGAAAGAATAGAAATGTTTGAAAGAAGTCAACTATTAATTTAATTAATACAATTATATACCTATTATTAGTTAATACAACCACTATTTGTATTTTTTGTGCAAACAAGTCGACTCTCGTTAAAAAGATATTGGTAACAAGATAAACATTATGACTGCTGCAATAGCAATGAAGAACACTATCTCATTTTTCGTTTGTAAAGTACTGAACATTGCTCTTCTATATTGATGCACAACGAAAAAAGAGCCCCATTTTCGGGACTCTCAGATTCTAATTTACCACTTGCCTTTGCCTACATGACCTACAATCTCAGCTTTGCTTCTTTGCTTAATAACCCAAGCTTCATCTTTTGCTTGTTTAAACAATGCTACGCAAGGAGGGTCAAGATTAATGTCTATACCTTCTTTTGCTAAATCCTTAATCTTCATTGCTAGGCTTATGATTTCCATATGGATATCATTGGTGCGATCTGCAGCATAAACTTTTTTTGCATCTTCCTCGGATAAAGCGGAGTATACTTCCTTGGGCGATCCACATTTTGGGCACTTTTCAGGTGCATCACTTCCCTCATGAAGGAAGCCGCAAACAGAACATTTCCATAACATAGTTATTATCTCCTTTCATTCGTTACTCAGAATTAATCTAAGAAGAATCCAGGTATGTTCTTCTATATTATACCATTTCCATCATAATCTCGCACATTTAGGTGAAAGTCAAAATTCAACGGCTCAGATTAGATCTCTTTCTCAGGTTCTGCTGCTGCATTCAAGCCGGCAATATAACCATACGTCATGGCCGGACCTATCGTGCTGCCTGCTCCCCAATACGCGTTCGCGGTCGGGGAAGCAATACAGTTTCCAGCTCCATATAGTCCAGAAATCCGTTTATCCTCCACATTTATTACTTGGGCATGGTGATTGATGATGGGGCCCCCATTGGTATCAAGTGTTCCGGCACCCAGGATGACTGCATAGTATGGTCCCTGACTACTCAGAGGATACATAGTATAATTTAGGCTGTCTTTGGGCGGCCATTCCGGTCCAGGGACAGTAGGCGGGAAGGTAGTCCACTCTCGATCATAATTGAAATCACCCCGATTAAAATCTTTATCTTGGCCGGAAAGGGCAAATTCATTGAAGCGAGCCACGGTTTGAATAAGGTTATCATGAAAATCAGGGTCCAGGTCAAATCCCCCCGTGTGAGCAGACAACTCATGCAACCGCGCAGATATGTTTCCCGTCAATTCATCCCATGTACTTGCCGAAATGATATGATCAGTAGGCGAACCTTCAACTGGATAGGGAGGATAACCCTGCCATAATGTGGCTGTTCTCTGGTCAAATATCATAAATACCAACATATTTGTCCATTCTGCACGTTGTGGATCCCAGACAAAGTGAGTCATCGTCCGGTCATTATAATTGCGTTTTTCATCCATAATCCGCCGTCCGAATCGATTGACCTCGATTACACTGTCCCCTGGTACATAAAAGATATTGTGCACGCCATCTGGATCGGTTAATGCTTGTTCCACAACAATTTCCGCCCTGAAAGCGCCTGCAGTGTTGCCAAATTTTGCGCCAATTGCACACGCCATTTTAATAAAATCTCCCGTATTGGTTGGAGCGGCGCACCCTCCAAAGTGCGGTCCCCGCTGAAAATGCAGCATAAGTTCAGGGTTGTGAGTATAACCGCCACTGCCGAAAATGACAGCCTTGCGCGCACGATAATTCAGCACTTCCTGCCCGTTTACCAGAACCTCCAACCCGACAACTTCCTCTTTATCGTTGCGTAAAATACGTGTCACCTGATGATTGGTCAGCATAGGTATCCCATTGGATGCAGCCCATTTTTTCAATTGTCGGATTAACTCTCCGCCATAGGCCATATTACCTTCCTGATTCTTCGAATATAAAACCCGTCCACGAACGCCCTTATTTTCCGGCAGATGATCCATATAGTCCACCTGGGGTTTTCCGGTCCAGTTAATTTCCTGAATACTTTGCACGGCTCCGCAGTCTCCGAGAAACTCCACCATCTCCGAAGCCCGGTCATAGTATGTATCTATTAACGCAAACTCATTTTCCGGCAGTCCCAGCCTTGGTACCTGGGGATTGTACAAGTGGGGATAAGAATAACGAGCCATATAGCGAATAGCATCTTCCTTAACATCCTTGATGCCTAATTCTCCTTGAAACCGATTATTGGGAATCCAATATCCACCGCCTGAACGTAGGGTGGTTCCACCGATGAGAGCCGCCTTCTCAAGCATGATGACATCGGCACCATTTTTTTTGGCGGAAATTGCCGCTGCAAAGGCAGCGGCTCCACTTCCAACGACGAGCACGTCTGTTTCGCTGTTATACTTCATTGTTACTCCTCCTTCCATCCAGTGCCTTGACCTTTAGCGTAAACAATAATATTCCCTATTAAGTCCCATTTGTTCGTAGACCGGGCAACCGGGGCAAACGCATCCATTTTCGGACCTGATACATTTACTTTTCTCAGCCAGACAAAACGCCAGTGGCTCACCACAATTTACGTACGAAGGACACATCGGACAAATACATTGATCTTGCAACTTCTTATCCATTTCTTCCCACCTCACCTATTACTCCTATTTCTGTCATTATACTGTTGATGGTAAATTTTGCATAGGGGAACACAATGGCCTATTGGGTAACTTTCCGTCGTTTTATGCTTGCCTTCTAATTTTTCTCTATCACCTTTATCACTGGCATATCTCCTAGAATTGCACTGGGGGAAACCCCACTGCAATTTCCTTTCTGCAAGGCTATTTACAGGAACCCTTGGTTTATTTTATCCTAGATGTTTCCCTTCCCTACAAGAAGAGCACCTGCTTTGCAGATGCTCTTGTAAAACATAATATCTATTCAGCTTCCAATCTTTCCTTACTTCTGACCGATAAACCAACGCGGCAATTTTTCCTTATGCCCAATTGAGTTAGGTCCCCTATTCCCCTACTTGAATTCTTCTGTTGGGTGGAGGGGGTTGCCATTTAAAATAGTCTCCACTTCTTCGAACCCAACTGGAAAAGCAAAGTTATAGCGCGCTGGCAGGGCAAAAATATACTTAGAATTGCGGCCTAGTTCACTGGGTGGAATTGGTGCAGCACCCACACTGAATTTCACCTTTTGCAGGGAATCCCATTGGTCAAGGGTAAATACCATAATAGGTATATCCTGTCGCGGTACAGCCTGAGTCCATTGCGGATGTCTGATATTGATAATCGGACCGGTTTGCACAACCTTACCGTTTTGCTGGCCCTCTAAAGCAGTCCCTTCCCACTGGGTGGTGACTATCGAAAAATTTTGCCAACTCTTGGGTAAGGTAAATGTAAAGCCATATTGGGTATTACTATACATCGATGACGTATCAATATAGGCCCCCAGAGTAACCGCGTCTATCAGCCATTTATCATCAAACTTCTTAACGCTTAGTGTGATGGGCCGTTTGGCGGCAAAGCCGCCCTTTGTCTGCTCCACGCTGGTTATTTCAATAATCTCGCCTTTCACCTCATAGGTGCCGTCTGCCAATTTCTCATTGCTTACAATTTCGATACGGTCAGGCCAGGGACTAGAAACCGTCCGACCAGGAGCATTTTGAGGATCGCTCTGCCATTTTGTTAATAGCGCCGGGGACACAAGTCCACCATAATTGTCCTGTATGTTTTGCTTTACTGTCTCTGACGGCGCCAGAAGTGACACCGACTGAAGCTTCTTGCCAAAACTATCAACTACATTGGCTATCGCTTGTTTGTCGAGCACATCTGTTTGCTGCTGCGTATTATTACTTTGATCAGCAGGACTGCTTTTTGTACATCCAATCAAAGAAAGACCTAACATTAATATGAGCAGTATAAATATTACTCTTTTCATTTAAATCCCCCCCACTATGATTCATTATCGAGCTAAAACTATCGGTTTTCGTATTTTCCCCTATTATCAATATTTGATCCTAAACGCACAAAAATCCCGTTCCAGATATCTAGCACCTTACCTTAAGATTTTCTTACTTGCCGCCCTTAAGATCTGCTTGGTCTTGCTGTAGTTTTCCCAAGGATTTTCGCTGGACTCCAGCCGTTCGCTCGCATTAGCGATGGTCCATTGCGAACCTCCTGTCAAGCCTGAAAGTTCCTGCCAAGTACAAGGCATAGAAACACCCATCCCGTGACGGGCACGCGCTGAAAAAGCGGCAACCGTGGTGGCACCACGACCGTTGCGGATATAATCAATGAATACCTTCCCCACACGGTTGCGGGGCCCGCTTAAGGCTGTGAACCGGCTTGGTATCACATTGGCGAGATGCTGCGCCACCGCCTTAGAAAAATCTTTTACCGTTTCCCAATCATCACGCGGCGTCAAGGGCACTACAACATGCAAGCCATTGCCTCCACTTGTTTTCAGAAAGCTTTGCAGCCCCAGCTCTTCCAGTAATGCGCGAGTCAGGTCAGCTGCTTCTAACATCATTGGCCACTCCATTCCTTCTCCAGGGTCTAGATCAAAAACCATACGGTCCGGCTTATCAATCTTTTTCGTCGTGGCATTCCAGGTGTGGAACTCGATGACATTCATCTGAACGGCGCCAATTAGTGCTTCCAGGGAGTCAATTTTGAGCAAGGCAGGATGTTCTGGGTCAAGCGCCGAATCCAGTTGTTTCAACCCCGGAATCTTTAAACTGTCAGCATGCTTCTGAAAAAATAACTGACCATTGACTCCTGAAGGTGCACGCAAAAAAGATACCGGACGATCTGCGAGGTGTGGAAGCAGCCATTTTGACGCGAGTTGGTAGTAGTTTACAAGGTCCAATTTTCTAAGTCCAGTGCTTGCGTCTATTACTCTATCAGGATTGCTGATTTGCGAGCCAATAATGTCGGGTGGCACCAATTTTTTCTTTTGTCGAGAGACACCCTGATTTTTCGCTGTTGTGATTGTCGACTCATGGGCCGTTTCCCTGGTAATCAAGGTCGTCGGTTTGTCACTGCGCAGCCCCTGGAAAACGGCGTGCCTTACCCTACCCTGCTTGGTCCATTCGGAAAAAGACACCTCCGCTGCAAGTTCGGGCACCACCCAGATACCTTCTGCATCCCTTGGCTTCTCAAACAGCGGCGTCTTATCGGCTATATGTTGGGAGAGGCTCTCCTTAAGCACTTTCGCAGTCTTGTTATCAAAACCAGTCCCGACCTTGCCAACATATTGCAAGTGGCTGGCTTCATCATAAACGGCTAGTAACAATGCACCAACACCCCCGTCCCGTGCTTTGGATTCGGTATACCCCACCACCACAAACTCCTGGCGCTGAGTGCATTTGAGCTTAATCCAGTTCGTAGATCGGCCTGACACATACGGTGATTCCTTGCGTTTGCCGATAACCCCTTCCAAGCCCAAATGGCATGCACTGCTTAGAATGTCGCTGCCGTTGGCCACAAAATCTTCACTAAATCTGACCTGACCAGAAGGGGACTCACTTAAAACTTTGTCTAGCAGCGCGCGCCGTTCGGCCAGACCCACATCCCGCAGATCAAATCCACCATAGTACGGTATATCGAAGACAAAGTAGCGAATCTCATTGGTGTGTGCTAGGTCAAACCCATTCTGCAATGCTCCGAAATCAGGCATGCCATCTTTCCCAAGCATAACAATCTCACCGTCCAGCCACCCATCAGTAATTTTCAGTTCCTTGAGTGCCATAGCCAGACTTTCCAACTTGTCGGTCCAGTTATGTCCGTTGCGGGTGAACAATGCCACTTCCCCATTATCAATGCGCGCCAAGATACGATACCCGTCAAACTTTATTTCATAGATCCAGTCGCCATTTGGCGGAACACTATCAACTAACGTTGCCAACTGTGGTGCAAGCGAAGACGGAATAGGCCCAGGCTTGGCTCCTAAAGGAATGGATGGGGCATCTGAATCCTTGCCAAGACTGTCCGGCAACGATTGGACAACATTGAACTCGGTTTCTGCCCGTGCAAAGGTATCGCGTTCTTTGATGAGCAGCCAAGACTCTTGTTTGTCGTCTGATTTGATACGCATTCGTACCAGCGCCCAAGCACCCTGAAGCTTCTCGCCGTGAAGTTGAAACTTCAGGTGGCCGGCGGTCAAACCCTCCCGTGGGTCTCCCATTGGCTCCCATGTTCCGCGATCCCAGACAATTACAGTACCTGAGCCATACTGGTTGGGTGGGATTACCCCTTCAAATTCAATATACGACAAAGGATGATCCTCAACGTTAACGGCCAGGCGCTTATGCGTCGGGTCGAGACTGGGGCCTTTAGGAATCGCCCAACTTTTTAACACCCCGTCCAACTCCAGACGTAAGTCGTAGTGAAGATTTCGTGCGGCATGCTTCTGGACGACGAAAGACAACTGCGACGTTTTCTTCGCAACATCATTCACCGGTTCGGGAGTAACATTGAAATCTCTCTTTTGCTTGTAAACTAAAAGCGGATCAGTGGCCTTCTTCATATAAGCGTGTTCCACTCCTTTTCTGCTTATTGCCGATGCTTTTCAATATTTTGGGGATTTATCACCTTATTTAAACCTTTTTTCAAAGTTCCCTCTCAATATAAATTTTACCCTATGGCTTTCCCCTTAAAACACAAAAACCGACCTTGCTGGTCGGTTACATTATTTTTTCTAGACCAAGAATAAGCATCCCAATGCCCATCTCTTTCATCGCTCCCATTTATCTATATTGTCTTTAAATAACATTATCATATACTATTTTTATCTACAACCGAGATTTCCATTTTACCCCAAAACTGTGTTTTCCCATCATTTTGCATGGCAATTTAGGTCGGCATAAACACTGTTACGGTAATAAGAATTAGATGGGTATATAAAGTAAAAAGCCCCGCATCTGCGAGTCCATAAATTTATACATCCATAATACTTTGTTTTTCCTTCTCGGAGTTTTCTATTCTAGCTGCTTAATTATAAGATTTTAATGTGTTTATCACTATAGCAATTTGTCCAGCTAGATTAGCATCAAATGACGCTTTAGGGGTAGCAAAACCACAAGCATAGATACCACCATCTAGTAATTTATAAGACAGAACATTAATAAGTCCCTCTTCCTTGTAGACAACACCAGCAGTATAGCTATTAACGAATTTTGTAAATGAGTCTTTAGTTGCATACTCCTTAAAGAATTCTTCTGCAAATGTATTAAAATTACTGGTGTTGGTCCCTTCACCTTTGTCATTTAAGCCTACTTGGCAGTAACAAGATCCAGGGGCAGATATTTTGACTCCTTTAGTTGCTTCTTCATCCACTACCCAATCAACCGGAAGAACCATCTCAAAACCCAAATCTTTGTTAAAATATGTTTTCATCGAAATAGCAATAGCTTGTGTATCGGCGTTATAGTCTACTTTTGCGCCAAGATTTTCGCTAATGAATCTTAGCGGAACATAGGTTCTGTCATTAATTAATTGGGCCGGCACCAGAACATCCTTTTTGTCTCCGTTAATAACAGCATAGTTTTTTCCTAATGGTACCTCGATCGTTTGGTTTACAAGGGTTACGGTTGCCGTATTTAAATCACCATTCCACTGAACTTCACAACCGAAAGCCTCACTTATAAACCTTAAGGGAACCAAAGTCCTGCCGTCAACCTCTAGTGCTGGAGCAGACATTGTAACGCTTTGGTCATTGATCTGTGCTTGACTCGACCCTATAACCAGATTTACATCTTTTTCTTTTACCTCAGCACTGGCTGTACCGGCAAGGAAAAGGATCAATGCTAAGGTAGTTAAAAATAAAACTGATTTCTTCACTAAATATTACCCCTTTCTACTATTTGATTCCCAGCCCATGTACTTTTACAAAAGCATTTTATTTGGGCTTGTTTCCATATACCTACTCACTATTATATTCTAAAAAGCATATTCAAAGAGGTCTTTACCTTGTTTTTGTTGAATTAGTTAGTGACAAAACAAGATCAGGAGATGAATGCAAGCTGATAATATTTAAATGCAATGAGATTAAGCTATCAAAATTTGTGATTGGTATTTTTTCTATATCACTTTTACTAAGTGTCCTGTTGTTTCCATCCAAGGTATATTCAGCAAACAATAATATTGTATTTCCTGATGTCTCCGAGAAATGGCAGAAGGACGCAATTTATTCCGCCGTTGACAGAGGAATAGTCCATGGATATGAAGACGGAACATTTAAACCCAACCAAAAAATAACTGAAGCAGAGTTTGCGGTAATGCTAGTTAATTCTGCAACTGGTATTGATGGTGGGAGCATAAGACCCGGGAAAGATGATCATTGGGCCCAGTCTGTTTATGACGAATTAAGCAAATATGGACTGCCTTTATTAGGCTACCGAGATAACCTGTATAAAGATAGCCCGCTAAGCAAAGGACGAGCGGCAAAAATAATAGCGCGGATATATGGCTTTGACTTAAACGTAGTAGAGGCTGTTGATTTCATGTATGAAAATGATCTCTCTAAAGATACGGGCGAAAAAAAGGACTTCGAAAGCTATGGGGCCTTCGCATTTCTAACCAGATCAGAAGTCACCGTTATTTTAGATGCCATGTATCATAAAAAGCAGGTAACTTTCAAGGGAATACCGTCAAATGTCAGTGACGGAAAAATATCAACTGAAGTCTTATATAGTTCCAAGGACTTACCAGTTAATTCAGAGCCCAGCACTAATGGGATATATGCCTTATTTCAGGGCAAGACCTACATCAGTTCCTCGGAAGATATGTCCTTGGCAGAACAAAATGGCAGACAGTATACGAATACATATTTGATTGATCAAAAAGATAAAAGATTGGTTTGGTCTAATTTTGATAAAGAAATCGAGTTTACTGAGAGTACCAGTCAGGGTAATCTATTTTTGATAAATCACAATTACCCAGTTGCTGAGGAATATAAAGCGAACAAAATGTTAAACTTGGCAGATTACACATCTAACTGTTTAAGGGTATCTGCCAATGATATGTATATTGATGAAGTGGTCTTTAACCCCCTACAATCAATGTTAAATGACATTTACGCTGACGGGGCTGATAAATTAGTGCTAATAAGTACATATCGCTCTTATCAAACCCAAACTATGCTGTTCCAGAACCGTGTAAACGCAATAGTGTCTTCCATGGGACTGGAAAATGCCGAAAAACAAGTAGCTACTTCAACGGCCATACCAGGAAGCAGTGAACATCAAATAGGTTTGGCAAT
>Ga0074195_1000664_pt1 | contig 61359 bp, 58 predicted proteins | sample EPASupsiteHSE623_FD_64525 | JGI IMG/M metagenome (GOLD analysis project Ga0074195, IMG submission 64525) | Bioremediated contaminated groundwater from EPA Superfund site, New Mexico - Sample HSE6-23 | ecosystem: Environmental > Aquatic > Deep subsurface > Groundwater > Contaminated ...
AATCGACGCGCAAACCGCTGGCGGGGAAGACATCCTTTGCGTGTCGATTTGTTCGTTCATGGATTCCCTCGCATGGGCGGCGGCCTCCGGTTCGCGTCTCCTACCCTGTTCGTGGCGCGCCTCAGAACGCGGCCCGTCCTGGTTTCATCCTCGCAAGCCCAGTCGCATATGGATGAGCGCGACCCGATCCCCGCTTTTGTTCCGCCGTTCTTCCACGGCAAAGGGTTGGAATCCGAGCGCCGGGTACAGCAAGAGCCCAGCCACGTTGCGGTTGAAGCACGAAACCCGCACCTCCTCTACTCGGTGCTTGGTCCGGGCGAGGCCGACCATGTGGCGGACAAGAAACCCGCCAACCCCCAGTCCCCGTGCCGCAGGCGCGACGATCACATTGCCGATGGCGCAATGGCGACCGTGCTCCACCCGGAAAAAATTGGCGAAGCCGACCACCGTCTCTGACCGTTCCACCACCGTCGAATCGGCTCGCTGGGCAATGGTTTGACGCAGTTGCACCGGCGTCAGCGGAAAATCGGCCCCAGGATGGAGAAAGAACAACTCCTCCTCGCTTTGCGGAAAAGAGCAGATAAGCGGCAAGTCGCGCTCTTCTACAGGACGAGCCACCAGCACCGTATCCTCCACCTAACGCGTCAACATACTGACCAGTCGGTCAAGGTCGTCGCTGGAATAGTACTCGATCTCCAGTTTCCCGCGTTTGCCCTGCTGAACGATTCGCACTTTCGTGTGCAGTTGGTTGGTCAATTGGTTGACTAGGGCGGCGCAGTACGATTTGGGCAGCTCCTCCGCCGGACCGGCGGCTGCCTCGCCCTTCGTTGCCGCCGTAGCCGCAGGTTTCGCGGCGCACAACCGTTCCGCGGCCCGTACCGACAAGCCCTGGCTGACGATCCGGTCGCGCACCTCACGCAACTGCTCGGGCTGCTCCTTGATCCGCAGCAGTACCCGCGCATGGCCTTCACTCAGTATGCCCTGCACCACATCCTCCTGCACGCTCTTCGGCAACTGGAGAAGCCTAAGCACGTTGGTGATGGTCGAGCGCTGCCGCCCCACCTTTCTCGCCACCTCGTCCTGGGTGAGATGAAACTCCTCCATCAACCGGGCATAGGCAACCGCCTCCTCGATGGGGTTGAGGTCGTGCCGCTGGATATTTTCGATCAAGGCCAGCTCCAGACTTTCATTGTCGCTGCCCTTGTCCATCACCACCACCGGCACCTCGTCGCGCCCGGCGAGCTTAGCGGCCCGCAGTCGTCGTTCGCCGGCGATGAGCACATAGCGATTGTCGCTGCTCCGACTGACCAGGAGTGGCTGAATCACCCCTTTTTCCCGAATGGAATCGGCCAACTGCTGCAATTTTTCCGCGTCGAAATGGCTGCGCGGCTGATTGGGATTCGCAGATATCTTTTCGATATCACACATAAAAAACCGATCAGCCTCTTCCAGGCTGTCTTCCGGGAGCAATGCGCCGACACCACGGCCCAGTACGTTTTTCGCCATAATCAGGCCCTCGCCTTGCTTCGTTTAAGGAATTCGGCACCGAGCTGCTGGTACGCCTTAGCCCCTGGGCAACCGGCATCGTACTCGATGATGGTCTGCCCATGGCTAGGGCTTTCGCTCAGCCGGACATTGCGGGGGATGACCGTGCGAAAGACTTGCTCGCCGAAATGTTTTTGGATTTCGGTGGCCACCGAATGGGTCAGGCGGTTGCGGCGGTCGTACATGGTCAGCAGCAACCCCTCGATATACAACTCCCGGTTCAAATTCTTTTTCACCTTGCGGACGGTCTGGATCAGTTGCGCCAATCCTTCCAGGGCGAAATATTCGCACTGGAGGGGAATCAGCACCGAATCGGCGGCGGTCAGGCTGTTAATGGTGAGCAACCCCAGCGAGGGCGGGCAATCGATCAAGATGTACTGGAACCTGTCCTTGACCGAGCGCAGGATGCTCTTTAGCCGCTTTTCCCGATTCTCCTGACTGATCAACTCGACTTCCACCCCCACCAGATCGATGGAGGCCGGCAGGATGGATAGATGCTTCAACTTGGCGGGCAAGATGCACTCGTCCGCCTCCTTGGCGCCGATATAGCAGTTGTAGATATTTCTCTCTTCGCTGGTCTTGAAGACCCCCACCCCGCTGGAGGCGTTGCCCTGGGGGTCGGAATCAACAAGCAGCACCTTTTTCCCCTTGGCAGCCAAGACGGCAGCGAGGTTCAACGCGGTGGTTGTCTTCCCCACCCCACCCTTCTGGTTCGCCAAGGCAATTATACGTGTATCCACAAAAATTCTCCCGGTGTCGCTTTGTTGATGAAACAATCCGGGAGTATACTATACTCTCGCATCCCAGAGAACAGTTCTCTTCCCTTTCCACTAACTTTGTCGATGTTTCACGTGAAACATCGCCGCGCAGGACAGGCGTATGGCAAATTACAGTGATGTGCTGATTATCGGAAGCGGGGTATCGGGACTGTCGTTTGCCCTCAAGGCGGCGCAGTTCTCCAAGGTTACCCTGATCACCAAGAAGAAAAAGGCGGACACGGCCACCAACCTAGCGCAGGGCGGAGTTGCCGCGGTGCTTTCGGTGGAGGACTCGATCGACGCCCACATCGAGGACACCCTGACCTCGGGGGACGGCCTGTGCAACGACGCTATCGTTCGCATAGTCACCACCGAGGGGCCGGACCGGGTGCGCGAGTTGATGGACTTGGGGGTTCGCTTCCAAAAGGGTAAGAGCGGCGAAGAATTCGATCTCGGGATGGAAGGTGGTCACTCCGCCAGGCGGGTTGCCCACGCCTCCGATCTCACCGGCAAGGAAATCGAACGGGCGCTGCTGGAACAGATCGCCGCCAACGCCAACATCGAGGTGTTGGAAAATCACCTCGCCATCGACTTGCTAATCGAATCCAAGGCGCGCGGGATTACACGAACCAACGGCGACCGTTGCCTCGGGGCCTATGTGCTCAACCGCCTCACCGGCGAGGTCGAGACCCATCGCGCCGGGGTCACGGTGCTTTGTACCGGCGGGTGCGGCAAGGTCTACCTCTACACCACCAACCCGGACATCGCCACCGGCGACGGCGTGGCCATGGCATATCGAGCCGGCGCTAAGGTGGCCAACATGGAATTCATCCAGTTCCACCCCACCTGCTTTTTCAATCGCGAGGCGAAAAATTTTCTGATCTCGGAGGCGGTGCGTGGCGAGGGGGGTATTCTGCGCAATCGGCAAGGCGAACCGTTCATGCTGAAATACGACCCGCGCGGCGATCTCGCCACCCGCGATGCGGTCGCCCGCGGCATCGATGCCGAAATGAAGGCGACCGGCGCGGACTGCGTCTATCTCGACATCACCCACAAATCCGCCCCCTTTCTCATCGAGCGATTCCCCAACATCTACGCCACCTGCAAACAATACGGCGTCGACCTGACCATCAAGCCGATCCCGGTGGTGCCGGCGGCCCATTACATGTGCGGCGGCGTCCTAGTGGACGAGTGGGGGCGCAGCTCGATCGCCAATCTACTGGCCTTGGGCGAAACGGCATGTACGGGCTTGCATGGCGCCAACCGGCTGGCCTCGAACTCCCTGCTTGAAGCGGTCGTGTTTGCCCATCGGGCGGCGCAATGGCTTGCAGGAGAAATCGAGCAGATACGCAAGCTGGAGCGGATCGAAGTCGACCTCTGGCGGACAGGCGGCGCGGCGGTGCTCGACGAATCAATCCTGGTCAAGCACAACTGGGATCAGGTGCGGCAGTTGATGTGGGACTATGTGGGGATTGTCCGCCGCAAGAAGCGACTGGACCTCATCCAGACCCGTTTGAGCTTTATGCTCGCGGAGATTAAGGAGCATTTTTACGACTATCTGCTTACCCCCGACCTGGTGGAGCTGCGCAATCTGGCGGTGATCGCCGACTTGATCGTGCAGAGCGCCAGCCTGCGCAAGGAATCGCGCGGGCTGCATTATATCCTCGATTATCCTGAAAAAAACGACCGGGAGTTTCTTCGCGACACCATCCTGCAGAAATAAATGCAAAGAGCCCCGGACGTCAGACAGCGTCCGGGGCTCTTCATCTACACCGCATCGCATGCGCGTTATTTCTGGGACGGCATCTTCTGCATCTGCTGCATCGCTTCACCCATCTGACGCATCATCTCCTGCTGCTCGGCGGGACTCATCCCGGAGTCGGGCATGGCGGTCGGCTGCTTGCCCGTCGGCTGCATCATGCCCATCGGTCCCGCAGCCTGCATCTGCTTGGCGCCATCGGGTTTCTTCAATGTTTCCATGGTGTGCTGAATCATCGAGGTCATCATCTCTTCCGCCTCGGGATTCAAGGTGGCAACTATGCCCTGCGGTGGCGCGAAGGCATTACCGGGCAATGTGGCGTCAGTTTCGATTTTGGTGGCGGCATTGGTGCTCTTCATGCCCATCATGGATGTCTCGGTGCGCAGGGGGATGTCGGTGCCATGAAGAAGATGCACGGTCGATATGCCGGCCACCGTGGTAACATCGTAGTCGTAGCCAAGGATCTTTCCAGCCTTCTCCTGCACCGCGCCGCCGAATTGCCCCATCAGGCTGGCGCCCAACTCCTTGGCGTTTTTCTCGAAATTCTTTTTCTCCTCGGCGTTGAATTTGCTATATTCGGCCACATAGATCTTGCGCGGGTTGGTGGTCTTCGTCCCCTTTTTCTCGGCGAGATCATAGGTTGCAACCCAGTCGGGATCGACGATCTCCAACGTATCCGTCTTGGTGGTCACGCCCATCATGGTGGTGGATGCCTGACGATGGGTGGCGCGCAACGCCCCATGCTCCTTGATGTAAAGGGTTTCCTTGCCTTTTTCGGATCCGCTCAGCTCGTAATGGATGATCGCCTCCTTGAAAGGTAGTTTCATCTCCCAGGGAAGATCCGCTCCCCAGGAGCTAGAGGTGAAAAACAGCAGGATCATGGATACCAGCAACAGCCAATTCTTGTTCATGCGCATCTCCTTTGTTCGTGAGGTTAAGCAGCCGTTGGGCTGCACTGTTCCGGACTCATCCCTATTGTAGCGGCTCCCTTGCTGGGAACAAGCAAAACAACGAGACCCCATGCTTTCAATCATCCAAACCATCGCGGAACGCAAGATTCAACAGGCCATGGCCGAGGGCACTCTCCCCGACCTCAGCCATTGGAAGGATAAACCGCTGCCGCCCGACGACATGGCGCATGTACCCGAAGATCTGCGCATGGCCTACCGGCTGCTGAAAAATGCTGGGTATGTGCCCGAGGAGGTGGCGATGCAAAAGGAAATCACCCGGCTGGAGGGAATGCTCGCCGCCTGCACGGATGAGAGGGAGAAGGTCAGGCAACTGAAAAAAATCGGTTGCCTGAAAACCAAGTTGGAGTGCCGGCTGGGACGACCCATGGAGTTGGGCGAGGAAACCCCCTACTACAATCGCGTGGTCGACCGGCTCTCCACCCCTAAAAAAGGTTGATAAAACCCGCCGATCACAGCTCCGTGATCTCGTTGAACAATCCCTTGTCCTGCTCGATCTTTTCCCGACTGCCGATGGTCGCCCGGTAGCGGCTGGTCTGGAGTTGCTGAAACAGCGGCGCAAAGGACCGCAGATCCTTGGCCGTTGTCCGGATGATCTCCTCAATTCGCTGCTGCCGAAAGGTAGGGGTTATGCCGCTGAGGTAGTCGTTGCGGGCCGATGCCCCCTTCGATGCCGGCCCCTGGTGGGGATTGGCGGTGCCGTAGGCCCCGATCACCAACTGCTGCAACGATTCCGGGGAAAGATCGTGCAAGCCGTCGACCACGGCGGGCAAGGCCTCGTAGGCATCGAAGGTCTTTTTCACCTGGGGGTCGCGGTAGCTGATCATGCCGAAGTTGCCGGTCAGATGGTTGAACTGAATGAAGCACCCGTAGGCTCCCCCCATCTGACGCACCGTGTTCCAGAGATATTCCCGCGACATCCAGGTCCTGAGCACCTCGAACGAGCCGTTGTACTGCGTCGCGTCCGCGAACAGGGTACAGGACTGGACGTTGTAGACCACCTCGGCCGAGGTGGTGAAGGCCTGGGTGGTCGGGATGTCGGCGAACCGGGCCTCGACCGGTTCCAGGGGACGATTCGGGAGCGCCTGGACCACCATCGGGCCAAGCTGCTGAAAACGCTGAATATCCTTCTCTCCAGCAGTGATCGAGACAATCAGGCCCTGGCGGCGAAAGAGCAGCTCGCGGATCTGCCGGAGGGCGGCGAGCAGTTGCGCCTCGCCCTCGGGGTAACGGCCGGACAGATCCTTGAGATGAAGGTAGGCGCGGATGCCGTGGACATACTCGTTGTATTGGCCGGCCCGGCTCAGGTGCGAAAACGCCCTGGTCGACGCCAGGGAATAGCCCTCGCTCTGCGCCGCATGTTCGGCCCAGGCAAACTCCCGGTGCACGATCTCTTCGATATGGAGTTCGTCGGAGAAATCCACGGAGGTGAGCACCTCGGTCAGCAGGGCCAGGGCCTGCTCCAGATAGGAGGAAAGCGCCTTGATGTGCAGCCAGAGGATCGGCCGGATCGCATTGCGGTCGTCGGCGCGGAGGTACACCTGGAAAGAGTGGGAGAAGTCGCCGGTACAGAGGTTGATCGCCTTGGCGAACTGCATGTAATCCTTGTTGGCGGTGCCGATCTCGGTGAGAATGGTGGCGAACAGGTCGAGATAGGGCAGCAGTTCGGCTGGAAGGGCGGAACAGTCGAGGCCGAAATCGAGATAGCAGATGCCGTTGGTCTCCAAATCGCTGACCAGCAGCTCGCTTTCGGCAAGGGTGGTGGGGGTGACCGTATGAAAGACCGGATGGGCATCCAGATCGTCCAGACCGAGTCGGGGCAGCCGGCGGAGGTCGTCGACCGAACTCGGGGCAGCCTGCAGGGCCATGAGTTCCCGGGTGCGCTCGACCAGGGCAAGACGGCCGTCATCGCTGAGCGACTGGGCGTACGCCTCCAGCCTCATCTGCTCATCCCTTAGATTCTGGGCCATTTTTCCAGGGTCAGGCTTCAGGGTGACGGTGACCGTCGCCGGATTGTCCAACAGGTAGGTCCGAATCATCTGCTCGAAGGCGCCGTTTTCCGTGGCCTCCTTCCTGATTTCGGCGAGCAGGGCATCGATGCGCAGGCTGTCGAAGGGTTCCATGCCGTGTTTGAGCGCCGGCAGGGCCTTGTTGACCAGGTCGAGGCCGCGCTGGGCCTTGTTCATCTCCTCGCGCACGGAGAACTCATACTTGTTCAGCTCCGAAAGCATCAGATCGCGGTCGAGGCCCTGTTCGGCCATCCGGGTCAGGGTGGCCTTGTACAAGGCCAGGAAATGATCCCGTTTCTCCGGATCGGTGCCGACCAGGTAAGTCATCATCAGGGTCTTGCTGGCCGAGTCGGCCAGGAACAAACCGCCGAAATCCTTGCACAGGGAGGCGTTGATGATCGCCTTCTTCAGGGGTGAGCCGTCGGAGTTGAACAGGATATTGGCGATGATCTGAAAGGCGGCGTTCAGTTTGCGGTCGCGTACCGTGCCCACCTCCGAGGCGATGGCGAGAAAGGTTTTCTCAACGGTGGCACTGCCCGGTTGCACCGGGTAGGTATCTTCGACAAACAACGGCGCGGCAAGGCTGTTGCCCTCCTTGATCCGTGCCTTGGCCACCGGTTGCGGAAACTGGCTGAGAAAGCGTTCCTCGACATAGGCGAGTTCCTGGTCGAGCGGGGCATCGCCGTAAAAGAACAGGGTGCAGTTCGAGGGATGATAGTGGGAGCGATGGAAGTCGACGAACTGCTCGTAATCGAGATCGGGGATATGGCGGGGATTGCCGCCCGACTCATGGGCGTAGGTCGAATCCGGCATCAGGCTGCGAAAGGCGTTGTGGAACAAGGCCCGGATGGGGTCGGAATAGGCGCCCTTCATCTCGTTGAGCACTACCCCCATGTATTGTAGCGGGGCCTCGGTGCTTTCGAGATGGTAATGCCAGCCCTCCTGCTCGAAGGTCGAACGGAGGAGCAGCGGATTGAACACCACGTCGCAGTAAACGTCCATGATGTTGAAGTATTCCTTAAGGTTACGCGTGGCGAACGGATACCAGGTGGTGTCCGAACCGGTCATCGCGTTGAGGAAGGTCATCAACCCGCCCTTGTGGATCTCGCCGAACACGTCCTTGACCGGATATTTCTTCGACCCCATCAGCACCGAGTGTTCGAGGATGTGGGCCACGCCGGTGGAATCCTCGGGCACGGTCATGAAGGAGACGCAGAAGGTTTTGTTGGGGTCCTGGTTCTTGATCGCCAGGGCCTGGCAGCCGAGCACCGTGTGGGTGAAGAGGAAGGCGGTGGAGTGGATCTCGGGGATGTATTCCTTCTGCTCCAGCAAAAAACCGTTGCAGGTCGAGCCGATGGCAAACGAGGTGGTCATAATGCTCCGTGCTTAGAAGAGTTTATGGGAGTCCAAAAGAATGGTGACCGGGCCGGAATTTGTCAAGGAGACTTGCATCTCCGCCTGAAAAACACCGGCTTGCACCGGGAGGGACTGCTGCCGGCATGCTTCGACGAATCGGTCGTACAACTGGCGCGCCAGCTCGGGAGGAGCGGCCTCGCTCCAGGAGGGGCGGCGGCCCTTGCGGCAGTCGCCATGGAGGGTGAACTGGGAAACCACCAACAGCGCGCCGCCGGTTTCGACGAGCGAACGGTTCATCACCCCGTGCTCGTCGTCGAAGATGCGCAGGTGCCGGATCTTCTCGATCATCCAGCCGACGTCTTTCTCGGTATCGCTTCGGTGTATCCCCAAGAGGATCAACAAGCCGTGATCGATGGCGCCGACTATCTGCCCTTCGACCTCGACCGCAGCCCGGGCGACCCGTTGCACGACCGCCCTCATGGCGCCTCTGCCGGGGGTGCCGGCCGCAGCGCGCCGCCAAGGTATTGCACGATGGCCATAGCGGCGAGGGCGGCGGTTTCGCCGCGCAGAATGCGCGGGCCCAGGGAAAAGGTGGCGAACTGCCAGTGGCGCAGGACCTGTATGTCGTCGGCATGCAGGCCGCCTTCCGGTCCCAGCAGCACACACACCGGCCCCGGCAGGTCGACAAACCCGGTGGGCAGTGCGCTCTGCCGCTCCTCCTCCCAGGCGGCGAGGCGATGGGGGTATGCGGTGAAATCGATGCGCGCAAGCGGCATTGCGGGCAACACGGTCATGGGGGTCGCCCGATGGCACTGTTTGCAGGCCTCCAGCATGATCCGCTGCCAGCGCTCCTCCTGATGCCCTCGCTCGCCGTGGTTTTCGCAGTAGCGGGAGACCACCGGGAGGAAGACGGCGACCCCCAGCTCGGTGGCTTTCTGAACGAGCAGGTCCATCTTCTTGCCCTTGAGCAGACATTGGGCCAGGGTGAGAGGCGAGGGGGAACTGGCCTCTTCCAGCCGGGTGGCGACAATGGCGAAGGCCACCCTGGTGCGCGCCACATCCTGGAGCAGCGCGGTATGGACCGTGCCCTGGCCATCGAACAGTTCGACGGTCTGGCCCGGCTTGAGCCGGAGGACCACGGCGATGTGATGGGCCTCGGCACCGGTGAGGACGTGGTACTCGCCTGCCGGAAGAACATCGGAGAGAAAAAAGCGTCGCATGGCTTCTCTGTAGCATAAAACCGGGGCAAATGCATGCCATTCCCCTGGAAAGATAGGCAAAAGCGGTTCGTCCCCCAGGACGCCGCTCAGTGCGGTTGTCGCCGATAGGTCTCGACGACCAGGTCGACGGCGGCCGGAAGGGGTTGCCGCTCGACGCAGACAAAGGGCAGGTCGGCAAAATCGGGGAAAAAGGCGTCGCCCGCATAGTCTTGGCCGATCCTGGTCAGGAGCAGGGTATCGGCAAGAGGAAGTGCGGCCCGGTACAACTGCTCGCCCCCGGCGACGAAGACCTTGGCCGCATCCCGGCAACACGCGAGCGCCTCGGCAAGCGACGGGGCCACCGGGCAGGCGGGATGGGGACGAAACCGGGGATCGCGGCTGACCACGATGATGCGGCGGCCGGGCAACGGCCCTCCGATTGACTGGTAGGTCTTCCGCCCCATGATCAGGGTATGTCCCATGGTGGTTGCTTTAAAATGGGCCATCTCTTCCGGGATATGCCAGGGGATGGTATTATGGTAGCCAATGACCCGGTTGGCGGCCATGGCGGCGATGACGATCAGTTCCATGCGCGATGCTGGGGGCTTTTTTTCGATACGATATTGAGCAGGTTCGGGGCTGGTCGGCGTAAAATACCTCGTTTGGCGGGAACAAGAAACCGGGAAGGTGTCGACCCGAAAGGACAACAAAGCAAGGGAGACAAGAATGCACATGCTCATCTACGGCGCAGGCGCCCTGGGCCAGGCGATCGGCTGCATGCTGGCCGCGGACGGTCATCAGGTGGATCTGTTGCTGCGACCGCGCTATGCCGAGGCGGTGCAATCCGCGGGATTGGCGGTGACCGGCATCTTCGGCGACCACCGGGTCGGGGCGGAGCGGCTTGGCCTGCTCACCAGCCTCAAAACGTGCAGCGGCGCCGAATACGACGTCATCCTCCTTACCACCAAGACCTACGACAATGATGCGGCCATTAGCGGTATCGCGGCCCTGACCCGCTGCTTCTGCCCGGTGGTCTCGATGCAGAATGGCTGCGGCAACCTGGAAAAACTGGAGGAACGACTCGGCCGCGAACGCAGCCTGGCGGCCAGGGTGATCACCGGTTTCGAGATCGAACGTCCCGGCCTAGTGCGGATCACGGTCTCGGCGGATGCGATCCATGTGGGCGGCTGTGTGCGCGGGGTCATCCCGGCGGCGGCCAAGCGGCTGGCCGAGGCGCTCGCCCATGCAGGCCTGCCCAGTATCGCCGTGCCCGATATCGCCCAGTCGCTCTTTGCCAAGCTCCTCTACAACTGCGCCCTCAACCCCCTAGGCGCGGTTCTCGAGGTCCATTACGGCGCGCTCGCCGACAACGGCGAAACTCGAGCGCTCATGGACCGAGTGATCGACGAGACCTTCGCGGTAATCGCCACCATGGGCGGGTCCACGCCCTGGCCGGACGCCGCTGCCTACCGCAAGGTCTTCTACGGCCAGTTGGTGCCCGCCACCTACCACCACCGCCCCTCCATGCTCCAGGATCTGGAAAACAACAAACCAACCGAGGTCGAGGCCATGGCCGGCTATGTCGCCGCCCAGGGCCGCAGGTACGGCGTTCCCACTCCCTGCTGCGACATCCTGGCCGCCCTGGTCCGGTTCAAGGAACAGCAGGGGACCCCGGCCCCGAAGGTTTCGCCCGACCAGGGACACTGACCGGACTCGGGACACGGTTCACTCGATTTTAAACTGCCCCACCATCCGCTGGAGCTGACCGGCCAAGCTGGAGAGTTCGTGCGAGTTCGTGCTCACCCGGGTGCTGCTGGTGAACATGTGGTTGGCAATGGCGCTGACATCGGTGATTTCCTTGGCGATGTCGGTGGCGACCGCGGAACTCTGGTTGACATTCTCGTTGACCTCGGTGATCCCCTGGGCCAGTTGCATGACATTCCCCGCTATTTCCGCCGTCGCTGCGGTCTGCTCCTCCACCGCCGTGGCGATGCTGCCGACAACCTCGTGCACATCGCTGATCACCCCGTTGATCTCGGATATCTGTTGAACCGTCTTGGCGGTCGTGCCCTGAATGCTACCGACCTTGTCCTTGATGTCATAGGTCGCGGCCGCAGTCTGCTTGGCCAGTTCCTTGATTTCGTTGGCCACCACGGCAAACCCCTTGCCCGCCTCGCCGGCCCGCGCCGCCTCGATGGTGGCGTTGAGGGCCAGCAGGTTGACCTGTTCGGATATTTCGGTGATGGTTTCGATGACCTTGCCGATGGACTTCGCCGAATCGCCCAAGGCGTTGATATTCTCCGAGGCTTCGCCGGCCTTCCGAGCGGCGTTGTCGGAGATGAGGCGCGCTTTTTCCGCATGCTGGGCAATCTCGCCAATGGTCGACGACATTTCCTCCGATGCCGTGGCCACAAGATTGGTATTGGTGGTCGATTGCTCCATGGCCGCCGCCACATTGGTCATGTTGGCGCTCATCTCCTCGGCCGCCACCGCGACATTGTTGGACTTGTTGGAGGCCTCCTGGGCGCTGTGGTTCATCTCCTCCGAGATCCGGGACAGTTCCGTTGAAGAGGAGGAAAGGGTCCGGACGCCGCCGGATACATCCTTGATGATATGTTGCACTTTTTCGATGAAGACGTTGAACCAGCGTTCCAGCTCGCCGACTTCGTCTTTGGCCGTGGCCTCCAGCCGCATGGTCAGATCGCCTTCCCCCTGGGCGATGTCCTTGAGGCTGGCGACGGCGTGGTTGATGGGTTTGACGATGGTGTTGGCGACGAAAAACCAGACCAGGGCGGTGAGCAGCAGGGATGCAAGCCCCACCAGGCCGATCATGGTATTGCTGTTCGCGCCGATATCCTCAAGCATGTCGGCAACCTTGGTGAACTCTTCCTGGTTTGCCTCGGCGGTGATGATCCAATCCCAGGGTTGAAAATAGACGAACCGGGCATCGTGCGTGTTCGCCGCAACTCCTGTGTTCAGGGAAAAATGTTGCTTGCCGATCTCGCGGGGCTTGAGTTGTTTCGCCAGCGCGATCCGCTCCTCGAAATACGCCTTGCCCTCGGCATCCGTTGCCTTCGAGACATCCTCCCCATCCTTTTTCTCCCGGGGGGCGATAACGTATTTTCCGGAGCTGTCGAGGACGGTGACAAAGCCCTTTTCCCCGATTTTCATCTGGACGATGGCCTGGCGGAGGCTCTTGACGTTCTCCTGGGGAATACCGACATACAACACGCCGATCACCTGCTTCGCGCCGTCGAAAATCGGTGCATAGGCCGTGATATACCATCGGTCCACGACAAAGGCGCGGCCGCTGTAGGTCTCGCCCTTGAGCACGGTCGAGATAACCGGGTTTGCCGCGCCATCGGCGTTGGTGCTCGGAATATAGGTACCGATGGCCCGATTGCCCTCGGCGTTGAGCACGTTGGTGGCGACGCGCAACATGTCGCCGTTCGCATTCATTCGTTGAAAAATCGTGCAGGTGACATCGAGCAGTTCCTTGACCGAATCGACGATCAAGGCCTTGTGCTTCGGCGAGGCGACTTGCCCGAGCCACTCGCCACCCACCATCATTTTGGGAATTTCGATCGTGGTGCCGGCCTTGGTGAACTGATTGACAGCCGACCATTCGACGGTTTGCGACGCCAGCCCGATCCCGCCGCCCTGCTGCACCAGGCTGCGCGCCACATTTAATGCCGCATCGATATTTTTTTGGGTGACCTCCTGGTGCGATTCGGCCAGCGTATAGATGTTGTCGACGATATGATCCAAATCGGCGTATGCAAGATTGAGGCTCTCGCGTTGCCCCACCTGAAAGACCTTTTTATTCTGCACAAAGACCGTTGCCATGATGATCGCGAGTGGGATGAGGGTCACGAGTATGCCGATCAGCAGCAGTTTGGTACGTATCTTGAAGTTCGACAGATTCATTAGTGCTCCGCCTCATTGAGTTGACAGGGGTGGTCACGGGCGTTTTCCGTGGGTTGTTTGTTGGACCCCGAGAAAAGCTAGAACCATGCCAAAACGGTATCGATTTTTTTATCGCAATAAAATCGATTTTTTACGAATACAACGGAAGGCGCAAAGAGGGTAAAAAGGACACAGTCGTCCGGAAAAACAGGACAAAAGAGGAACGGCGCGTCCGATGACGCCGGAACGAATACCGCGCATCGAGCAGCAGGAGTTGGGCCCGGATCCTGGACGCTTCGCGGCAGGTGTGTTCCTTGCGGAGAGCGGAACGATCTTTCGGTTCTCGAGCAGTTCCTTAGGACAACCGGTCGAGCAGGGTTTCGATCAGTTGGTTGATCGCCTGGAAATGGGCGGAGCCGGCGGCGCGGATCTGGGCTTCGCTCTGGACGTAGCGGCCTGGAACCAGTTCGTCGCCGCAGTGGGCAACGATGGCATCCACCGTCTTTGGGGTGGATTCGAGATGGAACTGGAGGCCGAGAATGCGGCCTTCGTAGAGGAAGGCCTGGCTGGGGCAGCCGTCGCTCGCGGCCAGATGGACCGCGCCCTGGGGGATGTCGAAGGTGTCGCCGTGCCAGTGGAACACGGTGGGGACCTTCGGCAGCCCTTCGAGGAGGGCGGTTCGTTGCCCCTCCTCGGTCAGACGGATCGGCCACCAGCCGATTTCCTTATTGGCGCCGGCAAAGACCGGGGAACCCAGGGCATCGGCCAAGAGTTGCGCTCCCAGGCAGATGCCCACCGCCGACTTGCCGGCGGCGATCGCCTTGCGGATCAGATTGCGTTCGCCGGCCAGCCAGGGGTAGCGCTCGTCCTCGTAGATGTTCATCGGCCCGCCCATGATCACCAAACGGTCGAAATCGTTCAGGTGGGGCAGGGGATCGCCGGCGTACTGGCGGGTCAGGGTCAGGGCATGGCCACGGGCTACGATCCACCGGTCGATATGGCCCAGTCCTTCAAACTCGACATGCATGAGGGCATGGATACGCATGGTACTCTCCTTCATCGTTCCAGGCCGGACAACACCGGCGGAGGTGAGTGAAAGAACAGGAACTCATTCCGCGGCTGGTTCACCATCCACCGGCATGCCGAAGCCCAACCGCAGCTTGCGCTCGATATTGGCCAGGGTTTCCGGGTGCTCCTTGAGGAATTTCTTGGCGTTTTCCCGGCCCTGGCCGATGCGCTCGTCCTGATAGGCGTACCAGGCCCCGGACTTGTCGACAATGCCTTGGGCCACACCGAGATCGAGGACGTCGCCGGTCCGGGAGATCCCTTCGCCGTAGATGATATCCACATCCGCCTGCTTGAAGGGCGGCGCCACCTTGTTCTTGACGATCTTGATCTTGGTCTGGTTGCCGATGGCGTCCTGGCCTTCTTTGATCTGGGTGGTTTTGCGGATGTCGATCCGGATCGAGCTGTAAAACTTGAGCGCGTTGCCGCCGGTGGTGGTCTCGGGGTTGCCGAACATCACCCCGATCTTCATCCGGATCTGGTTAATGAAAATGAGCACGGTGTTGGTGCGGGAAAGCACGCCGGTGAACTTGCGCATGGCATGGGACATCAGCCGGGCCTGAAGGCCGACATGCTGGTCGCCGACATTGCCGTCGATCTCGGCCCGGGGCACCAGGGCCGCCACCGAATCGATCACCACCACGTCGATGCCGCCGCTACGGATGAGGATCTCGGCGATCTCCAGGGCCTGCTCGCCGAAATCGGGCTGCGAGATGAGCAGGTTGTCGGTGTCCACCCCCAACCGCTCGGCATAACTGGTATCCAGGGCGTGCTCGGCGTCGATGAAGGCGGCGTTGCCGCCCCGCCGCTGCGCTTCGGCAATCACGTGCAGGGCGAGCGTGGTTTTACCCGAGGACTCCGGGCCGTAGATCTCGGTGACCCGGCCGCGCGGCAGACCGCCGACACCCAAGGCCAGATCGACGGAGAGGATGCCGGTGGGGATGACCGGGATATTCTCGCGTTCGGTCGAGCCCAGGCGCATGATCGAGCCCTTGCCGAACTGGCGGTGGATCTGGGTGATGGCGTTGTCGATGCTCTTCAGGCGGCCTTCGCTGTTATCGGTGGCACTGGTCATGAAATTCTCCTTTGTTGACCCAATGGGGGATGCGGACAAGGGGGCTGGGGTAGCGATCGGAAAACGATTCCATCGCGCCTCTCGACCCGCTTCCCGGATTCCGGAAAGCCGAGTCCGGCTTGACCGGTTCAGTGGTGTGTATAGAGGACCCGTTCCTGGATATTGTGCTTGATCGGTCCCCCGAGCTTGCTGTACTCCGCGTCGACTTCCGGCGAACACAGGCTGGTGGACGTCGTATCGGCGAAGACGCGCCGGGCTACCAGTGTGTTGTCCCGGAGGGCGTATTCTGCCCGGTAGGTCTGGACACTGCTGCGCAGCTCCAACGCCGTGGGCACTGTCAGCACGTTCATCGCCGCAGGCAGCTCAATTTCGTAGTTTTCCGTGAACACGCCGTTGGAGCAGGCCACATCATAATCGATTTTCCGATCTATGCCAGGCTCTTGCTGCCCCATGGAGAGAGGGCCTGCGCCTGATCGTTCCATTAAACCGCAACCAAGAGGATCGGGTCAAGACGCGAGAAGAAATCGCCGCACCATGTCCACGGCGGTTTGGGCGGTTTTCTCCTGGATCTGTCGGCGGGAGCCGTTGAAATGACAGAGCCGTTCGCTCACGGTGGCGCGGGTGGCGAGGCCCAAAAAAACTGTGCCCACCGGTTTTTCCGCAGTGGCGCCGTCCGGTCCGGCGATGCCGGTGACGGCCACGGCGATGTCGCACCCCAGATGCCGGACCGCACCGCTAGCCATGGCCCGCGCGGTCTCGCCGCTCACTGCGCCGCAGCGGGCAATCAGGTCGGGGTCGACGCCGAGCAGTTGCTCTTTCAAGGCATTGGCATAGACGATCGCCCCGCCCTGGAACCAGCGAGAGCTCCCCGCCGCCTCGGTGAGCGTGGCCCCGATCAGCCCGCCAGTGCAGGACTCGGCCACCCCGAGCATCATGCCTCGCTCCATGAGCAGGCGCCCGGTGGCCGTGGCCAGGGTCTCCTGATCGATGCCGTAGAGGTTCACGCCCAGGGCCTCGCGGATAACGGCGTCGGCCTTGCGGAATCGGGGATCGTCGACACCGCGCTCCAGATTGCGGGCGGTCAGGCTGACATGGACCTCGGCGGCCACCGGATAGTAGCCGATCTGCACACCATTCTGCTCCAGGGCGTGCAGCCGTTTGTTAATCTCGATCTCGAACAATCCGCAGGTGCGGTACACCCGCTGGCAAACCGGCACGGCTCCCGCAGGGTCGAATTCGCGCAAAGCGGGCAGCACCTTGGTGCGGAGCAGGATCTCCATCTGCGGCGGTACGCCGGGAAGAAACCAGATGGGTTTGCCCCGATAACGGAGCAGATACCCGGCCATGCGGCATTCGGGGTCCAGCACCTCGGCGCCTTCGGGCAGGTGCGCTAGCTTGGCGAGCGACACAGCGGCGAGATGATCGTCCTTGGCCATGCGGGATGCGATGTTGGCCTGGACGCAGGGATGGACAGCGGTATTGAGTTCCAGCGCCGCCACCACCGCCTCGTTGGTCAAGTCGTCGGTGGTGGCGCCCAGGCCGCCGGTCACCAGGACAAAGTCGCAACGGCCGATGGCTGCCTTGAGAGTTGCGCCGATCAGTTCCGGGGCATCGCCGATGGTGTGCATGGCCCGGATGGTGTGGCCCAGCAAAAAAAACGCCCGCGCCGCATACCCGCTGGTGGTGTTGGTGATGCGGCCCGAGGTCAGCTCGTCGCCGATGGCGATTATTTCTCCGATCATTGCGTCGTCCTCACAGGTTGGTGGCCCACCTTACCTGTTTTGCCGCCTTTCCTCAAGCGCGTCCTCGGCCACGACACCCCTGGGCTGGTCGTCTTTGAGTGCAACGATCCGCACCGCAACCACCTGGTGAAGCAAACTCGCCCCTCCTGCAAAGAGGACCGGCAGGTAGTTCTCGGAAAACCCCTGAAGCAGCCCGCTTTTTGCCTGCCGCCGCTCCACCAGCACCCGATGTATCCGACCGATGTTGTCCCGGTAGAGGGCCTGTCGTTTGGCCGCATCCAGGACGCGCAACCGTTGCACCCGTTCCGCCTTGACCGGTCCCGGCACCTGGCCGCCAAACGAGGCCGCCAGGGTTCCGGGCCGCCGGGAATAGGGAAAGACATGGAGATAGCCGATGGGCAGATCGGCCAGGAGACGATAGGTGTTCTCGGCCTCGGCCTCGGTCTCGCCGGGAAAGCCGCCAAGGACATCGCAGCCGATGGTCACCTGCGGCAGGGCATCGTGCACCCGCCGGATCACGGCGGCGAATTCAGCGCGGCTGTAGCGCCGATTCATCCGGGCCAGAACCCGATCGTCGCCGCTTTGCAGGGGGATGTGCAGATGGGGCATGAGGTTGGCGTGCCCGGTGAGCAGTTCCAGGAGGGCATCGTTGACCTCGGTGGGCTCGATCGAGCTGAGCCGAAACCGAAGCGCTGGAAAATCGCGGCAGAGCCGGTCGAGCAGGCGATAGATGGTCTGCCCCTCGGCCAGATCGAGGCCATACTTGCCGACATTGATGCCGGTGATCACCAACTCGCGGTAGCCCTGCTCGGCAAAGACCGCCGTCTGGTCGAGCACACCGGCCAAGGGGACGCTCCGGCTGCGGCCCCTGGTGTAGGGGACGATGCAGTAGGAGCAAAAGTTGTCGCAGCCGTCCTGGATGCGGAGGTAGGCCCGGGTACGGTCGCGGAAACGGGTGACCGGCAGTTCGCAGACCTCCTTTTTTTCGCGGATCTTGCCCATAAGCAGGACCAGATCCGGCGGATTTTCGACCAAGGCGGCCTCGACCAGGCGATGCTTGTTGCCGTTACCGACGATGGCCACCGGCTGTTCGGCCAGATCGAGCACGGCCTCCGGGTCCATCTGAGCATAGCAGCCGGTGACAACGATCCGGGCGCCGGGGCGCTCCTTGAGCACGCGGCGGATCAACTGCCGCGACTGCTGTCCGGCCCTGGCCGTGACCGTGCAGGTGTTGATCACATAAACCTCGGCCTCGGCCTGAAACGGCACCAGGATGCAGCCCTGCGCCTCGAAGCCGCTGGCAAAGGACGCGGATTCGAACTGATTGACCTTGCAGCCCAAGGTGGTGATGGCTATGCGTTTCATCGGCACTCGCTCTCGGGGATTCCAATGATGGCGCTGCCCAGCACCCGGTCGTCCTCATAGAAGACCGCGAATTGCCCGGGGGTGATGGCGCGTTGTCGGCTGTCGAAGATGAGTTCCCAAGTTTCCGGACCGGCCTGGCGCAGTTCGGCCAGGGCCGGGGTATGGCGCGAACGCAGTTGGACCAGCCCACGCCAGGGGAGGGGAGGGGATTCATGGGTCCAGCGCAGGGAATGCAGGCAGCAGCGATCGGCGAAAAGGTCCTCGTGCTTGCCGACCACCACCCGGTTGTTCGGCCCGTCCAGCTCGACCACATACCAGGGGGTGGCATCCGGCAGGCCCAAGCCTCGGCGCTGGCCGATGGTGTAGTGCCACACGCCCCGGTGCTCGCCGATCTGCCTGCCGTCGCGGTCGACGACCGGACCGACCCGCTCTCGGACACCCTGTTGTGCAAGAAAGGCCGGCAAGGTCTCGGTAAGAAAGCAAACATCCTGGCTTTCCTCGCCGCCGAAACGAAATCCGAGGCCGGCGGCCCGCTCGAACACCTGCGCCTTGGTCCATTCGCTCAGGGGAAATGTCACGCGGCATACCTGTTCGGCGGAAAGGCGGGCAAGAAAATAGGATTGATCCTTACGCGGATCGGCGGCGCGGGCGATCCAACACCGGCCACCGTCGGCATGGACACGGGCATAGTGCCCGGTGGCGATCCGCTCCATCCCCGCATGCAGCATGGCATGGGCAAGCAGCTCGAATTTAATGGTGTTGTTGCAGTGGATGCAGGGATTGGGGGTCAGACCCTGCCGATACTGTTCGACGAAAGACCCGATTACGCGCTCGGTAAAGGCTTGACGCAGGTCGACCGTGGCCAGGGGGATCGACAAACGATCGGCCACCTCCTGCACGCGAAGGCGCTGCGCCTCCAGGTTGGCCAGGGGCAGCAGCATGAAAAAACCGTGTACTCGATATCCCTGCGCCTGCAGGAGGGAGGCGGCCATGGTGGAATCCACGCCGCCGCTCATGGCGACGCCGATGTGCAACGCGGTCACGGGCAAAGCGTCAGCGGCTGGCAGTGACTGACGACGCGGAAGCCTCTCGCCGGGAGGCCGTAGGGCATGAAGCGGAGAAAATCACAGCAGCGACGTTAGCACCTCGCAGTCCCGGCACACCGCCATCTTTTCTTTCCAATCCTTGTCCGCCGCGCACTCGCAGAGGGTGCCGCTGAGAAACCAGCAGAGGTGCCCCGCTTGAAACTCCCAGGCCGGACATTCCTTTTTGTGATCGCATTTCTTGACGGTCCAACAATCCTTGCGCTTTGCTTGCCCGCCATTGCGCTGATTCACCGCTAAAAAATAGAGCTGCCGCTCCACATGAATGGGTATGGAGCGCCACCCCTGTTCGTAACTCTGCACCGCCTTCAGGGAAACACCGAGTAGCCCGGCGAGGACCTTTTGCGTTTTTCCTAATTTTTCCCTTAGTTTAGCGAATATTTCCCGCGTCACGATCGTACCCCGTCTGAGAATGGTTTGTGGTATGCCAAAATACCACCCCGTGAGAAAAGGGGCAATCGATTTTCCCCACCCCCGTTTTGCGGGCGGTCCGGCGAGGGATCTCCTCAAAAGCGGAAAAGTGCATGGAAAAGAGCGCACGAATAGTGTATTTTCCCGCGGGGAGAAAGGGGCACACTTGTGTTCGCCTTTCACGAACAATGCACCGATGACCAGCGACACAAGGCGGATTTGTTATGACCGATCAGGAAAAAATCAACGGCACCGGCCTGGCCCGCATCAAGCGGGCAATGCACTGCTCCTTCCTTGGCCTTGCCGCCGCCTACCGCAACGAGGAGGCCTTCCGCCAGGAGCTGCTCCTCTGCCTGGTGTTGCTCCCCGTGGCCTGCTGGTTGGGCAACACCAATATCGAAAGGGCCCTGCTCGTGGGCAGCCTGCTCGTTCTGCTGATCGTCGAACTGCTCAACACCGCCGTCGAGGTAGTGGTCAACCGCATTGGCATCGAACGCCACGAACTCTCCGGCCGCGCCAAGGACCTGGGTTCGGCCGCCGTGTTCATGGCCATTGCCAACACTGTGGTCGTCTGGCTGCTGGTTCTGCTGACCTGACCGGCAGGGTGCCGCCGTTCAGGTCGGGCCCGCCCGGAACACATCCGAATACACAAACCATCCCCGCCCTTTTTCCACCCTAAACCTGTTGCCGCGCTTGGCGGTTAATGACGGTGACGATGCTCCTCCCGGTCATGGCCGGGATGTTCGTGTTCGTGCGAACCGTGCTCACCGGCATGCTCGTGCTCGTGGGCCTCGGTCCCCTCCGGGTGCTTGTGCGGGTGGTGGTGCCGGTGGGCATGGCCATGGCTGTGCAGATGACCATGCTCGTGGGTATGGGTCGTCTCGCCGTGGTCATGCGCATGGCTGTGGCGATGCTCGTGTTCGTGGCTGTGCTCGTGGGTGTGTTCGTGATCTCCTTTCATAACGCCTCCTCTCTGGTTTCCCAAAACGCCTCTCCGTTTCCCATAACTCTATACAATTCCGTCAAAAAAGCAACGAACCACCGAAAAAAACGCCGTGGTCGGCATGTACTGCCGATGCAACGGCTGTTGCCGGGCAGGCAAGCAACCACGGCATCGTCACGCCCTCTCTCGCCCGGTAACACAAAAAAATAATAGGTGCATCATTTTGATGGAACTTCTTCCAGTACGTATTATGATATGGGCGTTTTCCCGGTTGGAGGGCGCCTCCAAGCCGACGCGACACCACCGAGCCGAGACCTTCCCCACTCTTCTCATCCAGCAAAGGAGCCCCACGATGCACCGCACCCCGTGTCTTGCCGCAACCGCCTGTTTGACCGTTTTTCTTGGTTTCGCCGCCCCCGCCTTCGCCCACTTCGGAACCGTTGTCCCCTCCGACGATATCGTCAGTCAGCAGGATCCAAAAAAGATCCAGGTGGCGCTCAAGTTTCTCCATCCCATGGAGGGGCACTACATGGACCTGGCGAAACCCAAGCAGTTCGGCGTACTCCACGAGGGCAACAAGACCGATCTCCTCCCCACGGCAGTCGAAACCAGCGGCAAGGGCGGCGATCAAAAAAAGGGGTTCACCGCCTGGAAGGTCGAGTATACGATCAAACGGCCAGGCGACTACATCTTCTACATGGAGCCCGAACCCTACTGGGAACCGGCCGAAGATAGCTTTATCGTCCATTACACCAAAGTCTGCGTCAATGCCCTGGGAAAGGAAGAAGGCTGGGACGTCCCCGTTGGCCTGGAGACCGAGATCATTCCGAAAACCCGCCCGTACGGCCTGTGGACCGGCAACGTCTTCACCGGCCAGGTGCTGGTCAAGGGGAAACCTGCCGCCGATGTGGACGTCGAAATCGAATACCTGAACGAATCCAAAGGCAACCCCAAAATCGTGCAACCGCCCAGCGACCCCTTTGTCACCCAGGTAGTCAAGACCGATGCCAACGGCATGTTCACCTATGCCATGCCCCGGGCAGGTTGGTGGGGCTTCGCCGCGCTGAGCACGGCGGACTGGACCATTAAAAAAGACGGAGCCGACAAGGGAGTCGAAATCGGTGCAGTCTATTGGGTCCGCACCACGGACATGAAGTAAAGAGGGCCAATTGCGGAGCGAGACAATGCGGAACATCCTCCACTGGCTGACACTGCTGTTCGTTCTCGGCAGTCTGACGGCATCCCTGGCTTGGGCGCATAAAGTCAACCTGTTTGCCTATGTCGAAGGGGGTACAGTCTACACCGAAAGCTATTTTCCAGACGGCAAGAAGGTTGAAGGCGGCACCATCGAGGTCCTGGATGCGGGCGGCAAAAAGATCCTGGAAGGCAAAACCGACGCCCAGGGCGCATTCAACTTTCCCCTGCCGAAAAAGGAAGACCTGACCATCCTGCTCGATGCCACCATGGGACATAAGAACAGTTTTATCCTCAAAAAATCGGAGATGTAATCCATGCTCCGGCGATTGCCTTACAAAGTCGTACCGCTCCCGATGCTGATTCTTCTGCTGACGGTGCTCGTCCCTTTGCCCGCTGCGCAGGCTGAAGAAGAAAGCTCTTCGTCCGCTCCTCCCACTCAGATGGCCGCAGCCGGCGAACAGCCGGGCGATTGCCAGGCCCTCGTGGCCCAAATCGACGAACAGAACCGTCATCTGAGCCAGGAGTTGCGCCAGATCAAAAGGGAGTTGGCCGCACTCAATCAAAATCTGGACAAACCGGGGACGAAAGAGGCCATGGCCGGGATCGGCTACATCCTCGGCCTGTTCGGAACGGCCGCCCTGGTCGCCGCCCGCCGGCGCGATCGCACATCGGGGGCAGCCTGAGATGCACATTGCCGATGGCGTACTGCCGCTGAGCGTCTCCCTGGCCGGTTATGCCCTGACCGCGACCGGCGTGGGCTACAGTCTCCGCCGGCTGGACAGCGCCGATCTGCCGAAAATCGCGGTGGTCACCTCGTCCTTTTTCGTGGCGTCGCTCATCCATCTGCCCCTGGGCCCGACCAGCGTCCACCTCCTGCTGCCCGGCATCGTCGGCGCCCTGCTCGGACCGGCGGCCCTGCTCTCGATCGCCATCGGCCTCTTCCTGCAGAGTCTCCTTTTCCAGTTCGGCGGCCTGACCGCGCTTGGCGCCAACAGCCTGATGATGGGAGTGCCCGCCCTCTTGGCGGGTTTCGTCTTCCAGCGCATCCGGGGACGCACCCGCACCTCCAACGCCCTGGCCGGCGCCGTGGTCAGCGGCGGTGGCGTGCTGTTGGCCGGCCTGTTGCTGGCCACTCTTTTAGCCACGGCCGGCGAGGATTTCTGGGGAGTGGCCAAACTGGCCCTAGCGGCGCATGTGCCGGTGATGCTCATCGAGGGATGCGTCGGCGGCTGCACCATCGCCTTTCTCTTCCGGGTCAAGCCGGAAATGCTGGCCGCCCGGTCATTTTCCGGGGTAGGCAAAAAGCGATGACACCCACCCTAATCCAGACGTTTACGCTGACTCCCAGCCAAGGCGCCATCCTCCTGCTGTGCCTGCTGACGCCTCCCTTGCTGTTGCTGGCTTTCCGGTGGAAGCGCAAACTATCGTCGGGCCAGAGGGAAATATCCCCCGACTGGTCGATCCCCACCATCGATGCCCAGGCCCAGGGTTCCTCCCTGTTCCACACTTGGACGCCGGCGGTCAAAATCGGTTCCCTGCTCATCGTGAGCTTTCTCATCGTCGCCCTGCATGCGCTCTTCTGGTCGGCGGTGGGCCTCGCTTTTGCCCTGCTGACCGTCCATCTGGCCCGGATTCCCTGGCAGCGGCCCCTTCGCCGCCTGGCGGCCATGAGCGGCCTCTGTGTGCTCTTTCTCCTCATCTTGCCCCTGACCAGCCCGCTGCGGTCCGGCGACACCCTGCTTGTCGTCCCCCTGTTGGAAGGGATGCCCCTGCGCCTGACTGGCGTGATCCTGTCCTTGACCATTACCTGCAAGGCCGCCACCGTTGCCCTGCTGATGGAGCCGATGTTCGCCACCGCCGAACTCGCCCGCACCCTCCAGGGTTTCGCCACCCTGGGCCTGCCGTCGTCGCTGACCCAGATGATCCTGCTCTGCCACCGATATCTCTTCGTTTTCCAGCAGGAGGCGGCACGGATGCAGCGGGCGATGCGGGTACGCGGCTTTGTGCCGGGAACCAACCTGGCCACCCTGCGCACCACGGGCAACGCGCTCGGCATGCTGTTCATCCGCTCCTTCGAGCGCACCGAGCGGGTCTACGAGGCGATGCTCAGTCGGGGCTACCGGGGCGCCTTCCCCGCCACATCTCGGGAAAAGATAGCGGCCGGGGACTTGGCCAAAGCCGCGGTTTCGATTATGATCGGCCTGCTGCTGCTGGTGCTCGACCGGCTCGCCCCGACCCCCCGGTTCTAATCCCTCTTCCGTTTGGCAAGGACAGCGCGATGCACATGATGGCCGCCCAACCGGCGCCCGCAGGAGACCAGACCCCGCTCTTTGCACTGAACCACCTTGCCTACACCTATCCCGACGGCACCCCCGGCCTGCGCGGGATACGCCTCGATCTCTTCCCCGGCGACCGGATTGCCCTGGTCGGCCGCAACGGCTCGGGCAAATCCACCCTGATCCGGCACCTCAACGGCCTGCTCACCCCCCAGACAGGGACATGTCTCTACCAGGGCCAATGCATAAACGAATCCCTCATCCCGGAACTGCGCCTGCGGGTCGGCATCCTGTTCCAGGACCCGGACGACCATCTCTTCTGTCCCACGCTCTACGAGGACGTGGCCTTTGGCCCCCGCAACCAGGGCAGGAACGAAGCCGAGGTGGACCGGCTTGTCCGGGACAACCTCGCGGCGGTCGGTCTGGACACGCTCCGTCACAAGGCGGCCCATCATCTCAGTTACGGCCAGAAAAAACGGGCGGCCCTGGCGGCGATTCTTGCCATGGAGCCGGAGGTGCTGATCCTCGACGAGCCCACCGCCAACCTCGATCCCCGCCAGGAGGCCGTGTTCAAACGGATCTTGCACGAGTACGCCGGCACCCTGATCGTCATCGAACACGACCTGCTCTTTCTCTACGGCCTTTGCGACCGGGCGGTGGTGCTGGCGGACGGCCGTGTCCACCACGATTACGGGTTCAACGATCTGGTGTCCCATCCCCAGGCCCTGCGCGACCACGGACTGGACTTCGCCTTCCGCTTCACCTGCTGCGGCCACCATCGCGACGGCGCCGGCCACCATCGCCACCATCACCCCACCCACGCCCATGGCCCGGACTGTGACCATCTTCCCGCTCTTGAAACCGGGCTGCCGCTGATCGAACTCCAGCATTATTCGTTTTGCTATCCGGATGGCTCGCCGGGAATCGACAACATCAACCTCGCCCTCTTCGCCGGCGAGAATCTGGCCCTGGTGGGCGAGAACGGCGCCGGCAAATCGACCCTGGCCCATTGTCTGCTGGGCCTACACCGGGGCGAAGGCGCCTTCCTGGTCGACGGCAAACCGCTCACGAAACGGGATTGGCGCGGACTCTGGCGACGGGTGGGCATCGTGTTCCAGCATTCGTCGGATCAGTTATTCTGTCCGTCCTGCTGGGAGGAGGTGGCCTTCGGCCCGCAGCAGATGGGGATTGCCGCCGGGGAGGCGGAGCGCCGGGTACGGGAAGCCCTGGCGCTGGTGCGTCTAGAAGGATTCGAGGAGCGGGTGCCGCTGCACCTGAGCGGCGGCGAACGTAAGAGGCTGGCCATTGCCGCTGCGCTCAGCCTGCATCCCGAGGTCCTGATCCTCGACGAACCCACCGCCAGCCTCGACCCGAAAAGCGAGGAGCTGCTGCTGGCGGTGCTCGACGCCCTGCCCATGGCCAAGGTGCTGATCACCCACGATCTGTTCTTCATCCGGCACCTCTGTCGCCGGACCGTGGTCCTCCATCAAGGGCGGATCGTCCGCGATTACCCGACCGACGAGTTTCTCGTCGACGATCGTCTCCAGGCGATCAACGGCCTCGATTACACCTACAAGAATACCTGTTTCACTGAAATCCAGGCGATGCGGCGGGAAAACGGTCGGGAAGAATAACGCGGCTCAAGCCAGTTGAACACAGCCCGGCCCGAGCAGGCGGCTGTTGCCGCCCGGCCCCGGCTGAACCTGAATGCGGACATCGATGCGGTCGCGGAGCATCGGCACATGGCTGATGATGCCGATCAGCTTGCCGTCCTGGCGCAGCTCGGCCAGGGTTTGCAGGGCGACGTCCAAACTCTCTTCGTCGAGGGTGCCGAAGCCCTCGTCGAGAAACAGGGAGTCCACCCGGACATTGTGGCTGGCCATGGCAGACAGGCCCAGGGCCAGGGCCAGGCTGACCAGGAAGCTCTCGCCGCCCGAGAGGTTACGGGTGGAGCGGATCTCGCCGGCCTGATAGTTGTCGATCACTTGGAGAGCCAACGGCTCCCGGGCGTCGACCAGGAGGATGTAGCGGTCGTTCATCCGGCGCAACTGCCGATTGGCATGGCTGATCATCACCTCGAAGGTCAGGTTCTGAGCAAAGACCCGGAACTTCTTGCCGTCGGCCGAACCGATCAAGAGATGCAGCAGTTCCCAGCGCTCCAACTCCCGACGCTGGGCAGCCAGGGCCTGCTGCTGCGCCGCAAACTCCGCCTTTTGCCGATCGTGCGCCGCCAACCGTTCCCGGTCGGCGCCGATGCGCTGCTGCACGGCCGCAAGCTCCCGGCTCTTCGCGGTCTGCTCGGCCACGAGATCCTCGCGGCCCGGTCCTTCCTGCGTCTGTTCCTCTTCCCGCGCCAGAGCGGCCATCTGCTCTGCCCGGCGCGCGGCGAGCGCGGTCTGCTCGGTGTCCAGCGCCTGTTTGCGTTGCTCAAGGGCCGCCAGGGTCTCGGTGGGCAACAGGGCGGCACGAAATTCGTCCATGCCAGCAAAACCGGCTCCGGGTAGCAGGGCCAGGAGCTGGGTCTCCTGCGCCTGGGACTGCGGCACCAGGACGGCTAATTCGGCCGCCCCGAGACGCTGCTGTTCGCTCAGCGCATGCGCCTGCTTTTCCAAGGCGATCAATTGGGTGCGCAGCGTCTGTTCCCGCACCTCGGCCTGTTCGACCAGCACGCGGTGCCGCTGTTCCTCGACATCCGGATCGCGATCCCCGTAGCATTCCCGCCGCTCGGCCAGGAGCAGGTCCAACTCCCGCTGGAGGATGGCCAGCTCCTCCACCTGCCGGGACAGCGTCGTGTCGAGGGTGGCCAGCAGCAGGTCCAATTTGTCCAACTCGGCTTGCACGGCGCTGCGCTGCTGGTGCAACGCTTCACTGCGCGCCTGTTGCTCCTTCCAGACCCGCAGGCGCACCTCCAGACGGTGCAGCAAGGCCTCCGCCCCGCCCGGCGGACAGACCTCTCCGCCACCAATGCCTCCCATACCTAAAGGTTGCAACTGTCCGGCGAGACCCGTTCGGCATTCTTCGATCCAGACCTGCGCTTCCCGGATCTGCACCGCCAACCGCTGTATCTCGGCTTCGATCAGGGCAACCCCATGCCCGGCCGCCTGTTCCCGTTGCTGCAGATGGGCGCATCGAACCGTGGCCTCTTCGACCTGGGTGCGAACCAGATGCAGCTCGCCTTCCAGACGATCGATGGCCTCGACCCGCCGTCGCACAGCCTCCACCTGTCCTTCGTCCGTAGCCAACAACCGGGGCAGCTCCGTCTCCCCGCCGAACAGCGTCAGCAGGGGCGCCAACTGCGCGGCCCATTCCGCCAACTGCCGCTGCCCTGTGGCGATGGACTGGCCGGTGTGTTCGATGTCCTTGGCCAGCCCCGCCATGTCCTCTCTGCCCGCCATGATCGCATCCCGAATCCGGGCCAGATCGTTACGCGCCTGGGCAAGCGCCGCATCCGCCGTCTCGACCGGAAGAACCTCCTCGGCCCAGGGGTGGTGGGTGGCGCCGCATAGAGGGCAGGGCGAGCCGTCCTGCAATCGCCGCCGCTCCTCGTCCAGACTGCGGATGCGCTGGTTCAACTGCTGGTTCCGTTCGCATTGGCCCACCAGTTGCTCGGAGAGCAACCGTTGCGCCTCCCACTGCCGCAGCTCCTCCAGCAACCGCTGTTCTTGCGTCTGCTGCTGCCGTATGGTGCCAGTCAGGGCCGCCAGCTCGACTTCCGCCGCCTTGTGCCGGGCCAGAAGTTCGGCCGCCTGCTCTAGCTGAAACCGCCGTTGCGACGCCTCTTCGACCCGCTGCCGCCAAAAAGCAGGTTCCTGGCCAGCGAGCAGGTCGCTGCGCTCGGCGAGCAGGGTCTGCTGCCGCTGCTGGAGGGCCAAGCGTTCCCGAGCCGCCTGTTCGTGCTCCCGCCGGGCCTGGGTGCAGTGCCGCTGTGCCGTCCCGAGGCCCGCATGCTTTTCCTGGTACGTCTGCATAAGTCGCCGCACCTCGCTCTCCCGTTGCCCTAACTGATGCAACTGGTGCTGTAATCCGGTGAACTGCTCGGCCAGCAGACCGTCGCCGCCATGCTCCCGGAAAAAGGCTGCACTCTCTTCCTGGTGCCGTGCAATCGCCTCCCGTTGCTCGGCCTGCCCCCGGCGCTGCCCTGCAACCTGCTCGCGTTCCAGCCGGGCGTGTTGCAGCGCTCCCTTGCGCTGCGCAACAGCCTGTTTTTTTTCGTGGAGGCGAAGATCGAGCGCCCGAACCCTGACAATCGTCCCGCTCTCCCGCTGCTGCAAATCCATCGCCTCCTGCAGCGCTTGGCCGGCCTGCGCGTGCGCCTCCCCTAGCCGCTGCCGTTCCCGATGCACTCGTTCGAGTTCGGTGCGCACGGCCCCCTCCTTGGCCTGCAAGTCCGCAATCCGCTCCCCGCTCTGGCGCCACTCGATGTATTCCGCCAACAGGGACTGGGCGCGTCGGCCGCATTCGAGACGGGTCAGATCGCCCTGCGCGGCCTCCCGCCGCTGGGCAGCATCGATGAGGAGCCGATCGGTTTCGGCAATCTGCGCTGTGAGCGCGGCGATGGCGTCCAACCGGTGTAATGCCTGACTCAGCGCGGCCAGCTGCTGCTGCAAGCCCGCCGCGGTCTCTTTTGCTTCGCCGATCCCAACGGTCAACGCCCGTTCTTCCTCCTCCTCCAGGAGGACGATTCGCCCCATGGCCTCCTGGAGCAGGACCGTTTTCTGCCGCTCCTCGCTGGTGCGTTCATGGACGGCCATGGAGATGCGGGAATAGATGCCCGTGCCGGTGATCTGCTCCAAAATGGGCGCCCGCTGGTCGGCATCGGCGTCGAGGAAGGCGGCAAAATCCCCCTGGGCCAGGAGAATCGAGCGGGTAAAGCGATCGTAATCCATGCCGGTCACCTGCTCCACCAAGCGTACCACCTCCTTGCTCCGGCTCTCCACAACCTTGCCACTTTCGGCGTCGACCATCTCATGTCGGGGTGCTTGCAGCTCGCCGCCGGGGCTGCGGCGGGCGCGGTGCTGGGCCCAGTGACAGCGAAATGCCCCCTGGCGGGTGGTAAACTCCACCTCAGCGAAACAGTCGCCGGCACGACGCGACATAATTTCGTTGCTGCCCTTGCTGATGTGGCCAAGGCGGGGGGTGCGGGCAAAGAGGGCCAGACAGATGGCGTCGAGGAGGGTCGATTTGCCGGCGCCGGTCGGTCCGGTGATCGCAAAGATGCCCGAGGCCGCGTATTCCGGCGCGGTGAAATCGACGGCCCAGGAACCGGCCAGGGAATTGAGGTTGCGCAGGCGAAGGGCGAGGATTCTCATGGATGCTCCTCCGCCTCGTTGCCGAGACGGGCGACGATCTCGGCAAAGGCCTGGCGCAGCTCCGGCCGCTGGCTCTCGTCGATCCCCCTTGCGTCCAGGCAGCGTTCGAAGACCTCGTCCACACCGAGGTCGTCCAGGGATTCGGCCTCGCGGGTCTGCTGCAGGGCAAAATCGTAGAGCCGGCTGTTACGGATGCGCAACACCTCAAGCGACGAGCCCTCCACCACCGCCAACAACCGCTCGCGTAGGTCGGGAATCACCGACTCGCCCTCGTAGAGGAGTTCGATCCAGGCAGGATTGTTTTCTGCCCGCAACCTCGCCAGTTCGCGCAGAAGATGGTCCAGATCGCCGCGCAACGAGGCCAGGGGCTGGAAGATGGGCACCCGCACCGGCTCCACCGCGATATGCCGTCCCTCGGTGGCGAGCAGCAGCACCTCCTTGCGGGCACCGGCCTCGGCAAAGCTCATCGGCAGGGGAGCGCCGCAATAGCGGCGGGTGGGATTGCCAGCCACCACCTGACCGAGATGGAGATGGCCCAGGGCCAGATAATCGATGGCCTCGGGGAATGCGGCCCCCTCGATCCGGTCGAGTCCGCCGATGGTCAGCTCGCGCACGCCATCGCCCTCGACAGTCCGACCGCCTGCGACGAACAGATGCCCCATGACCACCAGCGGCAAACGAGGATCGATCTCGTTCCGCAATTGGTCGGCTGCCTGGCAGATCTGCCGGTAATGGGCGAGGATACCCTCGCGCAGCCGCCGGCCCTTTTCTTCCAGGGTCTCGCCGGCAGCGGCCAGGCGGATATCCCGGTCGCGGAGATAAGGCACGGCGCAGACCAGGAGTTCGGGCCGCCCCTGGCGGTCCCTGAGCAGCAGTATTTCCTTCTCCGGACAATCATCGGCCATGCCGATTACGTGGATGTCCAACTGGCGCAGCAGTTCGCGCGGTGCCTCCAAAAGGGCAGGGGAGTCGTGGTTGCCGCCGATGATCGCCACATGGCGGCAGGTGGAATTGGCCAGCCGGTGCAGGAACCGGTAGTAGAGCCCCTGGGCCCGGTTGCCCGGCGTGGTGGTGTCGAAGATATCGCCGGCCACCAGCAGCACGTCGATGGCCCGTTCCTCGATCAGTCCGGCCAGCCAGTCGAGGAAACGGCCCTGTTCCTCATGGCGCTGACGGCCGTGGAAGCGATGGCCCAGGTGCCAGTCCGAGGTGTGGAGCACACGCATTGCTTTGTTTCGGAAAATCAGTATGCGCTGATCTTGGTATCCATGGTGAAGACTTCGCCCTCCACCTCCTTGACCAGCGCTTGGCCGGCGATCACCGTCTTGCCGTCATAGGTCAGGGTGGGGCCGCCGTGGAGCTGCCAGCCCCGGTTAAGTTTGTCGGAAACGCGCTTGCAGAAGGTTTCGTCGTCGGGCCCGGTAATGCAACTGTACAACTTCATATTTTCACCGTATAGGAAAGTGTGTGGCATCGCATGATCGCGAAATGAAAAGACTCGACAGCCGCTGCTGCCGGGCCCCATCTTACCCGACCGGACCGAGGAACCACAAATGAATCCTCACCCCTTTGACCCGTTCCGCGACCGGCTCAGCCGGGACATTCGCAACGACCTCTCCGAATCGCTTCTTCTCTGCCTGCGCCAGCAGGATCTCACCCCCGCCCGCCTCGTGGCCGACCGGTTTCTGGCCCTCGATCCCGGACCGGAGCAGGCGGCGTACATCGAAGCGCGCCTCGAACAGTATGCCCGGTTCCTCGAACAGGTTGCAACAGGGCCGGACGACGTGCTCTGGCAGGGGTTGCTGCTCTGGGACCTGGGCCTGCATTTCGAGGTCCACGAGATCCTCGAGCATGCCTGGTTGCGGGCCCAAGGCGGGGAGAAGACTTTTCTCCAGGCCATGATCCGAGCGGCGGGTGTGTATATCAAAGGGGAGTTCGGCTTTGTCGAGGGCGCGGCCAAGCTGGCGGCGAAGGCCCTGCCGGTGCTGGCAGCCAACCGGGAGCGGCTTGCCGCCTATTGCGATCCGGATCGTTTGTTGACGGCGCTGCGTTCCCCGCAGAGCCCCCCGCCGCTCCTGCTCGCCGACTGACTTTTCCTCGGTCGACATATGGAGCAGAGTTGACGCCAGTGGTACTTTCCGGGTAAGATGTGCCGGTTTTCATCGACGCGCACTGCGCCCGTAGCTCAGCTGGATAGAGCACCGGACTTCGAATCCGGGTGTCGGGGGTTCGAATCCCTCCGGGCGCGCCAGCATACCAAGCACTTGGCAAACATGGTCAGGTGCTTTTCTTTTTTACTGCTCCTTTAAAGAAAAATGAAACGAGAGAAGGGCGTGAACAAAGTACCGTCGAACAGGGAGAAGGAGGTGGTGTACGGGCCCGAACCACCGCCGAAATACCTCACCACAAAAGGTCTGATCATTCGCGGAATCATCTTCGTTGCCTCGTTGGCCGGTGCCTGTTACCTGCTTTGGCAGGAGTTCAGCGGCAAATGAGCCGATCCTGAACGCGAGTCACGCCCCTAAAGCGTGCATGACCGCGGCCCCCCTTGCATTGATCCCACTGCAAGGATGACCGTCTGCCCGCAGCCCGCCATGCCGTTTTATTTACTCTCTTCCCTCTGAGGGACAGCCTGGGCGGCGATATCCCTCTTCACAAAAAAGAGCACCGATGGAAACGGGAAGTTTCAACGAATACCTCAAATTTTTTGTTGCGTTGCTCGCCATCGTCAACCCCATCGGCACGATCCCCATTTTCATCAACATGACGGCCACGCAAGACCCTGTCATCCGGAACAAGAACGGTTCCCTTGCCGCGGTCTCCATGGGGGCCATTCTGCTGATCGTCCTGTTCACCGGCGAAGCGATCCTGCGATTCTTCGGTATATCTATCGATTCGTTCCGAGTGGGCGGCGGCATCCTCATCCTGCTCATGGCCATTTCCATGCTGAACGCCAAGGTCAGCAACGTCAAGCAAACGAAAGAGGAGGAAATCGATTCCGCCGAGCGGGACAGCGTGGCGGTGGTTCCCCTGGCCACGCCCCTCTTGGCCGGCCCGGGCGCGATCAGTACCGTGATTCTCTACGCCCAACGCTTTTCCTCCATCCTCCATTATGTCTATCTGGCCATCTGCATCGTGCTCCTGGTCGCCCTGACCGCGCTTCTCTTTCGGATGGCTCCTGCGATTGCGCGGCTGCTCGGCAAAACGGGCATCAACATCGTCACCCGCCTCATGGGCCTGATCATGGCCGCCATGGGGGTCGAGTTCATAGCCCATGGGCTTAGGCAACTCTTTCCGATTCTTGGCCACATCTCCTGACCACAGTCCTCGGGATAGGCCGAGGAAGGCTGTGCGCCAGAGGCAACCAAGCGAAGGCATTTCCTCTGGGTAGCTCCCAAAATGGATGTTTTCTTTGAAGGAAGAGCGGAAAAAAGCTATAGTAGCACGTTGTCGATGTCGGACAGGCCGTTTGGCATGCTCCATGGCATGAAGCAGCAGCTCCGCATGACGAGTACCCCTTGCCGAGCCGGCTTCCGTTTCCGCCAACCTGGGAACGAATGGAACCGTCTCCTTCTACCGTCTTCCCAGCGCTCGCTTTACTCCACGCGCACGCAATGCTGTGGCCGTGTCCTTACGGCAGACAATCCGACCGCTTTAACCTGGAATAACGAGGCTGTATTGTGCGTGCGCAACCAAACGAGCAGAGCCCGCTGGTCGTCCATACCGACGGGAGCCATGGCTGGGGGGGGCAAGAGATCCGGACGTTGACCGAGCTGCGGGAGATGCGCCGGCTGGGCTTCCGTGTCGGCCTGATCGTCCCCGCCCATTCCGAACTCGCCAGACGGGCGGCCGCCGAAGGCATTCCCGTTCACGCCGTTGCCTCTTTTGCCAAACTGAACCTCCGCTCCTGGCTGGAGCTCTACCGCATCGTCAGGGTCCTCAGGCCAACGGTGCTCAACACCCACTCCTCCGAAGACTCCTGGATGGCCGGGGCCCTTGGCCGCCTCTTGCGGGTGCCCTTGGTGATCCGTACCCGCCACGTACTGGCGTCGATCTCCTCGGCCTTTAGCTACAATCTTTTTTATCGGGTTGTCTTTACCTGCAGCTCCGCGATCGCCGAACAACTTGTCGCCCAAGGCGTCAAGCCGGACAAAACCGTTGTCCTCTCAACCGGAAGCGACGAAAACCGCTTTCGCTTTTCTCCGGAGAGTCGGCTGAAAATCCGGCACGCCTACGGGATAGGCGACCACGAGATCGTCGTGGGCAATGTCGGTTTCCTGCGGCATTACAAGGGCCACCCGTTCATCGTCCAAACCGCGGCCGCCGCGCCTGCGCACTACAAGTTCATCATTGTCGGCGGGGGCGAGCTTGCCCCCTTGCAGACACTCGCCAGGGAACTTGGCGTTGCGGACCGGGTCATTTTTGCCGGACACCAAGAACATCCGGAGCACTTTTTCAGCGCTTTCGACATCCTGTTCTTTGCCTCCTATGAATCGGAAGGCGTCTCCCAGGCCCTCATCCAGGGCCTACTCAACGGATTGCCGGTGCTGGCCTGCCCTATACCGTCGACCATGGAGCCGCTCGGCCTGGTCGAGGGATACCGGCTGGTCGAGTACGGCGATGTGCCCGCTGCCTGCCAGAAGCTGGCCGAACTCGCCTCATTGCCAAGGCGCGACCCGGAGCGCATGGGGCGGCAGCATCAGGTCATCGCCGAACGGTACGGTTTGCAGGGCATGGTGAACAAACTGGTGGCAACCTATGATCGGTATGGAGTCCGCTGCGTTCCCTGAACGGAGAGAAGAATGCGAACAATAACCCAATCGGCACTGATGGATTCTGGCGCGCATGTATCTGAAAATCTGGACCGGCGGGTATCGAGAAGCGATCGCCGGACCACCCCGGACCGTCGATCCAATCAGGAACGACGCAACGACAATCGCCTCGCTCCGGCCCAACATCCCAAGACCCTGAAAGCCTGGTTGCGCTCCCTCACCAATTCCCGCTTGGGCGTCGACCGGCGCAAGCGCGTCGACCGGCGGTCCTCCGCCGATCGACGCCAGCCCCGGTTGGAATCCATCCTGACCAAGGAAGAACTCGCCGATCTGCTCGGCGAATAAGGGTTTCGGCAAGCACCTCCTTCCTGCCCGCCGCGAATCATCCACGGCATGGGCCGATCGCTTCGCAGGAGGTCGCTCCTCCTTGCTTCAATCGTCCCTCTTTTGCTCCAGCACCGGGAGAAAACGTTTCATGTATTCCACACTCATCACCCCGAGACGAACGGCCGTCTTTGCCGGCATGGCCGCAAAATCGCCGATGGCCTTCGCACAGAGCACTTCACCGTCCGCGTAAATGGCTCCGCTGACCATGATCTGTCGCTCGGAGGGCATTGCCTCGATGGCCCCGATTACGGTCAACGGCTGCTCCACATAAATCGGTTTCAAGAAGTCGACGGTCATGGATTTGGTCACGCCGATTTTTTTTGCCAGATAGATGACGGACCACCCCATGATCTCATCCAATACCGTGGAAATGACCCCGCCATGCGCCGTTCTGTCCCACCCAGCCATAACAGCCGGAATGGTGACGAACGAATAGACGCGCTGCTCGTCGGTCTGGAAATGCATGTGCAGGCCCACAGGATTGGCCTCGCCGCAGCCAAAGCAGGTCTGCCCTTCCAGGTTTGCGATGTTTTTCAGAGCTTCCCGATTGATGATCATGATTGTCTCGCTCCGCTTGTCGATGACTGAATCTCTCTGCCGCCAAATTTGCAGCCCATGGAAACGGCGGCGACCATCGCCGAAACAAGGCCCGACAACGCCTTCGCTGCACACCGCCTCCACGGGCTAAGACGAGGCACCGTTCTCTCCGACGTGAACGCTTATCACATTTGTCCCTGCTTGCCAACCCACCAGGACGCAGCACGCTCACCCTTGCCGGCACCCAGCTTGGCCCGTTCGCACTTCCACCGTATGTTCCCTGTGATCATCGATCAAGTGAATGCGCTTATCATGCTGATCGGTACCATCCACGGCAACCTGGATTTCATCCATTCCAATTTCGTTTTGCAGAACCTTGATGTGATAGATGCTTTCCCGATACCGGTAACGCATTGAGAATCCCTGCCATCCCGGGGGGAGACAGGGTGTAATCCGCAGGGTGTCCACCTCGAGCTTGAGCCCGAGGAGGGATTCGACGATCAATCGGTACATCCAGGCGGCCGAGCCGGTGTACCAGGTCCAGCCCCCGCGGCCGGTATGGGGCGCCACCGCATAGACGTCGGCGGCAACCACGTAGGGCTCCACTTTGTAGATGTCGGTCTCCTCGGGAGAACGGGCATGGTTCACCGGGTTGATCAGGTCAAAGAGTTCCCAGGCCCGTCGGTTGTCTCCCAGGCGGGCAAAGGCCATGGCCGCCCATATGGCGGCATGGGTGTATTGGCCGCCATTTTCCCGCACACCCGGAACATAACCCTTGATGTAGCCAGGCTCGAGCGTCGACGTGTCGAAAGGCGGGTCCAGTAACTGGATCAGCCGTTCCTCGCGACGCACCAGGCGCTCGTTCAGCGCTTCCATGGCCAGGCGCGAGTGCTCGGGATCTCCGGCCCCGGACAGCACCGACCAACTCTGGGCAATCGAATCGATCTGACATTCCGGATTGCTGGCAGATCCCAACGGCGTGCCGTCGTCAAAATAGGCGCGGCGATACCACTCGCCATCCCAACCGTGCTGCTCGATATTGCGGCGCAGCACCACCGCCTCCTCCAGGCAGCGCTCGACAAACGGCAGATCACCGCGAGCCCTGGCAAGTTCGGAGAAGCGCATCAGCACATCATAGAGGAAAAAGCCCAGCCACACGCTTTCGCCCTTGCCATGCTGGCCGACCAGATCCATGCCGTCGTTCCAGTCGCCGGAGCCAATGAGCGGCAGGCCGTGTTCGCCGAAGGCAAGGCCATGGAGAATGGCGCGAACACAATGCTCGTACAGGCTGGCCGTCTCTTCCGAGCGGCCGGGGAGATCGTAATACGAGTCTTCATCGGCCTTGACCGGGCGGCCCAGGGCAAAATGGACGGCTTCGTCGAGCACACCGGTATCCCCGGTGGCGCGGACATAACAGCAGGCGGTCAACGGCAGCCAGAGGTAATCGTCCGAACAGTGGGTGCGCACGCCGCGACCCGTTGGCGGATGCCACCAGTGCAGGACGTCGCCCTCAGGGAACTGGTGGGCCGCGCAGAGGAGCAGATGTTCGCGAATCAGATGCGGCCTGGCGTGGATCAGCGCCATCACGTCCTGCAGCTGATCGCGGAAGCCAAAGGCGCCTCCCGACTGGTAGGTCGCGCTTCGCGCCCACAAACGGCAGGCCAGAATCTGATAGAGCAGCCAACCGTTGACCAGCACATTCACCGATTGGTCCGGGGTTTCCACCTGGACCGCACCCAGGGTGTGCTTCCAGTGTTGCCAGACCAGATCGAGGGCGCCGCGAGCCGCGGTTGCGCCGCGAAAACGATGGATCAGGTTTCTGGCATCTTCAAGGTTTTGCCCCACACCGAATTTGAAGATGATTTCGCGTTCTTGCCCGGCGGCCAGATCGAAGCTTACCCGGATAGCGCCGCAGGGGTCGAGGGCGACGCCGACCTTGCCAGAAAGGCGGGTGCGCGCCAGGGCGGCGGGCTTCCGCAGCGAGCCGTTGCGGCCCAGAAATTCGGCCCGGTCGCCGGTGAAGGTGCGTTCGGTGGCGTCAACGTCGAAAAAGGCCGTCCGTTCGCAAAACTCCGTGTTGTACGGGTTGCGTGCCAGGAGCGCGCCGCTTGTCGGGTCGACCTCGGTCACCACGTGCATGGCCGATTTCGGCCGCAGGTCGCCCAGCACCCATTCAACATAGCCGGTGGCCGAGATCCGGCGGAACCGGTCCGACTCATTGCGGACATTGAGCACCATGAATTTGATCGATGCATCAAGGGCCACATACACCGTCAACTCGGAGCGAATGCCGCGCTCGGTGTGTTCGAAAATGCTGTACCCGAATCCGTGCCTGGTGGCATAGGGCGTTGCACCGCCGCAGGGGAGCGGCGTCGGCGACCAGAAGTGACCGCGTTCTTCGTCGCGGAGGTACAGGGCCTCGCCGCTTGAGTCGCTCACCGGATCGTTGGCCCAGGGGGTGAGGCGGAATTCGTGCGCATTTTCTCCCCAGGTATAGGCAAGGCCGCTTTCGGAAACGACGGTGCCGAACTGGGGGTTGGCCAGCACGTTGACCCAGGGGGCCGGTGTCATTTGACCGTGGGCGGTGGTGATGACGTATTCGCGTCCATCTGGAGTGAATCCGCCCAGACCGTTGTAGAACGAGAGATCCAGACGCGGTGCAGGGGCGATCGCCAAGGGTTCGGAACGATGGGTCCGGGTCGGGATCAGGATGGGGACACCGACTTCCGCCAAACTACGACCTTTGATCTGCTCTGCCAGCGATCCACGCCGATCGGAAATAATGGCGCGGGCAACGGTTTGGATCAGAATGCGGTCCTCTTCCGCGACTTGGTCGCCGGGCCGGATGAAAATGCCGCCGGGCCGGTCGATCAGGCTGGCTTCGATGCCGGCGGCAATCAGTCCCATGATCTGGTCGTGGAGCAGCTGCCGGTAACCGGCGCGGTCCTCGTTCCAGATGACCAAGTCCACGGCCAAGCCCTTGAGGCGCCAGTACGCGTGGGCCTGCACCAGTTGCCGCACCAGTTCAATATTGGCCGGATCTTCGACTTGCAGCAGCACAATCGGCAGATCGCCGGAGATGGCATAGCCCCAAAGACCGGTTTGCCCGCGACGGTTCCTGATCAGGATGCCCGGATCGGCTCGCAAGGCGGCATTGGCGTAGATAATCGAGCTGGCAAGACGGCGATAGAGTTGGGCGTCGGCCTCCGAGGCATTGAACTGACGGAGCAGCACCTGGCCGTGGGTCCAGGCCAGATCGAAAACCCGATCGGCCAAACGCCGATCCTGGTATTTCCCGACAAGGAGCAAGGCGTCTTCACGGGTTGCGCCGATGCCTGAGACCAGGTTGATGGTGACCGATTCTTCCGGTTCGATCATGATCCGATAGCGGATGGCCACGATCGGATCGAGCACCGACCCTTCGCTGCCCGAGAGCGCCCCGGTGAAGAAATCGCCGCTTGCGAGCATGGCCTGGGGGGCGGCCACGGTGTTGCCGCGGCCGATGAACCGGAGGCGATCGGTCTCATAGGAGATATCGCCAATCTCGGCGCCGTGCACGGCCAGCAGATGAAACATCCAGGGCGTCGGCTCGTTGACGGAACGCGGCCGCCGGGTGCAGAGAATCGCCCGCTGCTGTCGGAGGATTTCGGTCTGGACAAAGAGATTGCTGAAGGCCGGATGGAGCGCGTCCCCGGCGGGCGGGGCCAGAACCACTTCCGCGTAACTGGTTACGTCGATGGTTTTCCTTCTGCGGGAGCGGTTGTTGAGCGTGATCCGGCGCACCTCGACATCGTCCTCGGACGAAACCACCACTTCGGTGTAGGCGTCCATCCCATCGTGGCGGCAACGAAACTCGGCGCGCTCTTCGGAAAAGACCGTCTCGAAGTGCGTCGATGGCCGCACCACCGGTTGATGGGTGGTTGACCAGAACGCGCCGCTGGCAACGTCTCGGATGTAGCAGAAGGTGCCCCAGTTGTCGCAGGTGCTGTCTTCGCGCCACCGGGTGACGGCCAGGTTCTGCCAGCGACTGTACCCGCCGCCGGCGTTGGTGACCATCACATGATATCTGCCGTTGGACAGCAGTTGCACCTCCGGGTTCGGTGTATCCGGACTATCGAAGACCCGCACCGGCGTCTCGATATCGCTGGAGGTTGCTTGCAGTTCGGCAAGCTCGGTGGCGTGGGTGAAGAAGGCGGCGGTCTTGGGAATCCGTTCCTGCAGCAACAGCATCGTGGCCTGAAACAAGGGTTCCATGGCAAATCGTTGTTGCATGGGACGATCCAGCAACAGATAGGCAAACGAGAGCAGGCTCATACCCTGGTGGTGGGCCATGAAGGAGCGCACCACCACGTTGGTCAGGCCGCGCGGCAGGCGGGAAGGCGTGTAATCGATCGCCTCATAGAAGCCGAATTTCCCGGCAAACCCCTCGGAGGCCATTCGCTCAAGATTCGAACAGGCCCGCTCTGGATCGACCATCAGCGCCAGGGCCGAGGCATAGGGCGCAATCACCAGATCCTCGGCCAGCCCCCGCTTGAGTCCCAAACCGGGCACGCCAAAGGCTCGATATTGATAGTTGAGCTGCGCGTCGATGGCGTTATAGCCGCTCTCCGAAACACCCCAAGGAACCCCGGACTTCCGACCGTAATCGATCTGGCTTGCCACCGCCGCCTTGCAGGTCTGATCGAGCAGGGTGTCGTCGTAGGCCGGCATCACCAGCATCGGCATCAGGTATTCGAACATCGAGCCGCTCCATGAGAGGAGCACGGGCCCGCATCCGGTGGTGGTCAAGAGGCGCCCCAGGGCAAACCAGGTGTCCTGCGGCAATGCTCCCTGGGCTATGGCCACGAAACTGGCAAATCTCGCCTCGGAAGCGAGAAGATCGTAGTAGCTGGCATCCTGGCGATGGTCGCTGGCGTTGAAGCCGATGGCCAGGAGACGGCGCGACTTGTCAAAGAGGAAATCATACTCCATCTGCGCCATTCTGTTTGCCTGCCGGGCAAGGCCATCGATCGCCGCAATCCGGGCATCGGCGCGGCGGCTGGCTTCCTCGACCTGGGAGAGGAGCGCTGCAAGCCCTGTTGTTTCCTCGGACTTGGCCTGCCGGACAAGGCGTTCTTCGAGGCCCGGAAGAAGCCCCTCGGCCCCTGCCGCCAGCAGGTGCAGGGTGGGCATCCGGTCGAGATCGGAAAAATCACTGGAGTTTTTGCGAAAAGACGGATTCTCCAGCCACGGAGCGAGGAAGAGCAGTTCGTCGAGCCCCTCCCTGCACTGGCGGACAAAGGTGCGGGTCCACCACTGGACGGCACTCTCGGTATCGACGATCCAATTGTCCATGCCAGCCACTTCCTCCGCAGAGGTTGCCCAACGCTCAAGGTGCAACCGCAGCGCTGCGAGCGTTGGGGTTTGCGCGAGCATGGCAGATTCGATCTCCAGATGCAGTTGCGTCAATCGGGCCTTTGCTATCGAGGCGGCGTCCGCAACTTCCAGGGAACATGCAAGGGTAGCCCGTAAACCCTCAAGAAACCGCTTCCCCAAGATGGTGTCGTCGGCAAGCGCAAGCAGGCCCTGCCGGAGGATCAGCAGGTGACCGGCAAGGTTGCCGCTGTCGACCGACGAAACATAGAGGGGCAAAAGGGGTTTGAGGGTTTGGGTGTCGTACCAGTTGTAAAAGTGGCCCCGGTGCCGTTCCAGGCTTTCCATGGTGCGCAGGGCGTTGGTGGTGCGGTCGAGCAACTTTCCAGGGGAGATATAGCCAAAATCGTAGGCGGAAAGATTGGCCAGCAAGGATAAGCCCATGTTGGTGGGCGAGGTGCGATGCGCAACCACCGGGTTGGGATGCTCCTGGAAATTGTCGGGTGGCAGCCAGTGGTCCTCCGGACCGACGAAGGTCTCGAAAAAGGCCCAGGTTTTCCGGGCCATGGTATGGAGAAAAACGGATTGTCCAGGCGAAAGCCGGGCCTGCCGACGCGCCAGCGGCCGGCTGATCCACCAGGCGATGACAGGGGAAGTCAGCCAGAGCACGAGAATGGGTGTCGCCGCCAGCAGCGAGGATGGCCGCACCGCGATGAGGATCGGCGCCGCGCTGACAGCAACAACCGGAGCAATCCACATGGTCCGGCACGAATCGATGAGTGAGGTGCGCCTGCAACAGGATCCGCTCGACGGGTTCCATTCGAGCAGCCCCCGATGGCTGATCAGCAGCCGCCAGACCGTGCGCGCAATCGCATCCAGACTGAAAAACGCCTCATAGGGAAGACAGGCGAGAGAAAAGGCGGCCTGCGCCAGGCATTGGCCGGCCGAGCGTCCGGCAGCGGCCAGGTGCTGACTCCAGGGGACATCGATGGGCTTGAACACCACCTGCCAGGTTGAGGCGATCAAGGAGGGAACGAGGAGGATGCCCACCGTGGCCACCGTCCAGAACCAGGGTGACGGCAACACGGTCCAGCCCAGCAGCAACAGGAGCGTCAGGGCGGCGGGCACCAGGCTGCGCCGCAGGTTGTCGCCAATTTTCCAGCGCGAGAGCAGGGTCAGCGGGTTCCGCTGCAAGCGCCCTTCCAGGCCTGGAACCGCCGGGGTCACCCACTGGGCGATCTGCCAATCGCCTCGAATCCACCGGTGCCGTCGGCTCACATCCTCGCTGTAGCGGGATGGGTATTCTTCGTAGAGCTGGACATCGCTCAACAACCCGCAGCGCGCATAACACCCCTCCAAAAGATCGTGGCTGAGGATGCGGTTGGCCGGAAAACGTTTGTCAAGGGCCCGTTCAAAGATATCAACCTCGTAGATCCCCTTGCCGATGAACGAACCTTCGCCGAACAGATCCTGGTAGACATCGGAGACGGCACGCGTATAGGGATCGATACCGGGTTCGCTGCCGCACAGACGCGCATACAGGGAGCGATTGGCGCCGGACAGGCTGATCGCTACCCGGGGTTGCAGGATGCCGTAACCGGCGACAACCCGCTGTTTGTCCTGGTCGTAGCGGGCGCGATTGAGGGGGTGGGCCATGGCGCCGACAAAGTGCCAGGCCGAATCGCGCGCCAATTGCGTGTCCGTATCCAGGGTGATGACATACTTGACGCCGGCCAAGATGGCCGTTGCGCCGACAATGAGCGAAAAACGTTCTTCGGTGGCGGCCTCCGGACCGGCGCGCAGCAACCAGTTCAGGTCGGCCAGCTTGCCGCGTTTGCGCTCGTGGCCCATCCAGACGCGGTCCTGTTCGTTCCAGCGACGCGGGCGGTGAAAGAGGAAAAAAAAGTCGCCAGCCGGATGGCGGTACTTGGCATTGAGTGCTTCGATACCCTGTTGGGCCATCTGCAGGAGCGGCTCGTCTTCCGGCGCCGTTGCCGTGGCGGCATCGCCAAAATCGGTGAGAAGGCCAAAGTGCAGATGCTCATCCCGATTGGCGAGGAAACGGACTTCCAGGGCCTCGACCAGTTGCCCGATGCTCTCCTTGCTGGTGAACATGGTCGGCACCACCACCAGGGTGCGCAATTCCTGGGGAATGCCTTTCGAGAAATCCATGCGCGGCAGCGGACGGGGCGCCGCCAGCAAGGTGGCCAGCCAGTTTGCCAGGGCAACAGCGAGATGACTGCCGCCCAACAAGGTCAGCAGCCCAATCAGGCCTAAGGCCCATCCCTGAACGCCGGCATTGGCATCCATGACCTTTGCCGTCAACAAAGAGGCAAAGATCACCGTCAGCAACAGGATGCCTCCGGCATAGACGGCCAAGGGGAATCGGCCGCCAATCCTGGCGAGGGTTTCAAGCGGCGACCGGCGAACCTTGGCCCGCTGCTCAAGTTGTACCCGCCCCTTGTCGACCAGATAGAACCCCACATGCGCGGCAGGGTCGTCGCCACCTTTCCAAGCCGCGCCCTCGTGCGCCAGTTGGATGGCCCTGCCCGCCACCTCGTTTTCCGAATAAGGGCTTTTTTTGGCGATATTTTCCACCGCATGGCGGTAGCGATCGCGGGTGGCGAAATCCATTTTGTCATAGGCGTCGCCGGGATCCTCTCGCAGGGTCTGCTCGACCACACTCATCGTCTCGACAAAGACGCGCCAATCCGTAGCCCCCAGAAATCGAAGGCTGTTGATGGTGTTGCTGATGGAAACCCGGTCGGTAGCCTGCTGCTGATTCTCGGCACGGACAAGCTGCTCAATCGTCTGGCCCGATTCGGCCAATCGCTGCTCAATCCATGTCAGCGGCAAGGCCAGATTCAGGCTTTGCCCCTGGAGGCGACGCGCACATTCGGCCACAAAGGAACTCGCCAGATCCGGTTTTGACCTCGCCATATCGGCGATCACCAGAATCAGGCTTTTCGGATCCTTCTCGGCAACCTCGAACATCCGGTCCGCCCAGGTATTGGCAAGATTGCGATTGATCCTGTCGGCGGCCACCCGGGCGGCCACCCGGCGAAGATTTTCGACCAACGCCAGCCGGAGCATGATGGGGATGGCCCACAACTCGCCGAAGGAGAGAATGGTCACCGTCTGGTAGGCAGCGACAAAACTGCGGAGACTTTCCGGATCGACTGCCCCATCCCCGTGGGCTATCGTTTCCAGGGCAATGTCATAGACCCGTGGGAGGCCGGCCGATTGGCCGCTCGACAAGCGGGGCAGTTCTTTGCTGTATCCCTTGGGCAGGTGACGTTTGGCGGTGCGAATCTGTTCCTCGATCAAATAGAAGTTGTCGAGCAGCCATTCTCCTGCCGGGGCAATGCGTCGATTTGCTTGCACTGCCTCGGTAAGGAGATCGCGCACGCCCAGCAGTACCTCTTCGTTGTCGGCAAGCCGCTTAAGGAGGCGATCCTGGGGCCGCCCGGAACTCAAGGTATGCGAGGCGGCCAGGGCCTTGCCATGATGCTCCATCTGGTCGGCGCTGAACAACCCCGACCGCAACGGTGCTTCGCCGGTGTCATATTTGTGCGCCGATTTATCGTTGCCGAGGAACGCTCGCAACCGAAGCATGGGTTGGTGCAGAATTGTGTTGCGGATATGCATTGATGATACTCCTGTGTAAGCCGGTTATCCGGGGACTCAACCGAACCATGCGTCTGCAAGGGCGTTGAGAAAGGAGAAGGAGGGTAACGGCTTATTGCAAGCGAACTGGCCGGTTGCAGCAGTTAACTTTTAAAAAAACAATACGTTCGAAAGGTTTTCCGCTGGTGAAAGATCATGGCTGAAAATCGTGCCAATCCGTTTCGACGAGCAGGATTGGTTGCCATGGTCTGCAAGCGATTTATCGCATTGCTTTGTCAACGATGGACAGCAGTTCTTCCTGTCGCAGAGGCTTGATGAGATAATCGCTTGCATGCATGTCGAAGCTGGCCGCGATCGTTTCGATGGCAGGGTATGCCGTCATAATGATGACCCGTGTTTTAATCTTTCTCAGCGCAACCTCCTGCAAGATGTCGATCCCGCACCCGTCTTGCAGATTGATATCGGCAAGGATCAAGTCGAAATATTCCTGGTTCATTCGCGACAAAGCCATGCGGTACCCGTCGACGGTGACCACCGAGTGCTTCTTGGCGGTGAGAAATCGTTGGAAGCTGAACCTGATGGATTCTTCGTCGTCGATCACAAGTATGTGCGCCATTTGTCATCTGGAATCCTTGCGAGATTTCGCAGGTCAAGGGGACCGCAGTGCCCGAGTCATGGTGCGGAAAAGGGGCCGTCGTTCATCGTGCCTGCAAGCAACAGCGGCAAACAATCCCCCGCCCGATACCCTTTGTCAGTGATATGGGTTGGGTAATCAAGATGCATACCGGAAAGGAAACGAATATTGCCAAGCCTGTGAATAACAAAATATCGGAAGGTTAAGGCGCAGCAACGAACGGTCGGCGCACTACCGGGACGGCAACAACCGTTGCAGTAAACAGAAGCGTTGCTCAATAATTGCACAAAATATAGCAACACTTACAGACGGCCAAGAGGAGGAGTGCGTTGCGGAAAAGGAAAACTCCCGCGGGGAATACGAAAATATTCCTGCGGGAGCTGAACGGTGCGCCGGCTTGAAGGCTCTTCGCTTTCGGCCGTTGCTGCGGTGCGGTTCTTTCTCGATTCGGTCAGCGGGTTGCCGCTTGTGGTCGTCGTGGTTTCATATACCTCGCTCTGCGCATGGCGCTGCCGGTTCCCCGCCGCATCACTGCGAACGCCTCGAGCACCTCCAGGATCATCGACCCGAAGACGACAACAACCCCAATTTCCGGGGTGGATATTCTTGTATTGCGAGTTGCCGGCCTATCGCCATCGGTCAATGCATGCAGGAGAGGGCGCACGCATCGAGACGAATCAAGAAGCGACGAAGGGCCGGCAACCCGTTTCAGGCCTTCCACAGGCCATGGATATTGCAATATTCCCGGGCCGACACCTTGTCCGCCTTGATACAGAACATTGCTTCAGGAGCTTGGCCGGGCTCGAGGTTCTGGCGATAGATGCTGCCGTCGGCCACGAGTTCGATCCATTCGATATAGTGTTGCGCCTCCATGGGGTGAGCAACACTGCCGACGGCAACCTTGTAGCCGTCCGCAACCCTGGCGATCACCGGCACATGCTTTTCTTTGGCGGCGTCAACCGTGTTTTCGGACATCAAGCCCATCGGCTGCCCGCAACACACCAACTCTCCTTCGCCGGCATGGAGCACCTCGATAATGTTGCCGCAGACGGTGCACTTGTAGATTTCATTGATTTTGCTCATGTCGAGATCTCCTTGATGGGATTAGGTTTTGGTCGGTTGTCCATCAGATGGCCTGTCATCGCGTTGGCAAACGTCACGAGCAGTGGCTCTTCAAGGGGCACGCAAGGAAATCGGCGGGTTCAACGCCCTTTCTTCCCCCACTCGCTCAGCTTTGCACATCGGTGACGGCCTCTTCGATCTCGTCCTGCAATGCTTTCCAGGTGCTTTCCAAGCCACCCTTCATCTGATGCCAGACATCGTCGCTCGCGCCGGCCAGTTCCTGCCATTTGGCCTTGGCGGCGACGACGCGCTGTTCGAGCTCTTCGATACGCCTGATATGTTGAATGCGATCCCCTGCGGTCAAACTTCTCGGCTGGGTCTTAAATTCAGCCAATTTGGCCTGCGCCAAATCCAATTCCGCCTCGATCTTCCGCCTGTAGGCTTCTTGTGTGTTCATACGCTTTCCGTTTGTCGGATGGTTTGGTGGGCGCCCTTTTTCAGATGCACAACCCAAGCTTTCTCTGCTTCGTCATAAGTCGCATCGATACCTATGCCGCATTCGCCGATTTCGGGATAGAGCTGAATACTTTTCCCGCATAGTGCGCTGTTGCCGTACATAGTTGTCGCTTCTCGCCCGAAAAGGCACACAGGTTGTTTAACAGTACGGTTCCATGAAATAGTGCTTGCCATCCAGAGTAACGAAATGCACGCCGTCCTGTTTCGGCAAACCGGCAATCTTCCACACCCGTTCCGGATCTATGAATTGTTCGTTGACGCATTCTTTTGGTTGACGAGTAATCCGGCAGACATTGTTCAGAATGGGAAACACCTTGTATTTCAAGAAATACTCCCTCATGAACCGGATGATCTCCAACTGTTCCGTCGAGAGCGAGTCGATCCCTTCCTTGGAGGCCAGCACTACGGCCACCTCCTCGTTCCAGTCACTCAGATCGGCGAGAAATCCGGCCTCGTCAAGCCTGATCTGCCGCCCGTTGCATTCCAGTGCAACCATGCCTCGGACCGATGAGGTTGAGCGATTGCAATCGATGCTGCCACCAGCGCCTCTTGGTGGCACCAATCTCCATTCACCAGTGAATGCTTATTTTCTATGGCGCTTTTCCCCCGCGGCACTTTGACATCTTCTGTTAAGCGATATCCGTGCCGACAAAACGATTGCTCGCGATTATCTCTTTTTATTCTTTAAAAACAGGATTTTGGCGAGAAGAGAAAGAGGAAGACCAGCTTAGGGCCGACAGGATGAAAGCGTTGCGCGCAACGGAAGTGCCGGATAAACGCGCCTCCTCGTGAGCAACGCACCAAGGGTATCCCGGAACACTGCTGTCTCAAAAAGACCTTCGCCGGATCCCCGAACTTGACAAGAAGGTGTGAGTGTAGCGCTTGCAGCAAAAATGAACGCAACGCTTACGTGACTCGCAACGTTAGCTGCCGGTCGGACACGACTCTGTGTTTGAAGAAAAAAGCGGTAACCATCTCATATTCATCACGTAAATCAAACCTGGATTCGTAGGGTCTTTTGGGCACTGAACTTGCGTAATAAGGGGTGAGCGGCAGGTGTCACCGGGATCACCTGTCAATAAATACAGGCAAGAGATGGGCACAGGCACAAGAGCGGGGTAAGCAATGTGCAAACGATAGCCTTGCCGATATTCAACAGGAGATGCACATGAACTACGAAGATCGCGATGCCTGTGGCATCTATCACCGCTCCACCGAGGGCGGGCCGGGACCGGACTTGATGGGAGCCAACACCCTCATCGGCAACGACGTCTACAACCATGAAAACGAAGACATCGGCGACATCAAGGAAATCATGCTGGATGTGCGGACCGGCAAGGTGCGCTATGCGGTGCTGTCCTTTGGCGGCTTCCTCGGTATGGGCGAAAAGCTGTTCGCGGTGCCTTGGTCGGCATTGACGCTCGATACAATGAACAACCGCTTCGTCCTCAAGGTGGAGAAGGAAAAATTGACCGGTGCGCCGGGATTCGACAAAGACAAATGGCCGGACATGGCCGATCGAACCTGGTCGGAAGAAATTCATGCCTACTACGGGGTCGAAGCGAACCTGGACGCCACCCCTGTGTAATGCGTTACATGACGGCGACGCACTTTCAAAATAACTGTTGGACGGACGGGTCAAGACAAACGCCCCAGGCGCTCGTCACGCGCAACACAGACAAGCAAGGAGAAATTCCAATGAATAAAGGTACGTTTCAGATCAAAGCTCTATATTCTACCGTGTTGATGACGGCAGCATCGGTCGTGCTCCTGTTAGGCTCGCCTGCGTACGCATCGACCACGGATAGTCGCATCGAATCGTCGGCCAAGGAATCGTACATCTTTAAGAGGTATCTCAATGAAGATGCCATCCAGGTCGTGGCCAAGGATGGGATTGTTACCTTGACCGGGACCGTCGCGGAGGAATCCCATAAAAAACTGGCCGACGAGACGGTGGCGAGTTTGCCCGGGGTGAAGAGCGTCGACAATAAGCTGATGCTGAAGGATGAAAAGACCGCCGGCAGTTCGGATGCGCTGGTACGGGAACGGGTGAAGCTCGTAATGCTGTACCATCGCAACCTCAGCTCAGCCAAGCCTGACATTCAAGTGAAAGACGGTGTCGTCATGGTCCGTGGCGAAGCCGAGAGCAAGGCCCAAATTGACCTGGCCACCGAATACATCAAGGATGTCGATGGGGTCAAGGAGGTGAAAAACGAGATGGTTGTTTCCACTGCCGGTAAAACCATGGGGCAAAAAGTCGAAGACGTGGGCACATCGATCGACGACGCGTCCATCACTGCCTTGGTCAAGGCAACACTCCTGTATCATCGTTCAACCAGCGCCATCAAAACCAAGGTCGAAACGGTCGACGGCATGGTCAAATTGAGCGGCACAGCCAAAAACGCCGCCGAGATGGATTTGACCACCAAATTCGCCAAAGACGTGCATGGCGTTAAGAGCGTGGTCAACAATATGGTCATCGAAAAACCGGTAACCAACAACAAGTAACAACAAGCCTGTGGCCGGCCGAGGTGCGGACGAGCACCTGCCGGCACCGGGTGGCCCGAACGGTCGGGAAGGAGGAGATTATGTTATGGACAATCGCAGTCGTACTATTGATTCTGTGGGCGCTGGGACTGGTGAGCAGCTACACCATGGGAGGGCTGATTCACATCCTCCTGGCCATAGCCCTGATAGTGGTGGTGGTCGGTTTTCTCCAGGGCCGCAGGGGAGTGTAGCGGAGTTCCGGGATAACGGACAGAAAAGAAACAAGCCTATCGACAGACGTCCTGCTCGCCCTTGCTCATCCCCAGAAGGGCGGGGTCGCCTATCCTCTTCTAAGGGAGGGAGCATGACCTTACTCAACAATCTTATCAAAGTGGGAGGATCGGCGGTGATTCTAAAAGAAATTTCCGACCGGATACGGGACACACGCATCAACCGCGAACAAACCCTGCGGCGGAACAGGTCCGGGATGCTGGCGCTTGGTGTTGCTATTGGTGGCACGGTTGGGGTAGTTGCAGGCATTCTTCTCGCACCCAAGGCCGGGAAAGAGACGCGTGCCGACCTGAGCCGGTACAGTTGCGAAACCTGGGGCAAGGCGAAAGACAGCGTCTCCAGCGCCGGCCACCGATTAGTGGACGCGGTGGAGGAAAAGAGTGGGCGCCTGCGGACAGCGGCCGAAAAGGGCGTCGATGCCGCCCGGGAATCGTTGCAGGAATCCCCCGGCGTGAACCAGGACAGCAACGGCTGAGCACGGCAAGGAACACCTCACTGGAAAGGGTCCGCTATGGAAGGATACATCACGTTCAGTCAACTCGGACTGCTCATTCTTTTTCTGCTGCTGGTGGCGGTGGGCGGCTATGCCATTGTCACGTTGAGAAACGTGAACGCCACGGTCAAGGAGATCAGGGCACTTCTTAAAGACAACAAGGAGGCGCTCAACCTGGCCATTCCCAATATCGCCATGGCTTCGGACAATGTGGTCGCCCTCACCGGCGAATTACGGGCAGGTCTTGGCGAGGCGAGCAGGGCCATCGGCACCGTCGATCAGATAGCCGCCTATGCCATGGTCATCGGCGAAGCGGCCAAGGTGCTGGTCAACACCTTTGCCGGATCAAGAAAATAACTCACCGCGAGCGGCAATACTTTCACGGCGCTCTTGTCTGGCAGGCAACACGCCACAGCGCCACAACAACCCATAACGCAAAGGGGAAATGTGTGAGTACCATAACCATCAAAGACAACACCCGGATCTACTACAAAGATTGGGGCGTGGGAAAACCTGTCGTTTTCAGTCACGGTTGGCCGCTCAATGCCGACGCCTGGGAATCGCAGATGGTCTTTCCTGGCGTCCCACGGCTATCGCTGCATCGCGCATGATCGTCGCGGCCACGGTCGATCCAGCCAGCCGTGGAGCGGCAACGAAATGGCCGTCTATGCCGACGATCTGGCCGCACTGCTGGACGCGCTCGACCTGAAAGAGGCCTGCCTGATCGGTCACTCGACAGGAGGCGGCGAGGTTGCCCGTTACCTCGGCCGGCACGGGGCCGCACGGGTCGCCAAGGTTGTCTTGATGGGCGCCGTGCCGCCGTTGATGCTGAAGACCGAGGCCAATCCCGGCGGCCTGCCCATTGAGGTGTTCGACGACATCCGCACTGGCTTTGCCGCTGATCGCTCGCAGTTTATCAAGGACTTGACCACTCCGTTCTTCGGCGCCAACCGCGAGGGGCACAAGGTGACCCAGGGGATGCGGGACGCGTTCTGGTTTCAAGGCATGCAGGGTGGGCTCAAGAACGAGCTCGATTGCATCAAAGCCTTCTCTGAAACCGACTTCACCGAGGATTTGAAAAAAATCAAGGTCCCGACCCTGATCATTCACGGCGGCGACGATCAGATTGTGCCGATCATGGCCTCGTCGATGCTCTCGGCGAAGCTGATCAAAAACGCAACGCTGAAAATCTATCCGGGCGCACCCCACGGCCTGGCTGACACGCACAAAGACATGTTGAATGCCGACCTGCTCGCCTTTCTTGCCGCCGCCTGAAGTTTGGCCGTCGGAAGGGGCATCGCAGTTGCGGCGCCTTTTCAGGATTGGCAAGCGACACGCAACAGAGCGACGAAGATCTGATCCGCGCCATCCGGTTCACGATCGCCTCTGAATCCAAGGCAACGCCGCTGAACACGCAATTTGCCGAGCCCAACCGACAACAGCTGCCCATCGCGGTTCTGGAGGATAGCGTCGACTCGGAACTCATCTACGATGCCGGATTTATCCGTCTTCTGGGGGGATTGGTTCCGGACGAAGAATACCAGTCTCCCCAAGGTGCGAAGAAGGAAGTGAAGGAATTCATCAGTAAAGTGAAGTGGCTCACGAGGCGGCTTCCATAAACGGGACGGAACCCATTGCGTTTGTCTGGTTTCTATCGTTGCCGCATTCATCCACCCCAAACCGGAAGGAGGTCTCTATGATCAGAATCGACGCCCATCTCTGCGCAACAGCGCTCAATCGACGGGATTTTCTCGTAGCCTCGGCGGGAACTGCCGCCGCGTTTGCGATGAGCGCTTTTCCCGGGAGCGCCCACGCGGCTGAAACCATAGCGCTGCCTCCCCTGCCCTACGCTGAAAATGCGTTGGAACCGGCGATTACCGCCAACATGATTGGTTTTCATTACGGCAAGCATCACAAAGGCTACGTCGATAACCTGAATAAACTGATCGCCGGAACAGAATATGCCGGCCTCCCTTTGGAAAAAATTATTACCAGCGCCTCAGACCTGCCCGAGAAAACCGCGATCTTTAACAATGCCGCGCAGATTTGGAATCACACCTTCTACTGGAACAGCATGACTCCCAAAGGTGGCGGCGAGCCGCCGGCACCTTTGAAGCAAAGGATCGACGCCTCTTTTGGCAGCATTGACGCCTGCAAGAAAGAACTTGCCGGCGCCGCTGTTGCCCAGTTCGGCAGCGGTTGGGCCTGGCTGGTCCTTGACGGGGACAAGCTCAAGGTGATGAAAACCGGCAACGCCGACACGCCCTTGACAATGGGCGTAAAACCCCTGCTGACCGTGGACGTGTGGGAACACGCCTATTACCTGGAGTATCAGAATCGACGCGCCGACTATGTCAACGCAGTACTCGACAAGCTGATCAACTGGGAATTTGCCGCACAAAACATCGGCTGAACGCATGCCAGAACCTGCTTGAACCATTCCGGCGGCAATCAAACCCGTCAAATCATCTCTCAACCCCGACGATCCAAAGGACGCGCCGGGATTGAGAGAAATACAGAGTGCTGGATGATCCTTGTGATCATGCAGTGTATGACCGATGGCGCCGAAGCGGCGCTGTCAACCTCAAGGTGTAACACGATTACACAACGAAAAAGGAGTAGTTGCAATGGCTGAAGGAACTGTAAAATGGTTTAATGATTCTAAGGGTTTTGGATTTATCGAGCAGGAAGGCGGCAAGGATGTGTTTGTGCATCATTCCGCTATTCAGGCCGAGGGGTTCAAATCTCTCCAAGAGGGGGATCGCGTCAAGTTCAATGTGGAGGACGGCGCCAAAGGTCCGTCGGCAACAAATGTTGTGAAGTTGTGAAGTGCTGACGCTTGAATTCATCATGCCATAAAAAAAGCCCGCACTATGCGGGTTTTTTTTATTCAGTATTTCCAGTCTCCTGAAAACGAGGCATGTGCGCACCCCCTCATCTCATCAACGAGGGGGAGTCATGTAGATGGAGCGAGAAATCCCACCCCACTGCGAGATACTGATATAGAAATTATTCTATATGCGCTCGAGCTGTTTGGAGGGCGATCTCTTTATCTTTGGTAAACAGCCGCCATTTCATTGCCGAGGAATGAATCCCGGCTTCTTTGTCCTGGCCTCGACAGTAATACCAGTGTCCAAAACGTTCGACTGTGGAAAAAGGATGATTTTCCACGCAGAGAAGCCCGCATGGGTTGATTGTTTTAAAATAGAGCGTTTCATCTGGGTCTTGATCGTACGACATGTTTTTGGGCAAAACGATGTTAGAGACATCCACGCCCTCTGCTTCTTTTTCATCCAGCCAGTCTGAAATCTTCATTGCATCCCTCTTGGCAGCCATCATAAAAAACTGAAAAATTGATAAAATAACAATTTATTACTTCACTTCGGCGACACGATTGATCGTTGCGAGAACGTTGCAGCCCCGCATCCTCCAGCCGGGCATGGACGCGCTCACCGGCCACCCAATCCGAGTTCCACCGCACATGCGTAGTCGGTCAAGGCGCGCACCGATTTTTCGTATTGTCCACTGCTTGAAGCAGCCATAGCCTTCATGGTGCGAACAACCGATTGGAGTTCTCCGGCCCTCTCGACCTTTCGACGCAAGCTTGCGGTGGTTTCGCTCATTCCTTCTCCTGGAATTTAACCTGGGCGTTCAGATACACACGCGCCTCTTCCCATGCCGGGACCGACATCACCCTCTTCCTGGTTGCAACGGTTGGCAAATCAAGCTCATGAAGCAATCGCACAATGGGCATACCGCATGCTGGCACAATCTATCCATGTCAGCGCGCCACCATCGCCTCGCGCACACGCATCAAGCGGCTCGCAAATTTTTCCCTATCATACGGAGACTCGATGGTGCGTTCGGCGAGCTCGGCGATCCATTGCACTTTTTCATGGACTACCCTTCGCCGCCTTGGGCTGGTTGTCTGACTGGCGATGGTGAGCAGCGCGCCGAGCTGTCGGGACATAATGGCGACGTTACCTCTGGCATTCTGCCGAATCTGGTCGAAGGCCTCGGCAAAAAAGCTCTCGAAACTCGGGCCCTTCGCAATTACGCGCAGCGTTCCATGGTCAAGTCGATGGGTGGTCACAATCCTGCGGGTCGCGAGTCGGACCAGAATCGCTGTCAGATAATCCACACACATCACCGCGGTGGTCGTATCGTTGATACCTGGAGACAATGCTTTCATGGCGACGTCCACAATCTGCCGAATCCCGAAGGCAACATCGTACTCCACTGTGCGTTGACGACTGATGACATAAAGAGCGTTCACCTTTGCCGTCATTTCATCGTCCACAACTTCCGGGCTGGCCACCGAGACAAGCGGCCTGCCCGCAACGACAAACTCCCCGATGCCGCATTCCATCCGCAGGATCGTGCCGTATTCCCGAGCCACACGTAAGAGTGCGTCGGCGTCGAAACTTTCAAGGTAACCACTCTTCCAGGCCGGGATGGCAATCCAAGGCTGATGGGCAAGAGACGCCCACAGGTCGCCGTCCCCATCCTCGTCCTCCTCTGCGGTCAGCTCTTCGAAATACAGGTGATCCACGGCCTTGATTGTCTCCTGCGCAGCCCCGGCAATAATGCTCGATGCCTGGATCGACGTCGAGATATGGTGAATAAAGTAGATCAAAAAAGCTATTCCAACGAAGGCAAGGATCAATCCGACCAACACCGCCAGCGCAGGGACGAACGTTTGTTCATCGCCTCCCCGGATGGTTCGGAGCACCACCAGGCAGTACGCGAATATGCCGACGAATACCCCGAGCACCACTTGATTGACGCGATCACGCATAAAAATGCGGATAACCCTTGATGTGTATTGACTGGATGTCAGGGAAAGGGCGACCAGGGTGATGGAGAACACCACCCCGGCCACCGTGATCATCGAGCTGGCAACAGCGGTAAGCAGGCTGCGCGCTCCAGCCGCACCGGCGCCGAAGAGCAACGGCCACCGCTCGACCATATACAGGTCGACGATCGCATCAATGGCTATCAGGACGGTAGCGAGTAGAACAGCGTCCAACACCATCATGGCGGGAATGAACCAGAAGCTTGACCGTATTTCTTGCCACCAGTGGCGCAGTCTCGTGAGCATTCTCTCCCCCCTCTTCTGTGGGTTTATTTGCTATCTTTTCTCGGAGGAAGGGCCGCCAGAGGCGACATATTCCATTTCTAAATCAAGCAAGTCATGATGCACAGAGAAAAACCTCGTCGACGAAGATTTTTCATATCGAGCGAAGCAAAAATTCTCTATGGCCCGAGATTTCTCCTCGCCAGATTCGTCGATATGACAACCAGGCGAACTTCACTTTTGAAATGGAAATGGAATGAGGAGGAGCCCTGTCCTAAAATGATTGCGCCGTTTCCTGATCAGCTCCACCTCCGCCAGCCCATGGCAGTCAGCTTATAGATTTCCCACAACGGAGATCTTCCGTTGAAGCCCGCGTTTGCGTTGCTTATGCCCCCTCCTTGAGTTGACAACCTTGGCCGGGGTGCTTTATGTGGGCGTGTATTCGTCCGATGATGGACTGGCGCGACCGAGCCTGTGTCGCAGAAAGCATATTCTCTAAAGCGATCAGAAGGATTCTTCGATCAGGTTGAACTTTTTAATTCTCCGGTACAGGGTGACCCGGTCGATCCCCAGTAAGCGGGCGGCTTTTGCTTTATTCCAGGCGGTTTTATTAAGGGCTGCAAGAGTTTCGCCGGAATCGACCATCTGCGCCTTGCCGGAAGAGCGTCGCATTCCCGGCATCCTCATGAAGTCCTGGGGCAAATGCTCAAAGGTAATGATGTTCTGATTGCACAGGACAAAGGCATGCTCCATGGTGTGTTCGAGTTCGCGGACATTGCCCGGCCAGGGATACTTGGAAAACGCCTTGAGGACATCCGAGGAGACGGCTGTAATCTTTTTCTTGAACTTGGCATTGAATTTGGCGCGAAAATGTTCAAGCAGCAGCGGGATATCCTCACGTCTCTCTCGTAAGGGCGGCAACCTGATCTCGACCACCTTGAGTCGATAGTAGAGGTCTTCCCGCATCTCGCCCGATTGGACTTTTTCCTGGAGATTTCTGTTGGTGGCCGCGATCAGGCGCACATTCACCTTGGTGGATGCCGAACTGCCGACCCGCTCGAATTCGCTCTCCTCAAGAACCCGCAAGAGCTTCACCTGAATCGTGGGCGAAATGTCGCCGATTTCATCGAAGAAGATGGTGCCACCATCCGCCCGGTGGAATCGCCCTTCGTTATCCCTGATGGCGCCGGTGAACGATCCTTTGACGTGGCCGAAGAGTTCCGCTTCCAGCAGATTTTCGGGCAAGGCGGAACAGTTCACCTTGACCAGCGGTTTGTGGCTGCGGTCCCCGGCCAGGTGCAGGGCCTCTGCCACCAACTCTTTCCCCGTCCCGCTTTCCCCGGTGATGAGCACCGTGGTCTGCACGTCGGCCAGAGCTTTAATCAGGGTGTACACCTGCTGCATCGGCTCGCTTTTGCCGATGATGCGATGGAACTGCCGGAACTCCGTCAGTTCTTTTTCGAGGCCAACCACTTGGGTCTCGTCATGCACCACCAACACCACGCCGGTCGGCTGCATCCGAACATCGAGGAGGGGATAGGCGCGCACGCTGACCACGCGGGCGGCGCGGTTCTTCCGACGGCATTCGATCCGCTCCTCCTCGAAGGGTTTCCCGCTCTCGACCGCTGTCTCCAGAATCTCGCGGCATCTTCCTTCGCAGCGTGCCGGAAGGGTGTCCTGGAAGGGCTTGCCGATATCTTCTTGCGAATAGCCGCACAGCGTCATGGCCGCCTCGTTAAGTGCAACCAGGGTCGCTTCTTTATCGACGGTGACGATCGCATCCTTGACGCTACGGAAAATTGCTTCCAAATTAGCCCGGTAGCGCTCTTTTTCCTCATCGGCAGCCTTGTATTTCAAGGCGGTCCGGGTAAGGCCCAATAGGGACTCCTGATTGACAGGTTTGGGGATGTAGTCGAAGGCGCCCAGGCGGATGGAATCCGTCGCGGTCTTCACCCCCGGGTCGCCGGTGATCATGATCACCGGGCAACTGAGCCCTCGCGCCTTGATCTCGCGCAGGATATCGATCCCCGTGCCATCTTCCAGGATGATGTCGGCAAAGACCAGGTCGAAGCTAGCCTCGTTCAACAAGGCCAAGGCCTCGTCGCAGCCTGCGGCCGTGGCCACGATATGGCCCGCAGCCCGGAGAAATCGTTCGAAGGTAAATCTGATCGATTCCTCATCGTCGATGACGAGAATTCTTGCGCTCATGCTTCCGCCTCCGCGCCGCCAGGATGCACCGGCAACTCGATTATAACCTTGGTAAATTCCCCTTGAACGCTCTCGAAAAGCAGGTTGCCGTCGTGGTCCGCAATGATCTTCTGGGTGATGCTCAAGCCAAGACCGGTTCCCATGCCGTACGGTTTGGTGGAATAGAAAGGCTTGGTCAGGGCGGGAAGTTCGTGGGGGGCTATCCCCACCCCTCGATCATGAAAAACAACGCGGACAAACGGCCGGCCGTCGAGGGTCACACCTTCGCCGGTGATGTCGAGGCGTTTATTCTCATGCCGTCCCGCATACTTCACGTTCAAGGCGTAACGGGCATTGTTGATGATATTGATCATGCACTGCTGGATCTGCTGAAAGTTGGCATCGACCGGAGGCAGGTCGTCGGGAAAGGCGATCTTAAGTGCGATGCCCTCCTTGCGAATTTGCGCTTGGGTGAGCACGATGGACTCGGCCAGAATGGCAGGGATGCTCGAGGGCCTCTTCGTTTTTCGCCGATCGTGCTGGGCATAGGAAAGGAGGGTCTTGACGATATGGCCGACCCGTTCGCCTTCCTTGACGATGCGTGCGCCGATGTCTTTTTCCAGGCTGTCCGGACTACACTCGTTGATCAGTATCTGCCCATAGTTGATGATGCCGGTGATCGGGTTGTTGATTTCGTGCGCCACCCCGGCGGCCAGTTCCCCCAGCGAGGCCAGATGCGCAGCCTGTATCGCTTCTGCCTGCATCGCTATCTTCTCGCTGATGTCGCCGACTAAGAGGAGCACACCGCTGACCGCGCCCCCCTCTTTGAGGGGAAAGGCCCTGACATCGAGCACATTGCCCTTGAAGGTGGTGATGGCGACTTCCTTCTCCCCCGTTTTGAAACATCGCCTGATCGGGCCGTTCTCCAAGAGCGCCTGACGGTCATGGAGCAGTTGGGAACAATACTGGCCGACCGGATCGATTCTTTCTTCGTCCAATGCCGGCGTAATGTCGTTATTGGTCCATAAGACTTCCATCTCGGGGGAGAGCAGAATCAAGGTGTCGCTGATCGCATTTAAAAGTGTCCGGAATTCTTGAAAGAGTTTCTTGAATTTCTTTCTGCTCTCACCGAGGGCCGCGGTTCGATCCTCCACCCTTTTCTCCAGCTCGCCATGCAGTCTGATAAGCTCCATTTCGGCCGCTTTCCTGGCGGAAATGTCCGTGACCGAAGTCCGGCAAAGCGGACTGCCGTCACCGTGCGACGCCCGGATGCTGTCGAGGTGAACAAAGCGTTCCGGGCCGTTTCGCGGTTCCAGTCGCAGTTCGCAGGTCTGCCGCTCGCTGCTCCCATAAACCCGATCGAGGTGCGCCCGAAACGTCGCTCTATCAGGTGGTGCGGCGTAGAGCGGCAGGGAGGTGTTGAGCAGGCGGCTCCGCTCTATGCCCAGTTGGCCCGCAAAAGTGAGGTTGGCTTCCAGGATACGGCCCTTGGCGTTTACCGTGACGTAGCCGACCGGGGCGAATTCATAGAGGTCGGAATATTTTTCCAGCGATTCGCCCAACTGCTCCTGGGTCATGCGGAGCTCCTCGTTCTGCATCTCCAGCTCGATCTGATGCACCTGTAATTCGTGCACGAGCCGTTGACAATCTTGCTCGCCCGTCGCCGAAGAGTTTGGCGGTGTCCGTTCCTTGCTCTGAAGCTCCGCAAGGCGGCGCAACTTTTCAAGACGTTCGTCACCTGCTTGCTGATCAGTCATAGATACGCTTGGCTCCAATTCCTCTTGATTTCATGGGAACGGTCCTGGCTGCGGTGGCTTGACGAGTCGATCTCGTGCGTGCGGTCTCTCGATGGTTTTTCGGATATTCAAAGGGAAGTGACAAAGTGTAACGTCTTGTTCGGAAATAGCGAAACATTTCTGCGGCACGCAACACTCTTTCTCCGTCAGTTTGCCCAAGAAGCGCCCTCGCCTTCATATTAACCAACTGTAACCATAGCATAATACCAAACTGTGCCCATCTCGGGCTTTCCGGCATTGAACTTGCGATGATAAGAAAGGATATGGTGAGAATCTCGATACCCTCATGGCATCCTCCTGCCCGGAACGCAATCAAGGTCCGTCAGAGGACTGCTGTTTCTACGCATCGCTGCACTGGTCAGCGCAACCAGACAAGGAATACACATGAAACAGTCCCAGCAGGGTGGTTGTATTGGCAAGTATATGTATGCAAACCTTCTCTTTCTTGCGCTCTTCTGTTCCGTGGTGGCTGCGGCGACTCCGGTCAGCGACGAGTATATCCGTGGGTATGCCACGGCGATTCTCCAACGGGACTTCCAGGTCACGGCGGAAACTCTCGGCGTTGAGTCGGGAGTCGTGTTTATCGGGGGGCTGAAGGCATCGGATGTGGTGCGCGATCGAATGCAAACCTCGCTTTCTTCCATCGAAGGCGTGCGCCAGGTAGTGATTGCCAAGGAAGGGGAGCTCCCTCCCATGAGGGGAAAGGCGGACATTACAACCGAGGTGAACGTCTTCTTACCCCGCGATTTGCTCTTCAAATCATTGCTTGCCGATCCTCGCTGGCCCCATTTTTCCGCATCCTATCAGCAATACATGCAAAACGATCAACTGGAGGGGGTGGGGTCGGCAACCTTCGGCGAAACCTTCAGTTTTTATCGCTTTGCGGGGCCATGGACCAGTCAAATGGAGGTGGGGCTTCAGGCCGGAGTGTTCTCCATTTTTGATATGGATGCGGATTCGCACGATCTGGTCAATGCCGACTATTTCGTGGCCGTGCCGCTCTCGTTCAAGAAAGACAAATTTTCGGCAATGGCCCGGCTTTTTCACCAAAGCTCCCATCTCGGGGACGAATACCTGCTGAGCGGGCAATCGGGAGAACGAATCAATCTGAGCTATGAGGGGGTGGACCTGCTTCTTTCCCACACTCTTCCTTTTGGTTTTCGCCTCTACGGCGGTGGCGGCTATCTGTTTGATCGCGATCCTTCCGATCTCGAGCCGGGGATCGCCCAGTCGGGCCTGGAGTTCAGAAGCCCCGAGGCTTGGTGGGGCGGCGCGCTCAGGCCGGTTGCGGCTGTCGACCTGCAATTTCATGAAGAGAACGATTGGGATGCCAATGTGTCCGTGCGTGCTGGATTTCAACTTGAAAATCCGGATTTTCTCAGCCGCAAGCTGCAAATCCTGCTCGAATACTATGACGGCAGTTCTCCCAATGGGCAGTTTTATGCCCGTGATAACGTTGAGTATATTGGGCTCGGCTTTCATTTTTTCTATGATTGATCCCGTCCGGGGTGAATGGGCCAGACGGAAAGCTTGTTCCATTCAATCAAAGGGAAGGCCAAGGGGACTGCTGGGAAACTGAGGGTTAGGTCGAAAACGCTGCCGGCAAGGTTCGGGAAACAATCGGCGAAACGAAGGATTTCTTGGAGAAGGTGAAAGGGTGCGGTGGGTGGTTGGAGATGACGGATGCTCGTTCCCCCTTGCAAAGCAACCTTGTTCATACCGTCAGGGTGTAACTCGCGGTCCGAGAAATTAAAGAGCATTTCCGTTGCGCGCAACGTTTTGTCGATGGCCGGAGCCCCTATAGATACCGTGGTCAGAATATAACATGCTCTAATTGTGAGGTTAAAATTAGTAGGCCTCCCCTTCGGGTTCAGGCATTGATCTTGCCCCATGAGGTGCAAGAGACAAGGGGAGTGGATGCGGTGGCATGCAATGCGAGCAGTATTCTTGATTGATGAGGAGGTCGTTTGTCGATGAGCTTCTCTGTCACCTCTTTCAAGATCGAAAGCGAAAGCGGAGCGCGATGAATATGCAAAATGGAATCTGATTACCACTGAAACTCAGCCGATTTTTTTGGTGGTGGGTCGCTATTTGACCTACCACCTATGTCATAGTGCTCCAAACATTCACAGCACAAGGAGCGCTCCATGGCCAA
>Ga0074195_1000665_pt1 | contig 61155 bp, 55 predicted proteins | sample EPASupsiteHSE623_FD_64525 | JGI IMG/M metagenome (GOLD analysis project Ga0074195, IMG submission 64525) | Bioremediated contaminated groundwater from EPA Superfund site, New Mexico - Sample HSE6-23 | ecosystem: Environmental > Aquatic > Deep subsurface > Groundwater > Contaminated ...
TTCGTCCGTCGTTCTTCTTTGGGCCACCTTAGCCGGGAAAAAACCCGAAAACGGGAGTCGGGAGGGGGGTGCTTGCGTTATCTGGCCGCCCCTTCCCCGACTCCTTCATTCGGCGATGAAAATCAGAAGTTGAACTTATACGGCGGGCTGGGAAGGAAAGCCGAAGAATAATAGTAATTCGGATCCGGATTCATGGCCAGGCCCTTTTCCTTGACGATGTTGATGGTATCCTGCATCCTCGACGGATCGATGTAGCCGATGCCGTTGTTCTTGTAGCGATCGGTCTTGAAGAATTCCCTGACGGCGGTGAGATTTGCGACGAAGTCATCGGTGTTGATAGGATGGTACTTCGAAAGGATGTTTATCGCTTCGGGAATGTTATTGAGCGTGTACTGCCATGCCCTATAGGACACCTTGAGGAATTTCTTCAGCGCCTCGGGGTTGCTCTTCATGAAGTCCTCGTTGGCAATATAGCTGTGCGCGTAGGCGTTGAAACCATAGTCTGCCCAGATGATCCATCCCAGCTGGTCGGCCGGAACAGCCTTTTCCATGAAGGGCTTGCCGGTGAAGAGCTCGAATACCACATCGGCCTGTCTCGATCCGAGGGCAGCCGGTTTGGCCGTCGGCTCGATATTGATGAATTTGACGTCGTTGGCGTTGAGGCCGATGAGCTTGGCGAAAGCCGGCCACATCACTTTATGTCCGTCCGAGGCGGGCACGGCCACCGTCTTGCCCTTGAGGTCCTGGGCGACCTTGATGCCGGAATCCTTCCAGAAGAACATACAGTTGGGGTGTTTGTCGAAAATAATGCCCACGAGCTTGATGTTGGCGCCCTTCGCCCTGGCTTCGATGGGAACGGGAGCGTCAGAGATGCCGATCTGGGCCTTGCCGGCATCCACCATCTGGACGGTGAAGCCCGAACCCTGGCCGATCATGACATTTACGTCCAGACCTTCTTCCTTGAACCACCCCTTTTCCATGGCCACGTAGTAAGGAGCGTGGTCGCCCGAGATTTTCCAGTTCAGCTGGAAGTTGATCTTGGTCGTCTGGGCAGATACCCCCGCCAGGACCAGGAAAGCAATGGCGATTGTCGCGATGAAACGTTTCCTCATCTTAATCCTCCTAGATTCGAAAACTTGAGATGCTGAGGGACCGCTTAGGCGATCCCCGGCGAAATTCCGACGTTAGTCACTATTCCTACCCCTGAATTGCCAGGGCATGCAGAGCCTTTCCAATGCCGACACGATGCCGAACAATGCGACGCCGAACAGCGACACGAGCATGAGACCGGCGAAAATCGGCGGCGAATCCATGGTGTACTGGGAATTAATAATTATGTAGCCCAAGCCTCTGTCCGAGGCGACGAACTCGCCGACGATCGCCCCTACGACGCACATCGTGGAGCTTATCTTGAGTCCCGTGAAAATGTAGGGAAGCGAATTAGGTATTCTCAGCTTGAGGAATATCTGCAGTTTCGTCCCGTTCAGGTACTTCACGAGATCCAGAAGATCGTCGTCTATCTCGGACAGCCCCACCGTCGTGTTGATCACGATGGGAAAAAAGGATACGAGAAAAGCTATCAGGATGTTCGTCTTCAGGCCGTAGCCGAACCAGAGGACGAGGAGGGGCGCGATCGCGACGATGGGCAGCGAATTCAGGAAGACGAAGGCCGGCATGACGATTTTCTTGACGGTCGCGTTCCACGCGAGGCCTATCGCGATCGCTATGCCGAGGATGGAGGTGACGACGAAGGATACGGCAAGCTCCATCAACGTTATGCGAATATGGACGATCCAGCTATAGTTCGCGTCGGGCTGCGGCAGGAAGAGATGCTCCAGAGCCACGATGGGCGATGGAAGGATGTATTCCTTGACCTTGAAAATCCTCACGCAGAGTTCCCATATCACGAGGAGAACGACGATGACAGCCGGAGTCTTGAGGCGTGCCCAGAGCGAACTCAGCCTCGGCGAACTGGGCTTTTTCATGCCTTGCCCTCCGTCCGCTCAATGTTCCAGGGCATAAGCGCGCGTTCCAGAAAACCGATGAAGGCGAACAGGCCCAAGCCTATTCCCGATATGAGGAAAAGTGCGGCGAACATGGGCGGCGTATTCATCATGGCCTGGGAGTCTTTGATCAGGAAGCCCAGCCCCTGGCTGGACGCCACGAACTCGCCCACGATAACGCCCACGACAGCCATCGTGGCGCTCACTTTAAGGCCGGAAAAGACATAGGGAAGCGAATTCGGGATTCTTATCTTGAGAAAGACCTGCAGCTTGGAAGCGTTCAGGTAACGGACGAGGTCGAGCAGATCCTCGTCCACGGAATCGAGTCCCACCGTCGTGTTGAGCACGATGGGAAAAAAGGCGCAGATGATCGCTATGGTCACGTTGGCCGTGAAACCATAGCCGAGCCAGATGAGGAAAAGCGGGGCCAGGGCAATTTTGGGCAGGGAATTCAGGACGGCGATGACAGGCATGAGAATGCCGCGCAGGATTCTGGACCAGCAGATGACGAGGGCGAGAAGGAATCCCACGACCGCCGTAAGGAAGAAACTGACCGCTATTTCCGTAAGGGTCGTCCTGATATGCACGCCCCAGGTATTCTCCGCGATCAGTTCTCCCGAAAACAGGCTCTTGAACACCGCGATCGGCGAGGGAACGACGAATTCCTTCACCTTGAAAATCATGATGAGCGCCTGCCAGAGGGCTATCGCCAGTACGATATAGAGGAGCCTCGGCAGTACTTTCGCCGCGAAAGATCTGGAATTCTTCATGCCCTGCCGCCTTCCCAGGCCGCTTCGGGCAGTATTCGCGCGATTTCGTCGATTCTATAGCCGAACCCCGTCGGTCCGATCGAATCGAGCCTCACCCGTCCGCCCACCCTCGAGAACAGGCCGGGATGGACCGCGGCCTCGGGCTTCGAGGCATCGGGGTAAAACTGCATCGAGTTCGTCTCGACGCCCATGATCGTTCCGGCATGGGCGGCCAGCTGGATATGGGGTATCTGGGCAAGCATGGGGTTGGTCAGGTCCTGAACCATCAGCGTCATGCCCGCCGTCTTGGCCCAGCAGAGACTGAGGAGCGCGCCGGTAAAGGTCTTGCAGGTCTTCAGGGCAACGCCCGTCCACCCGAGTGTCCTGCCCAGGGCGAGGTATTTCCAGTCGTGGGCGCTTTCGTCCATGAAAAGGGGTTTGCGCGCGCTTACCGAATGCGCGTCGATACGATTGCGCTCGAGATCGTAGGGGAAAGGCTGCTCGATATAGAGAATCATCGCGAAAATTCTCGGCTCCTCGACAAGAAGCCTGTCGAGAATCCGGCATACGTAGGCCGGATCGAGCACCGTACAGTTGAAATCGGTGCTGAGCCAGTCGACGTTGTAGTGGATCGCCATGCGTCCCACATCGAGGATGCGCGCGTAATCCCATTCGGCATCGTTGCCGGTAAGCTTGATTTTCAGGCATTTGAGCCCGTCCCGAACGATCCAATCCGAAAGGATGACGGGATAGCCATCGTCCGGCTCCGTACCATTGAGCCCTTCCGCCGTGAGGATATCCTTGCCGCCGACGAGGTGCCAGGCGGGCAGCGAAAGCGGCGCGGGCCGGACGAGGAAATCTTCCGGATACTTATCCTTGAAAAGCGGCGCGTGTTCAGGGCCGTAAAACCATGCAAGGTCACGATTCATGAACTCGGGGCCTAGGGTGTCGAAAACCGAGAGGCCGTGGAGGTTCCCATAGGCGTCGAAGAGGGCCAGATCGAAGGAGGCCGAACACACGAGAGCGGCCAGCCAGGGCATTTCCGGCAACCGCTGGGCGGTTCGGCGCGCGTTGAACTCACCAAATAAGACTGGCAGGCTTTCCTGGAGGAATGCGTGCCCGATCTCCATCGGATGACCCCACAGGGGAAAATCCTTCCAGGCGCGGGCCAGGAGAAAGCAGAATTCCTGCATCGCGGCGAGACGGGAATCATAGGAGAGTTCGCAGGGCCAGACCCAGGCGACGCTGAGAGGGGTTTCGCCCCAGCCCACGGCATGAGCGCCCTGCCTTGAGGAAACGTCAATCCGTACCCGCGCGCAGGTCGCATGTGTCGTCGTCTCGGGGCCGAACTTGAGAGGAATCCTGGTCTTAACGGGCAGATAGAAAAGAGAGAGCCCTTCCACTCGTATATCCCGGTTGAATGCCATAGCTTCACGATACCACGAGTCTGCAATTTGTCAAGTTTCTTTACAAATATCTGTACAAATTTAATTTTCATAGTATTATAGACGCACCGATGAAAAATCGCGCCGAAACCGAAATCAACAACGCCTTGCCCGAAGGCGAGTACACGGTCGCCGTCCTGAAGGCGATAGAATACCGTGCCGCGGAGTCGCGGGCATCGATCGCCCGGCATCTGGGCTTGAGCCGTACCACAGCCTCTACGATCGTATCGAGGCTGATAAGTCTCAATCTGCTCGTGGAAAAGAACCTGCTCCGCGAAGGCAGGGGAAGACCGGGCATACTCCTCGACCTGGACGATTCGATCTGGAGGGCTATCGGCGCCGAATACCATTCTGGGCACTGGTCCTTCGTCGAAACCGACCTGAAGGGGCGTATCCTGAGGAGCGCTTCGCTCAAGGTCGCCGGCGCCGACCCCGACTCTTTCCTCGACAGCCTCGTGCGGGGCTTGAGCGATTTTAAGGAAGGCGTCAGCGGCGAGCTGCTGCCGGCCTTCGGGGTCGGCGCTCCCGGCCTCGTCGACTGTGACCGCGGCCTCATCATCAGAGCCGACGACCTGGGCTGGCGAAATGTCCGCGTAGCCGATCTTGTGGAAAAGAAGCTTAAGACCAAGGTTCTTCTTATCAACAGAAACAGAGGCGCCGGACTGGCCGAAGCCCGCTTCGGCGGAGGAAGAGCCGTCCACCAGATGGTGTACATCGGCATTGGCACGGGGATCAGCGCCGCGATCATGATAGACGGGGAGCTTGTCCACGGGTCCTTCTTCAGCGCGGGTGAAATCGGCCATGTCACCGTGAACACGGAAGGGCCTGTCTGCGCCTGCGGAAAACGCGGCTGCCTCCATGTCTACGCATCGGGAAGCGCCCTGTCGCGCAGGGCGATCGCGCTCATCGCCGAGGGGGGATCCTCGCAGCTGGCGGCCCGGGGAAAAGCCGGCGAATCGATCAACGGCGAAGATGTCTGCCTCGCCGCGGCCGCCGGTGACCCGCTCGCTCTCGAATGCGTCCGCGAAGCATCCACGCAGCTCGGTCTCGCCATCGCGAATATCGTTACCACCTACAATCCCGACAAGGTGATAATCGGCGGCCCGATCGGGCTGATCGAGAGTCCGCTTATAGAATGCGTGCGCAAGGTCGCAGCGCGTTGGGCGATGCCGCATGCCTTCAACACGGTGAAGATCGAGCGCGGCGCCCTCGGCGAATCGGTCGGCGCATTGGGCGGTGCCTGTCTCGTCCTGGACCGCAAGCTTGCCCTCTCCTCTATGGTGCGCCGCAGATGAGACCTATGTCGCAACGCATCGTAGCGACATTCCCCGGGATTGTCCTCGCCCTGGCATTGGCGCTTCCCTCCTGGTTCCTCGGAAAACTCGTTCCCGTCATCGGGGCGCCTGTCTTCGCGATCATTTTCGGCATGGCCCTCTCCTTCTTCAAGCGCCCCGCTTTTTTCGAGGAAGGCATCGGCTTTACCGGAAAGAAAATGCTTCAGTATTCGATCATCTTTCTAGGTTTCAGCCTCGACCTTTCGGTCGTGCTTAAAGTAGGAATCGAATCAATCGCCGTCATGGCATTCACGCTCGCGGCGGCATTCCTCGCCGCGCGCTTCGTCGGCAAATGGTTGGGGATAGATCCAAAGGTGAAAACGCTCATCGGCGTGGGGACGGCCATATGCGGCGGTTCGGCCATCGCGGCGACCGCTCCCGTAATAGAAGCTGACGAGGAAGAAGTAGCTTATTCCATCTCGACGATCTTTATTTTCAACATACTCGCCGTATTCATTTTTCCGGCGCTGGGACACATGATGAACATGGACCAGCAAACTTTTGGTCTCTGGGCGGGCACGGCGATAAACGACACCTCGTCAGTGGTAGCCGCCGCGTTTTCCTATGGCGACGAAGCCGGGCGTTACGCCACGATCGTAAAGCTCACGCGAACCCTCATGATCATTCCCATCACGCTCTTCCTCGCCATGAACAGGCTGCGCGGCACAGAGGGCAAGCGGGGCGCGTTCAATTTCGTGAAGATATTTCCCTGGTTCGTGCTCGGTTTCCTGGCCGCATCCCTCTGCCGGACTCTTGGCGCCTTTTCCCTGGACGCGGGCTACTCCCTCGCCCAGCTCGGCAAGTTCGGCATCTGCATGGCGATGGCCGCCATCGGACTGCGCTCCAATCCCTTGAAACTTGTCCGTAACGGCATACGCCCCATACTGCTTGGGCTTGCTTGCTGGATTTCGGTGGCTTTGGTATCGCTCATCGTGCAGGCCGCCGGAATTTAATTCGAGCGCTCAACGCTCCGTAGATACTCCATTCCGGCAGGCAACTCCGGGAAGAGGCCTATCAGGGTCTTTCTCGGCATGACGCCGGCTTTTTTAGGCAGGAATTCTTCCATCAGACGGAAATAATAATAGGGGCTTCCCTTGAATATGCGGTTCGCCATCGATTCGCGAAGCATCGCGATGATCGCGGCTTTTCTGTCGGAACCTGCCTTGAAGATTTCGGCGATCTTGTCTTCGTCGTCATTTTTCCTTTCCGCTATGGCGGAAGCCAGCTCGCCGTAGGTATACGACGCCACGCGAGGAACCTCCAGGATGGAAGCCGCGCATTCGAGATACTTCAGGAGGAGATTTCTGTCATGGAGCATATTCTTCGGAAAAGTCGTCGTTCCCCGCGCCGGAGCGGCCTTTTCCAGCTTCTTCGCGAAAACCGCTTCGGCCTCAGCGTTTGGCTCGATGAAATATGAATATCCTCGCAGCCGACCGAAGACGCGCAACGTGTCGAGATAGCCCAGGCGCTCGAAATCCTTCATGAAATCGTGGTCGAAATCGAGGACGCCGCCCATGTTGATGGAATTCTTGATATATATCGTGATGCTTCCCTCGATCTCCGGGCGCCTGTTCATGCCCAGCCCTGAGATGTCAGAGACGATAATGCGCCGATAGCCCCGCTGCCTTGCCATCGCGTAGGGTATGTTGTCGACGATGCCGCCGTCCATATATTTCTTGCCTTCTATGACCGGCTGGCGGAATCCGGGAAAGGCGGCGCTCGCCATCAGGTAATCGATGATCGCGCCTTCGCCCATTTCCTCAATGAACATTTCGCGGGGTTTCAAGTCGCTAAGGTTTATGGTGACGACGCCGAGATCCTTTCCCGATTTCCTGATTCTGTCTTCGTCGATGCGCGACACCAGAAGTTGGCGCAGAGGGCTGGTGTCGAGGCCTTTGTTCTCAATGAGGGAACGGAAAAGTTCCTGCGCTTCGGACAAGGATTCCTTGTTTACGTTGATTTTTCCTTCATCGACAAAGGTGTCGGGCAGGGAAATGATGGAATTCACCGTGATGGAAGCGCCCAGATCATCAAGCGAATCGTCGCTGTCCTGAGCAAGGAGACCGGCGATCACGGCCCCGATGGATGTTCCCATGAAGGCATCGACCTGGATGCCCAGTTCCTTGAGCGCTTTCCAGACTCCTAGATGATAGACGCCTTTCGCTCCCCCGCCCGAAAGAACAAGACAATAGCCTTTATTGTAGCATTCCATTCTCGAACCCTCACGCCGTCACGACGTTGACTGGGCTGCCCGCCACGAAAGCTTTCAGGTTTTCCAGGGCGATCTCCATCAGTCGTTGCCGCGATTCCTTGGGAGCCCAGGCGATATGCGGCGTTATAAGGCAGTTCCTTGTCTTCAGTAAAGGGTTGTCGGCCTTGATCGGCTCGCTGGAAACGACGTCCACCGCCGCGGCTCCCACCTTGCCGGACAAAAGGGCGTCGCGAAGGTCCTCCTCAACGATGAGCGGTCCCCGCGAGGTATTGATGATGAATACGCCATCTTTCATCGTGGCTATGTTGTGTCGGTTGATGATGCCCTGTGTCGAGGGAAAGAGCGGGCAATGCAGGGATATGACGTCCGAATGGGCGAACAGCGTATCCAGATCGACATAGCGACAGGTTTCGGATTCCAGGCCAGGGGTCTTGTGTTCGTCATGCGCCAGAATTTTCATGCCGAGCGCCTGGGCGATTCTGCCGGTAGCCTGCCCTATCCTGCCGAAACCGATGATGCCCATCGTCTTGCCGGCAAGTTCCACGAGCGGGTATTTCCAGTAGCTCCAGTCGGCGCTGTTCGTCCATTCGCCGGCGAAGACAGATTCGGAGTGGGCGCCGACGTGGTGGCAAAGCTCGAGCAGGAGGGCTATCGCCATCTGGGCGACAGCGTTTGTCCCATAGGTGGGAATATTGGTGACGACGATGTCTTTTTCCGAGCAAGCTGCCACGTCGACGATATTGTAGCCCGTGGCGAGCACGCCGATGTATTGGACGGAAGGACAGGCTTCCAGCGTCGCCCTGGAGATCGGGACCTTGTTGGTGATGACCGCTTCGGCGTCGCCGATCCTCTGGGCAATTTTCTCCAGAGGAGTTCTCTCATAGACGGAAAGCGAGCCGATCGCCTCGAAACCCGCCCAGCTCAGATCTCCGGGATTCTCCGTATATCCATCTAAAATGACTATCTTCATGCGTCAAGCATAATGGCAGAAGCCCGGAAATTACAAGGTTCACGGCGAGGGCAATATCGACGCTATTTTTTGCGCCATAACCCGCATCAACCCAGCTTTCTCCCTGTACTTTTGCCGGTCCCGCCTGATAGGATGTCACGGATTCGGTTTCCTGAATGGTGGAAACGCGGATCGACAGGAGTTTTTAATGAACTATCGCAGGCTTGGCCGTACAGGCCTCGACGTTTCGGTGCTTGGTTTTGGATGCATGCGCCTCCCCACCCTGGGCAGTCCCGACAGGATCGACGAGGAAACCTCGACCGAACTGCTTCATGAGGCGATCGAGTTGGGCATCAACTATATCGATACGGCATGGTTCTATCACTCGACGAGTACGGGACAGGCGGGAAGCAGCGAGCCTTTCGTCGGCCGAGCCCTGAATAACGGCTGGCGGGAAAGGGTCCATCTCGCCACCAAACTGCCCCAACAGCTTGTCGCGACGCGCGACGACATGGACCGCTTCCTCGAGCGGCAACTCGAAAGACTCCAGACGGCCAGCCTGGATTTTTACCTCGTGCACGCGCTCAACGGGGACGCCTGGAACCGCATGAAGGATCTCGGCATTAGGGAATTCCTCGACAAGGCGCGGGAGCGGGGCCTCATACGTTTCCCGGCTTTTTCATTTCACGGCAAGAAAGAAGATTTTATCCGGATCATCGACGAATACGATGGCTGGTCCTTTGCCCAGATTCAATATAACTACATTGACGTGGATTACCAGGCCGGGCATTCGGGACTGCGCTACGCGGCAGACAAAGGGCTTGGCGTCGTGGTGATGGAACCCCTGAAAGGCGGAAGGCTCGCGAACAATCTGCCGCCCGAGATGCAGGCAGCCTTCGACCGGCGCTCCGAAGCATGGAGCCCCGCCGAATGGGGGCTGCGTTATGTGTGGAACGAACCGGGCGTCAGCCTGCTTCTATCTGGCATGGGCGACGTCAAGCAACTGAGGGAAAACCTTAGGACCGCCGAGTCGGCCACCGAGAGCATATTGACACCTGATCAGTTGGCCGTGTACGAAACAGCCCGCGCCGCGATGAAACCGCGCATGAAAGCCGATTGCAGCGCCTGTCGATATTGCCAGCCCTGTCCTCAGGGCGTGCAGATCCCCGAACTCCTGGCCGCGCTCAACAAGGCCGCCATCTGGGATACCACGGATCCTATGTTCACCGGCTATGGACAGATAACGGGCAAGCCCGAAGCCTGCGTGGACTGCGGTCAATGCGAGGCCATGTGCCCTCAGGACCTCCCTATTCGCGACTTGCTGAAAGAAGCATCCGGCGTCTTCGGCCGCTGACCGAAGATCAGTATGTATAGGCGATAAAACCGGAATAGTCGTTCTTGATGCCCTGGATATCGAGCATGGCCGAAACCTCTCCGCGATGGTGAATGCCGTGGGTCAGGACATGGAGAATAGTCTGATAATTCGGCTTTTCGAAAACATCGCCTTTCATGTTTTTGTATCGGACCGTCTTCATCAGCTCTTCGTCGCCCAGTTCTTCGATATAATCGATGAGCAAAGCATCCAGCTCATCCAACAGCGCTGATGAATCATCGACATTGACGCCAAGCCTGGCTCTTATGGCGTCCATTTCTGGAGCGATCGTCTTACTTTTCTCCAGCGATGCGTAAGCGCCGAAAGAGGCGAAGCGCTTGAGCCAAATAGCCTCGGCCGACGCGATATGCCCCAGCCCGGCGATCGCCGTATGGTAAAAAGTCCCGCAGTCTATCGCGATCTTTTCCTTGTCCGCGCTCTTCATGATCCCGCACATGGCCCGATTGGCCTGTCTGTTGTATTTAGCCATGGCGATAAGGCAATCTTTCATGTCTGGCTCCTTATGACGAAATTTTAATGCCGATGCGAATATATAGCCAGCCAATTTCCGCGCATCGCGTATGTGCGCTGCCGAACAGATAATCCCGCGCTTTAGCCGTATTTTCAATACTGTATAGAGAATTCCGCTAAGGAGGCGATAATGAAAAAAATGATCATTGTTCTCGTGCTCGCGATTCTGGTCGGCGGCGCGGCATATGCCCAAATTCCCGTCAATTTGGACAAAGGCGACGTGGCGGTCGCCGTCGGCTTCAACTTTGGGTGGGACTACGGCATCGGTGGAAGCGTCGAATACATGTTCGCGCGTGTCGACCTCGCGGATTCCGTCCCGATCACCTTCGGCCTCGCGGCCAGGGGCGGCGTTGGTTTCATCTACGGAACCAACTTCACGCTCGTCGGTCTCGCCACCGCCCACTTCGGGCTCGGGTTCATCGCCGACCTTCCCTACTGGCTCAAGAAATTCGACTTTTACTATGGCTTGGGTCTGGGATTCGGCTTCGACCCCGCCTTCAACATCGGGATTGGCAACGGCGGAGGGATATCCTATTTCCTCTATCCCAATCTCGCGATCTATTCTTCAGTCATCTACGCTCGGTTTTTCAACGTAAACGCCGGGGGCAGCGGCTTCGGGAGCATAGGTTTGATCTTCAAGTTCTAAAAATGTGGCGGAAGTTTTTCGATTGTATGGAGAAAAAAGAAAAGAGGCTTTCCGAAGAAAGCCTCTTTTTTAGCAGGGACAGGACTCGAACCTGTCATGTTTCATTATACACAATAATTACTGGTATAATATAACTTATTTTTTTATTGCCTACTTATTGCCTACAAATTACATTCAGTTTGACAAAAACCATAATAGTGTCAATCCATTTTCTTATCATTCCTCGTCTTTTTATAATGGCGGAATATTCCTACTTTCTCACGCTTTGCGTATGGTTAAGTGCCTTTTATAATGTATCAAAACTTCTAATTCTTCGCGCTTCAGGCTGTCCCAAATTGTCCCGCTTTTGTCGTTTTTAACAGCCTTTTTAGGGACTCGCAAAATAGACCGCATCACAATGCGCGAAACTGGTTTATGGTAAAAAATCAGTGGATCGGAAGCGATGATAAAAGCCGCTGCTTTAGTCTTACATTATAGGATTCAGCAATAGAAAAGGCTTGTCTTGCAGTTAGTGTGTTCGGGGCACCGCCTATCATAACAAAAACCAGCCCTCCCCCCATAAGCATGGCTGCAGTCGTGGGGAATTGAATATAGCTAGTATGTAACAAAGAAATTCCAAACAACGTCAAAAGACCCGCCCCAATGATGCAACTAACCATGCCAGTAGTATCCATAAAATCGCGGAAACCTTTATGCTCATTAGCTTTGCGTGCTTCGTCTTTTAGTCCCACAATATTTAAAAACTCTTCCTCGGATATTCTTCTAGATCCCTGGTAGCCTTGCCAGGTTTTTAGTTTGGACTCTTGAGGCGTTACAGTAGACCAACTTGCTATATCCAAAACAACAGAAAGTTTTAGTTGATCATATAAAACCTCCTGTCCGGAGTTAAATTCTTGGCTCGTTACTGTTAAAGAAAAAACAGCACAAAGGACTATAAAAGCAATCCCTCTTTTCATAAATGCCCCTATTTTATGATCTTAATAATTGTATTATCACTATTTATTTGGTTAGGCAAGATATACTATGTTGAATTGACAACACGCGAGAGCATCCTTTGGGCGCTCCGAAATGCTCTACTATGCTCCGTAACGGCTGTTTCACTTTGTTGCGCTATGTTTCGCTACCTGCTTGTCGCAAATTGTCGCGCTATGTCGCGCTTCAGGCTGTCCTGAATTGTCCCGCTATGTCCCGCTTCGCGTGGTACACTATGGGACGATTCCCGTGCGTCGCTATGCGTCGAAACCACTGTTCCGCTATGTTCCGCTATGTTCCGCTATGTTCCGCTATGTTTCGCAACGACTCGCTATCGCCCGTTTATCGCCCGTTAAAAACGGGTTATTTGCCACTATCTTGCCTGTTATAGTGGCAAGGTTCAGCCTTTCGCCTGCCTATAAATGGCATATTCTCGCTGTTCACTCGCTGTTAAACAGCAGATATACCCCCCAATGTTTGAAATGACAACGCATGAGAGCGGTAATACATGGTGGGTGTACAGCTTATGAGTCGCAGTTTTTTAGAGGTGCCATCCGGTACCCCATTCGTCAAGCTTGGTGGGATCTTGCCTTGTCCTGTAGATACCGATCTTCAGGTATGCTCATTTCAATCATTTTTTGTGCGATGAGTTCAGCCAGTTCAGAATTCAGGTTTTCCCTTGCTGCCATGTCGCGCATCCTGTCGGTGAAGTCTTCAGGGATACATATAATTCGATTCATGGATTCAGTATTGCCATGTTTCATCCAGCACGCAAGGCTAGATCCCTGCCTACCCGATATGGATCGAGATTAAATTCACCTTGTGAAAATGAGAGCCACAAAGTATTGCCCTTCGTGCGTGCTGGCAATTCTTTTTTATTCGGTCAGGCGAACCGCCTGTTCTCTGCACTTGTTACCTTCGCATGACATACGGCGCATAGTATAACGATGTTGTCTTTATCGAAGAATAGTTCAGTGTCGCCCTTTGGCAGATTGACATGATGACATGACAGCCCTTCCGTCGCCCCGCATCGTGCGCACTGTGGATTCTCTGCGCGGATCTCATCCCTCAATTTATGCCATTGCGGAGAATTGTATAGTTCCATGTTCGGCCTATTCGCCCCTCCCCATCGGCCAGAAGTCGCCGCGCGCTTCGCTTTCTGCGCTTCGTGGTATGCCTTATGTTTATCACAATAGGATCGTGGAGTATGAACAGTAACGTAGCATCCAGGATGTCCGCAAATCCATGCCATCATATTTATTGCCTTACTTCATTTCAGAATTGAACCTTAAAAAAGCCCAGGAACCGCGATTCCCAGGCCATAGAGCAATTCTCTATTCGTCATCGTCCGAATCGTCGCCGTACATCATTTCCATCAGGCCGCACGTATCCTTCGGCTTGTCTTCGATGGTCGCGCATATCAGCCGACAACAGCAGCTTCGGTGAATACTTCATCCATAGCGTGAAGCTCATCTATCAACTGTGCGCGACGATCCTTCTGTCGCCGGCGCCCTTCAAGTTCGGTCAGGTAGAACGTGATGTTCGCCACCGTGAACCACGGTTCAGGCACATAAGCATAGAAAGGCAATCGCTCCACTTTCCGCCGTACGGCTTCCCTGGTGATCACCTCTCCCTGGTCGAACATCGAGCGCGTGGCTTCATAGACTGCACGGTTGCCAGGCGCATCGAACAGGTCAGCGTGAAGTTGATTCAGTGTTGAAGGTCGGTACAGTACCATTGCCAGCAGGGTTTCCTCCCATTCGCTGTATTGCCATTCGCGCGGCTTCATGCGTCCACCGCCTCATCGAATAAGCCGTCAAGCAGGTAAAGCGGATCGTTTTCGTCTTCCCTGGTATTTTGCCGCAACAGCGCCACATTTTCACTTAATTCTATATTATGTAATGTTTTAACCTGTTGCGCTTCATGTTGCTGTTGCGCTTCGGTGCCGCCACAATTCCCAGCAGCTTCGTCAATGTTGCGCTTCGGTACCGCCACAGAAACAATACCGCCACATTTTATATCTTTGTTCTGTAGTGATTTATCATCATTTGCTGCGGTGTTGCGCTTATTTGGCAGGTACCTAGAAAATACTTCATCGAATGAAGCGACTGTATACCCTTTCGGTGTTCCCGATGTCGCGCGGATCGTCTTCGAGGTGATACCGAACCGCCCCAGCAGTCGCCCCAGCTTCGGCGGCTTCATGCCTTGCCCATGATCAAAGTCAGGCCAGGGTGATCCTTCCAATGAGTTTAGATATTCGACAATACGCGATGACGGCCAGGACGTGCGGGTCGCGTCAGTGTCAAACAGCGATTTCACGTCAAGCAGCAGCCTGGTTGATATATCGCCTTCCTCGTCGTCAGCCCGCCCGCATATTTGCACAGCAGCCAGGCGCGCGCGTGAAGGCCATTCACCGCCCGCGCAGTCGGCCATGCGCAGCAGCTCCCTCCAACAGTCGCCCTGTCGGTCAGAGAGTGAAGCAGGGATTTCAGGGTCAGCCATGACCATGCTGTCGCCATTGTCCAGCGTCCACCGTGCCAGGCGCGCGCGTAGCTCCCCGAAGCCCTGGTCAATGTCGCTGCGCAGCCGTTCGGTCTTTTCGTCAGTCTTTTTTCTGCGCATTGGAATAATGACGGATCGTGAAGCCAGGGTGTCAGGGAGTTTACCTATCAATGCCAGCGCCTTCGCTCCCCATGTCGAAAATAGACGAGGCTCCAGCTCTTCACCGACAACACGTACCACGCGCGCAGCCGTTCGGGTGAAGCCAGCATTTAGCAGCGTGCGCAGCTCATCGTTTTCTCGGAATATTGTGTCGGCTTCGTCGATGATCAATGTCGGCTTCATTGCTGCAATACAACGGAATAGCGCAGCAGGTGAGATACCCGATACCGTCAGCGTGCGTGGTGTCAGTCGCCCTGTAACATCCAGCCCTGTTGATTTACCACAAGCCCGAAGCGGTGAAGAATATACAACGTTCGGTGATACCGGCGCGATGTCTACGATATACGCCCAGGCAATCCATAGTGTCATCCCTACAATGCTCGATTCATCGGCAATCAAGAACCGCCGGATCTGGCCAGCCACATCATCAAGCAGCTGTGCGCCTTCTTGTGGTACTGGTGAGGGTTCAGGATCTTCCAGGTTCAAGCCCTTCCCTTGCATCGAATCATTAACCGGCTTCACCGCGCGCAGCTTGTCCAGCGCAGTGGGGCGTATGCCAGCTTCATCGGCAAGCGGTTTTCGTAGCATTTCAAATTCAAGTGAAGGGATTGTTGCCAGTGCCTTCCGCGCCTGTTCCTCGTCGCCTGTCTTTAGGATGTCGGCCAGTTGCTTAATATCAGGCATGATCAACCCCCTGTCTGGTCAGGAAGTCAACGCCACAAGCGAATATCGCCGCAAATTCAGCAGAGGCCAGCCGTCGAGCAGTCTGCTTGTCCTTCCCTTCGTTCAGGTGCCGGATGACGGCCAGGTCTATCAATTCGCGCTCGATGCCGTCAGCTTCATGCCGTACTCTCCCCAGTGCTTCCATGTCATCGGCGGTCAGGGTTTCAGTCCCGAACCTGGTGAGAAAATTGACATCCATCGATTTCATGAGGTCAGGAAGTGCAAGGAAAATTCGCGTCAGGGTTTCGTGCCCGCGCTCCGAATCGCTCTTGACATTTTCCGGTTTTTTGTCTAACTTGTAGCTAGTTTTCGCCTCTACCGGCCCGCCCTCGTCGGCGGGTCTTTTTATATCAACGGCTGTCATTATAGGCCACCGTTCAAGATCGCATCGGCACGGTCGGCCAGTTCGGAATTGCTTGCTACTCGCCCCGCGCGCACATACGCTTCAAGCTCCGCACGATCGAACAGCAGGTGTCCGCCATTTGGCTTGAAGTGAGGTATCTGCTTCAGAAAACAGAGTTTTCGTAAGTATGAAGGTTTGAATCCTAAAAAATCAGCCGCTTGTGGAATTGTAAGAAATGCACCCGATATGGGCATAGTGAGTTTATTCATCGCATCTGTCCAGTCTGCTATCTCAGCAGTCTTTACTGTGGCGCTTGTGCGCCTGGTCGATGTCGCCTCACGGCGAGATTTGACGAAACCGCCCTTTTCTTTATTTTTAATTAAAAATTTTTCTTCTAGCGGTTTTTGAGATACTGCTATTACATCCACTTATTCCGCCTTTTCCTCTCAACGAGAGGTTGTTAAAGCGATTGTTTGTACAATCCGTAACGGCAGAACGAGATGATATAAAAACCTCCAAGTGTATTGATACTGTCAAGTGAATGGTTTTGTCAAGCACCTTTCGATACTTTTATTTCTTTTTTTGTAGTTTTCTATATCTAAATAACAGGGTTTTAGGGTGGTTTGTCTTAATTTAATACTGTGCAAGGTTCTATTTCGCCTTCCTTATCGGCACGATGTCGCCCTTCTTGTCCAAGTCTATCGTCGGTAGTGCGTCAATCGCCCTCTGCATGGTACCTGTATCGGTCTTCAAGTATTTATCGGTGTGTTTCAGGTTTGTATGCCCCAACAGCTTCGATACAGTCTTCAGGTCGCCACCGTTTTGGAGTGCAAGAGTACCGAATGATCGCCGCGCGACGTGCCAGCCTAATTGCTTTTCGATGCCTGCTTTTTTTGCCCAGGCGACAAGATAAACATTCGTGTTCGTTTTCACCTTCGCCGCAAGTTCAGGGAATACCGGCTCATCGGCATGGTGGATCTTCTCATCTTTAATAATTGCCCAGGCTGTCGCTGCCAATGGTATCTTGACGATAGCCTTCGTTTTCTGCTGGATCTTCCGAAGTGCCAGAGGGTCGCGCTCGATATTCCCCCACTTTAAGCCCCGAAGGTCAGATATACGCAAGCCAGTGAAGCAAGCGAATAGAAAAGCCTTTTTTACATCCGCGCCCAGGTTGCCACCTATCGGCGTTTTGGCCAGTCGCTCGATTTCAGGGAAGGTCAGATGTTGCGTCAACGCTTCAGGAACCTTTATTCCCTTCACGCCTTCGCATGGATCGCGAATGATAAGCCTGTCGCGGATAGCCTGGTGCAACACGGTCTTGAGGACTGACAGGTATTTTGAGGCTGTGGCTTCGCCTAGTGCTTCCTGGTGAAGTAGGAAATTTCGATAGCCGTCAAGCCAGGTCGGTGTGATGCCGCCCAGGGTGATCGTGCCAGCATATTCCTTCAGGTAGTGTATACTTTTCGGTAGTGGATTTTTCTTGTCCTGTGCGCTTGCCAGCTTCGTAGCGTATTCGACAAGCCCTTGCTTCCCTGCCACTATGTCCTGTAGGCCAAATTCACCGGCCACAAGTTGCTGTTCACGCTTCGCGCGGATGATGTCGGCAAGCCGCATGGTTTCCTTCGCAGTCGCCTTGTCAGCTGGTAAGGAAAGGTGAAGATTCTCCCATTTTCGCTCCCCTTGCCAGTATATGTCAAGAAACAGCTTCCCGCGCGACACCCTTATTTTGACTCCCATAGTGCCTCCATCGAAATAAAGAGCGTACTACTGCCTACATAGTTCCTACAAAAACAGGTATTGTCAAGGGTTAAAAGGTATCAAGAGGTATAACATATAGATTATTTAATACAACATTTCTAGGCTTTTATAATGGGCTTCAGGCAATAAAAAAGGCTCCCGTATGGAAGCCTTAAAAAACAGATAGCAGGGACAGGACTCGAACCTGTGACCTCCGGGTTATGAGCCCGACGAGCTGCCAACTGCTCTACCCTGCGTCGTGTTGACAATACTTTACAGAAAACTGCAGAAAATGTCAATAGACAGTGAAAACCCAAGCGAGGAAAGGCGGGAAATAACCGAAAAACGGGCGCTTCGGCGAGCGGCTCGGTCCGCTAAAGCTTGAAGAGCCGGTGAAGGTTTGTAGTCTTGGCCACGCGGTAATGCAGGTAGAGAAAGAAGACCGCGATGGGGATGAGGGCGATGGCGGTTATGGCCGACCAGCCCATCCGGATCTTTCCCAAAACGAAGAGATCGACGAAGATTTCGATTCCCACACAGCCGATGGCGGCCCCAATCAGGAGAAAAGCGAAAACGTTGAGGCCTTTTCGCTTCGCGTTCCTTATCTGGAGCACGACGCTAAAGGCCACAAGTTCGGTAAAAAGTGCGATGGGCACGGCCAGCTTCCAGGCCCAGGATATATCGCTGGTGAAAACTCCCAAAGCCAGAAGGAAAAGCGGCGCGTCCAGGGCGGCAAGGGTATAGCGAAGCCGAGGGCGGTTGTCCAGAACGAGGAAGGCAGTCGCCATCGTCCAGATGAACAGGAAGGAAGATACGGGATAGAGAGACCAGGAAAGTCTGCCGACGATGAGAATGTTGATCGCCGTGATTACGAGGCTGGCGATGACAAAGGCCACCGTGACGACTTCCCAGGAAATCTTGCGCTTTTCCTTGGGGGTGAGAGCCTCAGCGGCGCCGGCCTCGCCGAAAAAGTCGGAATGGCGAGCGTCGGTCTTATCGCCGCATTCGGGTTCATGGCTGGCGTCAATCTTCGGATTCCTGGCGCCGCAGAGCGGGCAGACCGCCGCGTTTCCGATTTCAACGCCGCAATCAGGGCAATAGGGCATGGTTTACTCCTCGTCATCGCGGCAGCGCACGCTCACCGCGAGACCTAAGCCGCGCAGGCGCCGAAAAAAGAGCTTCTCCAGCTCGCGCGAATGCGCCAGGCTTCCAAATGTCACGATAAGCTCATCCTTCCAGGAGATGACCGACGCGTTGGTCAGCGTGGTCTTGCTCGGAGCGGGGATGAACGTGAAACTATCAATATGCGGCAGCAGGCCCGGAGGCATACGCTGAGCTCCAAGATTCGATATGAAGCCGCTCAGCATGTTTTCGCCCAGTTTGGCGAAAAGTATGCGCGCCGCGACATTCTTGACGAAGAGGGGCGTAATCCTGACGAAAAAGTTACGCGTGCCGCCGGCGTTGCGGGAAATCTGCCGAGCCAGGGAGCGGGGATCGTTTTCGAGCCTCATCTGGTAGTGCGCCCTTTTGACCAGTTCATCGAAGCCGCGAGTGCCCAGCTGCATATTCTCCCTCAGCAGGATGAAAAGGGAAAAGTTCCTGTTCGTCTTCGTCTTGAAGAAATTCCTGAGGTTGACGGGAATTTCCACGCTTATGAAGTGTTTTCGCGGCTTTCGGGGTTTGGAAAACCAGAGACTCTGAAGGGCATCCAGATAGACGGCGCCCAACAGCTCCGTGATCGTCACGTTCCGTCTTTTCGCTTCGGCCAGGACTTCGTCCAGCTTGAGACGGCCTGTGAGGATTCTGTACCTTCCCTCGGGCAGGCGAGGCTCGCGGAGATGCCAGGCATGCGGATTGGGCTCGGGCAGAGGCAGTTTGCCCGGAAAGTATTTCTGGTAGCCGTCCTCGTATTCCTCGCGGTCCGGCTGATCGTCCACCGAGAGAATATCGGCATAGTCGCCTTCGCCTATGGTCGCGCCCGGCTCAATGCCCAAAAGGGCGAAATATCTGGCGAGAAGCGTCTTCATGAACGACATGCCGCCGGAGCCATCCGTGAGACTGTGGGAAAATTCCGCCGCTATGCGGTGGCCTGTGCTCCGGACGCGGAACATGCGCGTGCCCTGACGGTTGGTATCGCAGTGCTGGCAGGGGCTCGACTCGTCTTCGCATGCCTGGGGGCTTGTCTGGCACTGATCGAAATAATACCAGAAAAAACCGCGTTTCAGGACGACATTGAAATAAGGGAAGCGGTTGGAAGTATCGGCCAGGGCGCGATTGAGGATGATCTCGTCGACGGGTTCGGCAAGCGTGACTTCTATCCTGAAAAGACCAGAGGATATCGCGTCGGTGACGGCGGGCATTATGATGCCGGCGTTGTCGAGGCTATACCATGCCCCCGACTCATCGACCTGCTTCGTGTGGATGAAGCGCTGGCTCTTGTCGATAACCATGCTCAATTATAAGAAGGGGACATAGGGAAAGGCAAGGACGAGAAGAACGGTGACGACGAGGGCGGGGAGAAAGTCCCCCGTCTTGAGTTTCTTTATGTCGAGAAGGCCGAGGCCTATCATAAGGACGAGGGCTCCACCGATGCCGGTGATTTCGGCGAGCATTATCTCCGTGACGAAGGGCTTTACCCACACCGAAACGATGGTGAGAAGTCCCTGATAGACGAGGATGGACAGGGCTGAAAAGGCGACGCCGGGTCCCATCGCGCCGGCGAAGATGATCGACATGAAACCATCCAGCACGCTCTTTGTTAGAATGATTGAATAGTCGCCCTCGGTGCCGGCCTTGAATGATCCGATTATGGCCATCGCGCCCGCGCAATAAAGAATGGACGCGTTGAGAAAGCCCAGGGCGAAGGTGGAGCCTTCGGATTTTTTGTCGAAACGCTTCTTGAGCCGCTCGCCAAAACTCATTATGGCGCCTTCGATATTGAGCCATGTGCCGATGAGGCCGCCCAGGATAAGGGCGATGGCGAATGCGAGAAGATGATTGGTCTTGAGCACCATCTGGATGCCGATGGTGAGGGACGTGACGCCGGAGGCGGCGAAGATGATCTGCTGATAACGTTCCTTGATGCCTTTGCGCAGAATGAGTCCGATAATCGAGCCTATTACGACGGCAAGGGCATTGATGACGGCAGCTAACATTGTAACCTTCCACAGTGGTCGGAGGATAAGCGTCTATGATTGACCCTGGTCGCGGAAGTATAGCATAATCGAAATGCCTAAGGGGAGCCTATGCAAAGCAAATTCAAAGTATATCAGCGCGGCGCGAAAGATTTCCGCGCGATGGCCGCCACGGCGGCGATTGTGCTGCTCGCGGCGCTTCTGTCTTTATCCTGCGCCACGAAGCTTCCCCCCATCCCCGCCGACATCAGCTCGGCCGAGATCATCCAGAAGGCGCAGGAACGCTCCGATATCTACGACTGGAAGGGCGCCCAGTATTACTATAAAGCCCTGCTCGAAAAGTTCCCCGACGACCAGGCTCTCGTCGTTTCCGCCATGTACGAACTGGCGTTTATCGAGTACAAGCAGGGTCATCATGAGGCTGCCAGGGTAGGACTCACGGCTGTCTTGGACAAATACGCGACCCCTGAGGGTCTTTCACTGCCTCAGACCTGGAAAATCCTCGCCGAAAAGGTGATGGCCAAGCTGCCTGCCGAAAAGACTACGGTAACTACGCCTACAACGGCTACTACAGTGGCTGCGGCGCCGACGCCGGCGAAATAGCGGCTCATTCGAAGGCCGACAGCTCGTCGGCGATTTCGATCCATTCCTCGTTCAGCGCCGAAGCTTCGGTTTCGAAATCGGCGATGGAAGCGAGGATTTTTTTTACCTTGGCGCCGTCCGAATAATTGGCGGGCTGGGCCATGGCGTTCTCGAGCTTCTTTTTTTCCTCCGAAACGGTCTCAAGCCTTGCCAGGAGCTCCTCTTCCCTCTTCATCAGCTTGCGGTAGCGCGCTTTCCTGCTCTTCTCTTCTTCCCAGGAGGGCGCCTCTTGGGCCGAGACGGCTGGGGCCGGAGCCGCGGCGACGACGGCGGCCGCCGCGTTTTTGGAGGGGCCGTAAGGGTCCTGGGCGGTGCCGGCGGCGGCCGCTGCCAGGGCCGCTTTCTTCTCGATGTAGTAGGCGTAATCGCCGTAGTAAAGGCGCGGCGTGGTGCCCGCCTCGAGTTCGAGCACCATGTCGGCAAGATCGGCTATGAAACCGCGATCGTGCGAGACGAAGAGCACGGTGCCCTCGAAAGACCTCAGCGCCTCGAGAAGGACATCCTTGGACGTGAGGTCCAGGTGATTGGTCGGCTCATCGAGAATGAGGAGATTGGCCGGGTGGAGCAGCATCTTCAGAAGCGCGAGGCGCGAGCGCTCGCCGCCCGAAAGCACCGACACCGACTTTTCCACATCGTCGCCGCGAAACAGAAAGGCTCCCAACATATTCCTCAGTTTGGGATTGAGCTCGTTGGGGCAGACCGTCTCGGCTTCTTCCTCGACCGTGCGGTTCGAGGACATTTTCTCGGCTGAATCCTGGGCGAAATAGCCTATCTCTATGCCTGAGCCTAGAGTGATGCTCCCTTCGAAATCCTTGTCGGTGCCGGCCAGAAGCCTCATGAGCGTCGATTTGCCCGCTCCGTTCGGACCCACGAAAGCCATCTTCCTTCCCCGCTCTATCTCCAGGGAAAAATTGTCTATGACGCGCAGCGCTCCGTAGGACTTGCCGATGTTCTCAAGCCGCACGGCGATCTTGCCCGAATGAGGCGCCTGCGGGAACTTGAAATGGATATGTTTCATGCCCTCGGGAATCTCGATGGGGACGATCTTCTCCAGCACCTTGATGCGGCTCTGCACCTGAGTGGCCTTGGTCGCCTTGTACCGGAACCGGCGGATGAAATCTTCCAGCTTCTGTATTTCTTCCTGCTGGCGTTCCCATTGCTCGAAAATGGCGTCGAGCTCCTTGGCGCGTCGGTCTTCGTAGCCAGAGAAAGTACCCGGATACCGGCTTAGCTTGCCGTTGAAAAGCTCATAGACCTCGTTGACGGTCACATCGAGGAAATAGCGGTCGTGCGAGACGAGGAGGACGCCGCCCCTGTAGCCGCGCAGGAAACCTTCAAGCCAGGTGCGGGCTTCGAGATCCAGGTAGTTCGTCGGCTCGTCGAGAAGCATTATGTCGGGGTCCTCGAGAAGCACCTTGGAGAGGGCGAGGCGCATCTGCCAGCCGCCCGAAAGCTCCGTCGTCATCTTCCCGAAATCCTTGTCGGCGAAGCCTAGGCCGCGGAGAACTTCGGCGATGCGCTCGGCCCGTCGGAAATAACCGCTGGATTCGACCGCCCGTCCTATATCGTCGAACTCTTCAAGGAGTCGACTCGTCAGTCTTTCGTCGAGATCCTTAGCCTGAAGCTGCCGCCCCAGCTCCTCCTGCCGTTTCATCATCTCGGCTATGTGGGAGAAAGCCAATTCTGCTTCTTCGAGCACGCTGCCGCGGCCGAGCGTGACGTTGGTCTGGGGCAGGTAACTGATCCTCGCGCCTTTGGTTATGGCTATGTCGCCCGTATCGGGTTTGAACTGGCCAACGGCGATCTTCATGAGCGTGGATTTGCCCGCCCCGTTCGGCCCGGCCAGGGCGGCCCTGGAGCCTTCCATTAGGGTGAGCGTCGCCGATTTTATGAGATCGCGCGCCCCGAAAGCCACGCTGACATTGCTTAGTTGTACGAAAGCCATTGTATCCTGCCGTGATTCACTGTTTGCCCGAGAAGCCGAACGTCGCCATTCCGAGCCTGTTTTCCGTTTCGCCCAGGGGAAGCCCAGGGGCGGCGCCGATGGCCTTCGCCAGGACGAGTCCCGTGGGTTCCAGCCGGTAGACATAGTCCGATCTTTTTCCCGTCGCGTCGGAATAGAGGGAGAACCCGCCCTGCCATTGCGCGGAGAGGTCATTGGAAAGCCTCAAGCCGAAGACGGCGGTTCCCTTCTGTTCCGCGGCGCTGTCGTCGGCCGCGGGCGTGAAGTTCGCGGGAAGGAACAACGTATCCTTCCATGAGTAGAGGCCGCTTGGCCACAGTTCGAGGGTGCCTGCCGACGGGGAGGAAAATTCCAGCATGCCCGCCCTGTCACCTTTTCCGCCGCCGATGGAGGCGACAGCGGAAAAGAAATTCCCCAGGGCCTCGGAGCGTCTGGACTCCTCGGCGCGGATGGACTCCCTGATATCCTTGTCCACGACGATAAAGCGGATAAAGCTGTCGCCCGCCCGCCATCCCGCCGTGTCTTCCGGTTCTCCCTCGACGGCAGACCCCCAGGCGGCGAGGAGACTGGTCGGGCTATCAAGCTTAATCCTCAGGTCGGTAGGCTCGAAGACGAGCCAGTCCTTGTACTGGGAAATATTGTTATATTGAAACACCTTGGAATTCGCGGGCAGCTCGACGCGGATCTGTTTGTTGATGGCATCGCCGAAGAGTCCGAAGCGGAGCGAAAAATGATCCAGATCCACCATGCCTTCTTCCATCATCGAAGCGTACCAGGCGGGACGCCATGTCCGTGAAAAAATGGTATTGATGGCTTCGGCGTCGGTCTGCGGCTTTTGCGGCACGGGGGCGTCTCCCGTACTCTCGTCGAACATCCGCATCGTGTAACTGAAGACAAAGCCCTTGGTCCCATCCATGGTGAGGACTTCATACCAGTCGCCCGGCAATTTTGTTGAACCGGTATAGAGGGCTTCGCCGTCAACGCGCTTGAGCGCCTTGACCATTTCATTTTCCCTGAGCCTGTAGACACGCTTGACGGTGTTGGCATTGGAGGGCGATTCCCTCACCGGAAGCCCGTCCCTGGCGGCTATCATATAGACGGAGGCGAGATCGGCCATCTGTGCCGTGCGTTTTTTAGCCGCGCTTCTCGATCCGAACATATCGATTTGCCATAAGGGCACTTCAAGTCTTTCCGCCTTGTCTTCCTCGATGCCTATTACGTAAACTTTGGTGATATTCGATTTGAGGTAGACGGGGACTATGGTTCCAGCCTTGGCGCTCGTGCCTTTGACCGTCCACAGGACGACGCCCCAACCGATGCGGGGCGAGCAGGAAGCGAAAAAGCCGAGAAGAATCGCGGCCAGGATCAATGCCAGCGTCCGGCGTCGCGCCGTACGCGTAAATGGAAATTTTATGCCTGTGTTCATGCGGAGGAAAGTGTACACCGCAAGGCTCTTTTTGGTAAAGGCGCAGTTGGCGCGGTCACAAACTGAAGTATATGTGGTATCATGTCCGAATCGACCAACCAAGGAGTTAGGCACGTGAAGGAAGCGAAAGCCGTCCCCGCCGCGAATCCGGTAGCCGCCATGGAAATTGGATCCACGGGGATACGTTTGCTTATTGCCTCGATAGAGGCCACCGGCGGCATCAAAGTTCTCGACAGGGCGGGCAAGCCCAGCAGGATAGGCCGCGACGTGTTCACGCAGGGCAATATCGGCAGGGAGGCCATCCGCGAAAGCATAGCGGTCCTGGCGTCATATCGCGAGCTTCTTCACGGCTACGGCATTTCCCCCGACGAGACCAAGGTGATCGCGACGAGCGCCCTCAGGGAGGCATCGAACAGGGATACCTTCATAGACAGAGTGGCCCTCCAGACAGGTTTCAAGATAAGGATCGTCGAGGATATCGAGGAAAACCATCTTATGTACCTGGCCGTCCAGCAGGCCCTCCAGGACGAGAGGAAAATTCTGTCCCGTTCGAACTCGATGATCCTGGAAGTAGGCGGGGGCACGACGGAGATCATGCTCCTCAAGCACGGTAAGATGATGTCCAGCCACAGCCTCCATATCGGGACCCTGAGGCTGGATGAGCAGATGCGCGAGGCGGGCGCCTCGAAAAACTACCTCCAGGAGTTTCTGGAAGGCAATATCCGTACCGCCTGCGACCTGATGGCCGAGTATATGCCGCTTGATTCGATCAATTCCTTCATCGTGATCGGCTCTGACGCGCGGTTCGCGGCGTACTGCGTCTCGGGGCAAAATCTCGGCGCCTATTCCATATTGGGCAGGGAAGATTTTATCGCCTTCGCCGAAACCATATCGAAACTTTCCATCGAAGAATGCATAGCCACGTATCATCTGCCTTGGGCGGAGGCGGAAGGTCTCTCCTCGGGGCTCGCCATCGAGTCGCTTTTCCTTGCCAGGACGGGGGCCAGCCAGGTGATTGTCCCCAACGTGTCCATCAGGGAGGGGCTACTCCTCGCCGAAGTGCGAGGCCTGGACCCGGCCGTGGAAGAAGAGCTGAAGCAGCAGGTCCTGGCCTCGGCGCGCGCGCTCGGCAAACGCTTCCGCTACGACGAAGCCCATGCCCGAAGCGTGAGCGTACTCTGCCTCGCCATTTTCGATTCGCTCTCGAAAGAACACGGGTTGGGCTACCACGAAAGACTTCTCCTGGAAACCGCGGCCATACTGCACGATATCGGAACCTACATAAGAGCCTCGGGTCATAACAAGCACGGGGAATATATCGTATCCAACTCGGAAATCTTCGGTCTCAACCGGAGCGACATCAATATCATATCCAACGTGGTGCGCTATCACCGGCGTTCGCCTCCCGCCCCCACCCATGTGAACTACATTTCCCTTCCCAGGGAGGACAGGATCGTCGTGATGAAGCTTTCGGCCATACTGCGCGTGGCCGACGCGCTGGACAGGAATCACTCAGGAAGAATGATCGACGCTTCTTTCGAGAAGGGCAGCGAAAAATTCCTGATCCGTTCGACTCGAAACCTCGACTTCTCGCTCGAAAGACTATCGCTAGCCGACAAGGGCGATCTGTTCGAGGATGTTTTCGGTCTGGTACCGACCGTTCTATGAGGCAGCCATGAGCGATTATCCCGTACTAAACCGCGAACTTTCGTGGATCGAGTTCAACGCCCGAGTCCTCCAGGTGGCGCTGAAGGATTCGGTGCCCCTCCTCGAGCGCCTCAAGTTTCTCGGTATCGTGACGTCCAACTTTGACGAGTTCTTCATGGTCCGGGTGGCAGGCCTCAAGGCGGCGATCGGCCGGGGAGATCACAGCCTGGATGCCTCGGGCGCCAGCCCCGAGCAGCTGCTCGCCATGGTTTCCGCCCGCGTGAAGGAGCTGGTCGGGATTCAGTACAAGTGCCTAGCCGAGCATGTCCTGCCGGGGCTCGCGGCGGCGGGGATGGAAATCCTTCCTCCCAGACGCTGGAGCCTGGGCGAAAAGCGTTATCTCGAAGGCTATTTCAGCGAAAAGGTATTCCCCCTTATCACCCCTTTGCGCATCGAGGAGGACGTATTCCCCTCGACGGGCAATCTCCAGCTCCAATGCGCCTTCGAGCTCGAGACGGAAAGCGGCGAAAAGGTCTACGCCATAGCCCAGGTACCCAAGAACTCGGGCCGCTTCATTCCTCTTCCCAAACAGGATGATGATGATCCGGATATATTCCGCTTTACCCTCATCGAAGATCTCATCACGAGCTACGCGTCCAGGCTTTTCCCCGGGCACAAGGTCAACAGTTCCCTGGTATTCAAGGTGACGAGGGACGCCGATTCGGGCGTGGACGAGGATAGGCAGGAGGATTTCCTGACCGCCATGGAGGAAGTTCTGGCTGGGCGTCAGAACTCCACCCCGGTGAGGCTCAGCGTCTCCGGCAAGGCGGCCGCCCTCGTCGCGATCCTCCAGAAAGGTCTTGGGCTTGGCGAAATCGACACCTATCGGTTGAACGGTCCCATAGATCTTTCAGGTTTCTACGACCTGGCTTCCATCGAGGAAAAAAGTCATCGAAAGACCAACTCCAAGCTGAGAGACAAAGCCTGGGCTCCCGTAGTCCTCCCCGGTCCTGAGGGGGCGAGCGTATGGGATGAGATCGACAGCGGAGACAGGCTCATCCATGTGCCCTATGAATCGTTCGGGGCGATCCAGCGTTTCCTGGACGAGGCAGCCGACGATCCCAGCGTTCTCGCCATAAAAATGACGCTGTACAGGACCTCGGGCGATTCTCCCGTCGTTAAGGCCCTAATAAGGGCGGCGCGAAACGGGAAGCAAGTGGCCGTCGTCGTGGAACTCAAGGCGCGTTTCGACGAAGAGAGGAATATAACCTGGGCCTCCACGCTCGAGCAGGCCGGCGCCATCGTCACCTATGGAGTGGCGAGGCTGAAGGTGCATGCCAAGGTAGCCCTCGCGATTCGCAGAACCAAGGACGGAGCGATCCACAAGTATCTCCATCTCTCGACCGGCAACTATAACGAAAAGACAGCCCGGGGCTACTCCGACCTTTCGATTTTCACCGCCAACGATGATCTCTGCAGGGAAGCCTCGGCGCTTTTCAACATGCTCACCGGCTATTCCACTATTCAGCCCCTCACCCATCTGGCCGTGGCGCCTTTTGATCTGAAAAAGCGGATACTTTCCCTGATCGACAGGGAGATCCAGCGCTCCTCGCCCGAGTCTCCCGGCCTTATCGAGGCTAAACTGAACGCCCTGGCCGATACCGACGTGATCGAGGCTTTCTATAAAGCCTCCCGCGCTGGCGTGATCGTCAGGCTGAACGTTCGGGGAGCCTGCACCCTCCTGCCCGGCATTCCGAGTCTCTCCGATACCATCGAGGTCAGAAGCATCCTCGGACGATATCTCGAGCACTCTCGCATCTTCCATTTCCGCAACGGCGGCCTCGATGAAGTCTATCTATCCAGCGCCGACTGTCTGCCGAGGAATCTGGAACGGAGGATCGAATTGATGTTCCCGGTGATCGACGAAGGTCTCCAGCGTGTTTGCGTGGAAATCATGGCTACCTATTTCAAGGATACGGACCATGCTTTCAGGATGCTTCCCGACGGTTCCTGGGAAGGGGTAAAGCCCATGGAAGGCGAAATACCCGTTTCTGCGCAGGAACAGCTCTACAAGAGGGTGAAGCGCATGGCAGAGATTGCCGAAGCGCCGCCCGAACAGCTCCAGGTGCGCCGGAGATTCAAATCAGACTGAGCGCTTTTTCGATCGCTTGGCCGAGGGCTTCTTCCCATATTGTAAGGCCGCTTTGCGCATCCCTGTTGGTGTCCGGGTTGGCCCCCGTCCCGCCGATCATATATACGTAGCCTGAACGGCTGCTCCGATCGACGAACATGCCGCCCAAGAAACCGTAGGCGTTGCCGCGGTGTCCCCATAGGCCGGGCCGTCCCCCCGGGCCGGTCGGACGCATCATGCCTATGCCGGTCGCATAGGTACGACTGAATTCTTCCTCGCAGTTGGCGCCGTCTTCGCGTCTCTGCCAGCCGGGAGTCATCATCGCGTTCACGCTCATCTCGGAAAGCAGACGAACAGCGCCCGATCGCGGATCCGCCGCCTGAGCCCCGCCCTCGATGCCAAAGCCCGCGTCCACCTTGCCGCCGTCGATGAGACACTGCACGATTTTCGCGAGATCTCGGGCGCGGACGCGCATGCCGCCCTGAGGCGAAAACAGCGAACCATTCTCCCCCAGCCTATACTCTTCAAGCGAAGGCGGCGCTGCCGGGATTCGGACCGGAAGCTTAGGGCGGACTCCGCGGTAGTCATCAATCTGCGGATACCAGGGGCCACTCGCGTTCCAGGAATCATCCGACTCTTTATCGGCCGGGCATTTTCTATAGATGGGCGAAAGGTTGGCAAACCCCTCACCCGAGAGCAGATTGACGTTGAATCCGCCATCGATGCCGAGCGGTCCGAAAACGGCTTCCTGCATGTAGAGATCGAAACGTTTGCCCGCGACCCTCTCCACGATGCTCCCGAGGAGGGCATATCCCAGGTTGCAGTAGCAGTAAAACGAAGCAGGCGATTTGTCGACGCGGGAATCCTTCCGGGCAAAGTGTCTGCCCGAATCGAAATATCTGCCATCGGGGACGAAAAGTTCCTCCAGCCTGTGTCCAAGCGGGGGATAATAGAACCCGGCGTCGCGGAGGCTAGATGTATGGCCGAGAAGCATTCTTGTCGTGATCTTTTTATCGGGAAAGGATGGATTGCGCAGCGTGAATCCCAGATAATCCGAAATGTCGCGATCGAGATCGAGAGCCCCTTGCTCGACGAGGCGCATGGCGCCAATCGTCGCCGTGGGCTTGGAAATCGAGGCGACGCGCCACCGCGTGCGCTCATCGACGGGCAGATCCGGCGCTCCCCCCTGCCCCTCTATCCGCACTTTCCCCTCGCCCACGGCAAAGCGTCTCGCGCCGAAATACCCCTCCCAGGCTATGCGGCCGCCCCGAAGCAGGACGACGGCGAGGCCAGAAAGAGGCTTCCCCGGCAACTCCATCACCCGAGCGCAGGCCTTGCCGAGTTCCCGCGATGCTTCGGCCGCTTTTCCCGTCCCTCTTTCCATTATCTTCCTCCCGTCTCCATCTTCCGGATTCCGCCGCGTTGACAAGAAGATTTCGAGTCCCCACAATGCCTTCAATGAATCGAACAACAATCGAAAATGGAACGCGTCCAAAAGATCGGCGACTGAAGGACGCGGCCATGGGGCTGGGTTTGGGAGGCTTGGGGCTGGCGGCCAGTTTCCTAGCCGGTCTCAAGCTTCTGGGCAAACTCTACTATGTGGAATGGCTCGCCGTCGCCGTCATGGGCTTCTATCTTCTCGTCGCCTGGCTCCTCTATCTCCGGGACGACTCGTTCTTGAAACGCCGCGGGCAGGATACGCCGCCGCCCGACCTTTCATCCAAACGAAGCCGCCGCGTTCTGCTGGCCGCTTCCGCCTTCCTCGCCCTGGCCTCCCTCGTCCTTTATTTCGGCTTCGGAATAGGCGCGAAATTCTGATCTCTCACCGGTAGCGCCTCGTCCAGTCCTCCGTCTCTTCCCCGTTCCCGTACACGAAATGCCCGGGCAGGGCTTCACGCCAGCTGGGCTGTTCATCGCTGTAGTCGTGGCACGACTGGTCGTAAGGCGTCGATTTCTTGCCCTTCTCGCGCCGAGGATCCGGCAGGGGAACGGCGGAGAGCAGCGCCTTCGTGTAAGGGTGGAGCGGCTTGGAGAATATTTCTTCCGTCTCGCCGAGTTCCACGATCTTGCCCAGATGGATCACGGCTATCCTGTCCGTTATGAATCGCACAACCGAGAGATCGTGCGCGATGAACATGAGGGACAGCCCCTTGGTCTTCTGGATCTGGGAGAGGAGGTTGAGCACCTGAGCCCTGATCGAGACGTCCAGCGCCGAGATGGGCTCGTCGGCGATGATGAACTCCGGCGCCATTATGAGGGCGCGGGCTATGCCTATTCTTTGACGTTGGCCGCCCGAGAACTCATGGGGAAAACGGCTGGCGAACTCGGGCAGAAGGCCCACTTCGAGAAGCGCTTTCTGGACGAGTTCCACTCTCTCCTTCTCGCTCGAAAATCCATGGATATTGTACAGGCCTTCCGATACGATATAGTCTATCTTCGCTCTCTCGTTGAGCGACGCCATCGGATCCTGGAAAATCATCTGTATTTTCTGGACCACTTCACGATCCAGTTCAGGCGTTATGCGACCGTTGATATTCCTTCCCTTGAAGAGAATTTCCCCGCCGCTCGCTTCATTAATCCTCACGATCGCCCGGCCGATGGTCGTCTTCCCTGATCCCGATTCCCCGACGAGACCGAAGGTTTCGCCCTTGTATATGAAAAAATTGACCTTGTCGACAGCGCGGAAGCTTCCGCCCTTCACCTTGAAATCGACCGACAGGTCTTTCACTTCCAGTATTTTCTCGCGCTCCATCGCTTCATTCCTCGTTTGCATGTTTAAGCCTTGGAACCCGAAAGCCATGCGTTCTGAACCTGCCAGGATTCCTGCAAGTGCTTGATGATCTCAGGTGGTTCCACCTTGGGCGCGCGGGGATCGAGCAGCCAGGTGGAAGCCCAGTGGCTGGGGCTCACCTCGAAACGCGGAGGCTCCTGCACGAAATCGATCTTGAGCGCATAGGGATTGCGCGCCGCGAAAGCGTCCCCTTTAATTTCCTTGAAAAGGCTCGGAGGGGTGCCCTTTATCGAAAAGAGAGGTTTCCCCTTGATTCCCAGCTGGGGCAGCGATGACAGCAAAGCCCATGTGTAAGGATGGCGCGGATCGTAGAAGACTTCTTCCGCCTGCCCGCATTCCACGATTTTCCCGGCATACATCACCGCCACTCTGTCGGCGACGTTGGCTACCACACCCAGGTCGTGGGTGATGTAAATGGTCGTAAAGCCGAACTCGGCCTGAAGGGAACGGATTAAATCCAGTATCTGGGCCTGGATAGTCACGTCGAGGGCCGTCGTAGGCTCGTCGCAGATGAGGATGCGCGGCTCGCATGCCATGGCGATGGCTATGACGACGCGCTGCCGCATGCCGCCCGAAAATTCGTGCGGAAACTGCTTATGACGCTTGTCGGCGTCGGGAATACCCACTCGATTCAGCATCTCTATGGCGGCGGTTTCGGCCTTCTTGGCGTTGTAGCCGCGATGAAGCGCATAGACTTCCCCGATCTGCGAGCCCACTGTCCTGAGAGGATTGAGCGAAGTCATCGGGTCCTGAAAAACCATGGATATTTTTTTGCCCCTTATCGCGAGCCAGGGTTTTTCGCCGCAGAACTTCGCGAGATCTTCGCCGTCGAAAAGGATGGATCCCGAATCCACCCATCCGTTTTTGTCCAGCATGCCGATGAAGGATTTCGTGAGCACGGATTTCCCCGAACCGGATTCGCCGACGATGGCTATCGTCTCGCCTTTCCTGACATCGAGACTGGTCCCGCGTATCGCGGTGAGAACCTGCCCCCTCAAGTTAAATTTAATGACGATATCTTTAACGTCGAGGATTTTTTCCGCCAGTATATTTTCCATCACCTGCCCCTACACATGGTTGCGCGGATCGGACGCGTCGGCGAAAGCGTTGCCGAGAACATAGAAGGATATCGTAATGATGGACAGCACGATCGTGGGGAATATCAGCTGGTACCTGAGCTCAGGCGACATCATTATGAGCCTGCCTTCATTGACCAGATTCCCGAGGGAGGGGATGCTCACCGGCAGTCCGAGACCGATGTACGTGAGGAAGACCTCCCAGCCTATGGTTCCGGGGATGGAGAGGGCCGTCTGCAGCATGATCACCGACACGAGATAGGGCAAAAGATTCCGGCCTATCACTCTGCCCGCCGGCGTTCCGAGGCAGCGCGACGCGAGGTTGTATTCCCTGTCCCTTATGATGACGATCTGGTTGCGCACGAAGCGGGCAAGCCCCAGCCAGCCCGTGATGCACATCGCGATGATCATGGTCTTGAATCCGGGCCGGAGAATATAGGCCATCAACAGCAGAATGATCGTCGTGGGTATATTGTTGAGGACGTTGTACACTTCCGTCATCACTCTGTCGAGCTTGCGTACATAGCCCCAGAGTGCTCCATACGTGATGCCTACCAGCATCTCGAAGAATCCGACGATGAGACCGATGAGAAGGCTTGTCCGCGTGCCGCTCCAGATGCGAGCCCAGAGATCCTGGCCTATGGAGTTGGTCCCGAACCAGAAGGTTGAATCCGGAAGGCGGTTGCGCATCTGCACGCTCGTGGCAGGGTCGATATGAATCTTTGTGGGCGAATTCTGCCCCGGGATCAAAGGTTGGATGAACGTGAATATCAGCAATATAGAAAGCACGACGAGGAGGATAACGGCGATCTTGTTCTTGAGAAAAACCTTTACGGTGGACCGCCAATACGAGTAATCGGAATATCCGATGCGTTCCGAGGCGTTTTCGTCGAAGTCGGCGAATTCGAAAAGCGAGTCGCTCATCGCGAGCCCTCCCCTTTTACGAGTTTTATCCTCGGATCGAATATCGCCATGAGAATATCGCCGAGAAAAAGACCGATGATTCCCACCGAGGAGAAAATGAGGACGAGAGCCTGGACCATCGGGTTGTCCTGACGTTGAATGACGTCGACAAGAAGTCCGCCCATGCCGGGAATGGAATAAAGCGATTCGATATAGATAGAGCCGGAAATGGTCGAAAGTATGGCGGCGGGAAGATATTGCGCCATGGGAACGAAAGCGTTTCGCATAACGTGACGCACCATGATGAGCTTTTCGGGCAGCCCCTTCGCTCTGGCGAGCTTTATATAATCCTTGTTGAGTTCGTCGACCATATAGCGCCGTATCCACATCGCGTAGCCGGCTATGCCACCCAACGACAGGGAAATGGCAGGCAGTATCCAGCTTTTTACGCGGTATTTATCGAAAAGAATAGGAAGATTGAAGAGACTGGTGCCATATAACTGTATAAAGAGAAGATAGACGGCCGAAGGCACCGCGTTGATGAGGACTATATAGGCGGTGCCCGCTTTGTCCAAGCCCCGCCCCTTTTTCCGCGCCATGAATACGCCCAGGGACAGGCCCGCGATCAGCGCCAGGAGGGTGGCGAAAATCCCGAAATACATGGAATAGGGAATTCGCGGGGCTATCACTTCGGTAACCGGCACATCACGGCGATAGATTATGGAAGTGCCCAAATCGCCCCGAGAGAGTTTAACGTAAAAATTGCCCAGCTGGACATACCAGGGATCGAGCAGGCCCATGCGGTCGAGGGCGGCGACCTTCTGCTCCTCTGAAAGCTTGTCGTAGCCATCGCCGAAATACCCTTCTAGAGGGAGAAGGCGCATAAGCATGAAAACGACAGTCACCACTATGAAAAGAGTGACGAGAGACTGCGAAAAGCGTTTTAGGACATATCTGAACATTGATTCCCCGCGATCATCGATCGGAAGGGGGCGGGGATCACCCCGCCCTTCTTTCGATCATGAAGTAAAAACCATGCTGCTTAGTATTTGGATTTCTTGAGGGCTTCCTCGCGTTCCCCGTCCCAGGTCGCCTTCATCTTGTTGTAGGCTTCCGTGGAAAGCGGCTTCTGCATGACGGTCTGTCCCTTGAATTTCAGGTAGGACATGCCGAAGGGCGCGAAGGGATAGGAGAAAGGTTCGAGCTTGGATGCGGTGAATCCACCGCCGCCGATCGCGTAGGGGATGACGAAAGCTTCGCCGATGAAATAGGCTTCGGCCTTGGCGAAGAGCTCATAGCGTTTCGCGATATTGACGGTTTCCGCCTTGGCCGCGTCTACCATGTTTTCATAGACGGTCTTGCCGTTCGCCTGCGCGTATCCAACAGCCTTCTCAGGCCAGTTGTAGTTCGATCCGGTGATGAAGGGATCGGTATAGGTTTCCGGATCGGCGTAGTCCGGGCCCCAGTTGCATTCCTGCATGGCGTAGTTGCCTTTCCGGCGGGTGGCGCCGAGGAATCCGGTGGCGGGGAAGGATACGGGAATCACATCGATGTAGTCCGTGCCAAGGAGATTCTCCAGCTGCTGCTCGACAACCTGAACCCTGTTGGTCCAGTCGGTAGCGCCGGCATTATAGGGCATCATGATCTTGACGGGGAATTTCGCCTTGCCGGCAAGTTCGGCTACGGCTTTCGCCTTGAATTCGACGGCGAGCGACTTGCTGAAGGAATCCGTCTTGGAATATTTCGACAGATCGCCCATATCGACAAAGTCCTTGCCGGAAGCGTTGACGAAGTTACGCGGCGTGATCGTGTTCTGGAGTCTCCGCTCGGGCGCGTACGGCTCGGCGGTAATCATTGCGGCGCGCCTGTCCAGGGCATGGAAAAGCGACTTGCGGAAACTCTTGTTGTTGACTGCCTCCTTCCAGTTGTCGGGCTCATACTGGGCTTCGAAATTCGGGTTGAAGTTGAAGGTGTAGAAATAGGTATAGGAAGATGTTTCCGCCGGGCGCACGATGGCTTTCTTGGCCGGATCCTTCATCCAGGTATCGATGAGGGAACTCGGAACGGCCACTGACGAGATTTCGCCGCGCAGGAAGAGCTCGGGTCCGAGAGTGCTCGCTTCCTTGTTGTATTTATAGGAGAGTCTTCTGATAAAGACATGATCCTTGTCCCAATACTTGTCGTTGCGGACAAGGGTGCGCCCGACCTGGGGCTCGAAGGTATCGAGTATGTAGGCGCCGTTGTAGAGAACGTTCTTGTTGTCGGTGCCGAATCTCGTCCCTGTCTTCTCCAGGAACTGGCCATTGACGGGCAGGAAGCAGACATAGGTGAGCATGCTGAGGAAGTAGGGAACGGGCTTCTCCAGCGTGTACTGTACCGTATATTTATCGAGGGCCTTGACGCCTACCTGGCTGAAATCGGTCAAGGTACCGTCAAAATATGCTTTGGCGTTCTTGATGACATCGTAGGCTATCTTGGCCGTGAGGGACGCGTTTTTCTTGTTGAAGATATATTTGGCGGCGTCGACCCAGTCCTGAGCGACGACCTCGGCATAATCCTTGCCTTTGTTGTCCACCCATTTAACGCCTTTGCGGAGCGTGAAGGTCCAGGTTTTGCCATCGGGTGAGTTTTTCCAATCGGTGGCGAGTGAGGGAACGAGGACGCCGTACTTGTCATATTCAACGAGCCCATCGATGATGTTCGCGATGACGGAATGCTCGTTTTCCGCGGCTACGACAAGATAATTAAGCGTCGTAAGTTCTCCCGCATATACCGCGTAATAATCCTCGGACTTAGGCGCCGCGCCAGCTACCATTGCGGCAAGAAGCAGTACCGCGGCAAGACAGAAAGAAAATGATCGTTTCATCCGCCTATCTCCATGTGCCTCATGATGTCTAAAAACACCAGCAACGCTGGCGTTTTTATTATTTCACCGATCAGGGCAGGAGTCAAACGCAGATTTCTAGAAGTAGAAACAAATGGTCAGGCGCCGCATTTCCTCGTTATCACGGGCAGGGAGTCGTTCTTTCTACCTTTCTGTATCAGGGCGCCAACGCCGAGCGTCAGGACGAAAAGCGCGCCCGCGGAGATGACAGCCGGCGTTTCGGTTGTCGTGGGAAAGAAAAGGCGGCCGAGGCCATACCCCGCGAACAAAGCGATAAGCGGCAGGCCGAGTATCCAGAAGGCTCCCCTGGCCTGTTCCTTTCCGGCGACCTCGATTTCCACCTCATCGCCTTCGAGTACATCGAGGTCGTGGGCGTTGTAGCTCTGGAGATCGCTTCGTCCCGCCTTGCAGGTATTGTTGATGCAGGAGGCGCAGCCGTCGTGCATCGCTATGGCGACATGGACTATCTTACCGTTTATCTTCTTTACCGTTGCTATCTCTTTCATCGATCGTCTCCTTGCAGGGGATCCTGAAGCTTTCCATGCGTTCGGCCTTGCCCGAATCGCCTATACGGAAAAAGCAGCCTTGAACTTCCAGCCCAAGGGTCCCGTCGCCTTCCCAGACGCGGACCGCAGTCATGAATTCCTTTACGCGGGCATCCGGATTCATGCCCCCGACAGATAATATACTGCCGGTTCGGCCGCAATCGGTAATCGCCGCCGTTCCATTTTTCATCAAGCGCGCGTCCGCCGTAAGCGCCTTGCAGTGGCTCCCCACGACCGCCGAAACCCTGCCGTCGACATAGCTGGAAAGCGTGAGCTTTTCAGCCGTCGTCGAGGCGTGGAAATCCACGACGATGGCCTTTGTGTCGGCGGCTATCCTATCGATAATGTGATCAATCGCGGGAAAGGGATTTTCCAAATGCACGCGAGGGAAGCCCGCCTGTCCCAGCAGCGTGACGACGGCGATCTTGCCGGCCGGAGTCTGGAAGATCTTCCATCCTCTGCCTGGATTCTCATAGGGATAGTTGGCCGGGCGAAGCACCCAGCCGGCTTTCGGATAGAATTCGGTCATGTCGATCTTGTAGTAGGCGCAATCGCCGACGGTGAGGCAGTCTATGCCCAGCTTGCGGAGATAGACGGCATGCTGCACGCCGAGCCCGGCGCCGCCGGTCGCTGAATCGGCGTCGGCGATGATGAAATCGGGCTTATATCTGGCCTTTATCTCGGGCAGAGTGGACTTGAGGGCGAAGACGCCGCTTTTGCCCACGATCTCGCCGATGAAAACTACGTTGATGCTCACGTTCCGTACTTTACAGGCAAGCGAAGGTTTTATGCAATCAGGAGATCCGCGGGCTGAAGATGCCCGGCGGCGAACGGCTCCCCTTACTGGTTCTTGTACTGCTGGACTTCGTCGAATACATACTCCAAGACCACGCCGGCGGTCTTGAACATCTCCTCGCTCTCGGCTCCGTCGTGGTATCGTCGCTCGCATATGACCCGCACGATGCCGCAATTGATGATCATCATGGCGCAGGTTCGGCAGGGAGTCATGCGGCAGTAAAGCGTGGCGCCCTGTATGGCGACCCCCCTGCGCGCGGCTTGGCAGATGGCGTTCTGTTCGGCGTGCACGGTGCGGACGCAATGCTGGGTAACCGTCCCGTCCTCATGGATGAGCTTCTTGAGCTGATGGCCTACTTCGTCGCAATGCGGCAGTCCGCTGGGGGCTCCCACATAGCCGGTGGCCAGTATCTGGTTGTCCTTGGCGATGACGCAGCCCGACCTTCCCCGGTCGCAGGTCGCTCGCTTGGCTATGGCATTGCAAACTTCCATAAAGTATTCATCCCAGGTGGGTCTCTTGTATTCCATTTCCGCCATTTCAGCTCCTTGCTTTTCCTTAAGGCATCATTGCCCGCGCGCTTTCCGCCGTCAAGAGCCGGGAAGAAATGGCCGGGACGGATCTTTCATCGGCGCGGTATTTCTGATATGGTAACGCTGGTTTACGCGGAGGAAAGAATGAAACGGATAAATAAGCTAATACTTGCGCTTGTCTTTTTATCGGCGGCCTCAGGCATGGTCTCCTGCCAGACCAGCGAAAGACCCGATGGGCTCTATGCCGTCCTCGAGACGACGAAAGGAGACATCGTGCTCTCCCTCGAATTTGAGAAGACCCCTCTCACGGTCGGCAACTTCGTGGGACTCGCCGAAGGCAAGCTCGACGCCAGCAAGGGCAAACCATATTACGACGGCATCACCTTCCATAGGGTGGAACCGGGATTCGTCATTCAGGGCGGAGATCCCCTCGGTAATGGTTCCGGCGGTCCCGGCTATAAATTCCCCGACGAATTTTCCCCCGAACTTAAGCATGAAGGTCCCGGCGTGGTTTCAATGGCCAATGCCGGTCCCAACACGAATGGAAGCCAGTTTTTCATTACCCTCGGCGACGCGGCCTGGCTGGACGGAAAACACTCCGTATTCGGCAAGGTTGTGGAAGGCATGGATGTCGTGAACTCCATCGCCGTGGGCGACGCGATCAAAAAGGTGCGCATCGAGCGCGTGGGCGCTAAAGCCAAGGCATTCGACGTTTCCCAAAAAGCCTGGGACGAAAGACTCAGCGCCTCCTACGCCGCGCTTCGATCCGCCGCCCAGGCCAAACAGGCATCGGATATGGCGGCAATCTCCGCCAAATGGCCCGACGCGATCAAGGACGAATTCGGCATTTTCCAGAAGGTAATCCGCAAAGGTTTTGGCGATGTGCCAACCAAGGGAGATACCGTCTCGGTGATCTACAAAGGCATGCTGCTCGACGGCACCGTTTTCGACCAGTCAGCCCTCGCGGGCGGTCCCTTCAAGTTCCGCGTCGGAACGGGCGAGATAATCGAAGGCTGGGACAAGGTCGTGTCCACCATGCGCAAGGGCGAAAAGCGGCTCGTCGTCATTCCGCCCGAGCTGGCCTACGGCGCCTCCGGCATAAGCGGCGTGATTCCCGCCGATGCCTTTCTCGTCTTCGAAATGGAATTGACCTCCATCTCCCGATGAATTCTGCGGCGCGGTCCAAAACCGCGCCTTTTTTAAACTACCTTCATTTTCCATATTTTCCGCTCATGAAATCCGGCGTTGGAGATAATGGAGATTTTAGACCTTTTAACAATTCGCTCCACATTTTTTAACCTATTGGAGATTTTGGAGAAAAACGCCGACAGTCCTTCAAATAAAAAGACGACATGCCGTCGATAAGGCCTCTAAACCGGGTCTTACGACAATAGCAAGCATTTCCTTCTCCTGTATTATTTAAAGTATAGGATGGATAAGGAGAAGGAATGAAGCGGTTTTTGCGATCGGCGGTTTTCGCGATGCTCGCCCTGGTGACGCTCACCGGAGCCTATGCCCAGAAAACGTCCAACTCAAAAAGTGTCTCCATCCAGATCGTCGCCGTGGTTCCCGCCGTACTCAAGCTTTCACTCGACTTTTCCAACGACGCCAGCGCCAACCTCACCGGCTATATCCCCGCCGACGGGATGGTACCCAGCAACGCAGCCTATGCCCCGAACGACAATCTCCGGTTCGAGATAAGGACGGGAGCCGTGGTGCATCTCGGAAACGCCAGCCTTTTCTCCAATGTGACTTCTTCCTATACCGTCAAGGTCCATTCCGCCAATGGCGGCGCGCTCAGGGACCTGAGTGGAACCGAAAGAGCCGCGATTCCCTACGAACTATACTTCGGCGACACAGCGTCGACGGCCGAGGGCGGTAGCTTCTCCTTCGCCGCATCGGGAAAATCCTCCAAATACAGCGAACCCTTCAGCGTCGCCCTCGCTATCCGCGATGTTCCTCAATCGGCCGCGAGCGGCAGCTATTCCGACCGGCTCATGTTCTCCGTTTCCGCCAACTGATTGCCAGGCCTCCTCCCGACGTTATATCATGCGAAGGGAGGCACCCCATGAAAAGCGAAATAAGGACTATCTGGAATGGCGGCATGGCGTTCGAGGCCGACGTGAACGGCCACAAGATTGTCATGGACGCGGCCACCGCGGACGGCGGGCAGGATGAAGGCGCCAGGCCCAAGCCGCTTTTATTGGCGGCCCTCAGCGGCTGTTCCGGCATGGATGTCGTTTCCATCCTCAAGAAAATGAGGGAACCTTGCACATGGTTCGCCATGAAAGCGGAAGGCGACGGCAGAGACGAGCATCCCAAGAAATATGTCCATATCAAATTGATCTACCAGTTCAAGGAAAGCGATCATCTCAATCCCAACAACGTGAGGAAGGCCTGCGAGCTTTCCCAGCAAAAATACTGCGGCGTCAGCGCGATGCTCAGAGACAGCGCGCCGCTCGATTGGGAAATCGAATATATCTGACCGTCCGCGGGTATTGAAAAACTGAACCTTTTTCACTATACTGTAGCCAGGTAGCTGATTTTCTAACAAATGGGAACAAACCGCATTTTTTTCTACAATCTCCCGCATCGTTATCAACAATGCTGCCAGGTACCGTTTTGAACCGCGAACGGCGCTTTTTGGCGCCCGCATTCTATTGCAATGAGGTGAAGGCTCAAGATGTCCAATGACATTCACAAGATGCGAAACATCGGGATTTCCGCCCATATCGATTCGGGCAAGACAACGCTGTCAGAGCGTATACTCTTCTACTGCCAGAAGATTTATGCCATACACGAAGTAAGGGGCAAGGATGGCGCGGGCGCGACCATGGACTCCATGGACCTGGAACGCGAGCGCGGCATAACCATCCAGTCCGCGGCCACCAACGTTCAGTGGAAGGGCTACGACATCAACCTGATCGATACGCCGGGACACGTTGACTTCACGATCGAAGTCGAGCGTTCCCTGCGCGTTCTCGATGGGGCCATACTCGTGCTCTGCGCGGTGGCGGGCGTACAGTCCCAGTCCATCACGGTGGACCGCCAGCTTAAGCGCTACCACGTTCCCCGGCTCGCCTTCATTAATAAGTGCGACCGCACCGGCGCCAATCCCTTCAAGGTAAAGGCGCAGCTCCAGGAAAAGCTCGGGCTCAATCCGGCCTTCGTCACGATCCCCATCGGGCTCGAGGACAAGCTGGAAGGCGTCATCGACCTCGTCCTCATGCGCGCCGTGTATTTCGACGGCCCCAGTGGCGAAGACATCCGCTATGCCGATATCCCCGCCCATCTCGTGGCCGACGCCGAGCGTTACCGCGAGGAACTCGCGGAAGCCGCGGCTATGTTCTCCGACGAACTGGCCGAAGCCTTCCTCGAAGGCGAATACACGAACGAAATGCTCATGGCAGCCATCCGCAAGGGCGTCATCGCCGAGAAATTCGTCCCCGTCTTCGTGGGCTCGGCCTACAAGAACAAGGGCGTGCAGATTCTCCTCGACGCCGTCGTCAGCTATCTCCCCGACCCCACCGAGGTCCGCAACGTCGCGCTCGACCTCGACAACGGCGAGAAGGAAGTCGAGCTCATCTCCGACCCGAACCAGAAACCCGTGGCCCTCGGCTTCAAGCTCGAGGATGGCCAGTACGGTCAGCTCACCTATGTGCGCATCTATCAGGGCGAACTCAAGAAGGGCGATGAACTCTACAACACCAGGTCGCGCAAGCGCTTCAAGGTGGGAAGGCTCGTCCGCATGCACGCCAACTCCATGGAAGACATCACCGAAGGCTATTGCGGTGACATCGTCGCCCTCTTCGGCGTCGAGTGCGCGTCCGGCGACACTTTCTGCCACCCGGATCTCAATTACGCCATGTCGTCGATGTTTATTCCCGAACCGGTCATCTCCCTGGCCATCGAACCCAAGGACAAGAAATCCTCGGACCAGATGGGCAAGGCGCTCAACCGCTTCACCAAGGAAGACCCCACCTTCCAGACCTTCGTCGATCCCGAGTCCAACCAGACCATCATCAAGGGAATGGGCGAACTTCATCTCGAAGTCTATGTGGAGCGCATGCGCCGCGAGTACAAGTGCGAGGTAGAAATTGGCAGACCGCAGGTAGCCTACCGCGAAGCCATCACGCAGCGGGCCGATTTCAACTATACCCATAAGAAGCAGACGGGCGGCTCGGGCCAGTACGGCCGCGTCGCGGGCTATATCGAGCCCATCACCGAGCAGAACTATGAATTCGTCAACCAGGTGAAGGGCGGCGCGATTCCCATCGAATTCATCCCTTCCTGCGACAAGGGCTTCAAGGCCGCGACCCAGAAGGGCAGCCTCATCGGCTTCCCCATCGTCAACGTGCGCTGTCTCGTCAACGACGGTCAGAGCCACGCGGTCGACTCCTCCGATATCGCCTTCCAGTTGGCGGCCATCGGCGCCTTCAGGGAAGCCTATGAAAAGGCCAAGCCCGCCATTCTCGAGCCTATCATGAAGGTGAGCGTCGAGGGACCAAACGAATTCCAGGGCAATATCTTCGCTTCGCTGAACCAGAGGCGCGGCATCATCACCGCCAGCACCGAGGATGGCCTGTTCTGCCGCGTAGAGGCGGAAGTGCCTCTCGCCGAGATGTTCGGCTATTCCACGGTCATCAGGTCGCTCACTCAGGGCAAGGCCGAGTTCACCATGGAATTCGAGAAGTACGGAAAGGTCCCCACCTCGATCTCCGAAAAGCTGAGAGAGGATTATCTCGAGAAGAGAAAGAAAGAACACCAGAAGTAATTTTTTGGGCAAAATCTTTTTACCGCCCGCCGGAAATGCGGGTATACTAAAGAATGAAGATTCCCCCAGGCGTTCCGGCGCCGGGGAAGATTTCAGGGGATTGCCCCGCAATCGCCGAAAGGAGATCACATGCTGAAGGAAGAATTCATTTCGAAAAGCAGCGTGCGCGTTCTGGAGAAGTCGATAGAAGGCGGCCTCGGCGCTGGCAATATCGGAATAATCTCCAGCAGAAAGGGCATAGGCAAGACTTCCGTTCTCGTCCAGATGGCGCTCGACAAGCTCATCCAGGGAGAAAAAGTCATCCATGTTTCTTTCAACGCGCACACGAGTTACGTTATTTCCTGGTACGAGAATATTTTCGATGAGATCGCGAAACGGAAAAACCTGGAAGACATCGGCAATCTAAAGGATCAGCTGGTGCGCAACCGCGTCATCATGAACTTCACCCAGGAAGGAGTATCGGTCGACCAGATCACCCGCTCCCTCAGGGCGATGATCGTGGATGGCGGCTTCGACGCGAAGACGGTTATCGTCGACGGATTCGACTTCTCGCGCGGCTCTGTGGAGCGCTTCGAAAAAGTAAAGAAATTCATCGCCGAGATGGGGCTGGAAGTATGGTACTCCTGCACGCTGTCGGGCGCCGATCCTCTCTTCGACAAGAACAATGTGCCGATTCTCCTCAGGGAACTCCTTCCCCTGATTTCGGTGCTCATCGTTCTGGAACCCATGCACGATTACATTCACTTCAAGGTCATCAAGGACCACGAGATGCTGAATCCCAAGGACCTGAGCCTGAAGCTGGACACGAAGTCGCTGCTTATAGCCGAAAACTGAGCATTGTGGGCCGGCGCTGGCTGCGCTTGACCGCCGACTGCGCTTTGGCGCCGCCCGATGAAAAGGCCGGCGCATAGATGGGAGCCGTTCACGAGAAAATCGTGGACGGCTCCTATTTTTTTGCCTGAATGAATTCGAAGGAGTCTATGGTGACGGCAAGGGAGCCGCGGCCGGAGGGCGGAACGTCGCCGTGGGCGAGGTAGAGGTTAATATGTACCTGGCTCGAGGGCTTGGGGACGGCTTTGGGGTCGGAGAAGCTCCAGGAGGATATGATGGAGGGGGAGCCGTCTTCCGGCCGCGGTCCGTAGCCCTCCCAGGAAACGAAATCTATTCTTCCTTCGAGCCAGGTAAACATATAGGTCGCGGGTCCGCCGATTTTCGAGATATCGAACGCGATCATATGGCCGGGATCGGCGTAGGGCTGGATCACGTACTGCCCCAATACGGGTTTTCCGCTCTGCCCCCAGGCGGAAAATTCAATGTCGATTTCCCTATGGCTGTAGGCGCTCGCCCTTGAATAGGTGAAAAGTCCGAGCACGATATTCGGATCCAAGCCGGCGGGAGGGGTCCTGACCTTGAAAACATAGGTGCCATAGCCCATGAATTTCTGCGACGTCACCTCGCCCGCGTGCCAGATGCCTTGCTCGGGCGATATTTTCAAGGTCAACGATCCATCGCCATTCAGGAAAACGGAAAGATCGCGGCCTCCGAAGTAGTTGCCCATCGGTCCCTCGGGCTGAGTGGTCTGGCGGACCGTCCATTTATAGTTGGCGAAGGTCAGCGTCTGCGGCTGGGGATTTTCCTGGGCATGAGGCGTCACGGGAACCAGCATCATGAAAAAAGCGGCTGAAAGGAGGCCGCGGGCTTTTGATCCTGGATTCATCGTGGTCTCCTATTCGTTCAGGCTTCGAGATAATAGATTGTGGCGGGGGATCCGGTCGCCATATTCAGGGGGAAGCGGTCATTTTCCAGGACTTTGTCCAGCATCGCCTTTTTTTCGCGTCCCCGAACGAAAACCATGGTATGCCGCGACCGCTTGAGTAGAGCGGCGCTCAGCGTCATCCGCGATACGGGGTGGAAAGGGGCATCCGTGACGATCGCGAGGGATTCGGCCATCGCGTCGGCCATGGAGAAAAGGCCGGCGGTATGGCCATCGGCGCCCATCCCGAGAATGGAGAGATCGAAGACTGGCTGTTCGCCGATGGTCTTCTCGATTTCCTCGGCATAGGCCGCGCATGCTTTATTCCGGTCGCCCTCGGGCCAAAGATGAACGAGGGGATAATGACTCCAGGACGCGACGGCACTAGCGGAAGCCGCCCCCTCCCCGAAAACCGAGGCTATCATCGCCCCGTTGCGCAAAGGACTATCGGCCGGCACTTCCCTTTCGTCGCCGACCCAGAGATGGATACGGATTTTTCCGCTCAGAGCGGCGAGGGAGGGGGCGGCGGCAAGAGCCCTGTACGCGGGCTCCGGAGTATTCCCTCCGGCCAGACTCGCGTGGAATACAGCCTGCCGGCGGCCTATGGCCGCCTCTACGGCGCCTGTAAAATCCAGGACAATCCCGCCTATCCAGGCGCCCTCGTCCTCGAAACGGCAAAGCGCGAAGCTCAAGCGGGGAACTCCGGAACCGCCGAACCGGCGGGATACGGAAGCAAGCCACCCTGCTCCGAGGCGGCATGGGCATCTACCGATGCCCATGCCGCCTCCAGCGCGTCAACGATGCGCCAGGCATGCTCGGATTCGTCGGCCCGGATGAAGAGCGTGGAATCCCCGGCGAGGGCGTCGGCGATCAGCCTCTCGTAGGCCTCGGGCAGATAGTCGGCCACTTCCCTGTACGAAAAGCGGAGCTCGCTCGCCTTGATGGCGGGAATGCCCGGCACCTTGGCGTTGAAACGCAGCCATACGCCCTCGTCGGGCTGTATCCTGATGGTGAGCGTGTTGTGCATGAGCGTATCGCCGCATTGGGCGGCGAAAAGCGCGACGGGCGGCCGCCTGAAATGGATGACGATCTGGCTGAATTTCGACGCGAAAGCCTTGCCGGTCGACAGCCTGATCGGAACGCCGGAAAAGCGCCAGTTGTCCAACTCGACACGCAGGGAGACGAAAGTCTCCGTGGTCGAATCTGGCCTCACCCTAGACTCGTCCCTGTAGGCGCGAACCTGTTTGCCTTCGGAATCCCTTCCCCCTACGTACTGCCCCCGCCTCGACCGCGAAAGGATATCCCGCGGCAGAAAGCGCGAAACCGACTGCAGGACCTTCACCTTCTCGTCGCGGATGCTCTCCGGGTCGAGGCTTGCTGGCGGTTCCATCGTCGTCAGGCACATGAGCTGGATCAGGTGATTCTGGAGCATGTCGCGCGCGGCTCCCGCGGAATCGTAGTATCCGCCCCTCTCCCCGATGCCCTCCGTCTCGAACACGGAAATATCGATCGACTCGATATGGTTCCTGTTCCAGACCGGCTCGAAAACCGAGTTCGCGAACCTGAGATAGAGAAGGTTCTGCACCGTTTCCTTGCCGAGGTAATGGTCTATCCGATAGATGTCTTTCTCGGCGAAGCCGTCGTGGAGCGCCGCGGTCAGGGCCAGGGCGCTTTTCCCGTCCCGCCCGTAGGGTTTTTCCACGACGAGCCGGCGCCAGCCTTCCCTGCCCTTCAAGCCTTCTTTGCCCATCTCGCCGCCGGCCGCGCCCGATCCCGCCGACCCCAGGCCGGCCTTGCTCAGCCTTCCGGCGATAGTGCCGAAATGCTCGGGACCGACGGCGAGGTAGAACAGCGCGTTGGCGGGGCAGCTTCTGCCCTTTGCCCTGGCCTCAAAACCGGCGTCGCGGCCGGCGATGATGTCGGCGAGAAGTTTATAGCCCTCAGGATCGTCCAGATCGGACGGGAGATAGAAAATCCGGTCGGAAAAGGACTTCCACTTCCTGTCGGAAAACTTTCCGAGCCTCGCGTATTTCACGCAGCTTTGCTTCAGGTCCTCGCGATATGACACATCGTCCAGCGGCTTGCGCGCGAAACCGATGATGAGGAGATCGGGGGGCAGGATGTCGCCCGCGAAAAGGTCGAAGAGAGCGGGGAATATCTTCCTGTGGGCGAGATCTCCCGTGGCGCCGAAAACGACGAAGAGTGCCGCTTCGGGCGCGAAGGCGCCATTGTCCAGGTTGCAGAGCGGGTAGCTTTCCGGTTTATTGTTCATGCCTCAGCGCTCCCGATCGGGTTCAGCCCTTGGCCGGGAACCAATGAAACCACTGTTCCTCCGCTCCGTTCACGATATGGTGGGACGCGTCCGGAAGCATTCCGAACACATCGCCGAAATCGTCCTTGTCGGTTATGAAGCCCATCGCCCAGTTGCCCGAGGAGAACCTGTCCCTCATCTCGGCCAGTCTTTCGTAGAGCTCTTTAGCTTCTTCCTGAGTTCCCAGCCTGTTGCCGTAGGGCGGATTGGCCAAAAGATGCCCCTTGGGGGCGAAGGGCGCCGCGTCCTCGGCCTTCCGCTGCTCGAAGGTGATCCAATCCAGCACGCCGGCGTCGTCGGCATTCCCTCGCGCTGCGTTCAGCGCGTCCGGATCGGTGTCCGAAGCCCTGATCTCCACCTCGACATCGTTCCGGATCTTCGCTTCGAATTCCGATCTCACCTCATCGACGACCTTGGGCGAAACGCCGGGCATCAGCTCGAAGGAGAAGCGGCGCATGAGGCCGGGCGCGAAATCGAGGGCGTAGAGGGCCGCCTCGATGGCTATGGTGCCCGATCCGCAGAAGGGATCGAGGAGGGCGTATTTCCTGTTCCATCCGGAGAAGAAAAGGAGGGAAGCGGCGACAGTCTCCTTGAGAGGAGCCAGGACGACTCGCTTTCGGTATCCTCTCTTGTGCAGGGGGTCGCCCGAGGTGTCGATGCCGACCGAGCATTCGTCGTTGTCCACATAGACACGCGCGCCGACGATATTGCCCGTCTCGGGCATCTGGCTCATCTTGTAGATTTCCATGAGCCGGGAATAGGCGGCTTTCTGCGTCATGGACTGGAGGCTCGTCTGAGCCGCCAGCTTGGACGCGTGCGATCTCACCCTCTCGATGTGAAGTTTCGAATCCTTGAAGCAGCAGAGTTCCCAGGGAAGAGCCCGTATGCCTTCGAAAAAGGCGTCGAAATCCCCCGCGTTGAAGCGTCCGAGCTCGAGCAGCACCCTTTCGACCGTTCGAAGGCCGATATTGGCCGTGGCCAGATCTCTGGCCAGGGTGATCTCATCCAATTTAAAGTAGATTCTGCCCGGCCTTCGTTCGAGGACGGAAAGACCGAGTCGAGTTATTTCCTGCGCGGCGATTTTTTCGAGGCCGACGGCGCAAAGCGCGATGCCCCTCATTTGAGTTCCCATGGTTTCAGTATGCTGGAAAGAGGTCGATTTTACAAGGCCGAGGAGGCGGCTCCCGATTGACCTAACTCCCTATCATTCATATTCTTTTCGCAATGACAATTTCAGACGGCAAAAGCAGTTCGGCCATCCACGCCTTCAAGGCGAGCATACCCGTCCTCCTCGGCTATGTGACCATAGGCTTCGGCTTCGGCCTACTCGCGGTGAATTCCGGATATCCCTGGTGGTTCGCCCTGCTCATGAGCGTCTTCGTCTACGCCGGCGCGGCGCAGTACATCGGCATAGGACTTTTCGCGGCGGGCGCTTCCCTGGCGGAAATCGCCCTCGTCACCCTCATCGTCAACCTTCGCCACGCGGCCTACGGGCTTTCCCTCATCAAAACCTTCGGCAAGCATCCGCGCGCGCGCCCCTATCTCGTATTCGCCCTCACCGACGAAACCTACGCCCTCCTGAGTTCGGCAAGCGAAGAAGACAGGGCCGACGGCGGCTTCCTTCTCATGGTTTCGGGCTTCAACCAACTCTATTGGGTGCTGGGCACGGCCATCGGCGCCCTGGCAGGCGCCCTCATTCCCTACAAGATCGAAGGGCTCAATTTCGCCCTCACCGCGATGTTCATCGTCCTGGCCGTGGAGCAGGCGCTCAAGCTGAGGAAAGCACTGCCCTTCCTGGTGGCCGGCCTTTCCACCATCGCGGCGAAATTCCTCGTCGGGGACAGGGGAACCATCATCGTCGGGTTGCTCATGGCGACGATAATCCTGGTGGCGGGCGACCGCAAGGGAGTATCCGATGCTGAGCGTCGCTGAAGCCCTCATCGCCGCAGCGGCGATGATGCTGATCATCGTATTCTGCCGCGCCCTGCCCTTCCTCTTCTTCGCGGGCAGAAAACCTCCCGCCTTTCTCTCTTTCGTCGAAGTCTATATGCCCGCGATCGCCATGACCGTCCTGGCAGTGTCTTCCTATACTTCGATCGACTGGGCGGCCCCCGCTGTCGGAGCCGCGTCGGCCGTCGCGGGCACGGCCGTCGTCGCTCTCCATCTCTGGAAACGGAATGCCCTCCTCAGCATTCTGGGAGGCACGATCCTGTATATGCTCCTCAACTCTCTCTTGGTTCGAGTATAAGTTCGTCTATGGGTTTGCCGGCGGGCACCATCGGCAGCACTTTCTCGTCGATATCCAGAACGCATTCGATGAGCGCGGGACCTCTGCGGGAAAGGGCGGCTTCCAGGCAGGCGCGGAACTCTTCGGGTTCGCGGGCCCTGTAGCCGGGCAGACCGTAGGCATCGGCCAGCTTCACGAAGTCGGGCGGCCTGTCGAGTGTCGTCTGGCAGTAGCGCTTTTCGTAGAACATTGTCTGCCATTGCCTCACCATGCCCAGCGTCCCGTTGTTGAACACGACGATGAGTATCGGCAGGTTGTAGTTGACGATGGTCGCCAGTTCGGCGCAGTTCATGCGGAAGGAACCGTCCCCGGCGATATGGACGACCTGCGCCTCAGGGTGGGCTATCTGGACGCCCATGGCCGCCCCCGTTCCGAAGCCCATGGCGCCGAGGCCTCCCGAGGTTATGAAGGTTCGCGGTTTCGAGAAGGGATAGAACTGGGCGGTCCACATCTGGTGCTGGCCCACTTCGGTGGTGACGAAGGCCTCGTCGCCCACCTTTGAATGGATGGTCTCGAGGATGAAGCGCGGGTGGAGGGCCTTTTTCGTCTCGTGGGAGGAAGGCCGCTCCTCTTTCCATGCCGCTATGTCTCCGTTCCAGGCCGAAATATTTTTCGGCGCGATGCGTGAATTGAGTCCGGTCAGGATTTCCTTGACGTCGCCCACTAGGGAGGTGTAGCTCCTGACGTTCTTGTTGATCTCAGCCGGGTCGATGTCGATGTGAAGTATCTTCGCCTTCTTCGCGAAGACCGACAGGTTGCTGACCACGCGGTCGGAGAAACGGGCGCCCACCGCGATAAGGAGGTCGGCCGCGCCGGCGGCCATATTGGAGGCTTTCGTCCCGTGCATGCCGATCATACCCGTGAAGAGCGGGTGGTCGGCGGGCATGGCGCCGTGGCCCATGAGGCTGAGGGCGCAGGGGGCGTGGAGGCGCTCGGCGAATTCGCGAAGCTGGCTGGCCGCTTCGGCTATGATGACGCCGCCGCCCGCGTAGATGAAGGGTTTTTCGGCCGCCGCTATGAGGGCGGCGGCGTCGTCGAGTTCCATGGCCGTGACGGACTTGATCGCCTTGGCCGTGAAGCGATGGGTCGACGCGGCGCCCGCCCGCAGCGCGGCGCTTTCATCGGCTGAGATCCACTCGGTCCGTGCCGCGGTCACGTCCTTGGTGACGTCCACCAGGACAGGCCCCGGCCTTCCCGTCGTCGCGATCTCAAAGGCCAGCCTCATCGTATCCGCCAGTTCGCGCACGTCTTTCACGATGAAGTTGTGTTTGGTGATAGGCATGGTGACGCCGGCGATGTCCACTTCCTGAAAACTGTCCTTGCCCAAGAGCGAGAGGGGTACGTTGCCTGTGATCGCGATGAGGGGTACGGAGTCCATGTAAGCCGCGGCTATGCCGGTCACGAGGTTGGTGGCGCCCGGCCCGCTCGTGGCGATCACCACGCCGGGTCTGCCGGTCGAACGCGCGTAGCCGTCCGCCGCGTGGGAAGCCCCCTGCTCGTGAGCGGTCAGGATGTGCCTGATCCTGTCGGCGTTTCTGTACAGCTCGTCGTAGATATTGAGGACGGTGCCGCCGGGATAGCCGAAGACCACGTCCACGCCCCGCTCGACGAGGCATTCTATGATGATTCTTGAACCGGTCATCTGCATGATATGCTCCATCTTTCCCGCATTACGTCGCCATGCCGCGTATGGCCGCGCAGACCGCCGCTCCCATCTCTTTCGTTCCCACAATCCGTTCTCCGGGGAGGCCCGCGGCGATGTCGGCGCAGCGGTACCCTGCGTCCAGGACGGAGGAGACGGCCGACTCGATCATCTTGGCCTCGGCCTCGAGACCGAGTGAGTGGCGCAGAAGCAGGGCCGCCGAGAGTATCGTGGCCAGGGGATTGGCCTTGTCCATCCCGGCGATATCCGGCGCCGAGCCATGGATGGGTTCATAGAGTCCCGGGCCCGCGTAGCCGAGGCTCGCGCTGGCCAGCATCCCTATGGAGCCGGTGAGCATGCTCGCTTCGTCCGAGAGGATGTCCCCGAACATATTGCTCGTGGCGATGACATCGAACTGGCGAGGATTCCTGACGAGTTGCATGGCGCAGTTGTCGACATACATGAAGCTCAGTTCCACTTCGGGCCAATGAGGGGCCATTGCCATGACGGTCTCCCTCCAGAGGCGGCTCGATTCGAGTATGTTGGCCTTGTCCACTACGCAGAGTTTTTTGCGCCTGCCTCTGGCCGCGTCGAAGGCCACATGGACGAGGCGCTCTATCTCAGCGCGCGAGTAACGCTCGGTGTCCCATGCAGACTCGCCGTCGGCGCTCCTTCCTCGATCCCCGAAGTAGATGCCCCCGGTGAGTTCCCTCACGATGAGAATATCCAGCCCCTCGCCGGCTATGTCGGCCCTTAAGGGGCAGGCGGAGGCGAGCTGGGGAAACATGAGCGCCGGTCTCAGGTTGGCGTAGACGCCGAGGCCCGCCCTCAAGCCCAAGAGAGCCGCCTCGGGGCGCTTTTTACCGGGCAGCTTGTCCCACTTCGGGCCGCCAACGGCGCCGAGGAGAACCGCGTCGCTCCGCTTGCAGGCCAGAAGGGTTTCAGGAGGAAGAGGCTCCCCTGTCGCGTCAAAGGCGGCGCCGCCCATAAGAAGTTGCGCGAACTCAAATTTATGTCCACGGAGATCGCCCACCGCAACAAGAGCGCCCAACGCTTCTTTCACGACATCAGGGCCGATTCCGTCCCCTGGAATTACCGCTATTTTATGCAACATGACTGCTTTTCTCCTTTCCATCGGATGCCTCGCGGCTTTTATCCATATCTTTGATGAGTTTGAATTCGATCGAATCGACGAGGGCGATCCAGCTCGCCTCGATGATGTCCGTCGAGACGCCTACGGTAGTCCAGGAATCCACGGTGTCGGAGCTTTCGATGAAGACGCGCACGGTGGCCGCCGCGGCGCTCGCGCTGTCCAGGACGCGCACCTTGTAGTCGGTGAGGCGCATGGCCGAAAGGCTCGGATAGAAACGTTCCAGAGCCTTGCGAAGCGCCAGGTCGAGGGCATGGACAGGGCCGTCCCCCTCCGCCACGCTCACTTCCTCCACGCCCTCAACCTCAATCTTCACCGTGGCCTGGGCGCAGCGAGCCGCGTCGCCTGAAGGCTGCTCGCCTATGGTTCTGTATTTGCTCAGCCTGAAGAAAGGCTTGTACGTGCCCGTAACCTTCATGAGCAGGAGATCGAGGCTCGCGTCGGCGCCTTCGAACTGGTAGCCGAAGCGTTCCATTTCCTTGAGTTTCGAAAGCACCTGAGCGACAAGAGGGGAATCCTTGGTGGCTTCGGGATAGACGCGTTTCACCCGGTCGAGGATGACAGAGCGGCCTCCCACTTCGGAAACCAGGATCCTCCGCTCGTTGCCCACGAGCGGAGGATCGACGTGCTCGAAGGAGCGCGGGTTCTTCACGACGGCGTCTACATGCATCCCCGCCTTGTGGGCGAAGGCATGGCGCCCCACGAAGGGCGTGCTTTCGTCGAAGACGATATTGGCGATCTCGGCCACGCTGCGCGCCGTCAGGGAGAGAAGGGAAAGGGAGTCGGGCTGAAGGCAGTCGACGCCCATCTTGAGCCTGAGATCGGCGATGATCGTCGACAGGTTCGCGTTTCCGCAGCGCTCGCCGAAGCCCGCGAGGCAGCCCTGCACATGGCTGGCTCCCGCGCCCACCGCGGCCAGGGAATTCGCGACAGCGAGACCTGAATCGTTGTGCGCGTGGATGCCTACGGCCACCTCAGGGCCGAACTTGCGCGCTACCGCCGCCGTAAGCTCGCCTACCCACCCCGGCAGGCTGCCGCCATTGGTGTCGCAGAGCGCGACGCAGCTCGCTCCCCCCCCTATCGCCGCGGCGAGGGTGCGAATCGCGTAGTCGGGATTCGCCGCGTACCCGTCGAAAAAGTGCTCGGCGTCGTAGATCACGCGGCGGCCGGCCGCCGCTGCATAGGCGCAGGAATCGGCTATCATGGCGAGGTTCTCGTCCAGGCTCGCCTTCAGCACATGGCTCACATGGAAATCCCAGCTCTTGCCGAAGATGACCACGGTTTCCGTTCCCACGCCGAGAAGACTCTTCAGGCCTTCGTCCCGGGAGGCTTCTATGCCCACGCGGCGGGTCGGCCCGAAGGCCGCGAGTTTCGCCCTCCCGAGGGTGAGATGAGCCGCTTCCCTGAAAAATTCCATGTCCTTGGGGTTGGAACCCGGATTGCCCGCCTCCACGTAATCGACGCCCAGGGAGTCCAGGAGCCGCACAATGTTCAGCTTGTCCTGGACCGAAAAGCTGATGCCCTCTCCCTGAGCGCCGTCGCGGAGGGTCGAATCAAGTATCGTTACGCGGGCCATTGGCCACCTCCGTTTCGTGGACCATGGCATTGACCGCCGTCACATAGGCTTTGATGCTCGCCTCGATGATGTCGGTGGAGAGACCGCGGCCGTTGTAGCCCTTGCCCTTGTGGAGAATCCTCACCCTCGCCTCGCCCTGGGCGTCCTTGCCGCCCGTGACCGCGTCGAGGGAGAAGGACTCGAGGGAAAAGGCCTTGCCCACGATCTTGTCGATTGCCTTGAAGGAGGCGTCGATGGGGCCGTCGCCCACGGCCACTTGCTCGACGAAACCGTCGTTCGCGAGCGCGAGGCGGATGGTACTCGTCGCCGTGATGCTGGAACCCGAGTTGATGACGAAGCGGTTCAGCCTGTACGCTTCGGGAATCTGGATCGTCTTTCCCCTGACCAGGGCTTCGATGTCCCTGTCGTTCACCGTCTTCTTCCGGTCCGCCAGCGTCTTGAATTCCTCGAAGATGCCGGCGATGAGTCCCGGCTCCACGTCGAAGCCCAGTTCCTTGACCCTGTCCTCGAAGGCGTGCTTGCCCGAATGCTTGCCGAGGACCATGGAGTTCTTGGTTAGCCCTATCGACTCGGGCGTCATTATTTCGTAGGTAGCCCGATTGGCGAGCATTCCGTGCTGGTGTATCCCTGCCTCATGGGCGAAGGCGTTGTCGCCGACGATAGCCTTGTTGGGCTGGACCTGGACGCCGGTGACCGCCGAGACGAGTCTGCTCGTGTTGTAGATCTGCGTGGTGTCTATGCCGCAGGTCACGCCGAAGAGGTCGGGGCGGGTCCTGAGGCCCATCACTATTTCCTCGAGCGCCGCGTTGCCCGCCCTTTCCCCGAGTCCGTTGATAGTGCATTCTATCTGCCCGGCGCCCGCCGCCAGCGCCGCGAGGGAGTTGGCCACAGCGAGGCCGAGGTCATTGTGGCAGTGGACCGAGATTATCGCCTTGTTGATGTTGGGGACGTTGTCCCGCACGCCGCGGATCAGCGCCGCGAATTCCTCGGGGGCCGAATAGCCTACGGTGTCCGGGATGTTGACGGTGGTCGCTCCGGCGGCGATGACAGCCTCGATGACCCTGTACAGGAACTCCGGATCGGTGCGGGACGCGTCCTCGGCGGAGAATTCGACATCGGGGCAGAGCCGGAGCGCGCGGCGCACCATCGCCTCGGCCTGGGCCAGCACTTCCTCCGGCTTCATCTTGAGCTTGTACTCCATGTGCACAGGGGATGTCGCGATGAAGGTGTGTATCCTCGGCCTTTCGGCCTCCTTCAGCGCTTCCCAGGCGGTGTCGATATCCTTTTCTGTGGCCCTGGCGAGGCTCGCGATCACCGGGCCTTTGATGGTGCGGGCGATTTCCCTCACCGAGGCGAAATCGCCCGGGCTCGCGATCGCGAATCCCGCCTCGATGACATCGACGCCCAGGCGCGCCAGCTGGCGCGCGACATCGACTTTTTCCATGAGGTTCATGCTGCATCCGGGAGCCTGCTCGCCATCCCTCAGCGTTGTGTCAAAAATCTTGATCTGCCGCGACATACCGACTCCTTATCCCCGGCTCAGCGCTGGGATGGTTTTTGCCAATTCTTGGAGATTGGGATCACTATCTTTCTCGTAATTCATCGTAACCATATAATTATACCTCCGCCGAAAATCCTTTTCGGACCATCGGTTATTTGATGAGTGGATGCCGCCTTCGTACAGTTGGGGTACGAAGGCGGCTAAATAAGGGAGAGGATTAGGGAACCGCGTTCTAGAGCGGAGAGTCCGGTGCGGGCCAACTCCAGGATACCGAAGGGCTTCAGGAGCTCAATGAGGCCGTCGACTTTGCTCTGGGCGCCGGTTGTTTCGACGATCAGACTGTCGGCTGCCACATCGACGATGCGCGCGCGGAAGATGTTGGCGATCTGTATGATATCGGGGCGGGATTCGGGAGAGGCCGCCACCTTGATGAGGGCGATTTCGCGCAGGACGGCGAGATTTGGGTCGAGCCGCTTGACCGCGGCCACTTCGATGAGCTTTTCGAGCTGCTTCTGGATTTGTTCAAGGATGGCTTCGTCACCGCGTACCACGATGGTCATCCTCGACACGCCCGGATCGACGGTCTCGCCCACGGTGAGGCTGTCGATGTTGTATCCTCTACGGCTGAACAAGCCAGACACGCGGCTTAATACACCCGCGTGGTTCTGGACAAGGGCCGAAAGGATATAACGTTCCATGGTTTCCCCAGTGCTCGAATTCCCCTCGTCCCGTGTTCCGGTTCCTTGGGGTTGTCGGCCACCCTACACCAGCGAAATGGATTTGTCCAGCCTGGAAAATGCAAAAATATGTGAATATTCCACAAAAAAACGCATCTTTTATAGAAAAATTTCTGTAAACTGTTTCGTAAACCGGTTTTTATACAGATTGAGGACCGAAAAAAATCCGGGAGGGGGTTTTGAGCGCATCGGCCCTCCCTTCAAATCTTCGCTTACCGTGGGCGGTACTCCGCGGCAATAAAGACAACGTTCAACAAGGTCTACGCGCTTGACATTTTCTCGGCCTTCACGTTATTATCCCCGTGCTGTTCGGGGGTGTAGCTCAGTTGGTAGAGCGTTTGAATGGCATTCAAGAGGTCAGGGGTTCGATTCCCCTCACCTCCACGAACGGAAAGGCTGCCTTTACATAAGGCAGCCTTTTTTTATCTTTCGACCATCAATCGGATTAACTATACAAACTAAAAAAACGGATATGCCTATGTGCGTTTACGCACAGACCAGGCCGACGGGCAGGCGTATTGTTGAAACAAGGGAAAGATCTCGCGCCCTAAAGGCATCGATCTTCCCTTGGAAGAAATTCACTGCAGACAAGGAGACAAAAGATGCTGGAAATTATCGCGATCATATTAGTCGTGCTCTGGGCATTAGGATTGGTCACCTCCTACACGATGGGCGGCTTCATCCACATCCTGTTAGTCATCGCGATCGTGCTCGTCCTGCTCCGTTTCATCAGAGGGCAACGCCTATAATTCCCCTGCGGGATAAAAGTTAGCCTCGGTCAGTTCGAAGCGGCTCCCTTGAAATAAGCTTTCACGTTTTTCTCGCGAAACAGCAAATAGACGAAGTAAAGGACGGTGACAAACGTATTCAGGACGATTATCTCGCCGTGTGTGGCGTCTATGAGAGAAATGCCGGCAAGGAAATTGTAGAGAATATGCGCGATCACGCAGAGCCTCAGGTTGCCGGAGGCGAGCATGACGGCCATGAACATGAATCCTACGGAGAAGGCGTTCAATATCTGGAGCACTGTATCGGATCCCGACTGGCCGACGGCTACCATGCTGACGATGTGCCCGATCGCGAAGGTGAGGCTGATGAAGGCGACCACGATGTACCGGTTCCATTTCTTTTCCAGCGCCTTGAACATGAGGCCTCTGAAAATGATTTCCTCCATGAATCCTACGCCGATATACATCGTTAAGAGAGAGAGGGCATCCGTCGCGGACACCGAGCTGTCGATTCCATAGATAAGATTGAAAAACGGTAGGGCGAGCACGGGAATATAGTACAGCATGATGGAGGCTTTCTCGGTGGGTTGGGCGAGAAGTCCAATAGCTTCGGCTATGCCCGTTTTCTTCAGATAGATGAAGCAGATCGCCGCGAGAAGAAAATTGGGTATCGCGCCGATCCACGAGGAATTGGACGGCGAAGCGCTTTGAAGATTTCCGGTTATCGTGTTCAGGACAAGATAGATGGCCAGCCAGACAAGAGAATGCCTGACCGCGTTCTTTTCGTACAGTTTTTCCAAATGAGTTTCCTTTTTACTGGAGATTAGTTTTAAGCGAAGGCATCGTAGCATAAGAGAAGGTTATATAAAAGCGAAAAACTTCCGTCGTCACGAATATGGAATTGGTCTGAGCAGCGCAATTAACACATATTTAACATTCATCTACCAATAACTTCATCAACCTCCTCTAGTTTTGTCCACGTCAGGCTGGACAAGGGAAAAAGTCCGGAACCTGGCGCACTATTGATACCGGAGGAAATGATGAAGAAAAGACTGCTGGCTTCGCTGCTCGCTCTCCTGACTATGGCTGTTTTTGCCCAGGGTAAATTTACCTGGGTCGATTCCATCTCCGACGACAAGGACAAAATCCTGCCCGGCGTTAATCCGGCGAAAGTGACGGGCTCGATCATCACCGCCGGTTCATCGACGGTATTCCCGCTTTCGGAAGCCATCGCCGAGCGCTTCGCCAAGGAAGGCTTCGCCGGCCAGGTAACGATCGATTCCATAGGATCGGGCGCCGGCTTCGAGCGCTGGGCCAAGGCGGGCGAAACCGACATCGCCAACGCTTCCCGCGCCATAAAATCGAGCGAAAAAGAATCAGCCGCCAAGCTCGCGACCCCAAGGACCCCCATCGAGTTCCGCGTAGGAACCGATGCCTTGGCCGTCGTCGTGAGCTCGAAAAATAGCTTCGCGAAGGACATTACGGTGGATGAGCTGGGCAAGCTCTTCTCGACGGCCACCTACTGGTCCGACGTCCGTTCGACCTGGCCCAGGAAGGAAGTGAAGCGTTTCTCGCCCGGCACCGATTCGGGCACCTTCGACTACTTCGTCGAGCATGTGTTCAAGACCAAGAAGGAACCACTCCTCAGCGCCAAAAATCTCCAGCTCTCCGAGGACGACAACGTCCTCGTGCAGGGGGTGGCGGGCGATGAATACGCGGTGGGATACTTCGGATTCGCCTACTACGTCGAAAACAGAGGCAAGCTCAAGGCGCTCGCGGTCAATTCGATCGCGCCCTCGGGCGAGACGGTGGACGCGGGGACCTATCCCCTATCCCGCCCTCTCTTCCTCTACTCAGACGCGCGGATCATCCAGGAAAAACCCCAGGTCGCCGCCTTCCTCACCTACTATCTCACCTACGTGAACGACCTGATCGTGAAGGTAGGCTACTTCCCCGCCCCGGCCTCGGCCCTGAAAGCATCCAAGAACGCCCTTGCGGCGGCCATGAAAGGCCGGTACTGATGACGCAAGTCTTTCCGGCGCGCGGCCTCGCCCGGCCTCCCAGGCCGGGCGAGGCCGTCATCAAGGCCTTCCTCTTTTCCTGCGCTGCCTTTTCCATTCTCACGACAGCGGGCATTGTCCTCATCCTGGGCAAAGAAACCTTCTCCTTCTTCAAGGAAGTGTCCATCGTCGAGTTCCTCACGGGCAGCCTCTGGCAGCCCGCCATCGGAAAATTCGGCATTCTCCCCCTGGCCTCGGCCACTCTCGTGACGAGCCTCATCGCCATGGCCGTGGCCCTCCCTCTCGGCCTCATGGTGGCCGTCTATCTTTCGGAATACGCTCCCTGGGGCGTGAGACAGTTCCTGAAGCCAGCCCTCGAGGTGCTCGCCGGCATACCCACCGTGGTCTATGGCTATTTCGCCCTCTCCACGGTGACTCCCCTCCTGCGCGGCATGATCGGGCAGGATCGCCTGCAAGTCTACAATATGCTTTCGGCGGGGCTCGTGATGGGCATTCTCATCCTTCCCCTCATCGCCTCGATGTGCGAGGACGCTCTCTCCGCCGTGCCGCGCACGATGAGGGAGGCGGCCTACGCCACCGGCGCCACCAAGCTGGAAGTGACGACCCAGGTGGTCGTCCCCGCCGCCTTCTCTGGCCTCGCGGCGGCCTTTATTCTCGGCCTCTCGAGGGCCGTGGGTGAGACGATGATCGTCGCCCTCGCCGCCGGGGCCGGTCCCAACCTCACCTTGAATCCGCTGAAGTCGGCCGAAACCATGACGGGTCATATCGTCAGGATATCGGGCGGCGACCTCTCCTACGATACCATCGATTATTCGAGCCTCTTCGCCATAGCAGCCACCCTCTTCGTCATCACGATGATCCTCAATCTCATCTCCCGCCGCATCGTGGGCAAGCGCAGGGAGGTGTACGAATGAACGGAGTTCATGCGGAAAACCTGGGCGCGCGGAAGGCCAGGGCGACGCGCTGGGGCACGGCTTTCCTTGTCGCCACGGCGATTTCCGTCCTCTTTCTCGTCATCCTCGTGCTCTCGATCGTCTCGCAGAGCTTTGGCTATGTCCTCGTCACCTCGGAAGTCGATCCCGCGAGCCTGGCCAGGGAGGGCGTCGCCCTGGAAGGTCAGGAAGCCCCCGCCCTTGTGGAGACGCTCAAGGAAGGGCTCACCCGCCGCCATCTTGCCACGCTGGAAGAAGCCAAGCCCCTGGATTCCAGAAGCAGGGAGGAGCTGCTCGGCCTCGTGATGACGGAAATCGTCCAGGAAAGACCAGCACGCACCTGGACCCTCGCGCAGAGCGTCTTACAGCGCAAAGCCATAATGGACTTCAGGAACAGCGATTTTCCCGATGGAAGGCTGTATTTCCGCTCCTGGCTGCGGGCCAGCCTCCTCACGAATCCCCAGTCGAGTTCGGCGCTGGACTCGGGTCTCCGCGGCGCGGCTATCGGCTCCCTGGCCACGATCCTCCTCACCCTCCTCATCGCTTTTCCCCTTGGCGTGGCCGCGGCGATCTGGCTAGAGGAATACGCCGCCGACAACGCGGTGAACCGCTTCATACAGCTCAACATCTACAACCTGTCCGGGGTGCCCTCGATCATCTACGGCATGCTTGGCTTGGCCGTCTTCGTGCGCTGGCTCGAGCCGCTGACCTCGGGCGTCCTCTTCGGCGCCGCCGAAAAAGGCGCCGCGAGCGGGCGGACCATCCTTTCGGCCTCCCTCACCCTCGCCCTCCTCGTCCTGCCGGTAATCATCATCAACTCGCAGGAAGCCCTACGCGCCGTGCCCCAATCTCTGAGGAAGGCCGGGCTCGCCCTGGGCGCCACGAAATGGCAGACGATCTGGCACCATGTCCTGCCCGCCAGCGCCGACAGGATCCTCACGGGCACCGTCCTCGCCATCTCCCGCGCCCTCGGCGAAACGGCCCCTCTCGTCGTGGTAGGCGCCTCCACCTTCCTCACCATCGATCCGGTGAGTCCTTTCTCGCGCTTCACCACCCTTCCCATCCAGATCTACCAGTGGACCTCCCGACCCCAGGGAGAGTTCAAGAACCTCGCCGCCGCGGCGATCCTCGTCCTTCTCGTCCTTCTTCTGACGCTCAACGCGACGGCCATAATCCTGCGCAACCGCTTCAGCGCCCGACGGAGAACGAACACGTGAACAATGAAATTGCACTCGACGTGCGGAACATGACCATAGAATACGCCGACGGCCACATCGGTGTGCGCGACCTGACGATGGCCTTCGCGAGACGCTCGGTGACGGCCATCATCGGCCCCTCGGGCTGCGGGAAGAGCACGGCCCTGCGCGCCTTCAACCGCATGAACGAGCTCATTCCCGACACGAAGACCTCAGGCCAGGTGCTCTTCCACGGCGTCAATATCTACGACGCGGCCGTCGACGCTGTCCAGGTGCGCAGGAACATTGGCATGGTCTTCCAGAAGCCTAATCCTTTTCCGAAAAGTATCTGGGAGAATATCGCCTGGGGCGCCCGAATCAACGGATGGACGGGTGATATGGACGAATTGGTGGAATCCAGCC
>Ga0074195_1000666_pt1 | contig 61128 bp, 64 predicted proteins | sample EPASupsiteHSE623_FD_64525 | JGI IMG/M metagenome (GOLD analysis project Ga0074195, IMG submission 64525) | Bioremediated contaminated groundwater from EPA Superfund site, New Mexico - Sample HSE6-23 | ecosystem: Environmental > Aquatic > Deep subsurface > Groundwater > Contaminated ...
CGTTAGTCCGGAAATAGCAATAATTTCCGTAGGAGCTGAAAATTCATACGGGCACCCAACGCCTGAAACTTTGCAAAGATTGGAAAAATTTGGTATAAAGATTTTTAGAACAGACAAAGACGGGACAATAGAGATTTACTCTGACGGAGAAAATATTTATACGCGGAAATAATGCGGAAATGAAAATATTTTTTTGGACGCCTCGCCCACGGCCAACCCGAACAAAAAAATATTTTTATTTCCGCTTAAAATTAAAAATATAAAAAATATGAAAGATTTAGATTTTCCATTATTTAAAACAAAACAAGAGCCGTATAAAAAATTTGATATGACCGACGTAAAAGAGCGCCAGGAGTATTTTGAGTACAAAGCAGGCGGGGAAATTAAAAAACTGAGGGAATATTTGAAAGAAAATACTTTTATAGCTTATTTTTTGGGTAAAAAATCTTCCGGCAAAGGAACATATGCTAAAATGTTGGCCGAAGTTGTTGATAAAGAAAAAATTGCCCATTTTTCAATTGGCGACATGGTAAGGTCGTTTGACGAAATTGTGCAAAATCCTGAAAAGAAAAAAGAATTTACCGATTTTTTGCAAAAAAATTACAGAGGATATTTGCCTTTAGACAAGATATTAAAATCAATGGAAGAGCGTTCCACAAAAATTCTTTTGCCTTCGGAATTGGTTTTGGCATTAGCAAAAAGAGAAATTGCAAAATTAGGCAGAAAAGCCATATTTATTGACGGATTTCCAAGAGATTTAGACCAAATTTCTTATTCTTTGTTTTTTAGAGACCTTATTAATTACAGAGACGACCCCGACCTTTTTATTTTAATTGATGTGCCCACAAACGTGATAGATGAAAGAATAAAATACAGATTGATATGCCCTTTATGCCAAACATCAAGAAATTTGAAATTATTGTCTACAAAAAATGTTGAATACGATAAAGAAACAGGCAAATTTTATTTAATATGCGACAATTCTTCCTGCAAGGGAGCTCGCATGGTGACAAAAGAAGGAGACGAGCTTGGAACCTCGCCAATAAAAGAAAGATTGGATAAAGACGAACTTTTAATAAAAGAAGCATTTAAACTTCAGGGCATTCCTAAAATTCTTTTAAGAAATTCTGTGCCGGCAGATAAAACAAAAGATTTTGTTGATGACTACGAAGTAACTCCCGAATATGTTTATGAATTTGATGAAAAAGAAAATAAAGTTGTAACCCATGAAAAGCCATGGGAAGTTAAAGACGACGAAGGAGTTTTGTCAAACAGTTTAATGCCGCCTCCGGTTGTTGTTTCTTTAATAAAACAATTGGTCAGTGTGCTGGGGCTTTAGAGTTGACACCAAATCATTAAAAGTTAAAATAAAAGTAGCTCTGATATTTCCAATATTAGATTCTATACGAGCTTTTTTAAGGGAATTCAAATTTATTAAGACCGTGGTTTTAATATGAGAATACCCACCTAAATTTTGCTAGAAATCTAAGGAAAAATCAGAGCAACAAAAACCCTGCCTCACGGCGGGATTTTTGTTTATTTATAATTGTTGATATTATTTTTTAATGTTAAAATTAAAAAATATGGAGCAGACTGTTAAAATAGGAGATGAAAGATACCCAAAATTATTAAAAGAAATTGGCAGCCAAGCCCCGAAAAAGTTGTATTATAAGGGTGATTGGAATGATGATATTTTTGAGAATTGTCTGGCAGTGGTGGGCTCAAGGCATTTAACCAGCTATGGCAGAAAAATAACAGAACAGTTTGTAACAGAAATAGCTTCCTCGGGCATAACTATTGTTTCCGGATTTATGTATGGTGGAGACGAAGCTGCCCATAAAGCAACAGTAAGGGCCGGCGGAAAAACTATTGCTGTTATGCCTTGTGGAATAGATATAATTCATCCCCATTATCAGGAAGAGCTTTATAATGAAATTTTAGAAAAAAATGGCTTAATTATTTCTGAACTTGAAGGAAAATTTTCGCCGGTTTATTGGACATATGTAAAAAGAAACAGAATTGTTGCCGGCCTGTCAAAAGCAATTTTAATTGTAGAAGCCGGCTTAAACAGCGGTTCGTTGCTCACAGCAGGCCACGCAAAAAAATATGGCAGAAAAATATTTGCCGTGCCTGGCCAGATTACCAGCGATGTTTCAAAAGGAACAGCAAAACTTATAAAAGAGGGGGCTGAAATTGCCACAGATGCAAAAGATATTTTAAAATATTATAATATATCTTCGGTAAATTCAAATTCAGTTAAGCCAAGTTTAAATTTTGGAAAAGAAGAGCAAAAAATAATTGAGCAGTTAAAAAGAGAGCCAATGGAGGCAGATATGCTTGCCAGAACATTGGGCGTGCCTGCCGCAAAAATTGGCGCCACTCTTTCATTAATGCAATTAAAAGGATTTATTAATCAAGAGTCGGGAAAATATTATGTTAATTAAAGTGTTATCGGTTGTAAATTTGGGATTAGAAACCGTAAAGGTTGATGTGGAAGTAAATTTGGCAAACAGGGGGTTGCCGGGTTTTGAAATTGTTGGCTTGCCAGACAAAGCGGTTGGCGAAAGCAAAGAAAGAGTAAGAGCGGCAATTTTAAGCTCCGGCGTTGATTTTCCGCCAAAAAAAATTACAGTTAATTTGGCTCCGGCCGATATTCCAAAAGAAGGGTCTCTTTATGATTTGCCCATTGCTGTTGGAATTTTGAGCAGTGTTTTTCAATTTTCAATACCCGATAAATCATTATTTTTAGGGGAATTATCGTTTGACGGCTCTCTTAGGCACACCAAGGGAGCTCTTTTAATGGCTCTTTTTGCCAAAGAATTTGGATTTTCAAATCTTTTTGTTCCCAAAGATTCGGCCAACGAAGCAGGAGCAATAAAAGGAGTAAAAGTTTTTCCGGTTGAAAATTTAACCCAGCTTGCCGGATATTTTTTAAAAAGAAAAAATATTGAACCCGTTATTTATAAAAAAGTTTTAGAGGGCCTGCCCCAGCCGGCCGAATTTGATATGAAAGAAGTTTTGGGGCAGGAACAAGCAAAGCGGGCAATGGAAATTGCAGCTGCCGGCGGGCACAATATTATTATGATAGGTTCCCCGGGTTCTGGAAAAACTATGTTGGCCAGAGCCTTGCCCGGCATATTACCGCCTTTAAATGAAACAGAGTCGCTTGAGGTAACCAAAATATATTCGGTAGCAGGGAATATCCCGCCCGGCGGTTCGTTGCTTACCAACAGGCAATTTAGAGCTCCGCATCATACTGCTTCGTTGGCCGGACTTATTGGAGGCGGAACAAGGCCTCATCCCGGGGAAATAAGTTTGGCTCATAGGGGGGTTCTTTTTTTGGACGAATTTAATGAATTTCCGCATAATATTTTGGAAGCAATGCGCCAGCCTCTAGAAGACGGATATTTAACCATTTCAAGAAGCAAAGGAAGAGCAATGTATCCGGCTGATTTTATGCTGGTGGCTTCGGCCAACCCATGCCCCTGCGGTTATTTAAATCATCCTAAAAAAAATTGCGCATGCAACCAGCACCAGATAAGAAAATATCAAAAAAGAATTTCAGGTCCCATTTTAGACAGAATTGATTTACATATTGCTGTTCAGCCGGTTGATACAACAGAATTTTCGGATAACCAGAAAAATTCAGAATTGTTAGAGTCGTCACAAGCAATAAAACAAAGGGTTGTTTTGGCCAGGGAAATGCAGGAAAAACGTTTTGAAAAAGATTCTATCCAGTCAAACGCCCAGATGAAAAATACTCATATTAAAAAATACTGCAAGCTTGCAAAAGATGTGGAAGATCTTTTAAGGCGGGCCAGCTTAAAATTTCAGCTTTCAGCCAGAGCTTATATGAAAACCATAAAAGTTGCCAGAACCATTGCTGATTTAGAGGGAGCCGAAGAAATAGCCATTTCTCATATGGCAGAAGCCCTTCAGTATAAACAAAAAAATTATGAGCCAGCATAATGAAATTGGAAAAATTGGCGAAGAACTTGCCAAAAAGTTTTTAGAAAAACAAGGGTATAAAATAATAGAGCAAAATTATAGGACAAAATACGCAGAAATTGATTTGGTGGCTCAAAACACCTGCCTGCCCTGGCAAGAAAAGTTTCTTGTTTTTGCAGAAGTAAGAACAAGAATTGGAGAAAATTTTGGAACGCCAGAAGAAACAATCAACCAAAAAAAAATGAGAAAACTTCGCCAGAATGCCATAGCTTATGCAGCTATTAAAAAATGGAGCGGACCCTTTAGAGTAGATGCCGTATGCATTGTTTTAAAACCAGATTACAGCGTTGAACGTTTAAACCATTATGAAAACATTGTTTAAATTTTATAATAGAGTAAAATAACAAAAAATAATAAGATGTATTTAGACAAAAATATTTTAATTAAAACAATAAAAATAGGAATAGTTTTAATTTTATTTACCCCCTTGGTCATTGGTTTTTTTGGACTTAATGCATCAGGATATCCCAAGGCGGTATTTTTTCGTTCTTTGGTTGAGATAATTTTTGTTTTTTATGTATTTTTAATCCTTTTAGATAAAAAATATATACCCAAAAAAACAATTTTAATTATTTGTATTTTGCTGTTTGACATAATACTGATTGTTTCTAGCATAGCCGGCATAAATTTTTACAAAAGTTTTTTTGGAGAAATGCAGCGCGGCGAAGGAATAATTTTTCATCTCCATTTGCTTATATTTTTAATCATGCTTGTCGGCGTTTTTTCTGAAAAAGAAGAGTGGATAAAATTGTTTAAAATTTCAGTTATTGTTAGCGGAGTGTCAAGTTTAGCGGCGATTTTGCAAAAATTTAATGTAGCCTCGTTTTACGGATTTCACAACGGCATATCCGGAACTTTATCAAACCCTAATCTCTTCGGCGATTATATTGTTTTGTCTATTTTTTTGACATTTTTTTTGATAACCGTAGAGCGGGAAAAATACTTAAAAATTGTTTGGATTTTTCTGGCGGTCTTAAATTGCTATACTTTATTCTTGTCTTTGTGCCGGGGCGCCTGGTTTGGATTTTTAATGGGGCTAATTTTTCTTTCTTTTTTTTATTTTTTTAATTTAAATTATAAGAAACGGATAATTTTACTTTTTGGGATATTGATTTTAAGCATTCTTATTTTACTAGCTTCTTTTAATTTAAAAAATATTGAACTGTCTAAAAACAGCTTTTTTGATAAGATTATCAGCATAAATTATAATCTCAACGGCCGTACAGAAATATGGAAAATGTCTTTTGTCGCCTTTAAAGAAAGGCCGTTATTGGGATGGGGGACTGAATCATTTTCTTTTGTTTATGATAAGAATTTTAAAAGCAGTTTTTCAGATTTTTTGTTGGACGGTGTTTATTATGACCGTCCTCATAATAAAGTTATAGAAATATTGGTATCCAATGGAATTGTGGGGATTATAAGTTATCTTTCAATTTTTTCTGTTATTTTTTATATAATTTTTAAATATATAAAAAGACCGGTCAGTCTGTTTTTAGCCGCTTTTTGCGTTTCTTATTTTTTTCAAAACATCTTTTCTTTTGACAGCGCTTGCAGTTATATTTTATTTTTTTTAATGATTGGTTTTATAAATAATAATTTTTCCGGTTTTGCAGATAACACGGCAGACAAAGCGAACAGCGATTTTATAAAACTTAAATTAATACCTCTTCCTAAAATAATTATAGCTTTTTTGGCAGTTTTGCTTACAGCAGTAATTTTTTATCAATTGAATATAAAGCCGACAATAGCCGCTATGCATTTTCCTGATTCCATAAAATATGAAGACACAGACATCAAAAGGGCATTTACCGGGTACGAAGAAGGAATTAAAATAAATACTTTATACGATAGCGATCTTAGACTGGCTTTTACCGATAGGTCGCTTTTTTTACTGGAAAACGGCAAAGTAAAAAATATTGAAGAAGATGTTGTCAAAAAATTATTAGAAATAAAACCGCTTTTGTATAAAGATTTAGAAAATAAAAATCAGCAAATTAATCATTTGTATGAATATCTTGCCAGAATTAACGAATGGAGCTATCTTTTGCATAAAAACACAGTTGATTTAGATGAAATGGAAGAAGTTTTAAAATTAGCCGTAGCATTTAATCCGGAAGTGTCTGTTTTTTATCAGCTTTTTGGCGAATTAAAAATTTTGCAAGAAAAAACCATTGAAGGCGAAGAATATATAAAGAAGAGTTGCAATCTTAGCCATTTGGGATGCAGTAATGAAGCAGAATTATACAGAAAAATAGGGGTAGCTTATTTTAAAAAAGGCGACTTGAAAAACGCAGTAAAAAATTTACAAAAAATGCTGGATATAGATTATTTGTATAAAAAAAATACGGGAAAATCTGCCATTAAAAATGCAGAACAGTTTATAGACGCAGTGGCTGTTATGTATTATATTAATTTAAAAGATTTAGAAAATTGCAGAAAAACATATGAACGGGGAATGGAGATTTATCCCGATTACAGCAATATTTATAAATCCCGTTTGGAAAAGTTGATAACAGGAAATTGAAGAATAAATAGTGTGTTTTAAGTTATACACAGCCCCTCCTCGTTGACTTTTATTATTATATATTGATAATTAATATAATAAGAAAGGCCGATTAATTTTTTTAGTCAATAAACATATAATATATGGCAAAAATAAAAAAAATAATAGGATTATTTTTATCATCAGTTTTAATTATTTCAATGTGCTATGTTGTTGCTGAGCCGGCAATAGTTGACGCGGTTACAGATAGCGCCACAGTGACTGCTACAGTTACAGAAGAAATTAGTATAACTCAGCCAGATAATGCTACTATGAGTGCAACAATTCCCGGTATGACGGGAAATCCTGGCGCTCCCGTAACAAGCTCTTTAACTTGGACGGTAAAAACAGCAAATGCAGCCGGTTTTAATATGAAAATTAAGGCCTCTCAGGCAAGTGCAATGTTTCAAGATGGAACTTATCTTTTTACCGATTACACTCCCGCAGTCACAGGAACACCTGATTATTCGTGGGCTTCTCCGGCTTCCGCCGCAGCTGAGTTTGGTTTTACAGTAGAGCCGGCAACAGATGCAGATGCTGTGGCAGCTTTTTTAGATAACGGAAGCAATGCCTGCAATGTCGGGTCTACCCAAACAGACGAGAAATGTTGGTTTGGTTTAAATGGCACGACAGATGTAGATATGATAAATAGGTCAACCAACACAACCAGTTCTGGAGAAGCCGAAATTGTGAAATTTCAGGCAGAATCAAACGCAAAATTTTTGAAAGAAGGGGCTTATGTCGCTACTATTACGGTGACAGCAACAATGAATTAGTAATTTGTTTTTTGTAAAATTATGAAAAAATTATATATTTTGTTTTTTGCAATATTTCTTGTAACTATTTGCTCGGTTTTTTCTGCAAATAATGCTTTGGCTTACATAGTTGAAGACCTTGATTTTCAAGACGAAGGAGATATTGTTGTGGGCCCCGGAAAAACAGAGGTTTTGCTGTCGCCCGGAGATAGCTATACTAAAGAAATTTTAATAACCAACAGAAGCGGAGAAAAAAAACTTTTTACCATTGCTGTTGAAGATTTTCAGGGTTCAGAAGACCCTGGAGCTACAGTTGAGTTTTTGGGGACAGAAAGAGGGCCTTATTCTTTAAAAGATTATGTTAGGCCGGAGATAGAAGAGATTATTTTGTCTCATGGCCAGCGTTTAAGGTTGCCCGTTGTTATTAATATACCTCAAAATGCCGAGCCGGGAGGTTTGTATGGGTCGGTAATGATATCGGCTAAAAATTTAGATGATGGAGGGACAAAAGTTGAAAATGATATGGCCGCAGCCAAAATGAAAATTATCACCCGTGTTGCTTCTCTTTTCTTTGTAACAGTAAAGGGAGATGTGCTCCAAGGAGGTATTCTTAAAGATTTTAAAACAGGAAAAAACTTTTATGAAAAAGGGCCGGTTTCTTTTAAAATGTTATCTGAAAATACAGGGAATATTCACCTTTCTCCGTACGGAATAATAGAAATAAAAAACCTTTTGGGAGCCAAAGTTGGAGAAGCCAAAATTGACCCGTGGTTTGTTATGCCTAAATCCATGAGAACAAGAGAAATAAAATGGAATACGTCTTTTCTTTTTGGCAGATATACCGCCCAAATTTCTTTAAACAGAGGGTATAAAGATATTATTGATACAGCTGATTTTAGTTTTTGGGTAATTCCGTGGAGGATTGTCTTAATTGTAGGTATAGGCTTGATTTTACTAATTTGTCTTTTGGTTTGGATTGCCAGCCACTTTGAACTTAAAAAGAAAAGATGAAGAAGAAAATAATTGTATTTTTTATTGTGGCGGCTCTGGTTTTAATTGAAGGTTATTTAATAATAACTTCAGTTGCAGACGGCATAAGAGAAGAAACAGAAATTCAGAGCTTTTGCGAAGCTAAATGCGCTTATAGCGAAAATTCATATTTTTGGGAATTTTCAGGAGAAAGCGCCACCAGGGGTTTTACCACAAAAAATGAATGTTTGAGTTATTGCCAAAGAAAAACACAGGGCTTTGTCTATTATTTGGGAAAATCCGGAACAGCTTTTCTGGGAAAAATTTTCAGTAAATAACATAATTATTTTAAACAAAAAAAATGGGGCGCTTGCGCCCCATTTTTTTTGTTGTTAGAAGAGGGTTATTCACAGATTGTTGACAGTATTTTTATATGTTAAAATAAAGCAATAAAATAGTTTTTAAATGGAAAAAATAATTAAAAAATTCCCGATTTTTTATTTAATAATTTTTTATTTGTTTGCGCAGGGTTTTTTTAACCCCTTATTTGCGGCTGTAATGCAAAGCGGAAATTATCGCATTGAATCAGATAATGCTCTTATGCCTACCGGAGGCGACCAGTCAACTGATAACTATATTTTTAAAGATACTATGGGAGAATTGTCCAGCGGTCCTTCTGCCAGCTCCACTTATAAACTAAAAGCAGGGTATCAGGAAATGCAAGAAGTTTATTTAAGCGTTTCTGTGCCGGATGATGCGGCTATGACTCCTTCTATTCCCGGCATTACCGGCGGCACGGCTGACGCAACTATTTTGTGGACTGTTATTGCCGACGGTCCGTCTGGTTTTGCCATGTCAGTTAAGTCTTCAACTGATCCGGCAATGAAATTAGACGGCAGTTATTATTTTGACGATTATTCGCCTTCATCAGCAGGAACGCCAGACTATGACTGGGCTGTTTCGGCCAATGAAGCTGAGTTTGGCTTTACAGTAGAACCGGCAACAGATGAAGACGCGGTTGCCAGCTTTCTAAACGCGGTAGGCGGGCCATGTAATACGGGGACTGCTCAAACAGATGACCAATGCTGGTTAGATTTTAACGGCACAAATAATATTAACGTTATAAATCGTTCTTCAAGAACCAGTATTGCCGGAGAAGATGAAAATATTAAATTTAGGGCACAGTCCAACGCAAAATTTTTGAAAGAAGGAAGTTATGTCGCCACTATTACAACAACAGTTGTTTCAAATTAAATGAAATTTTTACCATTTATAATTTTAATTTTTGCAATAGTTTTTTTTGCAACAAATAATGTTTTGTCAATTTCAGATTCTGTAAATGTGCAGCTGCAGGTTACAGGCGACTGCAATAACAATAATATTTGTGAAGAAAATTTGGGAGAAGGTCAGCTTGGCTGCCCGGCTGACTGCGGATGCAACAACAACGGACAATGCGAATCAGGACGCTTAGAAACAGAGGCGAACTGTTCTGGTGATTGCGCAGTTCAAATAACTACTCCGATAGGAGGAACAGATGTTCCGGATATTAATATTTATATTAAAAATTTAATTGTAAGCGATATAACTTTTGATTCGGCAGTTATATCGTGGCAAACAACAAATCCGGCATCGTGTGTTTTGTCGTGGGGGGTTACTTCCGGTTATGAAAAAGAAATTATTTCAGAAACAGCGCCAAGTTTAGAGCATTTAACAAAATTAAACAATCTTGAGATTGCGACCCCCTATTATTATAAAATACTTTGCAAAGATAATTTAAATCAGAAAGCCGAAAGCGAAGCCAAAAATTTCAGCACTTTAAGAGCTCTGGAAAATGTAAGCAATTTTAAAGCAACGCCCGGCGACAAAGAAATAATTTTAAGCTGGGATAATCCAAAAGATACTAAATTTAAAGGAGTTCGGCTGGTTAAAAATACAGATTTTTTTCCGGCTAATTTTGAAGACGGAATTACAATTTATGACGGAACAAGAGAAATATTTACAGACGAAAATCTTATAAACGATAAAATATATTATTATACGATTTTTGTTTATGACAAAGATGAAAATTATTCATCGGGCGCCGTGGTTTTTGCTGCTCCCCATGCGCAAGGCGGAGCTGTAATACCGCCAGAAGAACCGCAACCGCCCGTTGTTCCGCCAGAAGTGCCGGAAGAAATAACTATAAATGATTTTAATTTTTATTCAGACGGCCAAAAACTTATTTTAAAAAACGGAAAAATAATTGAAGTTGAAAATAATAAAAATGTAATTGTAACAATTGATTATAAAAAAATTCCCAGAGAATATAATACAATTATTTTTAGCTTTAGGTCAGAAGACAGCATTTATTCTTATCTGTTAAAACCGGACAAAGAAAAAAATATTTATTTTACAACATTTAAAAGTCCGGAAAGTTCGGGCATTTTTCCGATTGAAATTATATTTTTTGATGCAGCCAATAACCGGGTATTAAAACTTGATGCAGAATTATCAGTTTTTAAAAAAGAAATTGAAAAACCGATTGAAAAATCAATTTTTGCAGGAGTATACCTGAACTTTAAAATGGTTTTAATATTTCTGTGGCTGATCTTGCTGTTGTTGGTTATAATAATTTTTTTATTAATCAGGCAAAGGAGAAAAGAAGAAGAAAATCAAAAAGAAAAAAATCAAAATGTTATTCCGCCGGCTAATTAAAATTAAAATACTGATTATTTTTGCGGTTGTCATTGCTGTTTTTTGCGTTGGATTAATTGCTAAAGCCGCCTTTAATGAAAAAATTAATTATCAGGGAAAACTGACTAATGCCAGCGGCGTGGCTGTAGCCGACGGCTACTACTGCATGAAGTTTGCTATTTATGACGCCTTAACAGACGGCAGCGAACTTTGGTCGGAAGAATGGAAAACAGATAACGCTCATAAGGTGCAAATTACCAGCGGATTATTTGCAATATTATTAGGCACTCAAACAAGCATTTCAACTGTTGATTTTAATAATGCTTCGCGATATCTTGAAATTCAATTAGATGCCACCTGTAATGACAGTTATGAAGAAGTTTTTGCTCCAAGAAAACAATTGGGAGCTGTTCCGGCTGCTTTTGAAGCTAAAAAATTGGGAGGATATACATGGGCATCTCCCGGTTCAATTGGAGCTACAACCCCGGAAGCCGGAGCGTTTACAACTCTTACCGCTTCAAGCACATTTACAGCTCCCATACAGGTTAGTTCGGCAACCGGAGTAGCTATGACTGCCACCAACGGCGTTTTAACTGTGGCCGGAACCGGCGACGGGTTTGACGAAAACCTGACATTTGATTTTAATGCAACAACAAATACAGTAGGGATAAACAGCGGTACAAGTGTTGCGACTCTTAATTTTAATGCACTTGCCCTTACCACCACAGGACTAGGCACATTAGGAACATTATTAGTAACAGAAACATCGGGAACAGATTTGCCTATAATACTAAGGAATACTCAAAGCACAGGTAGCGATACAGGAGCTGTTACTATTTATGCGCAAACAACTTCTACTCCTTATCAAATGGGTAAAATTGTTTTTGGAAGAACATATGATTACACCGCCGCAGACCAGAATAGCTTTATGGATTTCTACACTGCTTATGAAAATACAGACACATTGGCTATGAGAATAGACGAAAGCCAAAACTTTAACTTTCAAGCAAATAATTTACTTACCACAGGCTCTATAACAGGAGGTACTCTTCTAGCTACTGCTTCAGGAGGATTAACCTTAGGAACAGACGCCGCCACCAACACAGCAGGATATGTTAAAATGTTTTCGGCCGGTGCAAATAATTATTACACAACTTTTACCGCAGGAACGCAGACAGCTAACGCCACTTATACTTTACCTACTGCAATGCCAGCCTCAAATAAGTTTTTACAAAGTACAGATGCAGGAGTATTGAGTTGGGAAACAGTTACTAGCGGGTATACAAACCTTACTTCATTTGTTGCCCAAACAGCATGGAGAAGTTTTTATTCCAATACCGATGGCGATGTAGTTGAATTAGCTTTTGGAGCAGCAGGTACTGCTTTGTTATCGGGCGGCGCAGCTGCTGCGCCTGCCTGGACAACCGCTACCTATCCGTCTACTACAGTAGCCAACCAGATTCTTTATTCAACAGCAACTAATGTGGTTGGAGCAACAGCCAGTTTAACTTTTGACGATACAAATGGTTTACAAATTTCGAATGGAGGTGATTCACAAGTTCTTTCTGGCACCGGCTCCCTGGTTTTTGGCGGCATAGGCGGTGTTGACAATGAAAATCTTACTCTTGATTTTGAAACAACAACAAACACAGTGGCAATTGGAACAGGAACAGGAGTGACCGGTCTTGATTTTAGTGCTTTAAATATTGTCACTACAGGCACAATAGGCGGTGGCGCCAACATTGCAACTACAGGAGATGTAGCGGCTGCCACATACCATGTTGGAGCTACCGCCGGCATTGACGGTACCACCTGCAATGACATTACTGTTGTAAAAGGAATTGTTTCAGCCGGCACTTGCACGTCTGATGTAAGATTTAAAGATATTAATGCTCCTTTGGAAAACGTTCTTGAAAAATTAGAAAATATAAGAGGCGTTTATTATACTTTAAATGAAACATACAGAGCTGACAAACCATGGGTCACAACAAATAGCGAGATAGGCATGATTGCCCAAGAAGTGGAAGCGCAATTTCCGGAATTAGTTAACACCAACGAAGATGGTTATAAATCCATTAAATATTCAATGTTTACCTCTGTTTTAGTGGAAGCTATTAAAGAGTTAAATCAGAAAGTTGATATTTTAGGCGGAGATTCAATTAACCTTGATAAATTGGGGGCAACCGGCACAGGCCAGATATCCGGAGTTGAAAGTACAACAATTTCTCAATCGCTTATTGATTTAGGCATGACTCTTGTTGACGGGGTAGCTACATTAAAAGAAGTTGTTGCTGATAAGCTTACGGTTAAAATTGCCAGAATGGAAAAAATGGAAATGGTTGATTCAAACACGGGAGACGTTTATTGTACTTGGATTGCAAGCGGCGAGTGGCAAAAAGTAAAAGGAGCTTGTTCTACATTAGAATCAAAAGAATCAAAAGTTGAGACAGAACAGCCTACGCCCCAAGAGCCAACTCCGGCTCCAGAACAGCCTACGCCCCAAGAGCCAACTCCGGCTCCAGAACAGCCTACGCCCCAAGAGCCAACTCCGGCTCCAGAACAGCCAACTCCACAAGAACCTGCGCCAGAAGATAAAACAAAGAAAGATAAAAAAGAAGAAATTCAAACTTTTGCTATAAGCTCTGTGGCCCCTGTCAGCGATATTGCTGTAGCTAACGGAACTGCAATCGGGCAGGCAGGTTTGCCGGCGAGTGTAACGGTTACTTTAAGCGATGCTTCAACTCAAGATTTGCAAATTACATGGGATAATGGAAATCCAACTTATGACCCAGCTACTGCCGGTGAGTATATTTTTACAGGCGGTTTAACTTTACCGGAAGTAGTTAGCAATCCAAATAATTTTTCAGCAACTTGCAAAGTTACCGTGCAAGCGCCGATTGTGCAAGAGCCAGAACCCGAAGAGTCCTCGCCCATTGGAGAGGTTGTAGAAGAAGCTGCTTCGGCTCTGCTTAACGGAATGTGGGAGTTTATAAAATGGTTAGTTCAATCATCTATTGCCGCTATAAGCAGAATTATTCCTGATAATATTAAAAAATTATCGGCTAATTTAAGTTTTTCTATAACTCAAAATGTAAAATCAGATTTTCAACAGTTATCTTTACAGGTTAAATTAGCAAGCCGGCTTTTAATAGAATCTGTAAATAAATTTTCAAGAATTTTTATTATCCAATAATTATTACAGACACCCATACAGCGTTTATGCCAAAAAAATCATTACTGATTATTTTCTCTCTCACCATACTTGCTTTAGCAATTTGTTTTTTTATTATTTTTAATTTATTAAAACCCAAAGTAGACCAGACAGCGGTATTAAAAGCCGGCACAATTCAATCTTCACAAATTATTGCCGGAAAAAAGGTAGAATGGGTTGCTGTAATTTCAGCAAAAGATATAACAGAAACCAGCCGTTTTTTGCAGCTTCCCAAAACAGCAAAAAACATAACAGTAAAAATTATAGATAAAAAACAAAAAGAAGCATCTTTAAACGCTGTAAAAAGTATTCAAATTACAGAAAAAGACCGACAAGTGTTTGCAAAAAACAATTCTAAGTCTGTTTTTACAGCCGGAATTATAGAGCCGGCCGCCAGTTTTTTTTCTGATATGTTTGATAACTTGAAAGATACATTAAACCCAAAGGTAATAACTGATGATGGCAATAAATTTTATGATCTGTCTGAAGAAATTTTAGAAGAAACAAACTATATTGAAGTTCATTATCAAACGCCAGCTCCAAAAATTTCAGAAAAAGTTTTAAACAATGGAAAAACGGCAACCATAAAAGATGATGATTCTTTAAACTATGCAAATGTTCTTGCCTACACAACTATTCCTGAAATTTTCAACGTAGGGCAGGAAAGCAAGATAAAAATTAAGTGGAAAAATAATGGAGAGCAGAATATTCTGTTTAAATCTTTTGACCTTAACAACAATGGAAAATTAGATTACGTAGAATGGACAGTGCCCCATTTATCAGAACAGATATTTGAAATCATATTTATCTCTAACGCATTTGAATTAGACGAAAACAAAGAAATAGTAGCAGATATTTACGACCTCACCGTAGCAAAGGACAACCAATGGGCAACAGTACAAAACAACCACTATGTCAGAGCAACATTTAGAAAGATATTAGACAACACAAAAGATATTACTTTGCATGCCAAACCCACCAACCCAAGCCAGCCGGCCCGAGTGGAAGTGTACACAGAAAATGGAACAGAACTTATTGCAATATTTGAAAACATAAATCAGGAAAACACTTACAAAATATATTTAACAAACCTGCAAACACCCACAGATGTTTTTGATTTAAAAATTGTTAACGCAGATGTTGACATTGATTGGATTGTTGATCCAACTTTTACGTCAACACAAACAGGTAACTTTAACATTGGCACAACATGGGGCGGAGCATGTTCTTCCAGCTGTACTGCAGGAGTTGATTTTCCCGGCACAACCGACACAGCAGTTATTGCTGTTGGCACTGTCACACTGGATTCTTCAAGAACAGTTGCTTCGCTCACAGTAAACGTTGGTCGCACTTTTGCAACAAGCTCGTATAACTTAACGGTTGCAGGCGACGTCACGGTAAATGGCACAATTTCCGGCACTGGAGCAATTATACTTTCTGGCGCTTCAAACACAGTTTATGGCGCAGCGAACGCAACATTTTCAGCTCCGGCTTCTTTAAGCGCTGATTATACAATAGATGTTGCCACTGGCTCGTTTGTTATGACGGGCATTATTTCAGGACCCGGATACGGCATATCAAAAACAGGAGCAGGAACACTTTCTCTATCTGGCGCCAATACTTTTACCGGTGGATTTACAATTAAAGCCGGGATAGTTAAGGGCGCCACTAGTAATAACTCTTTTGGAGCGAACGCAAACGTTATTACTATTGGCGACTCAAGCGGAAGCGCCGATGCAACGCTTTACGGCTACGGTTATAGAACTTTTGCCAACCCAATCACAGTTGCTTCTGGTAGCGCTGGTGTATTAAGTATTACCGGTAATGCCGCAACCTTCACTGGTGCTGTAACTTTAAATAATAATTTTACAATAACCAATATAGACGGCGCCAACACTTTAACTGGCGGAGTTACTGGAACCGGTAACATTATAATTAATAATACAAATTCTAACGCTATCACTATTTCAACAACCACAGTTAACCATGCGGGCACTATTACCAACTCTGGCTCAAGTACCGGCACCACCACAATCTCCGCGGTCATCGGCACCAACGTCACCGGCGTTGTTCAAAACAGCGCAACATCGCAGTTAACTTTGTCGGGCGCAAATACTTTTACTAGCGGACTAACCATTAAAGCAGGAACGGTATATGGCATAACTAGCAATAATTGTTTTGGCGCAAACTCCAGTGTCATAACTATCGGAGATTCAAGTGGCACTGCTGACGCTATGTTATATGGTTATGGCAGTGGCCGTAATTTTGCCAATCCAATCACAGTTGCCTCTGGTAGTAGTGGTTCATTAAAAATCCAGGGTGCGGCGGTAACCTTTAGTGGCGCAATAACAATAAATAATAATTTGACAATTACCAATGGCATTAGTAATGCAGTTACTATTTCGGGCGGTATAACTGGCACCGGAAATCTTATTCTCGATTCAACCGCCACCATGACTCTTTCAACTACCTCTATTAACAATACGGGCACCATCACTCATAGTGGCACAAATACAGGTTACGTTGCTATCTCCGCTGTAATCGGAAGCAACGTCACCGGCGTTATCCAAAACAGCTCAACGTGTGAACTAAGGTTATCTGGCAATAACGCGAATTTTGCCGGAGGGGTGACAATTAAAGCTGGCACGGTCGAACTTCAAACCAGCGCTAATGCAGCAGGAACGGGGACAATAACCATCGGTGACACAAGCGGAAGCGCGGATGCGATATTAGATGTTGGAAATTCTTTAACTTTTACAAATGCTATAGCTATTGCTTCTGGCAGCAGCGGTGCGTTGAGTATCACTACAAGATATTTAGGTACTATTTTTAGTGGGTTAGTTACGTTAAATAATAATTTGACTATAAGTGATATTGTAGCCGGGGCATCTTTGACATTTTCGGGCGGTATAACTGGCACCGGAAATCTGATAATTAATAATACAAACACAGGAACAACCACTATTTCAACAACCACAGTTAACAATACTGGCACCATCACTAACTCAGGTTCAGGCTCCGGCACCACCACAATCAGCGCTGTAATCGGAAGCAACGTCACCGGCGTTATCCAAAACAGCTCAACTTCACCGTTAACATTGTCTTCTGCGTCTAACACATTTACGGGACCCTTAACTATTACAGCTGGCATTTGCAATGTAACGCAAAACAATACTTTCAGTACACTAACCATTGGAGCTGACGCCACGTTTAGACCAACTAATGGAAAAACAATAACCTTAACCAACCTTATATCTAACGGAACTGCCGGCCACCTTGCTGTAATAGATTCGGCCTCAGCCGGCAACGCTGCAATACTTACCACTGCCACCACCACAATTTCAGCTGACTATTTAAGCATTAAAGATTCAACTCCAACACAGGCAACCACATGGTATGCCGGAGATAATTCAACGCCGGTAAGCAACACAGGCAACTGGGTGTTTACTGCTCCACCGGTTCCTTCTTCTAGTTCTTCAAAATATCTAAAAGGAAATCTTTGGATAAAAGGAAACATAAAATTTAAATAAGACATTGTTTTAATTTAAACATTATTATATAATTATAAAATGTTATTATGTCAAAAGAATCTTCATCAATAGTTAGAGTTTCTGAAATAATTTCAAAATATAGCATCTATGTTTTGGTTTTTTTGTTGCCGCTTTTATTTTTGCCGTGGACATCAGATATGCTGGATTTTAACAAGCAAGCCTTGCTGATTTTATTTGTTTCTGTGGCATTTTTTAGCCTGATAGCAAAAGTTTTAATTTCCGGAAAATTTAGCGTTAATTTAAACAAAACCCATATAGCTGTTTCAGTTTTGTTTTTAGTTTATTTTCTTTCCACTCTTTTTTCTTTAGATAGATACGGCAGTTTTTGGGGCTGGCCCAGAGTAACTTCGGAAAGCTTGTTATCTTTAATTGGCTTTGGGGTTCTTTATTTTTTAATTAGCAATGTTTTATCTAAAAAAGAAATTATTACTTCGGTTATTATTTTAATTGTTTCGGGTTTGCTGGCAGGATTTTTGGGCATTTTCCAACTATTGGGATTATTTTTGCCGTTCGCTTTTGCTAAAAGCGTTTCGTTTAACACAATAGGATCGGTCAGCAGTTTGGGAATATTTTTAGCGATTTTTTTGCCGTTGCTTATAACTTTAGAAATTTTTACTAAAAAACGGCTTAAAATAATTTTTGGCATTGCCATAGCAATAACGCTTGTGGCATTTATTGTTATAAACTATTTAATTGTTTGGTGGATAGCTTTAATTGGGATGGCTTTAATTTTATTATTTGGGCTGGTAAAGAAGGATATTTTTGATTCAAGGTGGCTAATTTTGCCGATGTTTTTTTTGGTGTTGGCTTTATTTTTTATTATTTTGAAGCCGCAAATATCCGTTCCTTCAAGGTCAATGGAAGTTTTTTTAAACCAATCTGTCAGTCTTGATATTGCTTTGCAAACAATAAAAGAAAAGCCGATTTTAGGGTCTGGTCCGGGCACTTTTATTTTTGATTTTTCAAAATATAAAGATGCAAATTTTAACCAAAACGCTTTATGGAATATAAGGTTTGACGGGGCAGGTTCTAAAATTTTAACTATTTTAGCAACATCCGGCATTCTGGGTTTTATAGCTTTTTTATCTTTGATAATTACAGCAGTTTTTTATGGAATCAAATTTATTTTAGCCAAGTCAAATAAGAAAAATGATAATTTTTTGTGGATTTTAACCGGAGGAGTTTTGATTGCTTTTATAACTCAGACAGCTGCTTATTTTTTATATAATCCGAATTTATCATTAGATTTTGTTTATTTTTTTCTGCTGGCCGCTTTTATCGGTTTGTCATCGGAAGAAAAAAAGGACTATACTCTTTTGCCTTCATCTTTTTTGACTCTTTGCGTTACTTTTGTTTTTACTTTGTTTTTAATTTTTGGCTTTGGTCTGTTAATTTTAGACGGCCAGAGATATCTTGCTGAAGTAAATTATTTTAAAGCACAGACGGCTTTAGCTTATGGCGATTTAGACCAGGCAATAATTATGCTAGAAAAAGCTGTGAGGGCCAATCCAAGCTCAGATATTTATCTTTCGGGTTTATCCCAGGCATATTTTTCAAAAGCCGGAAATTTGATTAATAAAAAAGAATTATCAAATCAAGAAAAAAATAATATACAGACTTTGATTAATAATTCCATAAATGCGTCAAAAATAGCCACAGATGTTGGCCCAAGCAATGTAGCTAATTGGTCAATTAGAGGGTTTATTTACCAAAATTTAACAGGCATAGTTTCTGGCGCAGAAGATTGGGCTATAACATCTTATGATAGTGCTGCAAAATTAGAGCCGGCCAACCCTTATTATCCAACTCAGCAGGGAATTGTATATATGAAAAAGGTCTCTTTATTAGCAAAAGACAAAGTTGATGAAAAAAACCAAATTTTAGAGCAGGCAAAATTGTATTTTGAAAAAGCAGTTCAATTAAAATCAGATTATAGTACGGCTCGTTTTCAGATAGCAATGGTTTATCAGGCGCAGGGTAAAACAACAGAAGAATTGCAGGCGTTGGAAGATGCCAAAAAATCCAGCCCCAACGATGTTGGCTTGGCATTTCAAATAGGCATTATTTATTATCAGCAAAAAGATTATCAAAAAGCAAAAACAGAATTAGAAAGGGCGTTAGGGCTAAATTCTAATTATGCCAATGCTATTTATTTTTTGGGTTTAACTTATGACAAATTAGGGCTTAAAGACCAGGCCATTGTTCAGATTTCTAAAGTTTTTGAGGCAAATCCGAACAATGCGGAATTAAAAAAAGTTTTGGATAATTTAAATGCCGGAAAACCGGCTTTGGACGGAATTGAACAGCAAGCTCAACCCGAAGTTCCTGTAGAAGAAAATCCGTCTGAAATTTCCGCACAAGAAAAGCCATCAGAGACACCTGAAAATTAAATTTTTAATTAAACAAAAATCCCCCGCCAGTTGGTGGGGGATTTTTGTTTTGGGATTCGGGGTGCTGGGAATTGCCCAGTCATTCGACCGGGCACCCCGTCGTATGACGGGGTGAACCCGATATGTCGGGGCGCCGAGATTTGAACTCGGACTAAATCCACCCCATGGACTCGTGCTACCATTACACTACGCCCCGTAATTCAAATTATTTTGACATTGCTTTTATGCATTTGGCGCAAGCCAATACTCGCTTGCCGGTATTTTTGCCGGAAACCAAACGAACCCATTGTAAATTTGGGTATTTTCTTATTTTAGAAGTAGGATTATATTTTCCTCTTAATTTAACAAGAGTTACAGACATTGCTGATTTTTTCTTGCAAATTGAACAAACTTTTTCCATAGTGATAAATATGATTAAAATGTATAAAGTTATATTAACATCATCTTTTCTTTTTTGCAAGATGTGATAATATTATATATAATAGAAGCAGAACATGTTTACAGCAACAGTTATTACAATTTTTTCTCTGATTGTTTTGTTATTTTCTGTAATTATTCACGAACTGGCTCACGGCTATGTGGCTTTTTCTTTGGGCGATCCTACGGCAAAATATGCAGGAAGGCTTACATTAAATCCTTTAAAACATTTAGACCCAATGGGCTCTGTTATTGTTCCGCTTTTGTTGCTATTTGCCACTGCCGGCCAAGGCCCAATTTTTGGCTGGGCAAAACCCGTGCCTGTAAATCCGTACAATTTTAAAGACCAGAAGTGGGGCAGTTTAAAAGTTGCAATTGCGGGGCCGGCAACAAATTTTGGCATAGCATTATTTTTTGGATTGTTGATAAGAATAATAAATTTGCCACAAACAGTTCCTTTTATTGAACTGTTGGGAATTATAACAATTTATAATTTTTTGTGGGCTTTGTTTAATTTGTTGCCCATTCCTCCTTTAGACGGCTCGTGGATTCTTTTTAGGTTTTTGCCCATGGGAGCAGAAAAAATAAAAATGTTTTTACAGCAATACGGACTTTTTATTTTAATTTTCTTTATATTTTTTGGCGGATTATCCGGGCTGGTGAGCCTTTCACAACTGCTGTATAATTTGGTAGTTGGCTCGCCATTTCCGTTTATGTAAGAAACTTGTTGACAGTATAATAATAATTTGCTAATATAATCCTATTAAGCGCAGAGCGCTTATATTTTTTAATCTTATGTGTCCAACAATACACCAATTAATTAAAAAACCAAGAAGGAATAAAAAGAAAGCAAAGAAAACTGTTGCCCTTCAGTTTGGTTTTAACGTTTTAAAAAATGCGCCATCTCATTATCCTTCTCCGTTTAAAAGGGGGGTGTGCGTTAAAGTTTTTACACAAACACCTAAAAAACCTAACTCAGCTTTAAGAAAAGTAGCCCGTGTTAAATTATCAAATGGAATGGAAGTTACAGCATATATTCCCGGCGAAGGGCACAACTTACAAGAGCACTCGGTTGTTTTAATAAGGGGCGGAAGAGTTAAAGATTTGCCCGGAGTAAGGTATCATATTGTAAGGGGCGTTTTAGATACAGCCGGAGTTGAAAACAGAAAACAAGAAAGAAGCAAATACGGAGCTAAAAAACCAAAATAAAATATGAGACGAGCATACAAAAAACATAAAATAGCGCCAGACAGACTTTATAATGATGTAATGGTTTCCCAATTTATTAATAAAGTAATGGAAAGGGGAAAAAAGACGACTGCGCAAAAAATTGTGTATTCGGCTTTTGATATTATAAAAGAAAAAACCAAAAAAGAACCTTTAGAAATTTTTAAAGCAGCTATTGAAAATGCCTCGCCAATTTTAGAAGTAAAGCCAAAAAGAATTGGAGGAGCCACTTATCAGGTGCCAATGGAAGTAAGGGGAGAAAGAAAACTGGCTTTGGCTATCAGATGGATTTTAGAGGGAGCTCGAAGCAAAAAAGGAAAACCAATGTCAGAAAAATTAGCCCAGGAATTAATTGATTGCACAAATAATCAGGGCAATGCAATTAAAAAGAAAGCAGATACTCACAGAATGGCAGAAGCCAACAAGGCATTTGCTCATTTTGCCAGGTAATTTTAAATTAAATTATGGCTCGTCAGCACCCATTAGATAAATTAAGAAATATAGGAGTTATTGCTCACATTGACGCAGGAAAAACAACTTTTTCCGAGCGCCTTTTGTTTTATACAGGAGTTTCACATAAAATTGGAGAAGTGCACGAAGGAGATACAGTTATGGATTGGATGGTTCAGGAAAGAGAAAGAGGAATCACAATTACTTCGGCGGCTACAACAATGTATTGGCAAGAACATCAGATAAACTTAATTGATACACCGGGCCACATTGATTTTACAGCCGAAGTGCAGAGGTCTTTAAGAGTTTTAGACGGGGCTGTTGTTGTTTTTGACGGAGTTGCCGGAGTTGAGCCACAGTCGGAAACAGTGTGGAGGCAGGCTGACAAATATGCAGTTCCGAGAATTTGTTTTGTAAATAAATTAGACAGAATGGGAGCTTCTTTTGCAAAAAGCTTTAATTCAATTGTTAAAAAATTAACCAAAAACGCAGTTGCGGTGCAAATTCCAATGGGCCTTGAAGAAAAATTAGCAGGAGTTATTGATTTGATAAAAATGAAAGCAATATATTTTGAAGGAGATAAGGGCTTGCAAGTGGTTGAAAAAGATATTCCCGAAGAATTTAAAAATGAAGCTGAAGAGTGGCGCAAAAAAATGACAGAAAAAATTGCAGGAGAGGACAATGCTTTAACCGAAAAGTTTTTGGAAGGCAAAGAAATATCTGTTGATGAATTAAAACAAACTTTAAGAAAAGCTGTTATAGATTATAAAATAATTCCTGTTTTTTGCGGGTCTGCTTTAAAAAATAAAGGAGTCCAGCCAATTTTGGATGCTGTTGTTGATTATTTGCCTTCTCCGTTGGAAGTTCCTCCTCAGCAGGGAACAGACCCTAAAACAGGAGCTGTTATTGAAAAAAAACCTTCAGACGACGAACCGTTTGCGGCTTTAGTATTTAAAATTGCAACAGACCCTTATGTTGGAACTTTAACTTTTTTTAGAATTTATTCAGGAGTTTTGAATAAGGGCTCTTATGTATTAAACGCAAACACAGGAGAACAGGAAAGAATTTCAAGAATTTTAAGAATGCATGCCGATTCAAGGCAGGAGCTTGATGTTTTATATGCGGGAGAAATTGGAGCTACTGTGGGATTAAAAGCCACCAGCACCGGACACACTTTGTGCGCCAAAGAGCATCCTGTTGTTTTAGAAAAAATTGTTTTTCCTGAGCCTGTTATTTCAATTAGAGTTGAGCCAAAAACAAAAGCTGACCAGGAAAAACTTATTATGTCTATTAGAAAACTTACAGAAGAAGACCCAACTTTTAGAATTAAAGAAGATTTGGAAACAGGAGAAACAATTATTTCCGGAATGGGAGAATTGCACTTAGATATTATAGCCGACAGATTAAGAAGAGAATTTAATGTTGAAGCAAATTACGGCAGGCCACAGGTGGCTTATAAAGAAACAATTACAGGGGAAGCTGAAGCCGAAGAAAAATATGTCAGGCAGTCGGGAGGAAAAGGACAATACGGACATGTATGGCTTAGAGTTAAACCAAAAGAAAGAGGCGCCGGTTTTGAATTTATTGATGAAATTAAAGGAGGATCTATTCCAAAAGAATTTATTAAGCCGGTTGAAAAAGGAGTTACAGAAGCAATGGACAAAGGAATTGTTGCGGGATACCCAATGGTTGACGTTGAAGTTACTCTTTTTGACGGAAGCTATCACGAAGTTGATTCGTCTGAATTTGCTTTTAAAATTGCAGGTTCAATGGCTTTTCAGCAAGCAGCCAGAAAAGCAAAGTCTGTTATCTTAGAGCCAATAATGAAAATAGAAGTTGTCACGCCTCCTGATTTTTTTGGGCAGGTTATTTCTGATTTAAGTTCAAGAAGAGGAAAAATTGAAGAAACTTCAGAAAGGCTTGAAATGAAAATAATTGACGCTTTGGTTCCTTTATCTGAAATGTTTGGATATGTTACAGCATTAAGGTCTTTAACAGAAGGCAGGGCATCTTCAACAATGGAATTTAACAGTTATGAGCAGGTGCCGGGCAACATTGCGCAAGAAATAATAGACGGCAAGCGACAGTAAAAAAAGAGCGCCTCGGCAAAACTATGTTTTGCCTCGGCGCATGCCAAGAAGTTGGCTATCAGATACCGTGAATATGTTCCAATATTTCTCCGGTTGTCGCTTTACGAGGTTCTGTCGGCTCTTCGGGAATTTTCCGTTTTGAATAAATTGTACATTGTCCATCTCCAACTCCAACAAATTCAACAACGTGGAAAATTTCCCACCCTTCTCTCCCCAAATCATTCATCACGCCACACAGATCGTCGTCCTCATCAACATCAGTTACTAAATATTCCCACTTCATGACTTTTTCTCCTTTGATAGTTAACAGATTCCGTCGTCAACGCCACCGATCTCTTGATCGTTGTCGCCCCAATGGTCTGTTTGTTGAGGTTTTGCTGGTAAGTCATAATCCAGGGGTGTAATTCTGGCTTCTTCTTCGCTGTTAGGCGGTTCAACAATTTCCCGTTTGAAAAATAAAACGAGTGTTTCATCAGTGGCGTTAAGAGCGCACCTTATTTTTCCTGTTCCAACTAATTCCCAGCCCTTTTTACCAAGATCATCTAATCCTTGCTCAAGATCTGGTTGGTCATATCTAATCCTTTGGCACATATACTCCCACCCTTTTTTCATGATTTTTTCTCCTTTGTTATGGGTTGAATGCAAAAAAGTAAACTGATAAATGCTAACAAAAACAAGACAACGGCAACATTAACAACAACTTTTACAACATATTTCATAATTAATTCTCCTTATTTTTCTTTTTTTGTAAATTGAAGCCAAAGAAACAAACCAAGAGCTACAGCTCCCAAAACTATGGCGCTTACCGATAAAAATGACATAGCATTTCTCCTGTTCTGAAAGACAGTAAATTGTCAAAAAGCAAAATTAACGATGTTGTTTTTTATATCATATTATGAAGCTAACGTCAACGACTATTGTGTAAAACTTGCATATCTGTTAAAATAATACTTGACTATTATTAAATAATATAATAAGATAATAAATACGTTAATAAATAATTTAATACGCTGACGCCTGGCAAATGGCGTGGCGAAAAAATAAAAAAATGTCAGCAGAAAAATTTGAGAGGTCAAAACCTCACGTAAATATTGGTACCATTGGCCACGTTGACCATGGAAAAACCACTTTGTCAGCCGCAATTATGAAAGTTTCAAAATTGCGCGGTTTTAAGTCTTCTGACAAAAATGTTGACCAAATTGACGCTTCTCCTGAAGAAAAGAAAAGAGGAGTTACAATTTCAATTACACACTTAGAATGCGAAACCCCAAAAAGGCACTATGCTTTAATTGACTGCCCGGGCCACGCTGACTACATCAAAAACATGATTACGGGTGCCGCCCAAATGGACGGTGGAATTTTGTTAGTTTCAGCTCCAGACGGACCAATGCCTCAAACCAGAGAGCACATTCTTTTGGCAAGACAGGTTGGTTTACCTTCATTGGTTGTGTTTATGAACAAATGCGACATGGTTGACGACCCTGAAATTTTGGATTTAGTTGAATCTGAAGTAAGAGAATTATTAAAGAAAAACAAATATCCGGGAGACGAAACTCCTATTATAAGAGGTTCAGCTTTAAAAGCTTTAGACGCCACTTCAGCAGACGACGCTGCAGCCAAACCAATTGTAGAATTGCTTGATGCAGTAGACAATTATGTTCCAGAGCCAACCAGAGATTTAGAAAAGCCATTTGCAATGGCTATTGAAGATGTATTTTCAATTGAAGGAAGGGGAACAGTTGCCACAGGCAGAATTAGCAGAGGAATTATTAAAGCCAACGACGAAGTTGAAATTGTGGGAATAAGGCCAACCCAAAAAACAATTGCAGTATCAGTTGAAATGTTTCAAAAATCATTAGATCAAGGTCAAGCAGGAGACAACGTTGGAATTTTGTTAAGAGGTTTAAAAAAGGAAGACGTAGAAAGGGGCCAAGTAATTTGCAAACCAGGTTCCATAGCTCCTCACACAGAGTTTGACTGCGAAGTTTATGTTTTAACAAAAGAAGAAGGCGGAAGGCACACACCATTTTTTACAGGATACAAGCCCCAATTATATGTTGGAACATCTGATATTACAGGTGACGTAACATTAGCAGAGGGAACAGAAATGGTAATGCCAGGAGACACAGCTAACTTAAGAGTTAAGCTTATCGCCCCGGTTGCATTAGAAGAAAACCAAAGGTTTGCTATTAGAGAAGGCGGAAAAACAGTCGGAGCAGGAGTAGTAACAAAGATTAATAAATAAAAAATCCTGAAATGCCCGTTAAAAAAGCACCTGTCACAAAACGAAAGCCCGCAGTAAAAAAGGCAAAAGAGGAAAAAGCAGCTGTCCAACAGACTCTGCAAAAGCTTCGCATAAAATTGCGCGCCTACGACCACAAAATAATTGACAACTCCGCCAAGCAAATAATTGATATTGCAAACCGCTACGGAGTTGAGGTTATAGGGCCGGTACCCTTGCCCACAGAAATTTTAAAGTTTACTGTGAACAGGTCAAGCTTTGTGCACAAAAATGCAAGAGAGCAATTTGAGATGAGAGTGCATAAAAGAGTCATTGATATTTTAAGTCCTAACCAGGAAATCATTGAAGCTTTGAGAGATTTGAATTTGCCTTCAGGTGTTGACATTACGATCAAAATTTAGTAAGATACTTAATTAAGACAATTGTTAACTTTTCCATGGATATTTTTTAAAAAATATTGCAGGAATAACAACATTGCCGAAAAATCGGGCAATTGCCCGATTTTTCATTAAACAGACGTAAAACGTATGAAATTCATATTAGGAAAAAAACTTGGAATGTCTCAGATGTTTGATAAAGACGGAAATCTAATTCCGGTCAGTTTAATATCCGCCGGCCCATGCTATGTTTTACAGAAAAAAAATAAAGAAAAAGAAGGATACGATGCTTTGCAAATAGGTTTTGAAAAAATAGAAAAGAAATCAAAAATAAAAAAAACAATGAAGGGCAAGGAGTACAGGTATATAAAAGAAGAAAGAGAAGTTGTGAAAGAAGATGTAAAAAACGGAGACGAAATAAATGTTTCTATATTCAATGAGGGCGAAGCGGTGAAGGTTTCCGGCATGTCTAAAGGAAAAGGTTTTCAGGGTGGAGTAAAAAGGCACGGTTTTTCTGGAAGAAACGCCACCCATGGCGTGAAGCACGAACACAGAACAATAGGTTCAACCGGCAGAAGGTTTCCACAGCATGTTCAAAAAGGCAGAAAAATGCCGGGGCGCATGGGATATGAAAAAGTGAGCGTTAAGAATTTAAAAATAATGAAGGTTGATAAAGAAAATAATTTATTGGCAGTAAAAGGAGCGGTTCCCGGAAGAAACGGAGGATTGCTGGAAATACGCGCTTAATTTTAATAAACATGAAATATCCAGTTTACAACCAAAAAGGAAAGCAAGAGGGCGAGATAACTTTGCCTAAAGAAATTTTTGATATAAAATTTAATGCTGATTTGGTGCACCAAATTGCAGTTTCTTTAATGGCCAACAAACGCCAAATTTCAGCCCATTCAAAAACCAGGTCAGAAGTAAGAGGTGGAGGCAAAAAACCATGGCGTCAAAAAGGAACGGGCCGTGCCAGACACGGGTCAATAAGATCTCCGTTGTGGAAAGGAGGAGGAGTTACTTTTGGTCCAAGAAAAGATAAAGTATATGAAAAGGATGTCCCTAAAAAAATGAGAAGAAAGGCTTTGCTTATGGTGCTTTCAGAAAAAGCAAAAAGTAGCCAGCTGATAGTTTTAAATAAAATTGATTTAGAAAAAGGAAAAACAAAAGAAATGGCTTTGGTAATATCAAGCCTTCCCTGCAAAAACCAAAGCTGTTTGATTGCTATGCCAGATTTTGATAAAAAGATATTTTTAGCTTCCAGAAATATAAAGAAAACAGATATTGAAGACGCAAGAAATTTGAATGTTTTGGAAATATTAAACCATAAATATTTATTGATTACAAAAGACAGCATTAAAACAATTGAAAAAACATTTATAAAATAGAAATTATGGCACTTTTTGATTTTTTAAAAAGAAAAGAAGAAGTAGAAAAGGCAAAAAAACCCAGAAAGACTGAAAAAAAATCTCGCCCGGCAAAATCTGCCGAGGGAGGTTCTTTGCAAAAGTCAGAAGCTGTTGTTTTAAAGCAAGAATCAGCACCAGTTGCAAAATCAGTTAGATCAAAAAAAGTATCCGGTTTTTCGCACGAAGCTGTAAAACAGCCGCACATATCAGAAAAAGCAACTTATTTGGCAGAAAAAAACCAGTATACTTTTGAAGTTTTATCTTCTTATAATAAACAAGAAATTAAAAAATCAGTTGAAGGAATTTACGGAGTAGATGTATTATCGGTAAACAAAATAAAAATTCCGTCTAAAAAAAGAATAATGGGCGGGAGAAGAGGATTAAAAAAAGGTTATATAAAAGCAGTAGTGAAAATTAAAGAAGGCCAGAAAATAGAGATTTTATAATTATATGAAAATATATAAGCCAACAACACCATCAAGAAGGGGTATGACAGGAATAGATTTTTCCCAGCTTTCAAAAAAGAGGCCGGAAAAGCGCCTTTTAAAATACATAAAAAGAAACGCCGGCAGGTCTAGCGCTTCTGGCCGTATAACAACAAGGCACAAGGGCGGAGGAGTAAAAAAACTTTACAGAATTATTGAATTTTCACAAACAAAAAAAGATTTACCGGCTAAGGTAATAGCATTAGAATACGACCCCAACAGGACAGCATTCATTGCTTTAATAGAATATAAAGATAATGAAAGGCAATATATTATTGCCCCGCAAAATTTAAAAATTGGCGAAGAAATTATTTTTTCTGATGCAGCTCCCTTAACTCCCGGCAACAGAATGAAATTAAAAAATATCCAGGTTGGAACAATGGTTTATAATGTGGAGTTGGAACCAGGCAAAGAAGGAAAAGCAGTAAGATCTGCAGGAAGTTCAGCCCAGGTGCTGGCCCAGGACGGAGATTATACAAGCTTAAAAATGCCTTCTACAGAAATCAGAAAATTTAGAGGAGAATGTTTTGCTTCAATAGGCATGGTTTCAAATCCTGAAAACAGGTTTTATAATACAGGAAAGGCAGGAAAAAACAGATTAAGAGGAATAAGGCCAACAGTAAGGGGGTCTGCCATGAATCCGGTTGACCATCCACACGGAGGAGGTGAAGGAAGACAGCCAATTGGTTTAAAATATCCTAAAACTCCTTGGGGAAAACATGCATTAGGAGTAAAAACAAGAAAAAGAAACAAGTGGTCAAATAAATTAATAATACAAAGAAGAAAGAAATAATATGTCAAGAAGTTCAAAAAAAGGTCCATATATAGACGAAAAGCTTTTGAAAAAAGTGCTTAATTTAAGAAAAGACCAGAAAACGATTATTAAGACATGGGCAAGGCACTCTTCAATATCTCCTGAAATGGTGGGTCACACTTTTGGAGTGCACAACGGAAAGGATTTTGTACCGGTTTACGTTTCAGAGGATATGGTAGGCCACAAGCTTGGAGAGTTTTCACCTTCAACAAAATTTGTCAGGCACGGAGGTAAAATGCAGAGAGAAATAGAAGCGGGAGCCGAGCAGAAAGAAGCCGCAAAAATAGAAACAGAAAATAAACCCGTTAAAAAATAAAAAATGGAAGTAAAAGTTCAATTAAACAATTTAAGAACAGCTCCCAGAAAGACAAGGCTTGTTGCAGACTTAATAAGAGGAAAAACCCTGGCTCAGGCAAGGCAGATACTTTCTTTTACAACCAATAAATCTGCCAGAAATTTTTTAAAACTTTTAAATTCGGCCGCAGCTTCCGCCAAAAACGACTTTAAGCTTGATGAAAACAATTTATCAGTTTCTAAAGTTTTTGTTGATGAAGGACCTAAATTAAAAAGATGGCATCCTATGTCGCGCGGAAGGGCGTTTCCTATAATTAAAAGGACTTCGCATATAACATTAGCATTAAGCGAAATAAATTTGTCTGTTAAAAAAGAAGCTAAAAAAGAAAACAAAGAAATTAAAAAACCGGCAAAAGAAAAAAGCGCAAAGCCGAAAATTAAAAATACAAAGAAAAAAGTTAAAGCAAAAAAATAAAACAGAAACATGTCACATAAAGTCCACCCAAAATCATATAGGATAAGAGGAATAGAGGATTGGAACATTCGCGGTTTTTACGGCAAAAAAATGCCCCAATATCTTGAGGAAGATTTTTTAATAAAAGATTTTTTAAGGAAAAAATTGAAAGAAGCATCGGTGGCAAATATAGAAATAGAGCATTCTTCAAATAAAATAAATGTAATTATTGAAACAGCAAGACCCGGCCTTATAATAGGCAGAGGCGGAGCCGGAATAGAAATATTAAAAAAGGAAGTTGAAAAACATATAAGAAAAAAGAATTCAAAAAAGCAGGTTTCCAAAAGAACTTCAACCGGAAGGGAAATGAAAATAGAAATTAAAGAAATAAAAAATCCTTGGATAACAGCATCTTTGGTGGCCCAAATGGCTGCCCAGCAAATAGAAAAAAGAATACCGTTCCGCCAAATTTTGAAAAAAACAATAGAAAGAGTTATGACAAACAGGGAGGTAAAAGGCATAAGAATAGAGGTTGCCGGCAGGCTTAACGGAATTGAAATTGCAAGAAGAGAATGGCTGGCGCAAGGCAGATTGCCAAGAAGCACCTTGAGGGCTGATATTGATTATGCCCAGGACGAAGCCCAATGCACTTATGGAAAAATTGGAATAAAGGTCTGGATATATAAAGGAGATAAATTTGATTAATTAATTTAGAATTTTTGTTATGGGAATATTAATGCCCAAAAAAGTTAAACACAGAAAATGGCACAAAGGGAGAGGAAGAACCCGTGTTTCTATTGAAACAAGGGCAACCGAATTAAACTTCGGAAGCTTTGGATTAAAATCTTTGGGAACAAAATGGATAACTTCCAGGCAGCTTGAAGCTTCAAGAAGGCACATAATAAGATATTTGAAAAAGGGAGGAAAATTATGGATAAGAATTTTTCCGGACAAACCGGTAACTTTTAAGGGAGCCGAAGTTGGCATGGGAAGCGGAAAAGGAGGCGTTGACCATTATGTTTATCCTATAAAGCCGGGAAGAATGATTTTTGAGCTGGATGGCTTAAAAGAAGAAATTGCCATTGAGGCCTTATTGGGAGCCGGAAAAAAATTACCGATTAAAACAAAAATTATCAGGAGATAAAATTAACATTGTATTATATAATTATGAAAGCGGCAGAATTAAGAAAAAAAGATAAAAAGGATTTGGAAAAAATGGTTACTGATATAAGAAAAAAATTGAGCGATCTCAGATTTAAATTTTCTTCCAATAAATTGAAAAATGTTAAAGAAATAAGCAATTCAAAAAAAGAAATGGCAAGAATATTAACCATATTAAAAGAGCAAAAATAATCAGTTTTAATATTATGGCAAAGAAAACATTACAAGGAATTGTGGTTTCAGACAAGATGCAAAAAACAGTTGTTGTACAAGTGGAAAGAATGAAAGAACATCCAAAATATAAAAGAAGATATAAAATCCACAAAAAATATAAAGCCCATGACCAAAACCAAGAATACCATATTGGAGATAAAGTTGTTATAGAAGAAACAGCACCAATTTCAAAAGATAAAAAATGGAAAGTAATTAGCAAAATATAAAATAGAAAAAGAATATGATACAGCCACGTTCAATGTTAAAAGTAGCAGACAATACCGGAGCTAAAATTATCCAGGTTTTTAACGTTCCCGGCGGAACCCGCAGAAGATATGCGCAGTTGGGAGATATTGTAGTGGCTACAGTAAAAAAAGCAGAACCCAGAAAACTGGTAAAAAAGCACGATAAAGTAAAAGCTGTAATTATAAGGCAGAGAAAAGAATATAAAAGAAAAGACGGATCTTATATAAGGTTTGACGATAATGCGGCTGTGATTTTGGGCGACGGTAAAATGCCGAAAGGAGGCAGGGTCTTTGGCCCTACTGCTAAAGAATTAAAAGAAAAAGGTTTCGATAAAATTGCTATGATGGCAACAGAATTACTATAATAATCACACGACTATGAAATTGAAAAAAGGCGATAATGTATTAATAACAGCAGGCAAAGACAAGGGCAGGACAGCAAAGATATTAAAATCTCTTCCAAAAGAGGGAAAAATTTTAGTTGAAGGCATTAACTTGAAGAAAAAACACGTAAGGCCGAAAAGAGAAGGCGAAAAGGGCCAAATGATTCAATTGCCTGCTCCCTTAGATATTTCTAATGTAAAAATAATATGCCCAAAGTGCGGAAAAGCCGCAAGAGTTGGTTATAAAACAGAAAAAGACAGAAAATTTAGAATTTGCAAGAAATGCGGGCAGGAGATATAAAATAAATATTTAACATGGAAAAATTAAAAGAAAAATACAATAAGGAAGTGGTCCCGGCTATGATGAAGAAATTTGGATACAAAAATAATATGGCGGTTCCCGCCATTAAAAAAGTTGTGATAAACAGCTGTTTTGGCAAAAACATTTCAGGCAAAACCGGAAGCGAGCGGGAAAAAATTCAAAATTTAATTATGCAGGATTTAACATTAATTGCCGGACAAAAGCCCAAACTTATAAAATCGAAAAAATCTATAGCCGGTTTTAAACTTAGAGAAGGATTGGAAATTGCAGCAATGGTAACTTTAAGAAAAAGCAGAATGTGGGATTTTTTAGAAAGATTTGTTTATTTGTCTTTGCCAAGGTCGCGCGACTTTAAAGGAATTGAATCAAAATCAATAGACAAGCAAGGCAATTTAAATATGGGCTTTAAAGAGCATATTTCTTTTCCTGAAATTTTTACAGAAAAAGAAAAAACTATTTTTGGATTTGAAATTACGGTAGTCACAAATGCAAAAAGCAAAGAAGAAGGATTAGAATTATATAAATTATTAGGATTCCCTATTAAGGAAAACAAATAATATGGCAAAAACATCGCAAGAAGTAAAAGCAAAAAGAAAGCCAAAATATTCAAGCAGGACTATCCGGCGCTGTTTTAAATGCGGTAGAAGAAGGGGGCATATGAGAGCGTTCGGACTTTGCAGAATATGTTTTAGGGAATTGGCAAACAAAGGAGAAATACCCGGAGTAAAAAAATCATCATGGTAATTTAATCAAAAAATTATGACAGACCCAATAACAGACATGTTAAACCAAATAAGAAACGCCCAAGCCGTTAACAAGGCGGAAGTTTTGGTTCCCCTTTCAAAAATAAAATATGAAATTGTAAAAATTTTATCTGAGTGCGGTTTTATCGGTGAAATTAAAAAAACAGTAAAAGGAAAAAATAAAGTTATAAAAATAACTTTAAAATATAAAGATGGGGAGCCGGCAATATCAGGATTGAGAAGGGTTTCAAAACCGGGCCAGCGCATTTATGAAAAATTTTCTGAAATAAAAAGGGTTCATGGAGGATTCGGAATGTCGGTAGTTTCTACTTCAAAAGGATTAATGGCAAACAAAGACGCAAGAAAGCAAAAATTAGGAGGAGAAATATTATTAGAAATTTGGTAATAATATGTCAAGAATAGGTAAAAAATTAATTGAAATTCCCCAGGGGGTGAAAGTAGAAATTTCAGAAACTGAAATAAAAATTTCAGGGCCCAAGGGAGAATTAAAACAGAAAATCCACCCGGAAATTAAAATCGATATTAAAGATGGAAAGATTTTTGTTTTGCCTAAAAATAAAGAGTTTACTAAAAAAGGCCGGGGATTATGGGGATTATATAGGGCGCTCATTTTTAATATGGCAGAAGGCGTAAGCAAGGGATTTGAAAAAAAATTGGAAATTGAAGGAGTGGGTTTTAAAGCTATAGTTGAAGGAGATACTTTGGTTTTGAACCTTGGTTTTGTAAATCCTGTAAGAATTAAAAAGCCAGAAGACATTAACTTTTTGGTTGAAAAAAATGTGGTAACTATTTCCGGTTCAGATAAGCAGAAAGTAGGAGAAATTGCAGCTATAATAAGAAAAACTAAAAAAGTTGAGCCATATAAAGGAAAAGGTATAAGATATCAGGGCGAAAAGGTCAGAAGAAAAGAAGGCAAAAAAGTAGTGGCGTCTTCTAAATAATTATAAATTTAAAACACAAAAATGGCAGTAAAACAAGAAAAAAGAATAAGAAGGCATAAAAAAATAAGAGTGGATATTCAAGGCACAAAAGAAAGGCCGAGGCTTTGTGTTTTTAGGTCTGCAAACCATATTTATGCCCAGCTTATAGATGATGAAAATGCAAAAGTTTTATTGTCTGTGTCAGATTTAGATGTAAAGGCAGCTAAGAAATCAGCCAAATCAGAAAAGGCAAAAGAAGTTGGAAAGTTAATAGCAAAAATGGCAATTGAAAAAAAGATTGAAAAAGTTGTTTTTGACAGAGCAGGATTTGTTTTTCATGGAAGAATAAAGGTTCTTGCAGAGGGAGCCAGAGAAGGCGGACTAAAATTTTAATTAAACTAAAAAAATGGCAGAAGAAATAAAACAAAAAAATACATTAAACCCCCGAGAGCCCGCAAAAAGCCCAGGCGATTTTAGGCAAATGAGAAGGCCTGGTTTTGGCAGGGCAGGAGTTGGAAGAGCTGTGCCAAAAGATGAATTTGAATCTAAGCTTTTGGATTTAGCCAGAGTTACAAGAGTTACCGGTGGAGGAAAACGTTTAAGATTTAGGGCAGTTGTGGCAGCCGGCAATAAAAAAGGGAGAGTGGGAATAGGCATAGACAAAGGAAGAGATGTTTCCCAGGCAATAGAAAAAGCCACAAGAATGGCTAAAAAGAATTTAATAGATGTTGTTATTGTAAAAGAAACTATTCCCCACGAAGTTGAGGCAAAATCCGGGCCCGCAAGATTGCTTTTAAAACCGCAAAGAAAAGGAAGGGGTTTGGTTGCCGGGGGAGCTGTAAGAACAATTTGCGAATTGGCAGGCATTAAAAACATTTCATCAAAAATTCTTTCAGGTTCAAAAAATAAATTAAATAATGCAAGAGTGACAATTGAAGCATTAAAGAAATTAAAAGTTAAATAAAATAAGATGCAGATACACGAGTTAAAACCAAAACATAAAAATAAGGGCAAAAAAAGAGTTGGCAGAGGGGGCAAAAAAGGAACATATTCAGGCAAGGGCCAAAAAGGCCAAAGCTCAAGAGCCGGCAGGAAAATGGTGCCAATTATAAGGGAACTGATTAAAAAGTATCCTAAATTAAAAGGATACAGAAGATTTGTGATAGAAAGCCATAAAGCAGTTGTTAATCTTGAAGTTTTAGAAAAAACATCAAAAGACGGAGAAACAATCAATCCGGAAAATTTGCTTAAAAAAGGAATTATTCGTATGATAAAAGGTAAGAAGCCCGAAGTTAAAATATTGGGTACAGGAAAATTGACCAAGAAATTAATTATAGAAAATTGCAAAGTTTCAGCTTCGGCAAAATTAGCCATAGAAAAAGCCGGAGGCATAATTAAATAAGTAAATCATGTGGTACGACAAAATATTATTTCTTTTTAAAAATAAAGAGTTAAGGAACAAAATTCTTTTTGTTCTTTTTTTGTTTGTTGTTTTCCGCATATCAGCCAACATTCCCATACCCGGAATTGGAATTGAAAATTTAAAAAAATTTTTTGACCAAAACCAGGTTTTTGGGCTTTTAAATATATTTACAGGAGGCGCATTAAGCAATTTTTCAATTGCTTTGCTTGGTTTGGGGCCCTATATTACAGCTACAATTATTTTGCAGTTACTGACAATGATTTTTCCTGCTTTAGAAAAAATATATAAAGAAGAGGGCGAAGCAGGCAGAAGAAAATTTAACCAGTATTCAAGATTACTTACTATTCCATTGGCAGCTTTTGAGGGCTATGGAATGCTGATAGTATTTCAGAGGCAGGGGATTATTTCAGGCCTTTCTTTGCCTATTATGATAAGCTCAATTATAACAATTACCGCAGGAGCCATGTTTTTAATGTGGCTTGGCGAAATTATTTCTGAACAAGGAATGGGGAACGGCATTTCGCTTTTAATTTTTGCCGGCATAGTATCCAGCCTTCCAATTAACATTTTCCAAACTTTTGTATCATGGGATCCTTCAAAAATTCCTTCATATGTAATGTTTGCGGTTTTATCTGTGGCCATTATAGCCAGCGTTGTTTTAATAACAGAAGCCAGAAGAAATATTCCGGTTTCTTATGCAAAAAGAGTGAGAGGTTCAAAAATGTATGGCGGAACATCCACATATCTTCCTTTAAGCGTAAATCCGGCGGGAGTTATGCCTATAATTTTTGCCCTTTCTATACTTTTATTTCCAAGCATGATAGCAACTTATTTGGGAACTTTTCCCGGAATTGTAGGAAGCATTGCTTCGTCTATAGGAATGTTTTTTAGCAACGCATGGGTGCACGGAATATTTTATTTTTTACTGGTTATTCTTTTTACTTATTTTTATACAGCAGTTACATTTGACCCAAAAAATATTTCAGATAATTTGCAAAAAATGGGAGGATTTATTCCCGGAGTAAGGCCGGGCAAATCAACTCTTGATTTTTTAAAACACATTTTAAACAGAGTTTTGTTTACCGGAGCTATGTTTTTAGGATTAATAGCCGTATTGCCGTCAATTGTTGCCGGACTTACCGGAGTTACAGGTTTTACATTTTTAATAGGCGGAACATCGTTGCTGATTGTGGTCAGCGTGGTTTTAGACACAATCAGGCAAATTAATGCCCAGCTCCAAATGAGGGAGTACGAAACATTTTAAAAATTTATCGGCATAATTAAAAATATGGATAAGCAAGTTGTAATTTTATTTGGACAGCCGGGAGCCGGCAAAGGAACTCAAGCAGAAATTTTGTCGGATAAAACCGGATATTATCATTTTGAATCAAGCAAAGTTATTGAAGCTTGTTTTAAAAACGAAGATTCTGAAAAAGTTTTTGAAATTGAAGGCAATTCTTATAAAGTTGACGACGAAAGAAAACGATGGGAGGCAGGATTATTAAACAGCCCGCCTTTTGTCGTTTTTTTAATGGCTGAAAAAATAAAAGATTTGGCAGAAGACGGAAAATCAATTATTTTTTCCGGTTCTCCAAGAACCGTTTACGAAGCAGAAAGGGAAATACCTCTTTTAAAAAAATTATACGGAGAAAAAAATATACATTTTATAATGCTTGAAATAACCGCAGAAACAACAATTTTTAGAAACTCGCACAGAAGAATTTGCGAGCTAATACGCCATTCAATATTGTTTTCAAACGAAACAGAAAAACTGACAAAATGCCCGCTAGACGGCTCTGACCTTGTAAAAAGAAAAGGGCTTGACGATTTAGAAACAATAAAAAAACGCATAGAAATTTATAAAGAACAAACGCACCCGGTTTTAGAAATTATTGAAAAAGAAGGTTTGAAAGTGCATAAAGTAAACGGCGAACAATCTGTTGCAGATGTTCATAAAGACGTTTTTAAATCTTTAGAATGATTACCATAAAAACTGACGATGAAATTAAGATAATGCGCGAAGCAGGGAAAATCCTGGCTAATGTTTTAAAAGAAATTGAAAAACAGATAAAGCCGGGAGTTACCACTTTGGAGTTAGACAGAGCCGCCGAGGCTCTTATTTTGTCATATGGGGCAAAGCCGTCGTTTAAAGGATATGAAGGTTTTCCATATTCTTTGTGCGCTTCGGTTAATGAAAATATTGTCCATGGCTACCCGTCAAAATATGTTTTAAAAGACGGAGATATAATTGGCTTGGATTTGGGAGTTTTATACAAAGGATATAATTCTGATATGGCAATAACAGTTCCCGTTGGTAAAGTTTCTTTTGAGGCAAAAAGATTGATAAACACCACAAAAAAAGCGTTAAGATTAGGAATTAAAAAAGCAAAAGTTGGAAACACAGTAGGAGATATTGGCAACACCGTGCAAAGATTTGTTGAGGGCCAGGGATATGGAATTGTGAGAGATTTGTGCGGGCACGGAATTGGAAAAAATTTACACGAAGACCCTAAAATTCCTAATTTTGGCAAAAGAGGCGGAGGTGAAAAAATAGTTGAAGGAATGGTAATTTGCATAGAGCCCATGGTAACAATGGGCGACTGGCGCCTTAAAAAAGCAGATGACGGATATGGATATTCAACTAAAGACAATTCGCTTACAGCCCATTTTGAGCACACAATAGCAGTTTTAAAATCAGGGCCGGTTGTTTTAACTGAATAATATATATGTTAAAATATAAAAATTAGAAAAAAATATTAACATATTATGAAAAATTTAATTGCAGGCAATTGGAAATTAAATCCAACAAATCAAAAAGAAGCAAAAGAAATTTTTGATGAAATTAAGGCAGGAATAAAAGACACAACTGCGGAAGTTGTTATCTGCCCGCCGTTTGTGTACATGCCTTTATTAAAAGGATTAGCGCTTGGCGGGCAAAATATTTATTCTGAAGAAAAAGGCGCTTTTACCGGAGAAATTTCGGGAGCTATGTTAAAAGACATTGGGGCTGAATATGTAATAATTGGGCATTCTGAGCGCAGAAAATATTTTAACGAAACAGACGAACAAATTAATCAAAAAATAAAAAAGGCCTTGGAATTTGGATTAAAAATTATTTTTTGCATAGGAGAAACAGCCGAAGAAAAAGAAGCGGGAAAAAGAGAAGAAGTTTTACAAAGGCAAATTCAAGACGGCTTAAAAGATATTCCCGACATTGATAATATAAATGTTGCTTACGAACCGGTATGGGCAATTGGAACCGGGAACAACTGCTCTGTTGAAGAAACAAAAGAAGCAATAGAGTTTATAAGAAAGTTTGTAAAAAAAGACACCAGAATAATTTATGGCGGAAGCGTAAAAAGTGAAAACTCAGGAGCTTATATTAAAGAAGCTCTCGCCAATGGGCTTTTGCCGGGCGGAGCATCTTTAAACGCCAAAGAGTTTATTAAAATTATCCAGTCAGCAGAGTAGAAAAATATTTGACAATAGGCTATAAATTTGTTATATTATAAATGTCTCAGCAAGATGAGTGATTGCTCTCTATGCAAATAGGGAGAGGAAAGTCCGAACACCATCCCGCCTTTGGCGGGATAAAATAATAGCGGCTAACAGCCGTCCATCGTAAGATGCGAGGTGCGAACAGCGACGTGCAGGTTTGAAAAGATCTGCGTTTCCTTAGGGAAAAATTCTGCAGTAATGCAGAAGTGAAACGGCTAAATCCTTATTGGGTGCAAGAACAAAGCAGAAAATTGGGTTAAATTCATCTCAAAATTCTGTTAAAAGTAGTTCGCCCGAGCCAAAAAGTAATTTTTGGCCAAGACAGATAATCACCTAAAACAGAATTCGGCTTACGGTCTTGCTGGGACAACTAAGAAACAGAGTTTGTCCTCTGTTTTTTTGTTTGAAAAGAATAGAAAAAAATGTTATCATGCTATTAATTAACAAAAAATAATTTGATACAAAGATTTCTTAACTCGCAGGCAAAATCAATAAGCTCGGCATCTTTAATTTTAGCGTTTTCTTATTTGATAAGCGCTTTTTTAGGTTTATTTAGAGACCGTCTTTTGGCGGGAACTTTTGGAGCCGGAAACGAGCTTGATGTTTATTATACAGCTTTTACCATTCCCGATTTTATTGCTTTAATTTTAATTTTTGGCGCAATATCGGCAGCTATAATTCCGGTTTTCAGCTCGTATATTGTAAAGTCAAAAGAAGATGCATGGGAATATGTTTCTGCGCTTTTTAATATATTTTTGGGATTTTTAATTATTGTTTGCATATTTTTAATAATTTTTACTCCGTTTATTTTATCTTTAACAGCCCCGGGTTTTTCTGGAGAGAAAAGGGAAATGGCTATTTTGCTAATGCGTATTATGTTTTTAAGCCCTATTATTTTGGGAGCTTCAAATATGATAAGCGGAATTTTACAGGTATTCCACAGATTTTTGGTAACAGCACTAGCTCCCATAATGTATAATATTGGAATAATTATTGGGATTTCATTTTTTGTTCCAAAAATGGGAATTGTCGGGCTTGCATGGGGAGTTGTTTTAGGGGGAGTTTTGCATCTTTCAATACAAATTCCGGCGTTTATTTTTTCTGGATTTAAATATAAATTAAATTTTAATTTTAGGCACGAAGGCGTAATAAAAACAATAAAACTTATGGCGCCAAGGTCTTTGGGCCTGGCTGCCGGCCAGTTAAACACCATTGTTATTACAGCAATTGCCTCAACCTTAATGGCAGGTTCAATTGCAGTATTTAATTTGGCAAACAATTTGTCATCTATTTTGGTAAACACAGTTGCCCTTTCTCTTTCAACTGCTATTTTTCCTTCAATGTCTATGGCTTTTTTGCAGGCAGAAGAAGAAAAATTTTTACAAAAATTTTCAAATGCTTTTAGGCAGACGCTTTTTTTAATAATTCCAATAAGCATTTTAATTTTAATTTTACGGGCGCAGATTGTAAGGGTTATTTTAGGAGCTGGAAAATTTGGCTGGGTAGATACCAGACTTACCATTGCCTGTCTTGGCATATTTTCAGCAGGATTATTTGCCCAGGGACTTATTTTTATACTCTCTAAAACATTTTACGCCTCACACAATACAAAAATTCCGGCAATTGCCAGCATATCAGCTGTTGCCTTTAACATTATTTTTAGCTTGTTTTTGGTTTGGCTTATAAATATTTCTGCAGGATTTTCTCTTTTTATACAAATGTTTTTTAGGCTAGAGGGCGTAAAAAATCTTGGCGTTGTTTGCCTGGCTTTGTCGTATTCTGCAAGCATAATATTACAGGTTTCTTTGCTTTTATACATGCTTTATAAAAAATTTCCAAATTTAAAAATAAAAGAAATTTCTAACTCTCTGCAAAAAATAATTGCTGCGTCTGTAATTATGGCGCTTTCAACATTTTTAATCAGGCAGTTGCTCGGTTCTTCTGTAAGTTTGCAAACTTTTTGGGGAGTATTTTTTCAGTTAGTTTTATCCGGCATTGCAGGAGTCGCAATTTATACTGCAATAACATTCTTTTTAAAATCCCAGGAACTAAAAACAATATCAGACTCCTTCCTTAAAAAATTCCTTTATCCGGACAAATAGACGAATAACTCAACAGCTGTTGAGTTATTAAAACCAGCCCAAAAGGGCTGTTTTTGTTTTGACTACTCTATGGTAAAATTATATGATTACCTAATAAAAGTATGAAAGAAAAGATACTTGCTAACTTAAAACAAAAACCATATTTCTGTGAAGATAATTTTGTTTTATATCATGGAGATAGCATAAATTTGCTTAAAGAGCTACCGGAGAATTCTATTGATATGATTTTTGCTGATCCGCCATATTTTCTTTCAAACGGAGGATTTTCAGTCCATGCCGGAAAACAAGTGAGTGTAAACAAGGGTGATTGGGATGTAAGCAATGGACTTAAAAAAGATTATGAATTTCATTTAAATTGGATAAAAGAAAGCAGGAGGGTTTTAAAACCTAATGGAACAATTTGGATTAGCGGAACCTATCATTCTATATATTCCTGTGGTTTTGCTTTGAAAGTTGCAGGATATAAAATTTTGAATGATATAGCGTGGCGCAAGCCAAATCCTCCGCCAAATTTAAGTTGCAGATATTTTACTGCCGGACACGAAACTTTAATTTGGGCAATAAAAGATCAAAAAGCAAAACACACTTTTAATTACAGCAAAATGCGAGATGGCAACTGGCCTGAAGATTTTTTAAAAAAACCAAACAAACAGATGCAGTCAGTATGGTCTATAAACGCGCCTCAGTCCTGGGAAAAAAAATTTGGAAAACATCCCACTCAAAAGCCCTTTAACTTGCTTGAAAGAATAGTTTTAGCAAGCACAAGAGAAAATGATGTTGTTTTAGATCCGTTTGCAGGAAGTTCTACAACCGGCTTGGCTTCTTTAGTTAATAACAGAAAATTTGTTGGCATAGACACGGAAAAAAAATATTTGGATTTATCAATAAAAAGATTCAAAGAAATTAAAAATATTAAACTATCTTAAAAACATGAAAACAGGAGGTATCGGTGGAGGCAACACAATAACTGGTCTTAATTTTGAAAAGGAGACAGATATTTTGGATCTCCTTAGAGCAAAGAAGGGTTATAAGATTACGGGTAATGTTATTTATTATAATGGCAAAGAAGTCGCAAAAAGTTTTAAGAAGAATGGGCTGTATAAATTTTTAGAGTCTAAAGGCGTAGATTATAAAAAGATTTTATCTAAAAAACTATTACCGGACGAAGCCATTTATGTGATTATAAATAATACGCTTTTTATAATTGAAGTGAAGTTTCAAAAAGTTGCAGGTTCCGTTGATGAAAAATTACAGACGTGCGATTTTAAAAGAAAACAATATGCAAAGCTTTTAGCTCCATTGAATATTGAAGTTGAATATATTTATATTTTGAGTGATTGGTTCAGAAACCCGGCGTATAAAGATGTTCTTGATTATATAATATCTGTGGGTTGTCAGTATTATTTTAAATATCTACCGTTGCAAAAATTAGGATTACCAGTCCCATTATAAAATTAATTGAGAAATAAAAAATGGGAAAAATTATATTGATCGGTTTATTGTTTTTATTAAGCTCTGCTTTCTTGCCGAGTTTTATAATAAAACCAGTACTCGACCGATTGAGAAATAAGAATAAAAACCTCAAAGAATATTCGGATAAGCATGAGAGGGAGGAACTTAGAGAATATCCAATGAAACTCGGAGAGATTGAGCGGTTATTGTTTGGAGTAATTTTATTAGCATCTTCGTACTCGAGCCTTATGACATTTTTTGTTGTTTGGTTGGGGTTGAAGACAGCCACAAACTATAAGCTTTGGGTTGGAGTTGATACAACAGACGGACATTTTGGTCGTGCTTTATTTTGTGTTTATCTAATTGGTAATTGTTTATCCATTTTATCTGTAATACTTTTTTATTTTTTGTTCTTTCAATTACAAAATTATTTGTGTCCGAATATTCCGACAAACGTATTTATTCCATTATTGAAAAGATAATTTTAGAGGCATGAAAGAGTACATCTTAAAAAGAAAAATTAATTGATAAATAAAAATATGGTTAGTTTGGTTGTTATTTCAATTATTGGCGTGGTTGTGGGTTTTGTTGTGGCTGGGATTGTTTGGGCTGTGCGGGAAGATTCAAAAGATGAGAAAAAAGAGAAAGTAATGCCAGTGCTGGTGCAAAGGCAGGTGGCTGAAAAGGAGGCGAATAAGCAGAAAATTTTGAAGTTTTTGGAAAATAAAGAAAAAATTGTAAACAATGATGTTGAAAAATTGTTGGGCGTATCAAATGCCACTGCCGAGAGGTATTTGGGAGAACTGGAAAAAGAGGGAGTTTTAAAACAGGTGGGTGATATTGGGCAGGGAGTTTATTATACAAAAACATGAATAACTCAACAGGGCTGTTGAGTTATTGGAATCCGCCTCTTGGGCGGGTTTTTAATTGAAAAGAGGCGGGATTTTTGGTAAGATTACATTAAATTATATGCAGGAAAACATACGCAACTTCTCTATTATTGCTCACATTGACCACGGCAAGTCTACATTGGCTGACCGGCTTTTAGAGTTGACCGGAACCATTGACCCTAAAAAAATGATGCCTCAGTTTTTAGATTCAATGGATTTGGAAAGAGAAAAAGGAATTACCATAAAACTAAAAGCCATCAGAATGAATTATAATTTTGAGGGCAAAGATTATATTTTAAATTTGGTGGACACTCCGGGCCACGTTGATTTTTCTTATGAAGTTTCAAGGTCTATGGAAGCTGTTGAAGGAGCTGTTTTATTGGTTGACGCAACGCAGGGAATTCAGGCGCAAACTTTGGCTAATTTAGAACTGGCAAAAAATCAAAATTTAAAAATTATTCCTGTAATAAATAAAATTGATTCTGCCATAGCAAAAGTTGATGAATCAGTTGAAGAGCTGTCAAATCTTTTGGATATTTTGCCAGATGAAATTATAAAAATTTCTGCAAAAGACGGAACAAATGTTATGCAGGTTTTAGAAACTATTATACGAGAAGTACCTGGACCCGCCCAAAGCCCTGCGGGTATTGAGGCGGGTGAGCGCCCTTTCAGGGCACTCATTTTTGATTCGGAATACGATTCTTTTAAGGGCGTGATTGCTTTTGTAAGAGTTGTTGACGGAGAAATTTCTAACGGAGAAAAAATTGAGTTAATGGCAACAGAAACACCGGCTGAAGTAAAAGAGCTTGGTTATTTAAATCCGGGTTTTTCTGCAAAAGAAAAATTAACGGCAGGTTATATAGGATATATTGCAACAGGAATTAAAGAGCCCGGAAAAGTTACAGCCGGAGACACAATTATAAAATTACAGACATTGGCCACAAAAGGAACTGTAAAGCCCTTGCCGGGATATCAAGAGCCAAAGCCAATGGTTTTTGCCTCTTTGTATCCTGAAAATCCCGATGACTTTGACGATTTAAAAGTTGCTTTGTCAAAATTAAAATTAAATGACCCGGCTTTGGTTTTTGAGCAGGAAATGAAAGAAGCTTTGGGAAGGGGATTTAACTGCGGATTTTTGGGTACTTTGCACATTGAAATTATTTCTGAAAGATTGCAAAGGGAATTTGGGTTAAACTTGGTAATTTCAACGCCGTCGGTTGTTTATAAAATTATTAACCAAAAAGATAAAGAAATTTTAATTCATTCGGCCTCCGACTGGCCCGAGCAGTCTAACATAAAAAGCGCCCAAGAGCCATGGGTTTTGTTGGAAGTTATAGCTCCGTCCAATCAAATGGGGAAGCTAATGGAAATTTTAAAAAGCTTGAGAGGAAATTATTTGGAAACTAATTATTTAAGTCCTGAAAGGGCAGTTATTGTTTTTGAAACTCCTTTGCGGGGAATTATTGCCAATTTATATGACAAAATAAAAACAGCCAGCCAGGGTTATGCTTCTATGAATTATAAAACAATAGGATACAGGCCGGCAAAATTAGTAAAAATGGAAATTTTAATTGCCGGTCATAAAGAAGAAGCGCTTTCAAAAATTGTGGCAGAAGACGAAGCCTACCAAGAAGGGAAAAAAGTTGTTGAAAAATTAAAAGATGTTTTGCCTCCGCAAATGTTTTCGGTTGCTTTGCAGGCAGCCATTGGCGGAAAAATTATTGCCAGAGAAACAATTAAAGCTTATATGAAAGATGTTGCAGGGTATCTTTATGGGGGAGACATAACAAGAAAAAATAAGCTCCGCGAGAAGCAGAAAAAAGGGAAAAAACTAATGAAGGCAAAGGGCCAGGTGAGCATTCCCCCAAAAGCATTTTTAGAAGTATTTAGGGCCTAATTTTGCTCGGCAGCCAAATTTTTTCGGCTCCATCCTCGTCCCGCTGTGGCGGGACTGCGGGACCCTTCAAAATTTGTTGCTTCGCTTAACTATATATATTGCTCGGCAACAAACTTTTTTCCGTCTGCTGGCAAACCCCCTTTGCCTCTACGGGCAAGTGGACCAGGGACTGCAAAAAGTTTATTGCCTCGCTTAAATGCGCAAGTTATACACAGCTTGCGTTTGTTGTTTTGTCGTATAATAGAATAACGCATAAAATTAATAATTTTATTATGAAAACAAAACTATTTTTAATAGCCGGATTATTTTTAAGTTTTTTAATTTTGCCAGGGTCTGTTTTCGCTGGCAGTTGGTGCTATACTTTTAATAAAAATTTAGGAACAGCTGATTCCGGCTCGTTGGATGTAGCATATCTTCACGTTGCTCTTTTAACGGAAGGCATTTCATACGGAAACGACGGGCTTACAGCTTATTCAGACGGAACAATTGCCGGAGTAATAGCTTTTCAGGAAAAATATACTTATGAAATTTTATCTCCATGGGGATTAACTCATGGCACCGGCTATGTAGGAAACACAACAAGGCAAAAATTAAACCAGCTTTACGGATGCTCGGGAAATTCAGGAAATCCTGTAAACCCGGTAAATCCAACTTGCACTCCAAGCTGGAATTGTACCAGCTGGACAAGTTGTTATAATAATCAACAAAATAGAACGTGCACCGACTATAATTTTTGTGGCACAACATCCGGCAGGCCTGTAACAACACAGTCGTGCACATCTAATTCCAGTTGCACAGAAAATTGGCAATGCACTAGTTGGAGCTCTTGTTCTAATGGCCAACAAACAAAAATTTGCACAGATTATAATTTTTGTGGCACAACAAATAACAAACCTGCAACAACACAGTCGTGCACGTCTAATTCCAATAACACAAATAATACAAATACTTGCCAAGCAACATGTATTACCCAAACAGACGGAATTTATGCCATTGACTGCGATGGCGACACAACAAAATGCAGTGCCAATCAAACCTGCGAACAAACTTTTGACACAGACTATAATTATTCAAGCGGTTATGTTCAAACAGTGCAAACTTTAACAGGGGCTCGTTGTACATACAGCAGTACAAATAATAATAATAATAATACTTGTACGCCCGACTGGGATTGCGGAGACTGGAGCGCTTGTGTTAATAGCCAACAAACCAGAACTTGTACCGATTCAAATGACTGCGGAACAACAACAGGAAAACCGGTGACAACACAATCTTGTTGCAATACAAACTGGAGTTGCGGGACATGGAGCGCTTGTGCCAATAAAAATCAAATAAGAACATGTTCAGATTTAAATAATTGCGGAACAACAACGGGAAAACCTGCAACAAGCCAGTCGTGTTGCGCGCCCGATTGGCATTGTTCCAGTTGGAGCACTTGTTCATCTAACGGCAATCAAACACGAACTTGCTCAGATTCTAATTCATGTGGGACAATAGCAGGCAAGCCGATAACAAGCCAAAGCTGTGTTTGTGTTGAAAGATGGCAATGCGGAGCGTGGAGCATATGTACCGGCGGATGGCAAAATAGAATGTGCTGGGATAATAATAATTGTATAACCCAAAAAGACAAGCCTTCAATTCGGCAGGAGTGCACTTCAACTTGTTCTCCAAACTGGGTGTGTGATGCCTGGCTTGAATGTGGCTATAACCGCCAGCAACAGAGGATATGCAGAGACTCTAAACAATGTTTTGATGTCTATCAAGAAATAGAATCGCGATCATGCACTCCAGAATAAACAAAATTATTTTTAAAAACAGCCCCGCTAAGGCGGGGCTGTTTTGTTATTGCTTGATTATAATATTTTTTGTGGTAAAATAATTAGTATATCATTTTAAATGGTATCGTAGCGCCTTGGAGGAGTAGTACCTCGACAGTCTCATAAGCTGTAGGCCCTGGTGCAATTCCAGGAGGCGCAACATTTTAAATTGGCCGGGGTAGCTCAGTTGGTAAGAGCGCATCACTCATAACGATGAGGTCGGGAGTTCGAATCTCCCCCTCGGCACAATGCGGGCATAGTCCAGCCTGGTTTAAGACGCCTCCCTGTCACGGAGGAGATCGGGGGTTCAAATCCCCCTGCCCGCGCAAAACAAAAATCGCCTTTTAGTTGTGGCGGTTTTTTGGTATATTAAAGTAATATAAAATATTAAATAAACTAAAACATGACAAACTCATATAAAAAAATTTTAATTGTGGATGATGAAAAAGACATTCGCGCTGTTCTTGAGCAAAGTTTCACCGATGAAGGATTTTCCGTGATTTCTGCCCAAGACGGCGAAGAAGGGCTAAAAATGATTGAAAAAGAAAAACCAGACCTGATTCTTTTAGATATTGTGATGCCAAAAATGGATGGCGTAACAGTGGCTAAAAAGCTGAAAGAAAAAGGCATTAAGGCGAAGATTATATTTTTAACTAATTTAAAGGGCGAATTGCCTGTGGCCGAAGGATTAGTGGAAAAAGCCGACTACATCTCAAAAACCGAAATACATATTGACCAAATTATCGCTAAAGTAAAGGAAAAATTAAGCGTAGAATAGTTTGATATAATATCCGGCGCAGAAAACAAAAAACCCCGCCAAAGGCGGGGTTTTGTTGTATTTTTAATTTTAAAGGGATATAATTATATAAACAAAAATATATGGAACCAAAAATAAAGATATTAATTGCCGATGACAACAAAGCAATTGCCATGGCTTTAGATTTAAAACTGCAAAACGAGGGTTTTGAAGTAAAAACAGTTTTTAACGGAAACGAAGCTTTGGTTGAATTAGAAAAAGAAAAATTTGATTTGCTTATTTTAGATTTAATTATGCCCCAATTAAACGGTTTTGGAGTTTTAAAAGGCATAAAAGAAAAAGGAATAAAAACGCCGGTTATTGTAAGCTCTGACTTAAGCCAAACAGAAGATATAAATAAAGTAAAAGAACTGGGAGCTGTTGATTTTTTTGTGAAATCAGATATGTCGGTGGTTGAAATGGTACAAAAAATTAAAGAATATTTTAAAATATAAATTTAATATGAACCTAGACCAAGAAAAAATAAAAGATATTTTACTAAAAGAAAATTATATAGAAAAAAGCAATGCAGAAAAAGCCGATGAATTTGTAAAAAATAAAGAAGGCAGTTTTTTGGATTATTTTATGTTGCGGGGGCTTCTGTCGGCAGACTTAATTGGCCAGGCAATTGCAGAATATTTTAAGGTTTCTTATTTAAATTTAAACACAAATATCCCGGATAAAAATCTTGTTTTAAAAATTCCGGAACAAATGGCAAAAAAATACAGAGTGATATTAGCCAAAGAAACTGAAAAAACAGCTGTTGTTGCCACAGACAACCCTTCTGCAAGCGGGCTCCAAGAGGAAATTGAAAAAATTTTTCCGGGCAAAAAAATATCAATATGCTTTTCATCAAGCGAAGATATAGATTCTTTGCTTTTATTTTATAAAAAACCGCTTGGAACAAGGTTTGATGAAATTATTAAAGGCGGTTCAAAGGTAGCCTTAGAAATTGTTGACGAAATACTTGAAGAAGCATTAAGCTCAAAAGCTTCGGATATTCATTTTGACCCGCAGGAAAATGAAGTTTTAATAAGGCTTAGAATAGACGGGTTTTTGCACGAAATAGGCAGAATTCCTAAAAGTTTTTATGAAAACATTTTAAACAGGATAAAAGTGCAGTCAAATATGAAAATTGACGAGCATTTTTCGGCACAAGACGGGGCAATAAGATATGAAAAAAAGGGAGAAATTATTGATATGCGCGTTTCTACTGTGCCAACATTAGACGGAGAAAAAATATCTATAAGGCCTCTTGTAAAACACGCAAAAAACTTTTCGTTAGACGACCTTGGGCTTTCAAAAAACCAGCAAAAAATTATTTTAAAGGCAGCTAAAAAGCCCGCTGGAATGATTTTAGTAACAGGCCCCACAGGTTCAGGAAAAACTACAACCTTATACACGTTATTAAAACAGCTGAATAATTCAGAAGTAAACATTACAACAATTGAAGACCCTGTTGAATATAAAATACCCGGAGTAAACCATATACAGGTAAATTCTGCGACAAATCTTACTTTTGCCGAAGCATTAAAGTCTATTGTAAGGCAAGACCCGAATATTATTTTAGTTGGAGAAATAAGAGACAAAGAAACAGCGGCAATTTCTGTGAGCGCTGCTTTAACCGGGCATTTAATATTTTCAACTTTTCACGCAAATGATGCGGCTTCTGTAATTCCAAGATTTTTAGAAATGGGGGTTGAGCCGTTTAATTTGTCTTTAACCTTAAAATTGGTGATTTCGCAAAGACTGGTAAGAAAAATTTGCAGTAAATGCAGATACAGCTATAAAACATCGGCAAAAGAGCTTTCTGAAACTTTCCCCGAGGCAGAAAGATTTTTTGGCAAAGAAGAAATCACGCTTTTTAAGGGAAAAGGATGCCCAAACTGTTCCGGAACAGGATATAGGGGTAGAACAGGCGTTTTTGAAATAATAGATATTAACCCTGAACTTGAAGCATTAATGCTTAAAAATCCTTCAGCCGAGCAAATATGGGATATGGAAAAAAAGCAGGGTTTAGAGCCCATATTTAACGACGGCTTAGAAAAAATTAAAAACGGCACAACAACAATAGAAGAACTATTGCGCGTGGTAAACCCGCCCGAAGAAATAAAATAACGTTTTTTAAAAATTAAAAGCCCCCCCGCCTTTGGCGGGGGGGCTTTTATTGACAAAATTGGGTAAAGTATTAATATTATATTAGTCTGTCACTTGTTGTGAGGGCAAATTACAGCTCTTTGACTCTTGTATAAGGAGATATAGCATGAGCCGAAAAGAGGCGATTTTGAAACTTCATGATGTTCTAATTAAGCGGCGCGATGCATTGCGCAGGGTTTTAGCTGGCGATTTAAGTTCGTTAAAAGAATTTCATTCTCCGCCATCTGACGAACCGGTGGATTCAAGCTTGCTTGAAGACGAAATTAGTTCTCAATTAGCTGAAGTGGAGAGCCGTGAGCTGACTCGCGTAGAAACCGCATTAGAGCGGATGCGAGAGGGCCAATATGGCGTTTGTGAAGCTTGCGGAAGCAATATTCCAATGGCGCGCTTACACGCCCTGCCGTATGCCACGCTATGCATCAAGTGTCAGCGTGATTTTGAACACCAGCAAGCCGCATCAACCAAAGACGATTGGAGCGAGTTGCTTGACCCGGCCGGCAAAAATCCGGATTTATCAATTGACGACATCAAAATAGAAGACATGTAATATTTCCAAACCATTTAACCCTGCGATTCGTCGTAGGGCTTTTTTTATTGGATAATTTTTAGATTTACAATTTGACAATTTATTCTGGCGATATATTATTAATGAATTATTTGGACCTTGAAATAACGACCACCATATAGCAAAAAAGGAGAGACCCTTGGAAACCTTAATACGAAGAGTAACAGAAGCGGTAGGGCCGATATATTTATCTAGCCCTGTTTACAGGCATAGTATTTGGGCTCATGTTTTGCGTGTGTCAGAACACGCCAAAGATTTTGCTTTAAAGCTGTCGCTAAACCTGGTTATTGCCGAACTTGGAGGATTGCTTCACGACCTTGGAGCGGCAATGTATGGCGCAGAAAACCATCATATTACCGGAGCCAAAGAAGCAGTGCCCATTCTTTTAAGTTGTGAATGCCCGGTAGAATTTATCGGACCGGTTGTAAGCGCAATTTACTCTCATAGGGGAAGCCAAACGATTGCTTTTCAAACTCAAGAAGCAAAGTGTGTGGCAGCTGCTGATGCCAAAGACCATTTTGTTAATTTACAGGAGCTGTGGAGAGTTCAGACAAGCGATTTGAGAATTCCTAAAGCAAACGTTTATCAGAGACTTTTAGGAAAACTGCAAAGGGATTGGGAAAAAATCAGTCCCGAAATAAAGTTTATGCTTGATGGAACATATGAAAGGGCCCAACAGGAGCTCTTAGAAATTGCTTCCAGAAATGGAAATCATGAAAAAATTGCCTCAAGGGGCAAAAAAACATAATGAGTGTTTCGCGCAGGAAACACTCTTTTTTATTGCAAAATGTTTTAAATGGTCGCTTTTTAGGCGATTTTTTGGTAATATTAATAATCAACCATAAAAATAAGATGCAAAATATTTTGTTTTTCATAAAAAATCATAAAAAAATTATTTTCCTATTTTTTTTAATAGTTATTATTTTAATTTTAGGAATAATTTTTTTTATACTAAAAAATAAAAGCGCAATACCATCCAATGATATTTTGTCTGAAAGATGCAGGCAAGAAGGCGCTTTATATTTGAATAAAAATTTATCTGTTCAAGAAAGAGTAAACGATTTAATGAGTAGAATGACTGAATGGGAAAAAATTGGCCAAATGGTTTTAATTGAAAAAAATAGCATTCACGACCTTAACGAAATTACCCGATATAATATTGGGGCATTATTAAGCGGAGGCGGAGCAGGGCCAAAACAAGAAACTCCGTTAGCGTGGCTTAGTATGGTAAATAGTTTTCAATCTGCCGCTAAAAATACTTGTTTAAAAATACCTCTGTTATACGGAATTGATGCTGTACACGGGCATGCTAATGTTTTAGGAGCTACAGTTTTTCCTCATTCTATTGGCTTGGGCGCTACCAGAGATTCTGATTTAGTAAAAAGAGTTGCAGAAGCAACTGCCGAGGAAATGGCCGCTACCGGAATTTATTGGAGTTTTTCTCCAAACCTTGATGTGGCAAAAGATATCCGTTGGGGCAAAACATACGAAACTTTTGGGTCAGACACTGCAAATACAACACAACTGGGGATGGCCTATTTAAAAGGAACTCAAGATTCTTTAAACAATTATTTTAATGTATTAGCCACTCTAAAACATTTTATTGGTGGCGGAGTTATGGAATATGGGACTTCCCGCAATAAAGATTTTAAAGTAGAGGAAGGAAACATAACCATAGATGAAAAAACTTTACGTAAAGACCACTTAATTCCTTTTCAAAAAGCTGTGGATAATGGGGCGCGGGTTGTTATGGTGGGCACAGCAAGCTGGCTGGGCAAACAAAATTCTGCTAACCATTATTTATTGACAGATGTATTAAAAGACGAGCTTGGCTTTTCCGGTTTTGTAGTTTCAGATTGGTATGGCGTTTATCAAGTAGCGCCTAATAGGTATGATTCTTTGGTGATTTCAATTAATGCAGGCATTGATATGGTAATGACTCCGTTTGAATATAAAGATTTTATGTCTAATATGCAAGAAGCTTTGGCTAAGGGAGATATAACAAAAGAAAGATTAGACGACGCTGTAAGAAGAATTTTAACAGTAAAATTTGAAACAGGATTATTTGACCGCCCGCAAGCCGAGCCCGAAGGATTATCTGTTGTTGGAAGCAATGAACATCGCGAGCTGGCAAAAGAAGCAGTTCGTAAATCACAGGTATTATTAAAGAATAAAAATTCTGTTTTGCCTTTGTCTATATCATTAAAAAAAATTATAGTTGCCGGTTCATCAGCAGACAACTTGGGCCGTCAGGCAGGCGGATGGACAACAGAATGGCAAGGCATTGACGGCAACAATGGTATTTGGGGCACCACCATACTTCAAGCAATAAAAAATACTGTTTCTAAAAATACAGAGGTTGAATATAACAAGCAGGGAAATTTTTCTATAAATAACAATCTTGCAGATGTTGGAATTGTTATTGTTGGTGAAAAACCCTATGCCGAGGGTTGGGGAGATAACGCCAATCCAAGCTTAAGTTCTGAAGACTTGTTAACAATAGAAAAAACAAAAGCAAAAAGTAAAAAATTAGTAGTTGTAATAATTTCTGGCCGGCCGCTTAATATTTTATCATATTCTAAAGAATGGGACAGCATAGTTGCTTCGTGGTTGCCGGGAAGCGAAGGGCAGGGCGTTGCAGACGTTTTATTTGGTCTTTATCCATTTACCGGTGTTTTGCCGTTAAATTGGGATATTTAAAGTGTTTAATTTTAATAAAAAAAGCGGCTTGCCGAAAGGCGAGCCGTTGTTTGTTTTGTTCTATTTTGTGATGCTTTTAAGCTGTTCGCGGACTTTCTGGATTTCTGGATTTTTCTTTTGCAGGATTTTGCGTTCGAAGAGAAACGTTACGTCCTTTATTGGGCCTCTGCTTCTTCCGCCAGCATGTATTAAGCGATTGTAAACTCTGAAATTGAGGTCCTGGCTGATTCTACTGTCCCAGAATTCTTGTACCTTTTTACGGGAAGGGCAGAGCCAAATATTGTGGGGTTTGCCCTTATTATCTTTAACTTCTCTCATGGCGTTTTCAGCAGGAAGCTCCCCACTGAAGCAGTAATTTGTATGATCGTTTGATGGCTCTACGGCCCATTCAAGGTTTTCGTCTGACATGATTTTATTTTCCTTTTGGTTAGGTTTTGAAGGTGCTAATAGGTTGCTTACCACCTCTGATTATAGCACATCTTTGTTGATAAATCCACTATTGCTTTACGCCTTATTTTGAGGTAAAATAAAGTAATATATACCCATAGTATGAGAAGAAATATTATAATAAACGACCCAAAGGAGTCTGTTTTAATTAAAGAATTAGAAAAAAAGACCGATGTAAAAGCAGAAAGAATAAAACGGCTTTTAGCCCTGCCCGATTTAACTAAAAAAGAAAACTCTCCTGTAAAAATTTTAGTTGACCAAATAAAAAATCTGCCAAGATTTAAAGATTTTGATTTAGTTGATTTTCCCAGGATTGTTTCGGTTGAACAAAACTTTGATGTTTTAAATGCGCCAAAAGACCATCCAAGCAGAAGAGAGTCAGATACATATTATTTAGATAACGATAATATTTTGCGCACCCAGACAACTGCAATGTGGCCGTTTTATTTGAGAGACCCGGAAGTTTTAGAAAAATTAAAAAAAGACGGCGAAATTATGGCTTTGTCATCGGGCATTGTTTTTAGAAAAGATGAAATTGACAGAAAGCATTTTCCGGCTTTTCACCAAATTGACGGCTTGCTAATTTGTAAAAAAAGTCAAAAAGTAATAACTTTAGACGACTTGAAAGAAGTTGAAATTGAAATGACAAAAAGCATTTTTGGTCAAGATGTTGAATATAGATTTTTAGTTGATTCTTTCCCATTTACAGACCCTTCGGTCCAAATTGAAATTAAATTTAATAGCGACTGGCTTGAAGTTGTGGGATCGGGTTTAGTGCATGCGCAGGTTCTAAAAAACTTTGGGCTGGATCCGGAAATTTATAATGGCTGGGCATTTGGATTTGGAATTGAAAGATTGGCAATGGTTAAAATGGGAATACCGGATATTAGAGTTTTTTGGTCAGACGACCCAAGAATTACCAGCCAGTTTAAAGATATAAACAGCAAATTTAAAGAGGTAAGCAAATACCCCGAAACTTCAAGAGACATTTCTTTTATAATTGATAAAAGTATAAACTTAAATAATTATTATGAAATTGTGCGCGACTTTGCAGAAAACTTAATTGAAGAAGTAAAACTTGTTGATGAATTTGAGAACGAAGAAAAATTTGGCAAAGATAAAAAAAGTTATACATTTAGAATTGTTTACCGCTCTCCCGAAAGAACTTTAACAAGCGAGGAGGTTAATGCTATTCAAGAAAAAATAAGAGAAAAAACAAAGCAAGATTTAAAAGTAATTTTAAGATAGCTTAATTTAATCTTCTACTGTCATATGACAGTAGAAGTGACAGTAGAAAAAAATTATGAAATTAAATATAAAATCTTCGGACGACGAGCCAAAAAAAGAGCTAAAAAAAATTGTTGCAGAAAAAAAACCGGCTCCTGTTAAAGCAGTAAAAACAGAAAAAAAACCGGAAAAGGTTGAAGCAAAAGAGGAGGCAAAAAAAACAGAAGTTGTAAAAGAAACTCCAAAAATGGAACCCAAGAAAGTAAGAAAAGACGGAGAATATACCGCCAAGGATATTTATGTTTTAAAGGGCTTAGAGCCGGTTCGCCAGAGGCCGGGAATGTATATTGGCTCAACCGGCGTAGACGGATTGCACCATTTAATTTGGGAGGTGGTAGATAATTGTTTAGATGAAGCAATGGCAGGTTATGCTAAAAATATTGAGGTTGTTTTATTGCCGGACAGCAGAGTAAAAATTTCTGATGACGGCAGAGGAATTCCGGTTGAAAAGCATGCCGACACAAAAAAGTCGGCCCTAGAAACCGTAATGACTACTTTGCATGCCGGAGGAAAATTTGGCGGAGAAGCTTACAAAGTTTCCGGAGGATTGCACGGAGTTGGAATTTCTGTGGTCTGCGCGCTTTCAACTTATATGATGTCTGAAGTGCACAGAGACGGGGGAGTTTACCAGCAGGAATATTTTAGGGGCAACCCAAAGTCAGCTGTAAAAAAAGTGGGAGACAGTAAAAAAACAGGAACCATACAAATTTTTGACGCTGACCCGCAAATTTTTAAAGAAATAAAATACGACCCAAAAAGAATTTTAAACCATTTGCGCCAGCAGGCTTATTTAACAAAAGGAGTAAAAATTATTTTTAAAGACGAAAGAGAAAAAGGCAAAGAGTCCAGCTACGCATTTTATTTTGAGGGGGGAGTTGCTTCTTATGTAAAATATTTGCTTGAAGGAAATACTCCGCGCCACGAAAATATTTTTTCAGTGGCTTTAGAAAAAGACGGAATTATGGTTGAAGCGGCTTTTCAATATACGCAGGAAATGGAATGCACAGAGGAATCTTTTGCCAATAATATTTATACAGTTGAGGGTGGAACGCATATTTCCGGATTTCGCACAGCTTTAACCAGGTCATTAAATGATTACGCAAGGCGTGAAGGATTTTTAAAAGAAAAAGAAGAAAATTTTACTGGAGACGATGTAAGAGAAGGATTAACTGCAGTTGTTTCTGTAAAAATACGCACTCCGCAGTTTGAGGGCCAGACAAAAGCAAAGCTTGGAAACCCAGAAGCCAAAAATGCGGTGGAAGCCGCGGTTTCTGAGGGCTTGTCTGATTATTTAGAAAGAAATCCTTCAGATGCCAAATCAATTATAGAAAACTGCCTTTTAGCAACAAAAGCCAGATTAGCTGCAAAAGCTGCCCGCCAAACAGTTTTAAGAAAGGGTGCTTTGGAGGGGCTGGCTTTGCCCGGCAAATTGGCTGATTGTTTATCCCGCAAGGCAGAAGAATCAGAACTATATATTGTTGAGGGAGATTCAGCCGGTGGTTCTAGTAAGCAGGCAAGAGACAGAAGATTTCAGGCAATACTGCCCTTAAGAGGAAAAATTTTAAATGTTGAAAGAGCAAGATTAGACAAAATGCTTGCCTCAAAAGAAATTAAGGCCTTAATTATTGCCATGGGAACCGGAATTGGCGAAGATTTTAACATAGAAAAATTAAGGTACCACAAAATTGTAATTATGACCGATGCCGACGTTGACGGAGCGCACATTCGCACATTGCTTTTAACTTTCTTTTACAGGCATTTTAAGCCCGTTGTTGACGCCGGTAATATTTATATTGCCCAGCCTCCTCTTTATAAAATCCAGTCAGGAAAATCAGCCCAGTATGCTTATACAGACGAACAGAAAGAAAAAATTATAAAAGACATAGGAAAAACAACCGTATCAATACAAAGATATAAAGGTTTGGGAGAAATGAATCCCGAACAGCTTTGGGAAACAACAATGAATCCGGAAAACCGCACGCTTTTGCAGGTAGCGGTTGCCGAGGCCCGCGAAGCCGACAAAACATTGGATATTTTAATGGGCGAGCAGGTAGAACCAAGAAAGAAATTTATTCAGACCCATGCCAAAGCAGCCAAAAACATTGATATTTAATATATGTTTGACCAATTAAAAAAATTACAGGAGTTAAAAAAGATGCAGGACTCTTTTAAAGAAGAAAGGGCATCTGTAGAAAAAAAAGGAGTATCTGTTTTAATAAACGGAAACTTTGAAGTGGTAGAAATAAAATTAAATGAAGATCTTTCAACAGAAGAACAGCAGGAAGTTTTAAAGCAGTGTTTTAACGAGGCAAAAGATAACATACAGAAATCTTTAGCTAAAAAAATGATGTCTTCCGGGCTTGGTTCGGGGTTTGGATTTTAAGTTTTTAAGGGTATTGACTTATGCCCTTATATCGGCTATTATATATATAGATATATAAATGGCCGCCGAGGCCATTTTTTAAACCCTGACTGCCGTTAGGCAGGCAACAAATATATGGATATCATACAAAAAATAAATTCATTTTTAAGAGAAGTTTGGGTTGAGTTAAAAAGAGTAAGCTGGCTTTCACGCAAAGACCTTTTAAGATACACGTTAATAGTGCTGGCCATTACGGGAGCCGCCGCTGCCTTTTTAGGAAGCTTGGACTTTCTTTTTTCTGAAATAATTAAGAGGTTAATTTTTTAAAGCCATGCCAAAACAAATAGTTGAACAGGAAAAAAATTGGTATGTAATACACACTTATTCAGGATACGAAGATGCGGTTGCCAAAAACCTTAAGCAAAGGATTGAGAGTTTAGGCATGGAAGATAAAATTTTTAATGTTATAGTTCCTAAAGAAAAAAAAATAAAAATTAAAAACGGAAAAAGAAAAACAATTGAAGAAAAAATTTATCCAGGATACGTGCTGGTTGAAATGATAGTTACCGACGCTTCGTGGTATGTTGTAAGAAACACCCCAAGAGTTACAGGATTTTTGGGAGCCGGAACAACACCCATTCCTGTTTCAAAACACGATATAGATGATTTAATGAAAAGAATGGAAGTTTCAGAACCAGAGTTTACAATTGACTTTGAAATTGGAGCTACTGTTAAAATTACAGACGGCCCGTTTAAAGGATTTGAAGGAAAAGTTTCTGAAATTGATAGAGAAAGGGGCAAGATTAAAGTTTTGGTTAATATGTTTGGAAGAGATACCCCCGTAGAATTAGATTCATTGCAAATTAAAAAAGTTTAAAAATAAAAACTAGATATTGCTTATAAGCGTGCGTTATAAACGAGAGCTTATAACATAGTATCTGGATTAAAAAATATGGCAAAAGAAATAAAAGCTATAGTAAAAATACATATTCCCGCAGGCAAAGCAACGCCGGCTCCGCCAATAGGCCCGGCATTAGCCCAGCATGGATTAAACATTGCTGAATTCTGCCAAAAATTTAATGCGGCAACTCAGGCAATGTCAGGTTATACGGTTCCAGCTGAAGTTACAATTTATAAAGACAGGTCATATACTTTTAAATTGAAAACACCTTTGGCTTCAGAATTGTTAAAAAAAGCAGCCGGTATTGAAAAGGGAAGTGGCGTGCCGAATAAAACAAAAGTTGGCAAAGTAACCAAAGCCCAGTTAAAAGAAATTGCAGAAAAGAAAATGCCGGATTTAAATACCACAGATGTAGAGCAGGCAATGAAAATTATCGCCGGCACAGCAAAAAACATGGGGATAGAAATTAAAGAATAAATTAAGACTGTGGAAAACGGCCCAATTAACGGGCTGTTTTTTATTTTTTAAAATTGATATAATTATTAAAGAAACAAAAAATTTTAATTTTATGATAGAAAAAGTTGAAAGCACAAAACATTTAAAGATAATATTTGGCGGTGCTTCTCACGAAATTGACGCAGATGTTTTAATAGAATCACTAGTTAATTATTCATTGGTCGCTCAGGAAGCGTCTTTTTATTTGTCTCCAGATAGTAAGGTTAATATAAAAATAAAAGCAACCAAGGAGGGGAGTTTTGAATTAATACATGACATTGTTGCTTTTGCGGGAAATAATCTTTTTGCTCCTGACCATGTGACGTATGCCGCTGCTTTAGTTGGTGTTGTTACCGGATTGTATAAATTTAAAAAATGGCTTTCCAAAAACGGAGAACCAGAAACCGTTCAGCGAAATGGGAGCGATGTTAAGATAAAAAATAGTAAAGGTGAGATAACAATAAACAATAATGTCTTTCAAATTTACCAAAGCTCAGACAAGACCAAGGATGCCCTAAAGAAAACTTTTATTAAATTAAAGGATGCTAACGAAATTGACGATTTTAAAATAATTGACCAAGATGAGAAGAGAGAAGTTTTTAAGGCCGGGAAAGAAGACTTTGCGCGTATGGCATCCGATGAAGGCGACGCAGAAAAGAAAAAACAAAAAGAGGTTAGGGTCGATCAAGAATTTTCTGTTTTCAAAGTTGTTTTTAAAGAAAATTATAAATGGGAATTTTTTTATCAGGGAAACAGGATATATGCTTCTATAATCGACAAAACTTTTTTAGACAAGGTCGGGAAAGGAGAAGTCGCCTTTAGAAGCGGAGATAGAATGGTTGCAGATTTGGAGATTGTTCAGGTTTTTAACGAGGCTGCAAATGTTTTTGTTAACGAAGACTATCTTATTACTGACGTAAAAAAACATATACCCAGGACAATTCAAGCTCAGGAGTCTTTTAAATTCGTTGATGGAGAAGAATTATAAATCTGTGGAAAACTCCTATTGACTTAGTTATTTATTTAAGAGTAAAATATAATAACTGATATTAAAAACGGGAAGAACACAAACAAATAGGGCTGGTTACCCTCAGAAAAAGCAAGACCACAAGAAAACTTGTGTCGAGTTCTGGCGTAGGTCCTAAAAAAACCATACGCCAATAAGCGTATTCCCGAAAGGGTCTTGCGCCTACGTCGGAACTTGGGACAAGTTTTTTTTATGTTCATTAAAATATTTATAGTTAGGGTGGTTGTAGTCGGAATATTAGTTTCAAACTGGAATGCTTGTATCACAAAACAATCTACCACCACAGATATGCTTTCCAATTAACGAAGAATTTATGCTTTGTAATTGGGTTCCTGCAAGGAACGGTTTAGCCATCGTCAGTTCGGTCGGCAAGTATTTAAAGTTTAGGTTAAAAAAAGAATCGCCACAAAATTGCGACGATTCTAATAAATTGGACCAATAATTATTAACCGAAACTGATAAAAACTTCTACAACCACCTACGGACTCGAGAGATTACAACCATCCTAACTGTAAACATTTTGACAATAGGCTAATCAGTGAAGTAATAAAAAATCCGCAAAGAATCTATCTGCTGATTTTTAAAAAGAGATTTCATCTATTTTCTTTATTATATCACGATTTCAAAAAATCGTGTCAATCGTACCGGTGTGGATAACTCCCAACACCTTAGTATATGTATCTTACCAGATTTTTATTGTGCGTCAAGAGGTTTGATATATAGGTGGTATTGAGGCAGTTAATTAGAAAACAAAAATCAAGGATTAACAAGTCCTTGATTTTTGTTTGGGCCAGATGGTAGAATAATGGATACATAAAATTAATTTCATTAATAATATGACAAGACCATCAAAAGACCAGTATTATTTAAACATAGCAAAAGAAGTGTCTCAAAGGGGAACGTGTTTTAGATTAAGGGGAGGAGCTATTGTAGTAAAAGACGACCA
>Ga0074195_1000667_pt1 | contig 61083 bp, 80 predicted proteins | sample EPASupsiteHSE623_FD_64525 | JGI IMG/M metagenome (GOLD analysis project Ga0074195, IMG submission 64525) | Bioremediated contaminated groundwater from EPA Superfund site, New Mexico - Sample HSE6-23 | ecosystem: Environmental > Aquatic > Deep subsurface > Groundwater > Contaminated ...
GGGGGGGCGCGGCCTCAGCGACGGGCTGGAGTGGCGCGGCCTCAGCGACGGGCTGGAGTGGCGCGGCCTCAGCGACGGGCTGGAGGGGCGCGGCCTCAGCGACAGGAGCGAGTGGCGCGGCCTCAGCGACAGGAGCGAGGGGCGCGGCCTCAGCGACGGGAGAGAGTGGCGCGGCCTCAGCGACGGGCTGGAGTGGCGCGGCCTCAGCGACGGGCTGGAGGGGCGCGGCCTCAGCGACAGGAGCGAGTGGCGCGGCCTCAGCGACAGGAGCGAGTGGCGCGGCCTCAGCGACAGGAGCGAGGGGCGCGGCCTCAGCGACAGGAGCGAGGGGCGCGGCCTCAGCGACGGGCTGGAGTGGCGCGGCCTCAGCGACGGGCTGGAGTGGCGCGGCCTCAGCGACGGGCTGGAGTGGCGCGGCCTCAGCGACAGGCCTTGGCAGTAAGGCTCAAGCCGGGCCATACGGCTGTATCGCCCTGGCATGGTGGAACGAAAAAGACAACCGGGCTGAGATGCGTTGCGCTCGGATCGGTTGTGGCGATGGATCGGACGATCTTCTTAAGGCGTGCGTCTGGTACGAGATGTCGAAAACTGGCGAGTTTGTAGAGGTATCCCAGGCTTCAGAGGTATCCCGATGAGCAATTCAAACCCCATCCCCATCGACGCCAAAGCCCACGGCCACCTCCGCGAGGCCAAAGAAGGCATCGCTGAATCCCTCGCCACGCTTCGCCTGGCCGAACCGGAGTTCGCGCACATCGGAGTCGGCGAGGCGCAGGTTGAGTTCAAGCACGCGCTGGCTCTGCTGGCGAGAGCGGACGCCGGAGTGGAGTTGCTGCTCATGAAGGTGACAGAGAGACGGACGAACGGATTTCCAGAGAGGAAGATGAGATGAACGCCGAGACAGTCCTGAGCGTGTGGATGGATGAACGAGTCAGCATGGGCGCGATCGCCCGGCTGTTCGAAACGGACCTGGTGAGCGTCGAGGACGGGATCCGGGCGGAACTGCGGCGGCTGCGGTCCGAGGCGGCAGACGCGATGGGGATTGAACTAAATCTTGCGCCGGCGAAGTATCGCCAGTACCAGCAGGACGTGCTCGATCAGGCGCGGCAGACGATAGCAAAACTACCTGGCCCCATCGACAACGCACTCTTTGGCCCCATCGACACCGACGAAATCAAGCACCACCAGAATTTCCAGAAACGCGAATCGGCAAAACAGATGACAAGGGGCGGGCATGGATGCCCCGACGCCGAAACGTGCAAGCACCCGCGCCGACAGAGGCCAGCCGCGAAGAAATCGAACGGTGCCGTGCTGGACCTGAGCGACTATCCGGAAGCGTTGCGGCATCCCGCTGCAACCAGCCAGCGGGCGGTCTGGGATGCTCTGGAAATCCAATGCTCCATGGATGAATTGGTGCGGGCCACTGGCCTTGCAAGCCAGCCGCTCTACGCCTTGCTGTCAACGATGCGCGGCAGGCTGCTTGTCCACAAGCGGGACGCCGACGGGAAGTGGGAGCGGATCACGGAGGTGCCGAAGTGAAGACCCTCACCACACTTCTCCTCGGCGCGGCCATCGGCGCGGTCCTACTGTTTCTGGTGAAGGTGGCGTATCTATGACCCTCCAATCCGCACTGGACCGCATCGACGAACTGACCCCTGCGCCCGAACAGGCTGTGATGCGGGCGAAACTCAGGGGCCTGCTCCGTGGCTACGTTCGCCGGTGGGCGGACCAGCAGATCGAAGTTATGGAGATTGAGACGCTGGCGACCAGCGACCTTTACAATCCGGCGACCCAGGCGAAGTCGCGGTCGTTCACAGTCGCCGGCAAGAAGGACATCCTTTTCGTCGACGAAGGCCGACTCTGGCTGATGGACCACAAAACCACCAGCATGGATATCGAAGATCCGAACTGCGTCTATCGTCGGCAACTCATCGTGGAAGGGCAGCACCATCATTACGCGCTGCTCGAACACCTGAACGGGCGGCGTGTCGATGGCGCCGTGTGGGACGTGACGCGCAAGCCGGGTATCAGCCCGCGCAACGTCACGAAAGCCGAACAAGCACAGATCGCCGGGACCGGGACGTGGTTCGGTGATGCGGCCGAGGCCGTTGACCGAGAGACGCCCGCCATGTACGAGGCACGTGTGGCTCACGAATGCACGTCGAATCCCGACCGCTACTTCCAGCGGTGGCGCGTGGCGCGGTTGGATCAGGCGCTCATTGAATACGCAGGCGAACTCTGGCAGCACTCTCAGGATTTGTTGTGGGCGCGGCGGCAGGGATCGTACCCGCGCAACAGCGGGGCGTGCATGGAATACAGCCGGGCGTGCCGGTTCCTTGGGATCTGTTCTGGCTACGACGAACCGGACAGCCTGAACTGGCAGCGGGCCGCGTGGGTACATCCTGAACTACCGATCATTGAGGGCAGCGACGGCGGTCGAGACGTGTTGACCAACAGCAGGATTCGGTGCTTTCAAACGTGTCGCAGGAAGCACCTTTACAGGTACGAGATGGGGATCGAACGAGTTGACGCCGATGAACAAGAAACCCTGTTCTTCGGGTCGTGCTGGCACGAAGCACTGGCAGTTTGGTTCGAGGGTTTCAGAAAGAGTGAGTATGTCCATGCCAACCGCGGCAACCAGGCCACCGAGGTCGGGACCGCCAACGGCTGCGAAGGTTGATTTCGCAAGCCTGATTTCTTCGAAGGGTCAGTCCCTTCCAAACCGCTACGTTCTCTATGCTGGCGAGGGTTGGGGTAAGACCTCGTTTGCCGCGATGATGCCCAAGCCGATCTTCATCCAGACAAGGCAGGAAACAGGTCTGGAAACTTTGATCGACGCGGGGCAGTTGGCCGAGACTCCGCACTTCCCGGAGATCATGGATTGGCGTTCGCTGGTCAGCGCGGTTGCCTATCTCCGCGACAACGAACACCCATACCGGACACTGGTCATCGACACTCTCAATGGAGCCGAGAGGTTGCTGCATGAGATGGTCTGCGCCCGAGACTACAACTCTGAGATGGGCGATAGGGGGTTCGGCTCCTACCAGAAGGGGTTCGAAGTTAGTGTCACCGACCTCCTACTTCTCCTCTCTGACCTCGACAGCCTGCGCCTCGAAAAGCGCATGACGATTGTCTGGTTGGCGCATCGCCGGGTCATCACATTCAAGAACCCGAGCGGCGCCGACTACGATCTCTACCAGCCCGACATCCACAAGACGACGTGGGGCGCGGTGGCGAAGTGGAGTGACGTGATTCTGTTCGGCGACATGGAAGTGATTGTCGAAACCGAGAAAAAGACGTCAAAGAAAGGCAAGGGCGTCGATCAAAACCGGATCATCCGGTGCGAATCGAGCCCGTCGTGGGTTGCCAAGAATCGTCTTGGTCTACCGCCTGAGATCGAAGCCGGCAAATCGCCACAAGAAGCATGGGCAAACTTCGCCGCGGCTGTGAAAGCCGCCCGCCAGAAAGAGGCAACCGCATGAGCACATTCTACGAGCCGGGCCGCTACCGCTGCGAAGTGACGCAGCAGGCCATGACCAAAGCCAGCACAGGAAATCCCCAGTTCGTCCTCAAGGTGCAGGTGCTTGACGAGTATGTGTCACAGGAAGAAACCGAACCCTGCCGTCAGCAGTACGAGCGGACGATTTTTCGGACCATCACCGCAGGCACGATGACCTATTTTGAAAAGGAACTTGCAGCGCTCGGGTTCCAGGGTGGCAGCCTACGGTTGCTCGATCCGAACAGCGACGGGTTCACGGACTTCAAGGGCGTCGAAGTGGACTGCCTCTGCAAGCACGAGCCCGACTACAAGGACAAAAGTGTGATGCGGGAGAAGTGGAGCATCTGCTGGCCCGACGGCGAGATGGCCTCCAAGCCGATTGAGGGCGAAGAACTTAAGGCATCCGATTACCGCGCTCTCGACGCGCTGTTTGGCAAGGCCGCGCCGAAACCTGCAACGCAGAAACCGGCCGCGTCAAAACCAGCCGCACCGAAACCGCCACCGTCTCCGCAACCAGCAGAGAACGGCATCGACGATGACGACGAAGTGCCGTTCTGAGGTTAGCCATGAAAGCCATACGCCGTCTTGAAATCATCCGCTGTGTGAACCGCGGCGAAGAGTGGACCGGGTTGGTTTGTGGCCGGCAGACGTCGATCTCGAAGATCAACGGCAAGGTCAACGTCTGGCTGCATGGTGTGGATAGTGGGGCGTCGTATGGCGCCCCCACTGTGACCGATGCTTTGAAAGTCGAGGTGACGGCATGAGAAGGAAGTTCCTTAGTAGCGGAGCTGGCACGCTGCGCTTCAGCAAAATCTTCCAGGCGTTCGGCGTGAAGCCAGCGGCGTCCGAAAGCCGCCAGGTGCGACGGCGCCGCGAGTTTCAACTGGAGTTTGCGGCCGTAACGACAGAGCGGGACGATCCTCGCAAGGCACGGCGCAACATCGCGCGAAACCGGGCACGGTTTGAAAGGGGTACGCCATGTTTCTGACCGGAGTCGAAGCGGCGGTGAAGCCATGACGCAGGGAGTCATCCTCGGAATCATCCTCGCCGTCATCGGCTACGCGGTTTTGAGGGGGCTGGCGCGGCTTGCGCTGGCCCCGTGGTCAGCCGAGTGGATGGACAGGAGGGCGATGCTGGCTCGTGCGGAGAGTGACGCGCTGCACGCTGCCCAGGACCAGTTTCGGACGACGATCGACGGGTGGAAGCGGGAAGGAGAGGTTGAGGGATGAGTTGTAACGGATGTGAAGCACGCTGGATTCAGGGCGCGACCGGACCTTGCGAGACGTGCAGGATCGCCACCCTCGAATCCGATCTCAAGGCGAGCCGGGAGCGCGAACATAAGGCCGAAGCCGCAAGGGCCAAAGCACTGGCATTCTACCGCAAGCGCCTTTCCGCACAACGGAGGGCGGCGAGGGGTCTCAATGCCGCGCATAACGCGAGCCGGGAGCGCGAGGCTGCGCTGGCGGCGGCACTGGCTGAGATTCGCCGCTACATCGAACTGTGCCGAACGGCTGGATTACATCCGGACGTGGAGACGTACTTTGGAGCCATCGCCGCGCTTACAGCGCATGACTTCGCTCCAAACCTCGCCGCCCACGACGCCCGCGTCCGGCGCGAGGCGAAGATCGAGGAAGCGCAGTGGTTCGAGGCGCGGGCACTTGCCAACGGGCAGCGTGATGGCAATATTGATGTGTCCATCAGCGAGATCCGCCGTCGCATCGCCGCTCTCAAGGCGGAGGTAACGGAAGGAACAAAAAAATGAGCGAGATCAACACAACCGTACCGTGCCCGGACATTGAATGCTCTGGGTGCTTGACAATTCAGGAACTCTTCAGCGAGTCGTCCATGGTCACCCTAGTCTGCAACGAATGTGGTTGCGAGGCTGGTAGAGGACTGAAACAAGGTGAGGTCGTTGCACTCAAGGCAGAGGGAGGTGCATAATGCCAGCCGGAACCTGTTGGCACTGTGGATCAAACCACGACACGTCCGAATGTGCAGCCAAGATGAACGCGGAACTGGCTGAACGCCGCAGCACCTACTCACCCAAGCAGTCCGCCGACATCGAGGCGAAACTGGCGGCCAAGGACGTCGAGATCGAGCGGCTGAAGGCGAGTCATCTACAGGATGTAGACAGCTGGCGCACCGCCCTGGTCGAGACGCGGGAGGCGCTGACAGAACTCTATTGCGTGACCCCAATGTCTGTCGAGGAGACAGCCATCATTCAAGCCGTCCTCGCCAAGTACGCCGCCCTCGCCGGGGAGGCCAATCATGACTGACGCCGAGACCCTGGCCGCGCGGAAGAACCCGAGGCCGGGGGACGTGTGGGATGCGGGCGGAGAACGCCTCCAAGTGCTTGAGCCGCGTCCAGACATTAGCGGGATTGGTGTATTTGCGGCAACCCCTGGCGAATACACGGGATGCTCTCGGGTTATGGGGTCGGAGGTCTGGTACGACTGGACCGCGACAGCCACGCTCGTCGCGCGGGGGCCGGCATGACGAAGCGCGAGACCTGCAAGTGGGCGTCTTCACTGACAAAGGAATCGCCGGCATTAGCCAACTTCAGTGTGTGTAATCACCCGCTACCAAGCCCGGTCGATTTTGGCGCTACGGTTTACGTGAGCAATGCCGACTGCGACCGCTGCCGCTGCTGGAAGGAGAAGAAGAAGACCGATGGCGTATAAATCTGACCTCAAAACCTACCGCGAGTTGAGCAAACCGTTCGACTCCCAAGCCGAAGCCCAAACTGCAATCAACGCATTCTGGGAAGACCTAAGTAAGATCCGCAAGCAGCACGGCATCGCCGATATTGTCTGCACGGTTGCCGGGGCGTACATGGACGGCGACGAAGAGGCCGCCTACGGCACGTTCTGCGAATTTGGCGACGTGAACCTTCACGAGGGGCTTGCCGCGCACACGTTGGGGATGATTCAGGCGGAGCGGCAAGCGCGGATCGGGAAGTTCCTCAAGGCCGGCGGAGCCGTCCAGCAGGTGAAGGAACGCTGATTTAACCCAAACCCCGGCGCCGCTACGAGTTTCCAGGCCAGTGGCGGCGCCGGACAGACATCCCGAGGACGAGATGCAGAACCAGAGTCTTACAAAATCACCGCCGACGCAACCCTCTAAATCTACAGGGATCACCGAAAACGACGTCGAATCCGACTGTATCGCCTGGCTGAAGGCGCTCGGCTGGCGGGTGGACCGCAACAACCGGGGCCTCTACTACACCCCTGACGGCCGGAAGCAGATGATCGGCCGCAAGGGGCAGTGCGACTGGCGGGCGGTGCGTCGATTCGGGACCGAGGTCCAGTATTTCGAGTTCGAAGCGAAATCCCCCACCGGCTCCGTTTCCAAGGAGCAGGCCGAATACATCGCCATCCTGCGGCACTACCGCATCCCGGCGTGGGTGGTGCGGTCGCTCGACGATCTGAAGGTGGAGCTGATTACGGAGGGGTTCGATGGGTAGTTCCCCCGTAATCACCCTCCGCGACTACCAGACCGCCGCCATCGAATCCCTCCGCGCCCAGATCCGGGCAGGCGTGCGGAGGCTGCTGCTGGTGAGTGGGACAGGATGCCATGCGCCGGGACAGTATCTGTTGATGTTCGACGGGTCGCTTCGTAAAGTCGAAGACGTCCAGGCCGGGGATGCACTGATGGGGCCAGACAGTACGCCCCGGCATGTCCTCTCGCTGTGCCGCGGAATCGGAAACATGGTCCGCATCGTTCCAGTGAAAGGCTCCCCTTTCGTAGTGAACGACGATCACGTCCTTACCCTTGTTCGAAACCATGGGTCTAAGGCTGGCTCGATAGTCGACGTGTCTGTCCGCGACTATCTGGCGTGGACTCCCTTCTATAGGGGCATTCACAAACTGTTCCGCGTCCCCGCAGCCTTCGAGAATCGGGACGATCTCCCCATTGAGCCGTATTTCTTGGGCGTTGTGCTTGGGGACGGGACGCTCAACGGAGTGCTCAGCGTGTGCAAGCCGGATGTCGAAATCCACCGCGAGATGCAGCATCAGGCGGAAGTATGGGGGATCAACCTCCGAGTCGATGGGCCTCCACATAGAGCGGCGTCCTACCATCTCTCGAACGGTATGTGCGGCGGTGCGGTCAACCCGGTAATGGCCGCGTTTGAAGCGCTTGGACTTCGGTGGAAGACTTCTGCTGACAAGTTCGTCCCGCAAATCTACAAGGTGGCTTCGCGAGAAGCCAGGCTTGAGTTGCTCGCCGGACTGATGGACACGGACGGGTGTCTTTCCAGTGGTGGATACGACTATGTTTCCAAGTCTGAGCAACTGGCAAACGATGTGGCTTTCCTTGCCCGGAGTCTTGGGCTTGCTGCGTATTGCAGCCCGTGCGAAAAGTACTGCCAGAACGGAGGTGGCGGACGCTACTACCGCGTGAGCATTTCCGGGCACACGTCCATGGTGCCGTGCCGCATCCCGAGAAAACAGGCTCCTGCGCGAAGGCAAGTAAAGGACGTGCTGCGGACCGGTTTCTCCGTGGAGCCAGTTGGTATCGGTGAGTTCTTTGGGTTCACCCTGTCTGGCGATGGACGCTACCTGTTGGACGATTTCACGGTCACCCATAATACAGGTAAGACCGTCATCGCGGCCGCCATCATCGGCGGCGCCCGTCAACGGGACAAGCGGATTCTGTTTCTGGCTCATCGCCGGGAGTTGATCGAGCAGACGAGTCGGAAACTTGACGCCATCGGGGTCGATCACGGCATCTGCCAGGCGTCCCACTGGCGGACGCGGCCGTGGCTGCCCGTCCAGGTCGCGTCGATCCAGACGCTCATCAACCGGGAACTGCCGTTCGCGCCGGATCTGATTATCATCGACGAAACACACCGCGCCCGCGCCGGATCCTATCAGGACATTCTCGCCCGTTACCCCAACGCCGTTTCTCTCGGCCTGACCGCCACGCCCGTTCGTTCCGATGGCAAAGGTCTTGGCACCATGTTCGACGTCATGGTCCAGTGCCCCTCGGTTCGCGCCATGATCGACCGCGGGTTCCTGGTCCCCATTCGGGCGTGGACGCAGCCGGAACAGTCGTTCAAGGGCGTGCGGAAAACGGCGGGCGATTACAACCTCGAAGACCTTGCCGTCCGCATGGATCAAGCCAAGCTCGTCGGCAACATCGTCCGGCACTGGAAGAAACTCGCCTTTGGTCGGCAGACCGTCGTGTTCGCCGTGAACGTGGAGCACTCGAAACACATCTGCAAGGAGTTCACGATGGCCGGCGTGCTGGCCGAGCACCTGGACGGAACCACGCCCACCGCCGAACGTGACGCCATCCTGGACCGGCTGGCAACCGGTCGGACCCGCGTCGTTTGTAATTGCCAGGTGCTTTCGGAAGGGTGGGACCAGCCCGTCGTGTCGTGTGTCGTGCTCGCCCGGCCGACGCTCTCGGCTGGTCTGTATCTCCAGATGGCAGGGCGCGCGCTTCGCCCGTCGGACGGAAAAACCGACTGCATCCTGCTTGACCATGCCGGGTGCGTCCGTGCGCACGGGCTCGTGGATGAGGACCGGGAGTGGACCCTCACCGCCGACAAGATCTTCAACAAGAAGTCCATCTCTACCGCCGACACCATCCAGGTCTGCCCGAAGTGCATGGCCGTGGCCGCGCTCAACGTCCTGGTCTGCCCTGAGTGCGGCTACGTGTTCGCGAGGCGGAAGCCGCGTGAGGTCAAGGAAGAGGACGGCGATCTGGTCGAGGCGACTCCCGAGGTCGTGAGCGAGGGCCAGATGCGGCAGCGGCGCCGGCAGTATGAGTTCTTTCTGCACCAGCAGGAGTACGGGACCCGGAAGGACGGCAGTAAGTTCGCCCGCGGGTACGCCGAAGCCCGGTACCGCGGGCAGTACAAACAGTGGCCGCCGGTGGCGTGGCGGAACGAGTGGAAGGCGAGAGAGAGACAGGAAGGAGTGGCATGAAACTGACACCGAAAGAACCAGCCGGCAAGCCGAGGCGCAAGCCGAGCTTATTCCGATACCGAGGGTATCGCTCATTTAAGGTCATGACCGAGTTGCACCAAGAACTCTGGCCTGAAGAGAAGAGCATCGCCGGCACGTCGCGCCGGGCGTCGGCGATCTTCAGGGCGCTGGACAAGGCATACACCGCTGGCGTCGGCGACACAGCGCACTTGGACCGGCTTCAATTGAACGCAATCGTCCGGAAGATTGAGAGGAGTTCCAAGCCATGACACCCAAGAAAATTGACCCGATCCTCAACGCTGAGATCAGCACCAACACCAAGAAGCAACTCACGCGAACGAAGAACGCCAACGTCCTGCGGTCGCGGGCGCTCAACGCCAAAGGGGCAGTGGCGCGCGAGATTGACAACGCATGGAAGCCTGCCGTCAAGGCGATGCGGCGAACGTTCCGCAACCAGTTCAGCGGACCCCAGTGGAAGGAACTTGGCATCGACTTCCATCACGACGGCTACGTGGTCAATTGGTGCAACTACTTCGTGTCGGCCTACATGTCGTACTCGGCTCGCTGGAAGGGGATTCGGTTGTCGCGCGACTTCTGCCCGAAGAACCTGGTCGAGGTCAAAGTGGAGGCGTTGCGGCTGAAGGACGCGCTGGTCGCGTGGAACTGGGACACCACGGAGAAGTCATGAACCCCAAATTACTCCACGTTCTTCAGCACTCAGTTGGGGCCGACCAGCACGGACATTACAAGTACGGTTACACCCGCAACCACTTCTGCGCGGGCGGCGGTGATGTCGATCTGTGCCGGGAGTTAGTCGGCATGGGCTACATGGTTGAGCGGCCTGCGTCCGAGTTGACCGGCGGTGACCCGCTGTTTCACGTCACCCAGGCCGGCAAGGACGCGATCAGGGAGCACAGTCCAGCCGCGCCCAAACTTACGCGGTCACAGAAGCGATACCGAGCGTTTCTTCACGCCGATACGGGCGGGTCGTTTATCGAGTGGCTGCGCGATCAGCGAGGTGCCGCCTCATGAGTTCCCTCGGTTCCGGCACTCTCCCCCGCCGTCCTCCGGTGGCCCCCGACTACCGCGCGTACGTCTGCAAGCGTTGTGCCGCTTCCTACCACTCGCCGAGCGGGATCGAACCGGACGTCTGCCCGACGTGCCGGATGGACCCCGACTGGCAGGCGGAGAAGCGGGCTCAGGTGCGGGAGCGGCGGAAGGTCCGGGAGGCGAGAGCGCGGGCGAGGGGGAGGGGATGACGCCGCCACCTTGGGTACTCGCCGAAATTGAACGGCGCGAAGCAGAAGCGCGGGCCGCCTACGCCACTGCCCGCGCCTCGATCAGGGGCGAAGTCCCAGAGAAGTTCATAATCTCCGAGGACGAGTACGTGCGGCGCTACCTCGCCAGTATGCCGGGGATCACTTGGACCAGTGGAGGAATCGCGTGAAACCTCCCCTCGCCTCCCTCCGCGACCGGCCCCTCGGAGTCCACGTCCTGGCGCTCTACTACAAGCGTGTTCTGGACCGGCAGGCTGACCGCCAGCCCGTCAAACCTCCCGCCCCCATTCAACTCCGCCTTCCGATCGGACCCAAACCATGACACCCTCCACCTCCCTTGAGTTACCCCCCATCGCCCAGGTCTGGGCCGCTCTCGGCGGTGGGCATCTGCGGGGGAACCGCGGCAAAGCGTTCTGGCGCAACGGCGACGGCGACAACGTGGCGGTCAACCCCGAGCGTCAAGGCTGGTACGACTTCAGCGCGGGTGTGGGCGGTGGAGTTCTGGATCTGGTGTGCGTGGCACTGAACAACCCCTCGCGCCGGGCGGCCGTCCAGTGGCTCGCGGACAACTGCGGGATGCGACTCGGCCCGGACACTGAGACACCCGAGGAACGTGCAGCACGTGTCAAAGCGGCCAAGCACAAGCGGGATCAGGTCAAACTTTGGCGGCAGGGGGTCATTGACCGGCTTGAAGCGATGCAGCGGCGCGGTCTGGTCGAGGACGACATGCGGGCGGTGGCTTACGCGGCGCCGCGGCTGCGGAAACTCCGCGAGGTCACGCCGGCGGATCTCGAGCGGCTGTTCGATAAGCAGCCCGTCACGCAACGGAAAGCGGACATCTCGGCCGCGCGGAAAACGGATCGGGTGTGGGATTCGGTGTGCCTGACCTACGTTCATGGGGTGGTGGGTAATTCGGTGGCGACATCGGCAGGGGTGGTCAACGGTTCTCTGGCGGCGGAACCTGAATCGGCGGAGCCTGAATCGGTAGCAACAGGGGTGGTCAATGGAAACGTCTAAACTCGTCAGCATCGCTCGCCGGCAGGACGCGGACGCGGACAAGATCACGCCGAACAACCTGGGCAGGCTTGTGCTGGAACACCACCAGATTATGTCCGATAACTCAGGGGCACTCTACACGTATACCGGGAGTTACTGGGAGCGCATTTCGATCCATGCGATTCGTTCGTATGCTGCGAAATACGACTCCGAGAAACACACCTCGAACCGCCGGCGCGACGAAGTGGCCGGGTTCATCCGCTCCACCCAGTTTAAGCGTGAGGTCCAGTGGCGAAACCTCGGGGCGGCTGAAGTTCCCTTTCAGAATGGCGTGCTTGACCTCGTGACCGGGGAGTTACGCCCGCACCGGGCCGAGGACAACCTGGAAACCACGCTGCCTCATCCGTGGGGCGATCCGGCTGAGTGTCCGACCTGGCTCAACGCACTCACAACGTACTGGGGCGACGATGCCGATTTTGGGGCGAAAGTCGATGCGCTCCAGGAGTTCTTCGGCTACTGCCTTATGCCTCACGCCCGGTTCAAGAAGGCGCTCGTTTGTGTGGGCGAGTCCGACACCGGCAAGAGCCAGATCGCGCACGTCATCCGCCTGATGGTCGGCCACCAGAACTGCTCATCGGTTTCGGTTGAGGACATGGACGACGCCCGTAAGCGCGTGCCCCTGGTCGGGAAGATGGTCAACATGCTGACCGAGCTCACCTCCAAGGCCGTCATTGCGGACGGCGGGTTTAAGACGCTGATCTCCACCGAAGAATCTGTCCAGATGGACCCGAAATACTGCGATGCCTACTCTTATACCCCCATCGCAAAACACCTGATTATCTGCAATGATTTACCGACGATCAACGACCGGAGTCGCGGTACATACAACCGGCTGCTGATGGTCCGGTTCAACCGGGTGCTGTCTGCTGACGCGCAGGACCGGGACTTTCAGTCAAAGCTCTCGGCTGAGATTCAGGGGATCTGCCAGTGGGCAGTCGTCGGGGCGCAGCGGCTGCATCGCAACGGCGGGATGTTTACGGCTGTTCCTGAGTCCGACTCCGCCGTCCGCGAGTACCGGGAGTCGCAGAACGACATCTTTGACTTCATCAACGATAAGTGCGAGGTGGATAAGGACGGGTCAGTCCCATTCTCTGAGATGTTCGAGAAGTTTCTGCTCTGGGTCAAGACCGGCAAGGCAACCCGGCACTCCCTCGGGCGGATGCTCAAGGCCGCGGGCTACGTCGTCAAGGATGAGTGGGATGGGTATTCGAAGCGGTCCAGGAAATGCGTCCAGGGGCTGCGGTGGCAGGTGGGGGCATGACACACGACCAACTCGCAAGCGATCTTGCCGCACACCTGCGCACAGGTGACCGCATGACGTGGTGCGACCTGCAACTGGGTCCGAGTCATTCTGCCACTTGCCACTGGTGAGCTAAAAGTAAACGGGCAGCATTGCTGCTGCCCGAAGTGCGGGGTCGAGTTAGATATTCAATTTAGGACTGAGTTGGATATTCAGTTCAGGATCGCGTCTGAGGCTATCCCTTCGTCGCCCACCCCAGAACAAACCACATCGCCAGAGCCAGTAGGATCGCGGCCGGGCCGCTGAGGTCCCTCACTTCCTACCTCCCGGCTGCGCCATCCCCATCTCGATCAGCCGCGCCATCACCGTCGCCTCCAGCGTCTTCAGCACCTTTCGGACCACCAGATACCGCGTTGGCAACGGCGTGTTGATAAACTCGGGCTGGGCCGTCATCCAGTCGGCAATCCCGTGGTCCCCAAACCGCTTTCTCATGGCCGTCGCTGCCTTGTGGACTGGTCCCTGTCTCGCCGACTTCGCCAACTGAAGCAACGCGCGGGCCTCTTCGTTCGTCATGGGCGGGCCTTTGTATCCCGATCCGGGAGCATGCCCCCTCGACGGCGGCCGCGGCGGTTTCGGTTCAGGTGGTGGCGGCGCGTTGGACTGCGGCGGCTTGATGTCGATGATCTCGGCCGCAACCGCACCCGTAATCAGCCGGCGCCGTTCGGCCTCGCGCACCAGCCGGCGGATTACCGTCATCGTCTGCGCGAGCGTCTGCTTCGCGCAATGGCCGGCGGCATAGTCCATGTAGGCCTCGACGGTCGCCACGCACAGGCCGCCTTCGGGCTGGATGAGGTCGTACCAGTCGCAAAACAGCTTCATCAACGTCTCGTAGGACGGGCGCGTTGCGTCCTGGACACCCTCTAGTGCGCCGGGAATCAGTTCCCGAGGGTTTACCTCCACCGCGGCGGCTTTCGCGGCCTGGGCGGCTTCGCGGAGCCGGGACATCAGGTCCTGGTCGATCAGCATGACGGGTTTTCCTCTCTGCTGGGCACTTCTTCCGGCTTAGGCGGCTTTTTCGGCCACGGTCCCCGCTTTTTCTTCGGTCTGGGCGCCTCGGGTGGTTTCACTTTCGGCGTCCGCTTTTTCCTCGGGGCCGCCGCCATCATCTTGGCGTGCGCGCTCCGTTCCTCGGGCGTTTTGTCCGCCCACCGGTTCGTCCCGCCTCGAATCCCCATCTCCCGATACTCTTCCGTCGTCAGTTGGGCCGCTCGGGCGATTCCTCCGAGGCGGCCGGCGTCTTTGGTGTCCATCTCGTTTCTCCTGTTCGCGCGGCGGCCTCACGGTCGAAGCCGCCGCGCGTCTCTCGTCGTCTACCTCTTCACGCAAACCCACTCCCACCTGCAGTTCTGCCCGCGAGAGTCACAGGTGCACTGCGCCACCAGGTCAACGCATCCGATCGGCCTGATTGGCTTGATGGGCTTGATTCCGCAGCCACCAGCGCAGGCGGGTGCGGGACTCGTCAGCAGTAGGGCCGCGGCGAGGGCCGCAGCCGGGATAATCAAAAGCAGTCGTTTCATGTTGTCCTCTCTTGGGTGATTTCACCCACCGTCATCTTTCCCAAATCGGGCCGCCGCCGTCTCTGACCGGCAGGGGACCGCCCTGGGGGGCGGTCAGACGGTTCGAGCTTCGACGCAGTATTCCATGGACCTTACACTAATGTCGTCAAGGTCCATTCCGGCTGCCTCGGCAGCCATCAGGATACTGGCGATGGCGTCCGCCCAGTGGTACTCAAACTCTCTCTCCTCGTCCGTGTTGTTGGTGAGGGTTTCGTAGGCGTCCATCAGGCGACGGCCTTGTTCGATCCTCTGGTCGTTGATCGAGTCCATCACTCGCCCCCTTCCGCCTGCGCGATGGCCGCCACGTCGAATCCGTACCCCGTCAACTCGCTGCGCTCATCGTCGCTTAGAACGTCAGGTCCGCGCTTCGGGAAACCGGCGCGGGATGTGGAGTGAGCCACACCCAAGCCGCCAAGCGTCAAACGGACGCGGCCAGGCATTGTGGATGCGAATGCTGCAGCTTCAGGGAAACTGGCGAACTTCTCGCTGGCGATCACGCAGGCTGCGTAGTCGTCTGGGTCGTCATCGTCTGGAATCTCGATTGTGCGGGGCGTGGTGGCATCGTCTCCGCCGGACACGTATTCGACCGTGTACTGTATTTTCCGGCCAGCCCTGCAACCTCCGCGCCAGGCGGAGATGCTTCGGACGGTCGGTGTAATCGTTACTTGCTTCATTTCGTTCCTTCCTTCTCGGCTGCGCCGGTTCCGGCCTCTGTCACAGGCCAGGACGGGCGGGGCGACCGGAGCCGCCCGCGCCGGGTTAGTAATCCAGAACTTGTCGGACCTCGCCCGGAAACGTAACCTCTATCTGGTAGACCGTGCACGGCTTTCCACTACCGCCACCTTCGGGGTACGCCGTCACGTTGTAGCCTCTCGCGTCGTTGATGGCGTCTCGCGCCCATGCGTTAACGTGTGGGGTATCAATCGTCGGTCCAGTGCCCCAATAGATAGGCAGCGGCCCCGCCAACTGTCGGACCATTTCCTCAGCTTCATTCCATCCGCAGGCAACCATCGTGTTCCCTCTCCTTCTAGCGCTCTGCGCCGGCTGAATCCTCTGCGAAGGACTCAGCGGGCGGGCCTCGTTAGAGGCCGCGCCGGATAGTCTACTCCTCGTCCTGGTTCGCCCACTCGCTGTATTCCATCGTCTTTCCACAGTCCAGACAGGTCACGGTGGAGTGGTCTTCCCATTCGCCGTCGCCGTACTCGGTGTCGTTCACGTCGAAGTCTTCGCTGCCGTCGTCCTTCAGTTCGATGTAGTCTTTCGCTGAGTACACAGCCTCAACGGAAAATCTTCGGCTCCCACAGCTACAGGGTTTCATTGTCGTCCTCTTCCACTTCCGGGCCGTCAATCCCTGTCAACTCCCGCGCCTGTGATATCAGGCCGTCCAGGGTGTCGGTGTCACTGTCCGACGTCGAGCATTCCGCGCTCGTCGTCATCCGCGCAACCATCTCGACAAATTCGTCTTTCGTCATCGCATCTCCTCGTATTCCGCATCGCTAAACAGCGGGGCCGCTTCCATCTCGTGCGGCCTCAGTTCTTCCAGCTCAAACAGCCATCCCGTACTGGCGAGCGTTTCTACCTGCCAGCCGGGAAAATCCTTCTGCACTGCGCGCCGGACCTTCTCGGCGTCCTCGGTCGCGCGGTACCGGGTGAACTCGGGGCGGCTCCCGTCGAAGGATACCGCCCAGAGACCGTGAAGTGGGCGAAGAGTCGCGGTCACTGGGTAACCTCCCAAATCGCCATCCTCACGTTGCGCTCGATCGCCTCGGCCTCGATCGCGTCCTTCTCGGTTCGCGTCCAGTCCATCAGCCCGGCTGCAGTCTCGCGGACCCGCACGGCTGCCTTAATCCCTACGGGCCGCTCTGTAATCCTGAGCCCTGTTGCCGCATGGGTCACGGCATACTCGGACTCAGCCAGTCCGTAAACATCCAGCCACGGATGGATAGCCAGGCCGTCTTTCACGTTCGCCGGCACTTCCTCCGGGCCGCGGGCCGTCATCACCTGCACCGTTTCTCTCAGGTCGTGCCGTGTCATCTCGCCCTCCAGCTCGCCCGCTTCACCATCCGCTCCGCCTTCCGGGTTTTCATCTCCTCGCGTGCGAACATGCCGCAGAGGAGGAGCCAGGCTATCGCTAGGAGATAGGTGGTCATGCTGCCACCTCCACGAGTCCAGCCATTTCGGCCATCTCAGCGGCTTGTTCCGCGCGGGCCATCATCCAGTCGGCTGCCTGTTGCGCTTTCGCGGCTGCCGTGAATATCGCGCGCTTGTCGTTCTTCAACGCCTTGAGCCAGCTCGCCACGTAGGGCGCGTTCTCGGTTCGCGGATCACCGGGTAATCCCAATTCGGCGGACACGTAAGCCGCGCCCAATTCGGCTACCAGTTCTTCCATGGCGTACGCCTCGGAGCCGAACCGCGATTTCATCCCGTCCGCGCGGTCCAATCGGTTCGCGTGTCCTGTCCAGTGCGTGTGTTCATGGGCGAGTACTCCGTAGTACCCTTCGGCCGCGCCGAACTGCTCACGTGTCGGCATCTGGATAAAGTCGTTCGCCGGCTGATAGTACGCTCGGTTTCCTCCATGCCGGAGGTCTGAGCTCATCGCCCGCGCCCATTGTTCGGCGCGTTCAACCTTCTGCCAGGTCAACTCAAGCGTTTCGGTCTGCGGGATCTCAAACCCTTCAACCTGTTCGGCTGCAAACACGTGATAGAGTCGCGCCATGGGGATGCCCCTGCGCCGGTTCGGCGTGTCCTGCCCGTCGTCGTCGGATTCGTCGGCGCGGTCGAAGAATTTCCAGAACACAACGGGCGATGACTTCTCGCCCTTCCGCACCTGCGCGCCACGGTCGCGCCATTGGTTGTACGTGCCCCAAATGCCGGACTGGTAGCCCTTATCGGCGGCCTCTCCCCAAAGCATCAGGGTATTCACACCGCGGTAAGCCTTCCGACTGTTCACGTTGATAGGGGAGGTCGCACAACCGGCCACGGTCCGCCATGGCATCTCGTACTTTCCTGCGCCGGCCTCGATCGCCGCGACGATGGTATCAGTAATTCTCTGATACGCGTCTTTCGTGATATTCTTTTCGGTGGACATCGGACCCTCCTACGGTCTGGTGTTCTTCGCCTCGGGCCGTGCAACCGGCTCGGGGCGTCAAGCGGCTAAAGCCGCTATGCCTCATGTTATACCTTGGCTGGTGGGTGTCAAGGTAAATCGTGCTAGTGGTCACAGCCTACATCGTGGATGAACTCGCGGCATTTGAAGCACAGGGGTTCACCGAAGGCGACAGCGAAGTAGTCTTCGCAGAACTCGCAGAAAACCACATTGCCAGCGTTCCGACTCTCTTCGAAGTCATCAGCCGGCACAGTGGAGTAGCCGAAGGTATTCTCTTCACCGCAATGGGTCGGGACTTTATACTGATAGGTCCTGGGTTCGTCCTGCTGTGTGGTGGTCATGGCTCCATCTTAAACCTATCCTAGCGCCAGTCAAGCTAATAATTATAAATCTTTCTTAATCTAAATCGGGTTGACTCCAAGGCTACGATGTCCCTGTCATCATGGCTCGCAAACCCATCACTTCAAACGTCAAACCCAAGGCTTCGAACACTCCGGACCCTGAGCCGGCTCCCTCGCCTCAGCCTGCGCCTATCCCCGATATCGCGGACTCGCCCATTGTCAAAGGTGATAACTCGCTCGGAGCTAAGGTCGCGGCCTTGACTCCGAAGCAACGTAAGTTGGTGTCGTTGCTATGTCTTAGCGGGATACCTAAGTCAGAGGCTTACCGCCAAGCCTACAACACTAAGCAGACCGGTAAGCAGTTGGCATCCCAAGCCTGCGATGTTGCCAGCCGTCCGAGGGTAGCCTCCGTTGTAAACGCTTACAACCAACTACAGTGGGCCGGTGTTATATCAGACGGCCCAAGTATAAGGCAGACCAGCTTATCGGTGATGCGAGACCTCGCCCTGCATGGCAAAGCGGAGCGCACCAAGTTGTCCGCCGCGGTCGCGCTGGGCAAAACCAACATCGCCGGCCTCTACTCCGGGCCGGCGACAGTGCACCAACATCTGCACATCGGGGACTCAAGTGCGCGCGATATCCTGCTGGAGAAGATGACAAAGCTCTTCGGAGCACCGCAAGTTATTGATTCCACTGTGTTAGTATCCACTAGTGAAATGCCTTTCGATGGCACTGCACAGGCCGATGATGTGATCGATGGCCAGGTGATCGAGGCTGAGCCCGCGGGCGAGCTCGACCCCAGCGATCCGGATTCAAAAGGACCTCCCGCCGGCCCCGGGTGTCTGCATCGTTCGGGCCTCCTACGCCCGTCCTTGCTTCGCCTCGGGCCGTGTCACCGGCTCGGGGCGTCTACGTCTGTATCCACTTTACTCCTACCCTGCCCCTAGTCAAGCTAATAATCATAAATCTTTCTTAATGTGAATCGGGTTGACTCCAACGGTACGATATCCCCAACAGGCCCGCGCGCCTGCACCTATCTATGTCCCGGCCTGCCAAACCCAAACCGCCCTCGAATTCCAAACCTAAACCATCCTCCACCCTCAACCGTGTCAATCCTGACACACTCTCATCCTCCAACCGTGTCAATCCTGACACACCTATTGTTGACATCGCAGACGCGCCCATCGTCCGCGCCGATTCTTCTCTCGGAGCCAAGATAGCGGCCCTCACTCCCAAACAAAGGAAACTTGTTTCCCTTCTATTACTTAGCGGGATATCAAAAGCCGAAGCATACAAACAGGCATACAACACCACTCAGACCGGCGACCGGTTGTCGGCTGCAGCCAGCAACATGTGCAAGCGTGTCAAGGTTGCAACAGTGGTCAAACAGTACCACGAAAACGCTTGGGCTGGGACTATCTCAGACGGTCCCGAGATCCGCCGCGTGGCGCTCTCAGTGATGCGGGACATCGCCCTTCACGGTCAGGCCGAGCGCAACAAACTGCTGGCCGCGGTTCACCTGGGCAAGACCAACATCGCCGGCCTCTACTCGGGACCAGCCACAGTGCACCAACATCTGCACATCGGAGACTCAAGTGCCCGCGATATCCTACTTGAGAAGATGACAAAGCTCTTCGGAGCGCCGCAAGTTGTTGATTCTACTGTGTTAGCATCCACTAGCGTAATGCCTTTCGATGGCACTGCACAGGCCGATGATGTGATCGATGGCCAGGTGATCGAGGCTGAGCCCGCGGGCGAGCTCGACCCCAGCGATCCGGATTCAAAAGGACCTCCCGCCGGCCCCGGCACCCCCCCCTGCGAGTAGTTGGGACTCCCGTCTCGTACTACACACTGTTCCCGCCTCTCGACGAGCACCGAAACAGAGGGGGGGTGGTGTGTTTTTTCTACCGCAGAGGCCCCCCGGTGGCAGGTGGGGGGGGTGAATACAGGGAAAGGGACTCCGGCGCCGCGGAGGGGGATGGGGTATAAAAATCCAGCCGCGAGGCCCGATCGTACCCCGCTACGACCCTGGACTCCATTTCCGTTCTCACCGTCCTCACCGTTCATCTCAGTCTTACAATAAACGGAGAGTGCTTGAAAACAAAGGACTATCACCGTCATCTCCCTTCTTCCTCTCTCTATAGGAGTTATGGGTAATCAAGGTAAAGATAGGGGGTATAAGTAGATAGTAAACGTAGAGGGAGTAGAAAAAAACACGGAGATGACAACGATGGGCGATGAAACCCACATAAAGGATAGAAATCTAATGAGTTACGCCATCGCCGTCCGCATCTCCGTTTGTGGTTTCATTTCCGTTCGGGCCCGGCATCTGGGGATTCTGGCTGGATTTCCTGGGTGGAGACGGCGTTGGCGCGTGGATTCCTGAGCGACCTGCGGTTTGGTTCTGAGCCAGCGCGTGTGTTCCCCTTAGGATGGTGCGTATTTAGGCCTTGTAATCCGGATAGGTGCGTGGTACCGTTCCGGTAGAGGATATCATGGAACCAGAGACAGACGGAATAAACACACCTCCTGCCGAGACCGAGCGGGTGATCCCGCAGCCGTTTGTGGTCCCCGAGGAGGTGGGCGGGTACAAGCCCTACTCGGCGGCGCGGCAGTTTAAGACACCCGAAGAGGCCGCCGAGTACCAGGCGGTGATCGACAAGAACATCGAGATAGCCTACAAAATCGTGGACGCGATCAACGCGGCGGACAAGCGGGTGTTTCAGTTCGAGGCGAGGGTGTATAGCCGGCTGATCGGACAGATGGTGGTTGTGCTTGTTGAGGACAGGCACGTCAAAGAAGCGCTCAACGTCAACATCCTGCCGGGCGGCCATGTGTTTTTTGAAGGGTGGGGACTCACGAAGCGGCACAAAGCGGTGTTTGATATTGTCCGCGCGGTTCATGAAGACACAGAGGATGACTTCGGGGACAAGGTTTTTACAACACCGGTAGAGTGTGGCCGGCTTGGTGGACAGACTCGCGCTCAATCTTTGGGGCCCGATGGGGTGGCTCAGGCGATGGCGTCGATGCGGGAAGTCCGGTGGAAGCCACTTCATGCAGCGGTGGAGACCGTGATCGAAGAGGAGAAGGTGTTGGCGTATGCCGAGACGCTGACGGCGGCGCTGGAGCGGACCGGGGTTCAGTCGCACCTGCGGAAGGCCGCGCTGAAGCGAATCTGCGACGTGATTATCAACTACCGGAGGGTAACTACTGGAGGGGGTGAGTCATGACGATGCTGGAGACGCTGGCCCCACTGATGGCCGAGACGAGGGCGATTGTCCTGGCGGAGCAAGAGTTGACACCGGATGCGCTCGCGCGGATCGCGGCGAGACACATCAGGACGGTAGTGGAGAGGTTCAAGGATACTTACGACGTGACCATCGCGGGCGAAAGCGATCCCGTGGTGTACGTGTCTAGAACTGGCGAGTTTGACTGGTACTACAAGGTGACGGCCATCGGGAACCGGTTGAAAGCGCAGTTCTTTGAGAGGGGCGGGAATAAAGTGGAGAGGACGAGCGCACGGGTCACGATTTATTCCCTGCAGCAGGCGCTTGAAGGCACTGCTGCGCGCTTGGCGGGGAAAATCAACCGGGACTGGTAGAAGTTTCAGTAACCGCGGCTGACCCCGCCTCCCCCACCTGCCGCAGCCACGCCACGAAGTTCCCCTCGTTGCACGTGGTGTAGTAGTGCCGGAAGGTGACGTCCGGGTAGATGTAGAGCGGCCCGAGCGGGCGCCAGAGTTCACAGAACCCATAGTCGTCGCTGACGTAGAGGTGGGGATCGGTGAGCGACGGCCGCGCGTCGAAGAACAGGAACGAGTCGGTCTCGCCCGTGAACCCGGCCCGGATGTGAAGATTTGGGTGGGCTGCGACGAGGGTCTCGATGACACCGCGCTGGATGAGCATGAAACCCGTGGGGATGTGGGAGGCGGGGATGAGTTGGATAGGAGTGCCGGCGGAGACCTGGGGAAGCGCGATCGGCTGAAATTCCACCACCTTCGGCGGGTTCTCGAGCGTGTGGCACATCCAGATGGGGTTGGGACCGCGGCAGGGGTAGGCTCCCGCGACCACAGGGACGTTGGCTTGGAGCATGTTCACGACGGCGCTGGCCGGCTGGAACTCAAGATCGACGTCCAGGAACAGGAGATGGGTGAACGCGGGGTGGTCGAGCAGCATCCGAACGGCGGTGGCCCGGCCGACCACGATGTCGCTGCACTCCGCGTTGGCGTAGGTGAAGGGCACACCGGCCTGAATGAGCGCGGCGGTAAGGGAGACAAGGGAAGTGGCGTGGTCCTTGTAGACGAGGCCGGAGGCGGCGGGGGAGTAGATGAGCAGGTGGGGGGTCATAAGGTTAGAGTGCCGTTCCGCAGTTGGGGCAGTTGATTGGACCAGTTGCGATGTGCGACCGGCAGTAGGCGCAGGTCGTGGTGATGGGACGGGTGGAAGGCGCGTAGACGAAACAAGTGGAGACCGCCGCCTGCTGGGCGCGGATGTTGCGCTCGATCGCGTCGAGTTGGGATAGCGTGCGGGGAAGCAGGTCGAGGGTCATGCCTCGTCTCCGTAGTGCGACTTCCTCCAGATGATTTCGACCTCAAGAGGGCCGACCTCGATGGAGAAGCCGGGTTCGCCGTACCAGACCACGCCGAACGTGAACATCGACAGAAGGCTGATGCCCACGTAGAAGCGGGTGAAATTCTTGTTCCACATCCAGTATTGCTTCATACCTCGTCTCCAAAGTGCGCCCGGACGACGGCCTCGACGGCGGCCTTGGCGCTCTCGACTGAACTCGCCAAGTAGGGCTGAGTGTCGTGTTCGTTGCGCCGTTCGATAAAGTTGGGGTACACGAAGTACAGGACAGATCCGCCAGTGGCCATGATTTTTCCGGCAGCACAACTGTTACGGAACAAGGTCAGGGTCGCCTGCTTTGCCTTCCACTCTGGGGGGTTGTCAACTTCCACCCACTCGTAGGCGGCCTTCGTGGGCGGCTCGGGCGGCGGTTGTTCGGGTTGGTTCTGGCATGGGCACGATTTTATGGAGCATTTAGGTAGATTGGCCGGCCTTGGCTGCTTCTTGACCGGCTCGGGCTGCTGGGGCTCTGACTTGGGGAGGGTTCCACAAGGGCACTGGCAACCCAGAAGTATGCCGGTCCCCATGCACACTAAGCAGATGTGTTTATAGATCGGTTCTTTGGGCGGCTCGGGGGGCTTCTCTGGGGCTACGTCTTGCATGTTACATTCTGGGCAGGGGAATCTATATGTCGGCTCGTAGCACCAGCGCCGTCCGTGGCACGTCTCGCACTGTTTCTCTGTCAGCCGCTTGACCTTCTCCCGCGCGGCGTCGAGTTCGGCGCGGAGACTGTCGAGTGTGTCGATAGCTATCACTGCAATGGAGTCTTCGCTGAAAGCAGAGTCCACCTGTAGTACCTGGGCTAATTTATAGCGCAAACTGGAGTGCATCTATTTTTCCTTCCCATGTCGCCGCATCACGCTGGCGACGGTTCTGTAGTTCAAGTTGAGCGCCTTCGCCACGTCGGCGGGCCGTGCGCCGGGGTGGGCGCGGAGGTAGGCCAGGACGAGTTTCGACGTGGTGGAGAGTGGGCGGCCCATGTAGCGATTGTGCATCATAGTGAATCATTAGTCAAGGGAACTGAGGAATTGAGGTACGATTCCCCTGATGGCGGCACCCACTCAGCCCGCGAAGCCTCAACCCGCCCTGGAGTTCACTCCCGAAGTCCTGGAATACTACACCCGGAAGCTACGGGAGGCCAAGAACCTGCCGCCGGGCGAGGTCCAAGAGATCCTGGATCTGATGGCGCGGGTGGAGGTGGAGCAGCGGCAGGAGGACTGCAACGCGCACTTCCTGTCGTTCGTGCGCCAGGTGTGGCCGGGGTTCATCCACGGGCGCCACCACGAGATCATGGCGGAGGCGTTCGAGCGGCTGATCGACGGGAACCTGAAACGGCTCATGATCTTCATGCCACCGCGCCACAGTAAAAGCGAGTTCGGTTCGGTTCACCTGCCGGCGTGGTATCTGGGGAAGTACCCGGACGCCAAAGTAATTCAGGCGTCGAACACGGCTGATTTGGCCGTAGGGTTTGGCCGCAGGGTTCGCGATCTGTTCATGAAGCCGCAGTTCACCGAGATCTTTCCCGGTGTGTCGCTGAAGGCGGATTCGAAGGCGGCCGGTCGGTGGAGCACAAACCAAGGGGGCGATTACTTCGCGGTGGGCACGGGCGGATCGGTGACCGGAAAAGGGGCCTCCCTGCTTGTCATCGACGACGCGCACTCCGAACAGGAAGCCAAACAGGGGAACCCGGCTGCGTTTGATGGGGCGTACGACTGGTACATGACCGGGCCGCGGCAACGCCTCCAGCCAGGCGCGCGGATCTGCGTCATCGGCACGCGCTGGAGTAAGCGGGATCTGTCGGGCCGGCTGATGGACGACATGAAGAACCGGGTGGGCGCCGACCAGTGGGAGATCATCACGTTCCCGGCGATTCTACCGTCTGGTGAGTCGCTGTGGCCTGATTTCTGGAAGATCGAGGATTTGCTTGCGACCAAAGCCACACTCCCCACGCACCTGTGGATGGCGCAGTACCAGCAGGATCCGACGTCGCAGGACAGCGCGATCGTCAAAAAGGAGTGGTGGCAGAAGTGGCCGTACCGCGACCCGCCAGAGAAGATGGAGTTTATCATCCAGGCGTGGGACACGGCGTTCAACAAGAGCCAGCGGGCCGACTACAGTGCCTGCACTACCTGGGGCGTCCATACGCTTGAGGACGGAAAGCCGATTATCCTGCTGCTCGATGCGTTCAAGGACAAGGTGGAGTTCCCGGACCTCAAGAAGAAAGCCTACGAACTGCACAGGTTCTGGAAGCCCGACACCCTCATCGTCGAAGCGAAGTCCAGCGGCACTCCATTAATTCAGGAAATGCGACGAAGCGGAATCCCTGTTCGGGATTATACGCCAAACTCGGGCCAGGATAAGGTCGCCCGGCTGAACTCGGTGTCGGATCTGTTTTCAAGCGGGATGGTGTATGCGCCGGACGCGCGGTGGGCGGAGGAAGTGATCGAAGAGGTGTCGGACTTCCCCAGCGGCCGGCACGACGACTACGTGGATTCCGTCACGCTCGCCCTGATGCGGTTCCGGAAGGGCGGGTTCATCAAGATGGAGAGCGACGAGGACGAGAAGAAGCGGCGGGTGATTCGGCGCGGGGATTACTACTGAGGGCGGAACGGAAATAACTGATAGCACGATATTGACAGGCCGTGCTACGATCCCCGGTGAGCGGATCCCGAGTTAATGCGGGGCTCAGAATTACATGATCGAGCGGTCAGACTACGGATCGACAAACGGATACCAACCCGAGGTGCCGGCGGGCGATTTGGATGGCGGTTTGGTCGACCTGATGGTCGAGATTGAGGGCGAAGGGGACGGGTTCGACGTCGAAGAGTCGGCGCCGGAGCCGCCTCACTACGCGAATCTGGCCGAACACCTTTCCGAATCTGAACTGGTCCGCATCGGCCAGAACCTTGTGACCCTGCTGGACTCCGATAAGCAGTCGCGCTCGGGGTGGGAAAAGACCTACAAAGAAGGGCTTGACCATATCGGACTCCGGTTTGAGGAACGGAACAAGCCGTGGCCGGGGGCCTGTGGGGTGTTTCACCCCATCATGGCGGAAGCCGTCATCCGGTTCCAGAGCCAGGCGATCGTGGAAATGTTCCCGGCGGCCGGACCTGCGAAAGCAAAGATCATTGGCAAGGCGGACGACGCCCGGCGGGCGCAGGCGATCCGGCTCCAGGAAGAGTTCAACTACTGGCTGATCGAGAAGATGCCGGAATACCGGCAGGAAACCGAAAAACTCCTGTTCGCCCTGCCGATGGCCGGCGCGGCGTTCAGGAAACTGTACGTGGACCCGGTTTTGAAGCGTCCGACCGCTGTGTTTGTGCCGGCAGAAGACTTCATCATCCCTTACGGCTACTCCCGGCTGGAGGTTTGCCCGCGCTACACCCACATCCTGCGGCGCGATGCCAACGATATCCGGAAGTTGCAGGCCTCGGGGTTCTACCGCGACGTCACGCTGACCGATTCCATCCTTCAGAAGAGTGAAATCGAAGAGAAGAAGTCCGAACTGACGGGAAACGAGGCGCCAAGTGACGCATCGGCGTCATCGTTGCGCGTTTTGTACGAGATGCACGTCGACGTGGACCTCCCAGCACCGTTCGCGGACGTGTCCGTGGTCGACGGATGGATCGAAAACACCGGAATTGCCCTGCCCTACGTCGTCACGATCGACGAAGAGAGCGGGAAAGTGCTTTCGATCTACCGAAACTGGGAAGAAGGGGACCAGGAGAAGCGAAAACGGCTGCACTTTGCCGAGTATTCGTTCATTCCAGGGATGGAATCCTACGGATTCGGGCTGGTTCACCTGCTGGGCGGGGTGGCGAAGGCGTCGACGTCGATTCTGAGGCAGTTGGTCGACGCGGGGACGCTTTCGAACCTGCCGGCGGGGTACAAGTCGAGGGATTTGCGGGTTGCGGGTGACAATGAGCCCCTGATCCCCGGTGAGTGGCGGGATGCCGACGTGGCGGGCGGGACGTTGCGGGAAGCGTTCTTCCCGGCGCCCTACAAAGAGCCCAGCCTCGTCCTATTTCAGCTTCTCCAGAACCTTGTAGCCGAAGGGCGCCGATTTGCGTCGACGGCCGACATGCAGGTCGGCGACATGAACCAGGAAGCGCCCGTTGGGACGACGGTCGCACTGCTCGAGCGGGCCATGAAGGTCATGACGGCCATTCAGGCGCGACTTCACGCCTCCCAGTTGCAGGAATTCCGGCTGTTGAAGCCCTTGATCCGCTACGCCCGGCAGCAGTACGAATACGATCCGGCGATTGGCGACCGCGGGGCCAAAGCTGCGGACTTTGACGACCGCGTGGACGTGGTGCCGGTGAGCGACCCGAACTCCGGGTCCATGTCGATGCGGGTGACCCAGTATCAGGCGGCGTTACAGTTGAGCGCGCAGAGTCCGGGGATGTACGACCTTCCGAAACTGCACCGGCAGATGCTCGAAGCCATCGGGATCCAGGGCGTCATGGAGTTAATTCCGGAGAAGGGCGCTGGGAAACTGGCCGACCCGCTAGCCGAGAACATCTCCATGTTGACGAACAAGCCGGCGCGCGTATTCCCGCACCAGGACCACGACGCGCACATGGAAGTTCACCTGGCGCTGCTGAACGACCCCAAGACGATTCAGGTTTTTAACCAGTCTGCCCTTGGTTCGCAGATGAAGGCCGCGATTGACGCGCACATTGCCGAGCACCTGGCGTTTGCGTATCGCGACAAGGTGGAGCGGCAGATCGGTACGCCGATCCCGCTGCCGGGCGAACCGATGGATCCGCAGACTGAACGCATGGTCAGCACACTCATGGCTGAAGGCTCCCGCAAAGCACTGGCACAGAGCAAGGCGGCCGCCGAAGCGCAGCAGGCCGCGGCGGCCGCCGCTGACCCCGTGGTGCAGCTCCAGCAGGCAGAGATCCAGTTCAAGGCGCAGAAGGCACAATCCGATGCCGCCACCGCCGCAGCGAAGCTGCAACTCCAGAAGCAGAACCAGGATAACCGGGTAGCGATCGACCAGGAGCGGATCCGGTCGCAGGAGCGGATTTCGGCCGCATCGCTTCAATCGCGCGAAGAGATCGCGGAGGCCGACCGCGAAGCCGAATTTGCGATGGAGGCCATGAAGCCGGCGCCGGTTGCGCCGCAGAACAGGCCCGGAGGCAAGCCGTGAATCCTGAACTCATAGCCGTCCACTCGTACATGAAATGGCTGGACGATGAGATTCAGAGCAGAAAAGAGAGTCTCGTTTTCGGCGCCGTCGCCGATTACGCACAGTGCCGCGAAGCGATCGGACAGATCCGGGCGTTTACGCGGGCAAAAACCGAGTTACAGGACCGGATGAAGAAAAGCCACCTGGACTCGCCGGAAGGAGTAACTGCATGAGCAGCATGACGTCAACGCCCTACCTACCAACTGTCCTCCAGACGGGCGCAATTCAAAACGAAATGAAGCCAACCGCGAACCTGCCCAGACCGGTCGGCTGGCGGTTGTTGATCCACATCCCGAAGAAGTCCGAGAAGGTCGGATCGGTCTACATGCCGGAAGAGACCCGGAAAATCGAAGAGACCGCCACCATCGTCGGCAGAGTTGTCCTGATGGGGCCGCTGGCCTACAAGGACGAGCAGAAGTTCCCTTCAGGCCCGTGGTGCTATCTGGATGATTTCGTGATTTTCCGGGCCTACAGCGGGACACGTCTCATCGTGGCCGGCGAAGAGTACCGGTTGCTCAACGACGACTCCATTGAAGCGGTCGTCGCGGATCCGAGCGAGGTTCAGAGGCCATGAGCGAAGAACTCGATATCCTGACCGACGAACAGGAACCGACAACTCCGCCCGTAGTCGACGAGGTGGACGTTCAAGTCGTGGACGACACCCCGCCTGAAGACCGGCGCCCTCCGCGCGAGGGAGAGGCCGCCAAGGACGATGACGACGATTTCAAGGAACTCGGCCAGCGTGCGCAAAAGCGCATCAACCGGCTGCGGTACGACTTCCACGAAGAACGCCGGTTGAAGGAAGCCGCCGAACGGCAGCGAGAAGAGGCGATCCGGTGGGCCAAGAGCGTCCACAGCCAGATGCAGCAACTCCAGACACAGGCCCTGGCTGGGCAGCGGATGGGGTACGACTCGACGATCGGCCGTTACGACGCCGAACTCCAGAACGCCAAGACGGCGTTGCGGTCGGCACATGAATCAGGCGATGCCGAGAAGATTGCCGATGCCAGCGAGAAGATTGCAGCCATCGCGGCACAGAAGCAGGCGGTCATTTCGACCTACCGGCCGCCGTCCGACGAAGAGATTCAGCGAGCGCAGGTTCCAGTGCCTCAACCTGAGCCGCCGCCGGATAACACGGCCAGAATCCCGGCCCAACTTGAGGCGACACTTCAGCAGAGGCTCATCGACTGGGCAGCCGCGAACCCGTGGATCAACACCGACCAGCAGATGGCACAGCACGCGATGGCGATGCACAAAGTCGCCGTCGAAGAAGAGTTGGTCCCAAGATCGAAGGCCTATTTCAAATTCATCGACCAGCAGATGGTCGCAGCGTTCCCCGAAAAGTTTGGCCATGCGAAGCCGGAGCCGAAGGTGGCGGCCAAGCCAACTGTCGTCGCGCCGGCCGTGCGGTCCAACGGGCAGGCGGGGAAGAGAACGGTGAAGCTGCCGCAGAGCGCGGCGGAAACCGCAAAGCGTCTGGGCGTTCCCTTGGCGGAGTACGTCCGGTACTACGAACAGGAGACTCAGGACAATGGCTGAACGTCCCACCGGTGCTGACCGCACCATCAGAGATTTGACAACTCGCGTTGAAGAAACGCGCACAACTCCGTGGACCGACGAATCGCCGCTGCCGACTCCCGACCCCGAACCGGGGTTGGCGTTCAGGTGGTGCCGCATGGGATCGCTTGAGCGTCCGGATGACGCCAACATGAATCGGCGAATGCGTGACGGCTGGATCCCGGTGAAGGCCTCGGATTATCCGAACCTGGCCCGGCTGGCTGACAGGCGAAGAAACTCGCAGGACACCATCGAGAATGGTGGGCTGATCCTGTGCAAAATGCCGGAAGACCGAGTTAAAGCGCGGAATCAACACTTTGCACACCAATCTGAGCAGCAAGTTCGATCGGTGAACGCCGCGCTCCAGCAGGTTCAACACCCGTCCATGCCGATGACAATCGACATGAAAAGCCGGGTGGGCGGAACTTAATCAGGCACCACGCCTGGTTCGGAGCCGCTAGACACATCTGAGGTAAGGAAACATGCCGAATACTGCGGCTCCATACGGGTTCGTCCCGGTGGGTACTCTCGGCGGAGCACCGTTCAACGGTCAGATCCGCGAGTACGCCATGACCACCAACACAACCGTGGCGATCTTCAAGGGTGATCCCGTGACGATCGTTCTCGGTCAACCGATTGCCGGGGTAGCGTCCCCTACGACCACAGGCGGAACCAGTACTCCTGTCGGAATCATGATGGGATGCCGGTACGTCGACGTGACGACCAAAAAGCAGGTCTGGTCGCCGTACTGCCCGGCCGGGGCTGTCACCGCTGGTCACACGGAAATCTTCATCTCTGTTGCGGACGATCCGAACATGCTGATGAAGATCCAGTCCAGCGGCGCTTGCACCGCCGCGGCCGTGGGGCTGAACGCGCCGATCGACAACTGGTCGGCGGGCAGCACCACGACCGGGAAATCGGGCGTGCGTCTGATCCACGGCTCGATTGCGACCACGGCGACTCTCGCCCTGCGCATCGTCGAAGTCATTGATCCGGCGTCCTCGTACCCGGATGTGATCGTGAAATGGAACGCTGGTGTCCACGCCTACAACGTGGCGCTTGGGCAGTAAGGAGATACGACCATGGCGACAATCACCAGAGCACAAATCGCGAAAGAACTCGTCCCCGGACTGAAAGCTCTCTTCGGCCTGGAGTACAAGGCATACCCTGAACAGCACACGATGTTCTACGAGGTCGACTCCTCCGAGAAGGCCTTCGAGGAAGAACTGAAACTGTCCGGCTTCGGCTACGCGCTCGACAAGGCTGAGGGCAAGGCCATCGGCTACGACACTGCTGAGGAAGCGTGGACCGCACGCTACACCCACCAGACCGTTGCGCTGGGCTTCGTCATCACCGAGGAAGCGATGGAAGACAACCTCTACGAGAGCTTGTCCAAACGCTACACCAAGGCGCTGGCGCGCAGCATGGCGCAGACCAAGCAGATCAAGGCCGCGTCGGTCCTGAATGGCGGCTTCGCCACCTTCAAGTCCGGCGATGCCGTGTATCTGTTCAGCGCGTCTCACCCGCTGCAAGGCGGCGGCACGGTGTCCAACCTGTTGAGCACGGCGGCCGATCTGAACGAGACCTCGCTTGAGGCCGCGACCATTCAGATCAGCAAGTGGACCGACGACCGCGGCCTGCTTATCGCAGCCCGGCCGAAGCGGCTCATCATCCCGACCGACTTGCAGTTCGTGGCGTCCCGGTTGCTCGACAACGCGGATCGCCCCGGCACGGCCGATCGCGACATCAATGCGATCGTGAAAACCGGCGCTGTCCCTGGCGGCTACGCGGTGAACAACTACCTGACCGACACGAACGGCTGGTTCCTGACCACCGACGTGCCGAACGGTCTCAAGATGTTCGTGCGGCGTCCCTACAAGTTCGAGAAGGACTCGGACTTCGAGACCGGAAACCTGAAGTTCAAGGCGAGCGAACGCTACTCCTTCGGCGTGAGCGACCCCTTGGGCGTGTTCGGAACTCCGGGCGCCTAGCGGAAAGGCGGGGGCTTCTCTCTCCCCCGCCCGTTCCAGGATAATCAGCCGCGTTGACCCGCCTGGGGGACGCTATGAAGACAGCGCGGCTTCAACCCTCATAGGAGAACATCATGGGACAGACGACATTTTCAGGGCCGGTCAAGGTCGGCACCGTCAGAGAAGGCGCGAACGCCAATCTCGGCGGCACCGTGTTGACGCAGACCGTTGCGCTGCCACAGAACAGCACGAGCGCCGTGAGCGGGACGATGAAAGTTCCGGCGAACACGCAGATCCTTGATCTGTATTGCGACGTGGGCACAGCCTACAACTCCGGGACGAGCGCCACTCTTTCGATTGGCACCGCCGCAGCTGGAACGCAGTACGTCGGCAGCGTGGATGTGAAGTCGGCGGCTGGCCGAATCGCGGCCGCGTTCACCGGTGCGCAGTTGCTGGCGATGGCGAACGTCGGCGCGAACACGTCGGTCGTAGCGACCGTCACCCCGTCCGGTGCGACATCCGCCGGCCATGTTCGCGTGACGATGCTCTATCGGCAGAACTGACGCGGGTGAAAGGACTTCCATCATGGCAAGACCAATCACCAGGACAGTGACGGGAAACCGTAAAACGACCGGGCTGATCCCGCTCAACATCTACGGAGGCGGCATCGCCGTCTCCAAGGGTGGATCCGGCGTCGTGAGCCTCCAAGCCACGCTCGACAACGTATTCAACGACTACAACCCCGGCGAGACGTTGACCATCAACGTGGCGATCGACGGGGAAGGGACGCCTGATTCGTTCTCATGGGGAACGGGCGCATCCTACACGAACGGCGCCGAAGGCGTCGACATCCTGGCGGGTGGCAACGATCTTGGCAACGGCGTCATCCTGACGTTCGCAGCCACAACGGGACACACCGACACGGAATCGTGGACATTCCCTGTGACGCCCCTGTCAGCCGGCACGATCGCGTTCACCGGGGCAGGCCTGAACGACCTCACGGCAACAGGCTACACCAGTGGCGAAGTGGACTGGTTCACCATCATGGAATCCGGCCCCTTCGAAGCCGCTGGCTGGCTGGCGTCATTCGACGGACCCTACTCGGGCATCCGGGCAGTCAGCGAATCCGCCGCGGCATCCACCATCACGGTCCTTCAGGGAGACGTTCGGTAATGGCGAAGATCCAGATGGCGAAGATCCAGAACATCGACAAACCGCCTGCCGCCGCGCCCGCGCTCACCAGCGATCAGAAGTTGGCAATTCGGGATTTTGAAGTGAAACTTCTGAGGTGTAAGGTCAACCAGATGGACCACCAAGAGAAACTGGCGAACCTGAAACACGAAGAACAGCACATCCTCGCATCGCTGCGGGACATGATCCAGGCGGCTATGCCGGAAGGCTACACCATCACCGGCGATCTCGACCTGATACCGAAACCGGAACCGGGATTAACGCCGGCGCCGGGGCTAGTACCGAAACCGAAGGAGGGCTAGATGCCGAGTTCGGGGACAACTGCATTCGATCTCAACATCAGGGATCTGATCGACGAGGCCTACGAGCGGGCTGGCGTGGAGCCGCGCGGCGGCTATCAACTTCAGACCGCTCGCCGAAGCCTCAACCTGTTGTTGCTCGAATGGGCAAACCGCGGGCTCAACCTGTGGACGCTCGAATCCGCTGTCCTCACACTGGCCCCCAGTACGGCGTCCTATGCGCTCGGCGCCGATACGGTCGATGTCCTGGAGGCCTCTCTTCGGGACGGAGATTTCGACAAGCCGCTGTCCAGGGCGTCCTTCGTCTCGTATGCGAAGATTTCGAACAAGCAGCAGACGGGCCGCCCGACCACTTATTTCGTGAACCGCAAAGCCACACCGCTTCTGTACCTGTGGCCGACTCCTGATTCTTCCAGTCTCACGGTGGCGTACTGGAGAATGCGGCGAATGCACGAAGCCTCCGCCGACACGGACAAAACGATGGACGTGCCGTTCAGATTCCTCCCGGCTCTTGTCGCCGGGTTGGCCTACTCATTGGCAGTCAAGACGCCCGCTGCGGAACAGCGCATCCCCATTCTGAAGACGTTCTACGAAGAGGAATTTCGCCGGGCGACGGAAGAGGATCGGGACCGCAGTCCCCTCATTATCCGTCCCTATGCGGGGTGACGGCCATGTTTGCCACAGGCAAGTACGCGGCTGCGATCTGCGACAGATGCGGGTTGCGCTACCGCTATTCCGAACTGAGCGAACAGTTTGAGCACGGCCGCCGAATCGGCCTGATGGTCTGTGCCAGGTGCAACGACAAGGAAAACGAGCAGGACGACATCGGCCGGATCTCGTTCCCCGACCCGCAGGCGCTGAGACATCCCCGGCCCGAGCCGGATCTCCGGGCGGTTCGGTCGTTCTTCGGATGGAGCCCGGTCAGCGGGTTCGAAGTGGCGGTTGAAGTCGGAAAAGTTTCTGGAGGGATTTGAACATGAGAACCAAACTACTGGTGCTGGCGATTCTGCTGCTGGTCCTGCCGTGCGCAGCGCAGACGCCCCGCGTCATCACGGCGACGATTGCGGCGGGCGGGAGCCTGTCGGATGCCGTGAACTTTCAAGGGTGTACCGTCGCGCGAATGAGCATTTCGGCGATGGACAGCAGTGCCGTCCTGACATTCCAGGCCAGCATGGGCGGCACGGTATTCAGGGAGCGGGAAGATTTTTATCGTGGCGTCGTCACTTTCCCCGCTTCGACAGGCAACCTCAGCGTAGACCTTCCACCGGATCAGTGGTACGCGATGCAGTGGCTGAAGGTGCGGAGCGGAACGTCCGGCTCTCCCGTCACTCAGGCGACCGCCGTGACCATTAGTTTCGCGTGCAGGTAAGGAGCGGCCATGAAAAAGTTTCGACTCCCAACGAGGATGGCTGGCGGTGGCGGCGTGACTGGTGCCCCCCAATTCACACCGTCTTGGCAGCAGCCTAACCAGCCATCGAATCAAGGGGGGATGGTCAATCCGGCTGATTTTGCTTATGCGCCGGCGGCTACTCCTTCCGCCCCGCAAGGCATGGCGCCTTCATCGGCACCGATGCCGGGCCAGTCCCCCTCTGATTTGATGCAGGCTCAGCGCCAGTTCGACCCGAGGATGACGCAAGGATTCATGCCGCAGAAGCGCCGATCGTGGCAGGACTATGCCGGCGACGTACTGAGCGGTGGCGGGATCGGGGCGTTGATAGGTGGGGCTGGTGGATCTGCGCTTGGCGGTGGCGTGGCCGCAGGGCTCGTGACGGCCATCAAGGAAATTCTCAAAGCCAAGAGCGCCAAGAAATCAACCGTCGTGAAAGCAAAAAAGGGCGGTCCCGTGAAGAAGGCGAAGGGCGGACCGATCAGGAAAAAGAAGGGCTGCTGACGTGACCTACTCCGAACTGGCTGCGGCAATTCAGGACTGGGCCGAAAACGACGAAGCCAACTTCGTAGCAAACATTCCGACAATCGTGCGAAAGGCGGAGAACCGGATCAGCACGGCGGTTCGCGTACCGGATTCGAAAAAGTCGTTTTCGGACAACCTCGTAGTGGGCACGGCCACGGTCCCCGCTCCGACCGGGATGCTCTACGTCAACGAGTTCATGGTGACGCTCTCGACGGGCGCGCGGTTCCTGAAGCGGCGCGACCTGAGCTATCTGCGAGAGGCATTCCCTCTGCTTGTAAACGGGTCGCCGGAATACTACGCTTTTGCGGACGACGACACCCTGACGATCTGCCCGCCGCCGGCTGGGACGTACCCCTACACGATCGAGTACATGGCGATGCCCCAGTCGATTGTCGATCTGGAGACGACCTGGCTGGGCGACAACGCCTCCAGCGTGCTGCTCGACGCCTGCCTGATTGAGGCGGCCGTGTTCATGAAGCAGCCACCCGAAGAGATTATCGCGATGGAAGGCCTGCTCAAGGAAAAACTGATGGACCTCCGCGTGATCCGCGAGGGGCGCGTCCTGAAGGACACCTACCGCAAGCCCGATACGCGGATGGAGGTTTGACGTGGGCAAGCCTGATACCCGGATGGAGGTTTGACGATGGCATTCACTGGCAGCTACATCTGCGACTCGTTCCTGGCTGAAATCCTTGCGGCCGTCCACGACTTCACCGTCACAACCGGCCACACGTTCAAAATCGCGCTCTATGCCAACACGGCGACGTTGGACGAAACCACGACCGCCTACACGGCAACAGGGGAGATCGTGTTCGCCGGGTACACGGCGGGCGGCGCGGATCTCTCGTCGAACGGGGTTGCCCTCGGGTCCGTATCGGGGCAGATCGGGAAAACGGCCTATGTGGATTTCGATGACGTCTCATGGTCTGGCGATTTCACTGGGGTTCGCGGGGCACTGATTTACAATTCGACGGCCGCGGGCAATCCGGCGGTGGCGGTGCTGGACTTCGGACTTGATAAGGCCTCAGTGGCGTCGACGTTCCAAGTTCAGTTTCCAGCCGCTGATCCATCGCTGGCCGTTGTGAGGTTTCACTAATGCCGAGCACATACACTGACGGGCTGGGTCTTGAACTGATCCCGACCGGCGAACAGGCCGGGTCGTGGGGCGCGACACTGAACGCCACGATTGGGTTCCTTGAGGCGGCCATCGGCGGCTATACCAGTATCGAACTGTCGGGCACCACCTACGCGCTCACAGTGTCGGACGGCGTTACAAGTGTCGCGCGCAACAGGGTAATCCGGTTCTATGGTTCGCCGGGCGGGGCCTGCACTGTGACGGTCGCACCGAACAACGGGGCGCGGTTCTTCCTCGTCGTGAATGCGTGCGATGAGACCGTCATCCTAGGGCAAGGCACGGGCGCGACCGCAACGGTGCCCGTTGGAAAATCGGCACTGATCTACTGCGACGGAGCCGGCGCGGGCGCGGCGGTCTACAACGCTCTCGACAACCTTTCGCTCGCCACGCTCACAGCATCCGGCGCCGTAGTTATTGGCGGGGCGCTCTCTGTCACCGGGGTAGCCAGCGCGGCGACTCCCACGGTCGCGGGCAACTTGGCGACCAAGGGCTACGTCGACACAGTGGCAGGCGGGTTAGCAAGTTTGACAGGATCGTATGCCAACCCGGCGTGGATCATGTCGCTCGCTAACTCCAAAATCGCCGGCTTGGCGGCTTCGGCTACGACCGACACGACCAACGCGACCAATATCACGACCGGCAGCCTTGGGCTGGCTCGCATCGCGCAGGGCGCGGCCACGGCAGGGCAGGCTCTGGCCTGGAACGAAACGGTTTGGGCTCCTCTCACGCTGGCGGCTTCGGCCACGGTGGATACGAGGAACGCATCGAATATCAACTCCGGGTCGCTGGCACTCGCTCGAATCGCACAAAGCGGCGCGACGATGGGGCAGGTTTTGAAGTGGGACGGTTCCGCGTGGGCGCCGTCGGCCGACCTGACGGGCGAGTCGGGAACCGAGACTGTGGCGTGGGGGAACATCACCGGGACGCTGGGAGACCAAAGCGATTTGGCCTCAGCCCTCAGTGGAAAGGCAAGCTCAACGCACACTCACGCGCTGCCCACCATCGCGATTTCCGATGTGACCGGGTTGCAGACGGCGCTCGACGGCAAGGCCGCGACATCCCACACCCAAGCCATCAGCACAATCACCGGGCTACAAACGGCGCTAGACGGGAAAGCGGCTTCATCGCATACCCATACCGAGTCTGATCTGAGTGGGTCGCTCTCGCTCTCCAAGTTGGCGCAGGGCGGGGCTACGACGGGCCAGTACCTGAGATGGAGCGGGTCGGCGTGGGCTCCGGCCACCAACACGGCGACGGTCGCGTGGGGCGCGATTACGGGCAGCATCAGCGGGCAGACAGACCTTTTTAACGCCTTAGCCGACAAAGCGGCAGCAGCCCACACGCACACGACAGATCAAGTGTTTTACGCCGGGGCGGTGTTGACGACCTACCTGAACGGATTGGCTGCACACAACCACAGCATAGGGTTTGGAACAACGAATCTCCAGTACAAAGACTGGTCTGGAAACAATCAGACTCTGACGGTTGTAACGTCAGTGGATTTGCGGACTGGGTACATGGGGTAAGGCCTAGACCATGCCTCTCAAGAAATTCATCTTCCGGCCTGGGATCGTGCGGGACGCGACCGACTACGCCAATGCGGGCGGGTGGTACGACTGCAACAACGTCCGGTTCAGGTCTGGATTTCCTGAGAGCATCGGCGGGTGGGTCAAGGATTCGATCTCTGAATACATCGGGACGTGCCGGTCAATTCACACTTGGATGGCGCTGGACCGCGGCGCCTACGCTGGCTGCGGGACGAATCTCAAGTTCTACATCTACTACGGGTCGAAGTTCTACGATGTCACACCGTTTCGACGTAGCGTGACGCTGCCGGATGACTCCCTGATGAGCGTGGCCGCCGGGAGCGGGCTCATCACCATCACCGATGCCGGGCACGGGGCGAAGGCGGGCGATTACGTCACGATCTCCGGCGCCACCGGATTTGATGGAATCGCGGCTGCGGACATCAACAAAGAACACATCATCTACATGGTCGGCAGCGTCGACGGCTACCAGATCCTGACCAATGGCGTGGCGACGGCGGGCAGCGTGGCCGGCGGAGACGCGGCGACGGTCGTGAGTTACGATCTCGGCGTGGGGCTGGCTGACTTTGTGAGTGGGGAAGGGTGGGGTGCGGGGCCTTACGGATTGGCACCCTATGGCACGGCGTCCAGCATCGGAGCGACCAGCAACCAACTGCGGACATGGAGCCAAGGCGACTTCGGCGAGGATCTTCTGGCGGCTCCGAACGACGGTGCGATCTACTACTGGGACAAGAGCGGCGGCTTGGCGGCCCGCATGGTCAACCTCACCAGTTTGGCGGGCGCGTCGGACGTCCCCACGATCACGGCTCTGGTCGGCGTGTCCTACCTGGACCGGCACGTCGTCGCCTTCGGTTGCAACCCGATCGGTTCAGCCGTTGCGGACCCGCTCATGGTGCGGTGGTCCTCGCAAGAGAGCCTGGTCGACTGGACGCCCAAGGCCGACAACACGGCCGGCTACTACCGCCTATCGGTCGGGTCGAGAATCGTGGCATCGAAGTTCTCGAAGAACGAGACGATCATCTGGACGGATTCGGGCCTCTACTCCATGCGGTTCGTCGGGCCGCCCTACACGTTTTCGTTCGAACTGATTTCGGCCGCGACCACGATTATCTCAACGAACTCCGTTGTGGCCGCGAACAACATGATCTTCTGGATGGGCGACGGCGGTTTTTACGTTTACACCGGGCGCGTCGACCCGCTGCCTTGTCCAATTCGCGACTACATTTTCAGCGGCATGAACGCCGACCAGAAGGCAAAGATCGTGGCCGGGAAGATCCTCAAGTTCAACGAGATCATCTGGTTCTACCCGAGCGAAGCAGCCGCCGAAAACGACCGTTACGTCCTGTTCAACACGGTCGACAACGTGTGGTCTTACGGTCGCGTGTCCAGGACGGCCTGGGCCGATTCGGTCGACAGCGGGAAAATCTTCGGCGCGGCGGCCGGGACGATGTACCTCCATGAAGTCGGGTGCGATGCGGACGGCGCCGTGCTGTCGTCCTACGTGGAGTCCTCCGATTTCGATCTCGAGGACGGGGAGCGATTCTGTTTCGTCGATGCCGTGATTCCGGACGTGGAGTTTCGCGGCACGGCCGACATCGACACTCAGATGGTGGACGTGGTGGTGAGCCATCGTAACGCACCGGGCGGGGCGAAGAAGCCAGCGCAGTTCACAGTCTACGCGAACGGCAGCGAAGCCAAGAAAAACGTGCGGCTTCGGAACAGGCAGATGGCGATCAAGGTGGAAAACATCACGCCCGGCACAGCTTGGCGGGTTGGCGCGATTCGAGTGCGGCTTCAAGAGGATGGCCGGCGATGATCGAGAAAAAGTGCGCACCCCCGACGCTTGGAACCACCAGCGGCCCGCACGCCCTGACCGACATCCTGCGAATCCTTGCGTCGGTCATCGGCGATCTGTACACGGCGCAACGGGCGAAACTGACGGGACTGCGATTTGTCCGCTACGACCGAAGCGGCGCAGGCCTGGGGGACGGCGAAGTGTGGGTTGACGAGAACGGGATGTTGAGGATGGTCGTGCCGCAGATCGCGCACGCGCCATCGTTTGAGATTCAGTCGGCGTTGGGAACGGTAGTCACGACGTAGAGGAGATGATATGGGACTCGAATGGGCAGTTCTTGGACCGATTCTGGCGAAGGCGGCTATCGGTGGCGGAGTCGCGGCGGCTTCAAGCGCGGCGGCGTCAAAACTTGCCGGCGGCTCGAAGAAGAATAACACCGCCACCTCCGCGTCGGCGCAGCAGTCCCTTCAGAACTTCAACAACGCGCAGGCCTACACGCCCATCATAGACCGGCGATACAACCCGGCGCCGCAGGGCTACAGGCCCGGAATCGACCCGGAGCACAAGTTCTTTACGGACGTCGTGACGGGCTACAAACCCATGATTCAGGGCATGGCGGCCGGGGGGCCCGTCGTAACGGACGAGGAGATCGGCCAACAGATTGTCGCCGATGCGGCCGACGCTCTCCGAGGCAAGGGGCGCGATCCGCAGGGCGCGATCAACGATTTCGTGAACTACTTCGGGATGGAGGAATACCTCGACTTCCGACAGAAGGTTATCGGTCAAGGAGGAATGTCCAACGAAGCCCGACAGCCAGGACTTGTTTCTGGACCAGGCGGCGGACTGGACGATCAAGTCCCGGCTCGGTCACCGAGTCGGGACATCCTCCTCAGCGATGGCGAGTTTGTGGTTCCTGCCGATGTGGTCAGCGGCCTCGGCGACGGGTCAACGGCGGCCGGGGCGAAACGGATCGAACAGATGATGGACGAGGTTCGGCAGAAGCGTACCGGCAAGAGGGCACAGCCTAAGAAGGTCGGCGGAGAGGTACTTCCGTAGTGCTGGATATTCGCAGGATCAACATCGAAATGATCCCCCACGTCTGGGAAGACGTTCGACCCCTGCTGAAAAAAGCGACCGATTTGAGTGGTGGCCGGTACGACGTCGACGACCTCCTGGATCCGCTGAATGCGGGGATGACGGAACTCTGGACGGTGGCGGATGACAAGCTGCTCGCCGCGTTCATCACGGTGATCCAGCGGTTCCCGCGGAAGTCCGTCTTGTCGATTCCGATCATCGGCGGCGACGGGATGGCAGAGTGGCTGGTCCCCGGCCTCACAGCGATGGAAGCCTACGCCAAGGAAAACGGGTGCTCCATCCTCGAGGGCGGCGGCCGGCGGGCGTGGGCAAAGGTTCTAGCTGAAGCGGGATGGAAAACAGACCGTATTGTAATCGAGAAAGAGTTATCAAATGGCACTCACTGAAACCGGACAAGTCCAGCAGACGAGCCAGATCCCTGAGTGGCTACGGAATATGTACTTGCAGATGCTCGCGTCTGCACAGCCCTACGTCTTCGGGACAGCCAGCAGGACGGACCTCCCTGTGGCTGGCGATCCGAACCTGAAGGATCCCGGCAAGAACAACGCGCCCGTGGATTCCGATGGTGTCAAGTGGTGGGGCGCGCGTCTGGGGCTGAATCTGAACGAGACGAACAACAGGCCCGCGTCCGAAACGGTTCGCGCTCCGATTTTCCAGGTATCGCAGGGCAGCGGAGCGCCGGCCACGCCTTCGCCCTACGTTGCCCCCTGGAATAGCCAGAAGCAGCAGACGCCGGGCTATCAGTCGCCGTGGCAGGCTCCCGTGACACCACCGCCCTACCAGCAGCCGGCACAGCAGCAGCCGTCGTTTGTTGGCGGACTTGCGCCGGGGCTGTCGAGCGGCAGCCAGCAGCAGCCCGGTCAGCAGACCAGCCAGCAGCCCAGCCAGCCGGGGATCCAGCAGCCGACCGTGCAGCCTCCGGTCAATAAGGCGGTCATGCCGGCCAGCCCGTTCATGCCCGCTGGCAGCGCGTCGGTGTCCGGGCTCGATGGTTCGCGGACCAACGTGCCAGTGAACCCCATGCACTACGCCTCAAACGAAGGGGCTCAATTCGCACAGGAACAACTTCAGCGGCTGTTTTTGAACCAGCAGTTGACGGCGGGCAGCATTTCGAACGATAGCCCGTTTTCATCTGGACCGGGCCAACAGGCCACGGTCGTGCGGCAGGGAACCGATCCCGGCTCCGGGCCGAACGCCGGGCTGGTGGCGAACCTCTACAAGACCATGCCGAAGGACGTTGCGGATCAGATGATGCGCGACGAGATGAAACTGCTCGGCTGGAAGCGCGGCGGGCTTATCCAGGCGCTGGCGCAGGGCGGCGTCGTGGGAATGGCCGAAGGCGGATACCTGGACGAAACAGACCCCTACGCCGGTCCTGGGGCGGGCACCGGATCTACCACCACCGGAACCGATGTCACAGCGGGCGTTCCGGCCGGCGCCATCACCGGGCAGGCGGTCGGATCCTACACACCCTACCCCGGACAGCGGTACGGCGAGATGGGCGATTTGACCCAGATGTACCTCGCCGGAACCGAGCGGATGAATCAGGGACTGGTCGATCCTTACGTCGACGTTCGCAGTCCTGTCGAGATCAGCAACTTCGCGCTGGACAGGATGGCCGAAGGGTTCACGAACCCCGACATGGCCTACAACCAGCAGATTCGGAACTGGGCGCAGGAGACGCCGTTCAATTCGTATCAGGCCGGATCGTATGACCCGTCCGCCTACACGGGCGAGAACATGATGGGCGGGACCGCCGGCGCACTCCAGGGCTACACCGGCGGGAACTACCAGGCTGTCGGGACAGGGAAATTCACGGACCCCGGCGTGGCGTCGGCCTACATGGACCCCTACGCCCAGAACGTCATCGACGTTCAGAAGCAGAAGGCGACCGAAGCCTACCGCGAGATGCTGCCTGCGATCGGCGCGAACGCGGTCCAGTCCGGAGCGTTCGGCGGCGGCCGCCACGGAATCGTGGAGGGGATGGCGAACCGCGAGTTCACCCGGAGTCTGGACGAGATCCAGAAGACCGGGACGCAGGACGCTTACCGGAACGCGCAGGAACAGTACGAGCGTGACCGCGGCGCGGGTCTCCAAGCGGCTCTGGCGAATCAGGCGCAGTACGGGCAGACTCAGGACCGGAACCTCGCCGGGCTCACTACCTTGAGCGGGCAGGGGCTTCAGGCGGCACTTCAGGCCGCAAACCTCAACGAACAGTCCCGGCAGTTCGGAGCGAACCTGACCGACCAAGGCCGCCAAGCGCAGTCGGGCCTCGACATGGAAGCCGCCAAGACGGCGGAGGGGATCCAGAGTTCGATCGTGAACTCGAACCTGAACGCGATGAACGCCAGGACGGGCGCGGCCCAGACGCTCATGAACGCGGGCGACCAGTACACGAACCAGACGCTGAATAGCCTCAACGCCCTGCGGTCGGCCGGAGCACAGGCCGACGCCTACAACCAGCAGTTCCTCGACTACGATTACCAGAACTTCCTCAACCAGCGGGACTACCCGCTGCAAATGATGAACTACTACTCCGGTCTGTTGAACGGCGTCCCGGCGCCGGTGTCGACGGAACAGTACACCTACGGTCAGCAGGCGAGCCCGTACTCCGGAATCCTCGGACTCGCAACGGCGGGGCTGGGCGCGGTCGGAAGCTACTACAACAACAAGAGCGGCGGATAGGGAAGAGGGGTATCCATGAATCTCGTAGAGTCCTCAAAGATGGCGATGAACCTCTCGGACGGGCAACTGTCCCAGGCGCTTCGTGCCGGAACTCTCCCGCAGTTCATCGTGGCGGCGGAAATGACGCGGCGGCGCCGAACGCGGGATTCGGGCGGCGGCCCACAGCCTACCGTCGTCCAGGAGTTGATGACCGGAGCGAACGCCATTCAGCCTCAGCAGATGCCGCAGGCTCCTCCTCAGATGCCTCAGCAGATGCCTCAGCAGATGCCGCCACAGGGGATGAGGGCGGGTGGTCCGATCAGGATGTCTGGGCAGGGTCCGACGCAGTTGGTCCCACAGTCGGAAGACCCCACCTATTACATGGAGCGGATGCTCAAGCCGCCGCCGCTGGCGATTGCCCCTCCGCCGGATGCGGCCGCCGAAGACTACCTCTCCAGCCTGCTGCCTGAACTCGCCAAGGCGAAGGAAAAACTCACTAAGTCCGAGAAGACGCAGTTGACGCGGGCGCTCATGGAGGCAGGGTTCGCCATGATGGCGTCGAAGTCCCCCACGCTGATGGGCGGGATCGGCGAAGGCGGGAAGGCCGGGATGTCGGCGTACGCGGCGGACAAGGACCGGACGCAAGCGGGCCTGATGTCGCTACTCCAGGACGAGGCGCGCGTGCGAACGAGCCAGCAGTCGAGCGCGGATGCGGCGGCGAATCGCAGCCAGAGGAACTGGGAGGCCGGAATCTACCCGCAGGTCGCGGGGCACCAGGGCGAAGTTTCTCAGTACATGGCGGCGAACCGGGCGGCGCTGGAAGCGGGACAGTACAACATGGGCGCTCCGGATCGGGAGATGACCCGGAAGTATCAGCAGAGCCAGATCGACGAGAACGCGGCTCAACAGAAGAACGCGGAGTATGGCGGGACACCGCTGTCCCAGTTCCTGCGAGCGGTCGAAAAGGAAACCGGGCGCAAGGCCACCGCGAAGGAAATCGCGGACTTCGAAATGATGGTCCCCCGGCTGAACGCGCAGACCCAGCGCGGGATGGCGGAGATGTACCGCGTGAAGCCGGAAGATCCCCGCGTGGCGGCAGCTCGCGACGAAACCGAGAAACTGGCGGCCATGTTGTTCACCGAGGCGTCCAGAAACCCGGCGAACAGAACCAAGCCGAGAGACGTGATGATCCAGGAAGCGCGGGCAATGGCGCTCAAGCAGACGGCAACGCGGTTCCCGCCTGAAGTCGTTCAAGCGATATCGGGCAACGCCCCGCCGGCGGCGCAAGCCCCAGCGGCGACTGGCGAGGCCAACTACATACCAGGGAGAGGGTTCGTGAAGCAATAAGCCAAGGCTCCAAACGATGCCAATACGTGTAAACATTCAAGGCTACGGAGTGGTCAACTTCCCGGACGGGATGACGCAGGAGCAGATTGCTCATGCCATCGAAACTGAACTCATCCCCACGTTGCCAAGAGGCGGTATCGGCTCCGCATTGGGGGCCGGGGTGGATCGAATGCAATCGGCTGGCTCTGCCCTGCTTTCGGCGATAGCGCAAAAACAGTCTGAAAATCCACTTCTTGCTTATCTCTACGGAGCAACGCCAAGTCAAGCAAAAGAGTCCGCTCAGTTCTACGAGGGGTTGCGTACTAAAAACATCGACGAAGCCAATAAGGCCGACCCGCTCCCGGTAACACTCGAATCCATAGGAAACGCCTACGATCAGGCGGGATTGCTTGCCGCCGCAAAACAGGTGCCTGCGCTTGTTGCAGGGCAACTCCCGCAAATGGTTCCGTATACGGCTGGGGCCATTGCGGGAGGACCGATTGGATGGGGAGTTGGTATCGGCTCGCTGTACGCGAACCTCACAGGAGAAAACCTCAATCGGCAGGCGCAGGAAGGTCGATCTCTTCAGGAGCGCAGTCTTGGATCGGCGGCGTTGGCGGCCGTTCCTCAAACCGCGCTGGAGGGACTGTCTGATGCCCTCATGGTGGGGCCGCTCACGAAACTGCTGAAGACCGTACCGCTTGACGAATTACTCAAAACCACAGGCAAAGGCGCACTAGCCTCAGCCAAGCAAACAGCCACACAGAAGTTGGCGCGGGCTGGGGTTGAGGCGGCAAAGCGCGCCCCGCTTGCGGCATTAGGCGAGGGCATGACCGAAGCCCCTCAACAACTTCTGGAGCGTGCTCAGGCCGGGTTGGAATGGAATCCGTTTACGAGCGAAGAAGCGCGGCAAGAGGCGCTGACAGCCGGACTGACAGGAGCATTAGTTGGCGGGGCCATGGGCACGATCGGCGGCCCCATCCAAGCCCACAACGAGCGGGTCCAGGAGCAGGCCCGGCAGGAACAGATGGCGCGGGTCCAGGCGCTGCGGGAACAGCGCGGCGCGGTCCCCTATAACGAAGGACTGGGCGGCGCTGGGGTGTCGGTCGGGTACTCCGGTCTGGGCGAGGCGTCGGAGATCAGCCGGGAGTTCGCGCCGGGGGTGGTGGATCCGGCGGAGTTCGGGATGCCGCCGCTTCCGAAGAAGCCGAAGGTCGGACCGGATCCGCTGGAGGCGTTGCCCTACCTGCCCGGCCAGCCGGTCGACATGGGAACCGTCCCGCCGTCGGCAGTAGAGATTCGGAAGCGCAGTCTAGAGGAGAACAAGCGGAAGGCAGAGGCGCTGGCAGCCGCAAAGCTGGCGAAAAAACAGGAAGCGGAGCGGATTGCGGCGGCGGTGAAGTTCGACCCGATGGCGGATGTGGCCGCGCCGGTAGCACCTCCAGAGCCGGTAGTCGTACCAGCACCGACCAGACCCGTAGTACCCGTAGAAGGCCCTGATCTTGGCGTCCAGCGGGCGCAGGCCGCTCGCGAAACTTTGGCGCAGAACGTCCTCGGCAAGAACTGGCAGGACATCACCAACGCGGAGCGCATAGCGATTGACGATCTTGTTATTGAAGGGTACGGATCTAATGCGGCGGCTCCGACCGCACAAGCCCCGAAGGTGAAGACCCAGGCCGAAGTGGCAGCGACCGTACGCAGTCAGTTTGAAGCAAACGCGAAGCCCGTCGTTGCCCCAACTTCTGTTGCGCCCGCCCAGGTTGTGCCCGCTGTTGTGCCGCCGAAGCAGACCGCTGCGAAGACTAAGCCGGTCGCGGTTCCGAAGGTGGCTCCCGTCGTGGCGCAGGCTGCGCCAGTTGCGTCTGTGGCTCCGGCTGTAACACCAGCCCCGACCATCGAATCCCTGCCAACTCCCGAAGTCCAAGTAGCCCCGCCAGACACCCCCGCCAATCTCCCCGCCGTTGGCTCCAAGTGGAGGAACAACAAAGGGACCGTCTTCACGGTCGAAGCGCTCAAGCCGACCAAGACTGGCTACAACGTCGCAGGGAAACTGGGTGACGGAAAATCGCTAGTCCGCGACCTGGAGATCTTCCAGAAATTCTGGACTCCCGACAGCAAGGCGTCACTGACAGACACGGCGGCTCCGCAGACCGCTCCCCCTCCACGCGCCCGCGTGACCCTCGACCTCGACACCGAGGCGGGTCGCCAGAAACTCCAGAACGATCCCGTCCTGAAGCCCTACTACGAAGGCCGCAAACCCCTGTTTGATGCGACGTGGCAGTACGTCAAGAAGGCTGCTCCGCATGTCTCCCTGCGGTTCTTCGAGAAGGGGAACCCGGAAACTGGGCAGCAGGCCAACTACCTCGCGTCGAAGCGGCTCATCACGCTGGCCGAAGGCATCGACGGGATGCAGACCGATGCGATGGACAAGAACGCCTGGCACGAAGTCACTCACGCGGTCTGGAGCCTACTGAGTCCGGGCGAACAGCAGACACTCGTCAGCGCGGCCAAAAAGCGAAGCGTCCTGACGCCCGAGATGGAGCAGCGGTACCGGGATCTCTACGGTGCCGAAGCCGCGGTCGAGGAAGAACATGCCGCCGCGCTGATCGCCGGATCCATGACGGGCGAAGTGAAGTTGGCCGGCAAACCGCGCAACATCATCGACTCGACGGTTCGGGAAGCTACCCGCTGGCGGAACTGGTTGGAAGGCAACGGCAAGACAAGCCTAGAGGATTTGGTCGAATCCATCCGTGAAGGCCAGATCGGTTCGCGCATCGACGCACCCAAGGCTGCAGCGCGGCCGACGCGGGTGGTGTCGCAGGAACCGCCAGAGAAGGTGATAGCACAGGACGAGGGCGGCAGCGTTGTCCAGGATACAGAGAACCCCGACGCGCCTCCGGTGTATGTGCCGAAGGAGGACGCTGGCAAGGCGTCTCTGGTCGCAGCCGTACCCGGCAAGGCCGCGCTGGCTCCCAACACCGTCAAGACCACACCACAGCAGCAGCAGTACATCGAAGAACAGGTTGCTCGCCGCAAGCCGGAAGCCTCCCCCGTCGCCAAGATTCATGATGCAGCGCGCGCCTACTTCGCCAAGAACAAGACGGCGGACCAGCGGTACATCCTGACCAACATCAAAATGCAGTTCGTAGACAGGTGGGCAAGGGTTCAGGATCTGGCTGAAGAGGTCAACAAACTCAACCCAAACTCGGCTCACGGGCGGCTCTCCTCCATCATCGCCACGCGCCTCAGCGACTGGCAGGGCGGCGTGTTCCACGAAACGATGCAGCGCGGGGCTCCGGTTTACGACCGGGCCGCCGGGTATGTGAAGGTCGTGGCCGATCACGTCGACCCCATCACGGGGCAGAAGTGGACGGCCAACGGGTTCCAGAAGGACATGGCGCCGTTCTACGAACTGAGCGACGATGACCGCCGCGCAACCGAGTTCGTGTTCCAGGCGCTGCGATCCGACAAACTGCCACAGGAACAGCGCGGCGGGATGACCCAAGCCAAGATCGACGAGGGCAAGGCGCTTCTGAAGCAGAACCCGTGGATGCAAGACATCCTTGACGTCTACACGCGCTACAACCGGGCATTCGTCGTGATGGCGCGGGACGCCGGACTGGTCGCCAAGGATGTCGCTCAGAAGTGGATGAGCGACCCCTACATCCCGTTCTACCGGCAACTCGAATCAGACTTCGACGAATCCTATGTGCGCGGCCCGGCGACCGGATCCGGTTCGCTCATGAATCTAAGCCCGTCCAAGAACCTGAAGGGCAGCGAAGCCCCGGTTGCGGACTTCATCGAAACCAGTGCGAAGAACGCTTCGGCGCTGATTTCCAAGTCGATGCGCAACATCGCAGCGCAGCGCGTCATGCGTGATTCTGTCCTGGTTGGGTGGGCGCGCGTTGCCAAGAACAAGGAAGATGGCGATCACGTCGTCAGCGTGAAGGTGGGGGGCAACTGGTCCCACTACGACATCGGCGACCCGCTGCTGTTCGAGACGATGCAGGGCATCAACCCGATCGGCAACTCGACGGCGGGTAAACTCTTCCTGGGTGCGTCCTACCTGTTGAGGCAGGGCGTCACGCTGGCTCCGCCATTCTGGGTACGCAATACCGTTCGTGACGCGGGGATGCAGGTCGTCGCCTCGGGCCGGTCTATCCAGCCGCTGCGCACCATCGTCAAGGGCGTGACCAACTCCATGTTGGCGACGGTCGGCAAGGGATCCACCCCGGAGTTCGAAGCGTTGCGATCTGCCGGCGTGACAGGCGGGATGGTGGCGCTTGACCCGAGCGGCAACATCAATCACCAGATCATGAAGATGTACCAGGATGAGGTCGCCGGGCTGAAGCCTGCCAACATCATCGGGCACTTCATCGACCGACTGGCGAAGGCCAGTGAACGCTCCGATGCGGTCGTGCGCGAGCGGGTGTATGCCGACGTTCTAGAGAAGACAGGCGACGAAGCGCAGGCCGTCTACGAAGCCCTGGAAACGCTGAACTTCATGCGGAAGGGCCGGAACCAGACCGTCCGGTTCATGTCCATGATGGTTCCGTTTCTCAACGCCAGGTGGCAGGGCCTGGACGTCCTCCACCGGGCCGTATCGAGATCCGGGCATGGCGTGGCGAATCCTGACCGGGCGCGAGTCCGCAAGCAACTGATCCAGACGGGCATGGCGATGGCGGCAGCGTCTTCCCTCTACGGGCTGGTCATGCCAGCGTTCAAGGCGTACCAGAACGCCGGCGAAGAGGAGAAGGACAACTACTGGATGTTCCCGCTTGACGCGGCTGGATTCTCCGGACTCGGCAAAGCTATTCAGGGCGAGAAGTTGACCGAAGAAGAACAGAACGCGCCGATGGGCCGCGTGCCGATCCCCTTTGAAGTCGGCATGATCTTCAAGATGATTCCGGAGCGGGCGATCCAGGCGTTCGTGACGGGCGAGGATCTGCCGGAGGACTTCGGTTCGGCCCTGTTACGTGGCGCGGGATCGACGCTGGAGTTCAACCCGATTCCGCAGATCGCGAAGCCGGCCGTCGAAGCCTACCTCGATAAAGACTTCTACCGCGGTCGGCCCATCGTGGATCCGTCCGTGGCCGGGTTGGAGACGAAGTACCAGTCTGTCGAGCGCACCAGCGAACTCGCTAAGATCGTCGGCCCGATGGTGAAACTGTCGCCAATGAAAGTTGACCACCTCGTCAGAGGCTACACCGGATGGATGGGACTCACGGCTGCCAGTGTCGCGGGCTACCTAATGTCGCCGTTGGCTGAAGACGCGGGCGCGAAGACCGCTCCAAAGTTATCGCCCACCGGGAATATCCCGATGGATTCCGTTATCGACAAACTTCTAGGGTCGTTCGTCCAGACGCCCGAAGGCGGTGGCAGGACAGGGCGGTTCTACGAATTTGCGAACGATGTCGCCCGCTACGCGCATACCGTGGACACGCTCGACAAGCAGGGGCGCACGGCTGAAGCGGACGAACTCCTGAAGGATCGGCCTGAGCGGCTGGCGTTTTCCGATTACGTCGCGCAGGTCAAGGACGATCTCTCGCAGTTGCGGGGGGAGATCCGCAACATCCAGAACGACAAGAAACTGACGGCATACAAGAAGCGCCAGCAGATTCGGGAAGTGCGTCAGCAGATGGCTGAGGTCACGTCCGACATCAACTCCGTTCGCCGGGAGGCCTCGAAATGAGATCCAAGTCCTCCACGCGCACGCGGGGCGTCTTCCGGACGGATCCAGTCCCGATATTCACCGAGGGCAGGGTGCCCGCTTTTATGAGGTTCCGAACGTGGCGAACGCTACAGCCCAGACGGGCAGCGGCTTCCTTGAGTGTCAGAAGAGAGGGGCGTAAATCCATGTTAATCTCCGAAGCAGTCGCTCAGGTGGTTCGTCGCGTTGGTCAGATAGTCGGGGCTGTACTTCACGTAGATCTTTTCGGTTGTCGTGGTGTTGGTGTGCCCCAGCAGCTTCGAGACTTCAGCCATCGGGACGCCCTGCTTGACGAGGTTCGTGGCAACGCTGTGGCGGATCGTGTGGGGCGTGACCCACTCCAGGCCGGCAGTCTTGATGGTCGCGGCCCAGCGGCGCCGGATGTCGCGCTGATGCGCACCCCACAGGACGTATCCAGACCCGCCCGTCGTAGCCCGCAGCGCAGAAATCAGTTGGGCCAAAGGCCCCGCCACAGGTACGATACCCGCGTGCTTAGCTCGAACCTCCCCGCGATTGAAGTTGATGATCTGGGAGCGGTCATCGACCTGAGTCCACTTCAGACCCAGCACCGCTCCGGGCCGCTGGCCGGTCAGCGCCATGAGGCGCACGAAGTCGCCGATGCCGTGGATGTCTCCAGCCAATATGAGGGTCTTCAATTCGTCGACGGTGAGCCACGAAGACCGGGGTGTCTCCTTGATGTCTGCCCAGATGATCGGCGCGCCGGAAATGCGGCCGGACCTGACGGCGTAGCGAATGCACGCCCGGAGCACAGCGAGTTCCCGCTTGGCCGTGGCCCCGTTGCCACGGCGCTTGACGTAACGCTGGATCACGTCGGGCGAGAGATCGTTCAGGTCGGTCGGACCCAGGACGCAGAGATTCTTCCACGCGGCTTCCTGCCTCCGCTTATCAATAATCTGCGGAAGATGCTCCGCTTTATATGCCAGCCAACAGCCTTCAACGGTCATGGTCCCAGTGTACTCGCTTCCCTTCGGTTGTCAAGCGTTCTCTTGCTTTCCTGTATCTCTCTGTTTTCACAGACGGTAACGATCAGCGACACGCTTTACATTGGCCCGGAGAGTCAGCGGTTTGTCGGCCGCGCGACTGTGGCCTCGCCTGACATGACGTGCGGGACGGCGACCTATGTTCGCGGCGAGAGGGTCTACACGATCCCGAACGGCGCCGTGGTCGTCACGTTGCCGGCGAACTCGGGCTGCACGGTTCCGGCCGGTCAGCAGAATGTATATCGGGTCACGTTCGCGCCGAGTAGCAACAGGCCTTCCGCCTGGACGGAACTCTGGTACGTTCCAGCGTCTCCAGCGACAACGACGGTTCGTGCGGTTCGGGCGGGGGCGAGTATCAGTACGCCGGCCGGGACGATTCTGGCGGGGCAGTTGGCCCGCGGCGGGGCGAACACCTATCAGTCGCTGGCCTGGCTGGGCGCCGAGTGGGGTCCGCTCACGCCAACCGACGACTCCATCGGCGTGGGCAACGGGACGGGGATTGACCTGAAGGTGATTCCCGACTGCTCGACGTCGGGGCAGTTCCTGAAGTACACGGCGGCCACGAATACGTTTTCGTGCGCGGCGGCATTGACGGATAGTTTCATCCACGCCCCATCCCACGGCGTTTCCGGCTCCGACCCCGTGACGATCGCGCAGTCTCAGGTGACCGACCTCGTGACCGACATGGGGAACAAGGCGGACTCGACGCACCAGCATAACGCATCGGCCATCAGTGCGGGCACGTTGGCGGCAGAGCGTGGCGGCTTGGGCGCGGACGCATCGGCGTTCAGCGGGATCGTGCGGATGTCGGGCGGAACGGCCACAGCTTCGGATCTGGCGAATGCGGATCTCCCGGCAGCATTCGACGTGAGCGGGAAGACCTCGACGAAGCCAGCCAAGAGCGGAACGCTGGCTCCCGCGACGTGCAGCGTCGGCGAAGTGTTCTTCGATACGGACGCGACGGCGGGTGAAAACTGGTTGCTCTGCACATCATCGAACACATGGACGGCGGTTGTCGGTGGAGGTGGCGGAAGCCTGACCACCTATTCGGTCGCTTCGTTCACGGCTCCATTCACGTCTCAAACCACCGTCACATTAACCCACAACTTCGGCAGCACGAAGCAGGTGATCGCGTGTTACGACGGCTCGAATCAGTGGATCGAACCGCTAGCCATCACGATTGGCGGGCCGAGTTCCACCGTCACGTTCTCCGCCGCTCAGTCGGGTTCCTGTACGGTCATCGGGGGAACGGGGCTGTACGAGGAGTCCTTCACATCGCAGACCAGCGTGAACCTCGACCATGACTACAATACCCAGAACATCATGGTGAAGTGCTACGACGGCGACGAGAACGAAGTCGAGCCAGATGGGGTCGTGGCGACGGATGCGAACAACGCGCTGGTGACGTTTGCGGTTGCCCAGACCGGGCGGTGCTCGGTGGCCGCGACGTTGGCGGTTGGAGGGGGCGGTGGTTCCGGCACGGTGACGAGCGTGGGGGCCACTGTCCCGTCCGGGTTTTCCGTCAGCGGCTCTCCCGTTACTACGAGTGGAACGCTTGCCGTAACGCTTGATTCACAGGCCCAAAACAAGGTGCTCATCTCTCCAGCAGCCACTTCTGGATCGCCTACGTTCCGCGTTCTGGTGGTGGCGGATCTGCCATCTGTCGTGGCCTACAACGACACGGCCAACGCCTTCACGGCCGGCGCGAAACAGACGATGGAGGCGTCCGCTACCACGGCGGGCCTCAAGGTCGCGTGCGTGGCTCTGCCGTCTAGCCCGACGACCGGCGATATCGCTTGTGACAATGCGGACGGGAACAAGTTGAAGTATTGGGACGGTTCTGAATGGGTGGACACGACTGGGACGGGCGGCGGAGGCTCTGGCGATGCGACGATCCTCCAGACCACGGCCACCCTGTCGAGTTGGGGGGCCATCACAGCAGCGGGGACAAGTGGGTCTTGTGTCCGAAAGAACATCTCGCTCTCAGGCGTGGTGGGCGGGGACGTGGTGACGGTGGGACCGCCTGCGACTCTTGAGACAGGGTTGCAGTGGGGCGGTTTAGCTGGCACGGACATCGCAATCGTCCAACTCTGCAATAACACGGGGGCCAGCATCACCCCGGCTGATGGCGGGACGTATAGGGTTCAAGTTCTGAGGTCAACGATATGAAACACTTTCTCCTGATTCTAGTTCTGGCGGCGTTGGCCTCTGGCCAGACCGTCATCAACGGTTCCCGCACCATCACGGGTGCGTGGAACGCGAGCGGCGCGACCTCATCGAAGCCTGTCCCGGTCGGGACATCGGTTCCAGGAACCTGCGCGGTCGGTGACCAGTACTTCAAGAGCGATGCGACGGCGGGGAAGAACCTCTACGGCTGCACGTCCACCAATACGATGACCCAGATGTCGGGCGTCCGGCAGCAGATCAAGTCCGTTACACTGTTCGACCCCGTAGCGGGCGACTCCGGGCGCGTCCAGTTGATGTTCGATGAGGCCGTCACGATCACGCGGGTAGCCTGTAGCGTCAAGGCTGCGACCAGCGTAACGATCCAATTGGACGAACGCGCCGCCGCTACGCCGGATACCGCTGGAACCGATGTCCTCACGTCGTCGCTGGCGTGTGACACCAACGAGGAAGTGACGACATCCTTTGCCAACGCGGGTATCGCGGCGCGGGTCCCTGTGGCGTTGACGATCTCAGCGGTGACGGGCACGCCCGATACCCTCAGAGTCCATGTGTCCTATGTCGTGAACTAACCATGAAACAACTCATTCTGCTTTTGATTCTGACGTTCCCAGCCTGGGCCGCAACCAACCGCACCGTCACAGTGAAGACCAGCGGCGGCGACTATACGACCCTCGCCGCTGCCATCGCCGGGGAGAAGGGTAACCTTGTATCTGCAGACCGCCAACTCACCATCGAGTGCTACGCGATGGAGGACACGACGGCGGCAGCAATTGCCAATGCCGACTGGACGACGGACGCGACCCGCTTTATCCTCATCACGGTCCCCACGGTAGAGCGGCATGAGGGGATCTGGAGCACCTCGAAGTACCGGCTGGTCGTGAGCACTAGCCCTGCTCTCAAAATAGGAAATGAATACGTCCACGTCGAGGGGCTGCAGATCCGCTCAACCGCTACGGGCAACAATGCCGCTTCGCTCTACCTGGGTGGATACAACGGAACAGGCGGTGTAATCCACGTCCGCAACAGCATCATCCGGGGCAACTCCGACTCCTACCTTGGCTCATGTTTCACGACGTACCAGACCACGACAACTGCCTATCTTTACAATAATTTATTCTTTGGGGCAGACAAGTGGAATGGGGCTTACGGGGCTTATGCGGGGACGACTGGCAGTTACTACTTCTATAACAACACGTTCGCGGCGAATCACACTGGGCTGAGAGTCGGCGGTGGGACTTGGGTGTTCGTGAACAACTTATTCACTGGGAACGGGGCCAACTCACACGCCGACACGGTGCTTGCGGCGGGGACGGATTACAACCGGACCAGTAATGCGGCGCTGGTGTATGCTGTGACAGGCGCAGGCAACACGCACGACGCGGTGAGCCAGACGTTCACCTTCGTAGACGCCGGGGCATTGAACTGGCATCTCGCGGTAGCGGATTCAGGTGCAAAGGATCTTGGCGTGAGCGATCCCGGCTCAGGACTCTATTCGACCGACGTGGACGGGCAGACGCGCTCCGGGTCCTGGGACGTGGGGTTTGACGAGTACCCATCGGCAACGCGGCGGCGCAATGCGGTGGTGGCCTGGAGGCGTCCATGACCAGCCGAAAGCGGTGCGCTCGCGTGAAGTGGGCCGTCAAGAAAATACGGTGCGGGTGGTGCGGCGACACGTCGGTTTGTGTCTACCCTGCGCACCTTCGGCGAATCGAGTGCTCGTGCGGACAGTGGACGAGCACCAGGAGGCGTCCATGATTTACTCTCGGTGCAAGTGCGGCAACAGACAGTCGTGGCATTCGGGCTTTCCGCCAGCAAACTGTGAGGTCTGCGAAAAGTGCGGCTTCACTCTTGCTTCGTCGCCCAATGAGCACAAGGAACCTGTTCCACATGAATGGGCATTGGAGGTTACGCAGCGTGGTGACGAGGTGGTCATCAGAAAACACTGTTTGGCCTGCCGTGTGCGCTCCACAGATACCCCGGTAGTCGCGAAGATCGTTGACATTCTTCGTTCAACGGAAGAGGGGGGGTGAAATGAGACCGATCCTCGCCCTTCTCTGCCTGCCACTGCTGGCTCTAGACAACAGCGTCACGATCCATAACGCCTCTGCCGCAATCCAGACGGCCCGGCCCACGACGCTCTACCGCACGTTCGCACAGGGCGAGTTCGCTACAGGCACATATCCGAAGCCTCGTATCGCCGGAACCGCCCCATCCGCCTGGCAGGTGGATGTCAAGACGACTTGGCCGGATGGCTCCGTGATGGCGGCATACGTCTCGTTCCGCCTGGACCTCACAGCGAGCGGATCGGCGGTGGTGGATTTTGTCAGCGATGCGAATCCCTGTCATCTGGGGAATCTGGCGACGTGCCAAGCGGCGGCGTTGTCGCAGGTTCAGATGCTCAACTACGACGCTGAGGGCGGCGTGGGGACGTGGGGCGCGGCGTGGTCAGCAACGGTCAACAGCATCGAATACACGGCGTCCTCTCGAACGATGCTGAACGCGGGTGCATGGCGATACTGGCTTCAAGGCCCTGTTGTGACGGGCGTTATCGTCGAAGACCGCAGCACGGCTTTGTCTCATGACTTCGGGTGGCAGTATACAGGTGGGGCGTGGGCGGCTCCATCGTCGAACACCTACAAGTCGCTGCATCCGGTCTTTGAGATCCGGTTCTATCCCGACCCGGATGGGGCCGGGGCGTTGACGGCCTGGGGCGGGGTGGAGGTAGACGCGCAATTGTGGAACGCCTCCACGACACGGCTCCAGCGGTTCGACTCAATCGACTTGACGCTCAAGACAGGCAACCTCGAGGCGACGCCAGCGTACACGGTCACAGGTAAGTCCTTCCACGCCCGGAGCCGCCGGCACAAACTTGCCTGGAGCGGCACGACTCCCGGCGCGGTCGTGGTGGACTTCAATTTCCAGTACCTCATCCACACGAAGTTGATTCCGCCTTACGATTACTCGCTTGGGGTGGCAACCTCTCTTGCGAACACGTCGCTGTCGGCCTACGCATCGCACTTGGGGAGCGATGAGCCCCAGTGGTGTTCGATGACTGGGTATTGCGCCAGTTGGCAAAAGGGAATTGGCGGAACTGGGGCGCGTGGTGACATTGCGCTGATCCCGCGCTGGTATCTCGAATACTTGTACCTCATGGGCCATAGCGGGGTGACGACGGCGAACAAGAAGAACGTGTGGGACAAGCTCGTCATCGGCAATGCGGACGCTGGCGGACACGCCCCGTTTCACTACATGGAGACGGGGACCGGGTTGACGTTCTTCAGCCCGCTCAACTTAACCGACGCCTTCGGACGGATCGGCAGCATCAATGCTCGCCCTACCTGGTACGCCTACAACACGGATGAGGCGTCCACGCTGACGCCCGCCTGTTCATCTGAGCCTTGCGACGCTCGGATGAATGCGGCAGTGACGCCCTACCACGGCTCCTGGTCGGCGCAGGGGTGGACGAACTACATCTCCCACGCGCCACCGATCTACGCGATTCCAGCCTTCCTGACGGGGTATCACTACTATCTGACAGGGGCGCAGTTCGAGGCGAGCTACGTCCTGGGCACGGCGCACTACTGCACGACGGCCTCTTACGGTTGCCGCCAGGGATCACGCGGGATCTTCTGGTATGACTCCGCATTACGAGGCCGTGCGTGGGCATTGCGGAACATATACTGGGCCGCCATCCTGACGCCCGACGCCGATATCGAGCGGGCCTACTTCATCGACAAGTTGAAGGCCAATGCGGCCTACGAGGAGGGCATCTACCTGATGTCTGGGGCGCATACCCCAACAGCCCCGGCCTGCCCGTCCTACGTTCTCAGCACCGGCACCGCGCCGACCGCTGATATGTGGTGCGCCGGGAGGAACTTCTGGTCCTTCACTCGCGCTATCCCATCGTCCAACCCACTCTACCTGGCGCAGCATGGCGGGGTTTGGGGCTACACCACCGATGGCCTGGCGGGAACCAGCGGAGCGGTCAACGCGCTCTACCAGTCCTACCCCTCGGCGGTCGCTGGTTGGCTCGCATCGCTTGGTGCGATTCTCGACGACGACAACCAGCCCATCTTCATGCACGTCAGGAACGCAAGAGCGGCGCATCTGGCGGGAAGAACCCTATCCAGCCCGACCAGCATGTATATGATGCGGGGACTGTACTGGTCCACGAATACGAGCGCCGCGTGGCCGACAGAATGGAGCGTTCTCAAAGACGCCTGGGTGACGAGTTACACCCTTGACGCGGACATGACGAGTACGCAGACGACGCTGGTGGTCAATAGCCTCGAATTTCACTCCACACTCTATCAGTGGCTCTCGTCATCCTGGGTGAAGATCGACGACGAATATATCTACTTATGGGGGAACCCGTCTGTCAACAATCCCTCATCGGGCAAGACCACGATTTCAATCCTGCGGCGCGGAGTGTGGGGGTCAACCGCCGCGACGCATGCCGCAGGCGCGACGGTGACGTGGCTGCCGGGGTTCTGGGACACCTACACACAGGAGTACACCGGAGGCTACCCTATCCTCGCCCGCGCGGCGTTGGCTATGCTGGCCGATGCCGATCAGATCGGGGACTACTCGCCCGTGCAAGCGTACCGCCGCTACAGTGGGGCGCTCAGCCACCAAACCTACCAGACCAACCCGCAATGGGCCGTGGTGCCGCGTGAGCGCGTCCAAAGCGTCTCCGTGACCGGAGGGACCGGGACTGTGTCGATGTCGTGGCTGGCCCCAAGCGGCGCGGCCTGTAAGGTGGCACTGGGAACCGCTGCCCCCGCCACGTCCAGCGATGCGGCGGACACGGCGGCAACGGCCACGTTGGGGCGGCGGCAGACGCACAGCGCGACCGGACTCAGCGCCGGGACCAAGTACTACAGAATTTCGTGCGGGACCGCTCGTGCCAGCGGGACCGTGGAGGTCAACTGACATGCGAACTCTAGTCCTCATCCTCATCGCCCTGCCAGCCCTGGCGCAGAACATCACAAGGAGACTTACTATGCGAATCGCTTTTCTGGTTTTCGTGCTTTGCTTGACGGCATCGGCGCAGACCTACATCTTCGGCGGCGGCAAAGCAGCCGCGATTGTGGGGCCACGCGGCTCCACGCTGCCAGCCTCATGCACCACGCCTGGGCTCATGTTTACGCTGCTCGCAGACGACGGGACCAATAAGCAGGGCGACTATAGATGCGTTAATGGATACTACACGCGCGCTGGGCTTACGGGGACCGAAGGCCGATTGCTGCGCTTCGGCGCGGCCAATGCCGTTGGCCTGACGACGGGGCTGTATGAGGATGGCAGCGGCAACGTCGGCATCAGGACCGCAGCCCCCACCGCGAAGCTCGATGTGAACGGCAACGCCCTGATCTACGATTCCACGGCGACGACGGGGGCCACGACGGTCACGATCAAGGCCGGGGCGGGGCAATCGACAACGGATTTGTTGGCTTTGAAAAACAGCAGCGGCTCGCTGATCGGAAGAATTTTAAGCAGCGGCGCGATGCAGTTGAATGGTGGGTTCTTTGTCGGCGGTGGTAATGGTGGCGCTCAACTAGGTTATTACAACAATACCCTTACGCTTGGGTCCGCATGGCCAGTCACTTGGTCGTCAACTGCAGCCGCGAATGGAACTTCCGACCTCGCCCTCTCCCGCGCCTCCGCAGGCGTCCTCGAAGTCAACAGCGGCACTGCCCTCGCCCTCCGCGACCTCAACCTCCGCACCATCTCTGGCGGCTGGCGGGCCGAAGCCGAGGGCGGCTGCAACACCTACACTGATCTGGCGGTGGACGGCGCGCTCAACACGAAGGTCACCAGCGCCTCCTATAACTTCGTCGCCGCCGATGTGGGCAGTTGGATCGACGTGACGGCTGGCTCGGGTTGGACGACGGGCCGCTACGTCATCGTGTCGGTGGCGTCGAACGCCGCCACGCTGTCGAGTTCTCCCGCCGCCGTCAGCACGACGGGCGGGACGTACATCACAGGGCGCGGCAAGATCGTCCACGTCGCGGGCGGAACTGACGTTGCCGACACCCTGCGCTTTTGCGGCAAGGGCGCCGATAACGCGATGGCGTGGCGGGCGCTCTACTGATGAAACTCGCGTTCATCGCCGCCGTCCTGCTCTGCCTCTGCCAAACCGGGCAGTCCCAGGACCGTGCCTACCAGTTGAGCGTGGCGGGCGTCGTGGCGGCCAACGCCCTTGACGCGCACAGCTCTTGGGGCAAGCGCGAGGCCAACCCCATGCTTGGGAGCGGGCGCTTTGGGGTGCAGCATTTCGCTATCAAGTCCGCCATCACGGCGGGGTGGCAGATCGCGGCATGGGCCATCACTCGGCGCAACCCCAAGGCGCGGCGCAGGCTAATGTGGCTGAACGTCGGGGTGGCGGGTGGCATCGTTGGGGTCGCGGGGCGGAACTACACGGTAGAGAAATGATCGGAGACGCATCTCATGTCCGAATTTGACACCATCTCAGCGCAACTCCTCAGCGGATTCACAGATTTGACCAAAGAGGTCGCGGGACTCAAGGGCGTCATCCTCACCCGAATGGACGACACAGACCGCCGCGTTGATGCGCTGGAGCGCGGCTTTCGAAGTCTTTTGGACGACACAATCGCACAGGAGACGATGACGCCCAAGGCGTTTGATGAGCTCGCCCGCATTGAAAAAGCCTGCCACGAACGCCACCTGCGTCTGAACAACGTACTGACGCTCATGGAAAAAAACGACTCAGCTGAACAACTGGAACGCGCCCGCGGCACCGGCCGGCGCGAGCAGACCGAGCGCATCATCGCTAAGTGTCTGATCGGCTTGGGCGTGGTCTGGGCTCTGTTTCTCACAGCTTGGCAGACGTGGCCGCCGAAGTGGTGGCCGAAGGTAGGACCATGATCCCAACAACCCCAGTACCGCGGCTCTCCGCGCACTTCACGGCGGCCGAACTAGCATGTCCCTGCTGCGGATATATCCAGGCGGGCGCTCGCCTGAAGCGGCTGCTCAACGCTCTCGAAATCATCCGCTCGCAGACGGGCCGCCCGGTGCGGATCTTTAGCGGATACCGCTGCCCGTCGCACAACCGGGCCATCGGCGGCGCCCCTGCTTCGAAGCACATGGATGGCGAAGCGGCCGATCTTGCTGTTGAAAAATTCACGCCGGCGCAACTTGCCCGGCTCGTCAAGGACTGCTGCCCGGACGTGCGAGGCATCGGCGTTGGCGCAACGAAATTCCACATCGACGTGCGGGAAGGCTCGCTGGTCGAGTGGGTCTACAGGTAAGGAGGGCATCATGCCCACATGCAATCCGATTATCCCGGCACAGCCGAAAGAGGCTCGGTACGGAATCGAAAAACTCTACACGTCGCTGCGGCTGACCCGCGCGATGTACAAGGAAATCTATGGCGAGGAAGCGCCCGCCTACGACCCCAAGCGGCGTATCAAGCGGTGGTTCTTCACCGATCGCGTGTCCGACAGCCCGGACACCAACCTCCTGAGTGTGCCGGTGTGGGACGCCACCACGCGCACCATCCGCGAGATGGGGATGAAGGAGTCCGAGGTCGCCACCCCGAACCTTCCCGGCGCCGCGTCGTACCGCAAGTACGTCAACCCGGCGTCGACGTCGGCCGTCATCGTGGGACCGGACGCGGGCGACAAGCTCGAGATCAACGGCGCAACCCTCGTTGACCCCGTGGTGGCAAAGAGTGTTGTCGATGAGATCAACGCCGCGCTCGGCACCGCCTACGAATTGAAAGAGGTCGCGGCCGTGTGGCCGTGGAACATCGCGTACGGCGCCGAACCACGCCGGCAGATGAAGATGGCCG